>Ga0206353_10906813_pt1 | contig 16815 bp, 18 predicted proteins | sample DielMetaTC5am4_FD_146436 | JGI IMG/M metagenome (GOLD analysis project Ga0206353, IMG submission 146436) | Corn rhizosphere microbial communities from Kellogg Biological Station, Michigan, USA - Diel MetaT C5am-4 (Metagenome Metatranscriptome)... | ecosystem: Host-associated > Plants > Roots >...
CGCCAGCTCGGCGATCAGCCGCACGCCGTAGCCGGTGCCGCCGGGGACGCGCAGATAGTCGCCGCGCGACCGCTCGAGGAAGCCGGGCCCCGCCATGTCGACGTGCGCCCACGGCCCGTCGCCCGCGAACTCCTCGAGGAACTTCGCCGCGAGCACGGGAGAGCCCTGGCGCAGCGTCGACCCATTCTTCATCTCGGCGTACGCCGAGTCGATGTAGCGGCGGTAGCGGTCGTGCAGCGGGAATCGCCACGCGAGGTCGCCGCTGCGGTCGGCCGCAGCGCGAATGCGGTCGCTCCAGTCCTCCTCGTTCGTGAAGTAGCCGGCGTAGAGATCGCCGAGCGCGAGCTCCATGGCGCCCGTGAGGGTCGAGAGCTCGAGCAGGTGCGTCGCGCCTTCGCGGCGGGCGTACCACATGCCGTCGGCGAGCACGAGCCGGCCCTCGGCATCCGTGTTGATGATCTCGATCGTCTTCCCGTTCGCGGCGCGCAGGATGTCGCCGGGCCGGAAGGCGTCCCCGCCGGGCATGTTCTCGGCGGCCGCGAGGACTGCGACGGCGCGAACCGGGAGCTGCAGGGCTGCGATCGCGCCGATGCCGTGCAGCGTGCCCGCGCCGCCCGCCATGTCGCCCTTCATGTCCTCCATCTTCGCGCCGGGCTTCAGCGAGATGCCGCCCGTGTCGAACGTGATCGACTTGCCGACGAGGCCGAGCACGACGTCCGTCTTCGTCTCCGGCGGCTCGTAGCGCAGGACGATCAGCCGCGGCTCGTTGCGGCTGCCGCGGCCGACGGCGCTCAGCGCGCCCATGCCGAGGTCGTCCAGCTCGCGGGTCGCGAGGACGTCGCAGGTCAGGTGCTCGTGCTCGCGCGCGAGCTCCCTCGCCTTCTCGCCGAGCGTGTGCGGGTTCAGCTCGTTCGGGGGCATGTTCGCGAGGTCGCGCGCGCGGTTCGCCCGCTCCGCAAGCAGTGCGGCGCGCTCCGCCGCCTCGCGCACGCTCTCGTCGCCGAAAGCGATCGTCTCGACGGCGCGCGGGCGTCTGTCCTGCTCCTCCGTCTTCCACGCACCGGGCGAGTAGCCGCCGAGCACGGTGCCCTCGACGAGCGCGGCCGCCTGCTCGGGCAGGGAGAGCGGAAGCGACGGGTCGAGGTGCCACGCGAGGCTGCCGCCGACGCGCGCGAGCGCCTGGGCCGTCACGGCGGCGGCGGTGCGGAGCGCGTCGGCGTCCAGCTCGTCGCCGGCGCCGACCCCTGCCGCGACGAGCCGCGGCTCGCCGTGGACGACGACCGCCTCGCCGCGGTCGCCGCGCAGCTCGCCGCCGTCGACCAGGTCCTTCAGCCGATCGTCGAGCCCCTCGGAACGCCCGCGTGAGACGAGCACGCCGAGCGTGTCGGCGGTCTCGCTGATCTCGATCGGCACCGGACCCACGGCCGGGCGATGCTATCTACAGTTGCCGCCTGAATCGCCGTTCAACGACGAAGGAGCCCGAGATGGCCGAGTCCGTGCAGGAGTTCTTCCAGACCCTCGCGTCGCGCGCCGACACCTCCAAGACCGCCGGGATGAACAACTCGTACCTCTTCGACATCGAGGGTGCCGGCCAGTGGAAGGTGGACGTCGACGACGGCCAGGTGACCGTGACGGAGGGCGGGGGCGACGCCGACGCGACGATCCAGGCCTCGCAGGAGGTCTTCGAGAAGATCGTCGCGGGCGAGCAGAACCCGACGAGTGCCTACATGACGGGGAAACTGAAGATCAAGGGCGACATGGGCGCGGCCATGAAGCTCCAGAAGCTCTTTTAACTCGAAGGGGAGCCGCCTGCTTTCAAGCAGGCGGCAGTCGTTGCCGATAGCGGACGTATGCTGAGACGCCTCTTCGGCTTCGGTCAGGCTCATCGCTCCGTGCCGCTGCGCACGCTCCGCCGCTTCGCGAACGCGAGCTGGCGCGACGCGGCGATGCACTGGTAGCCGAGCCGCTCGTACACGCCCTCGGCGGTCGCGTTCGACGCGTCCGTGTAGAGGAAGCAGAAGCGGCCGCGCTGCAGCTGGCGGCGTGAGACGTCCGCCGTCACCGCGCCGGCATACCCCTGCCCACGGTGCTCGGGCGGCGTGTAGACCGGCCCGATCCGCATCCCGTTGGGCGTCGGGCTGCCGTAGCCGCACATCGAGACCGGCTCGCCGCCCACCTCCCAGAGCGTGACGCCCCCGGCGTCCGACCCCAGGCGCTGCTCGACCTGCCGCCGGACGAGCTCCTCCTCGACCTGGAACCAGCCGAACCAGTCCAGGATGAGCTCCACGTCGTCCCGGGTCGCCTCGCGCGGCCGTCCGTTCGTCGGCGGGGCGGGTCGGAGCACGCGCAGTTCCCAGATGTTGTCCTTCCGGGTGGGCGTCGCCGGTCGGCCCCAGAGCTCGGCGAACTCCTCGGCCTCGGGCGACGCGGCGGTGACCCCGGGAAGCACGCCGTCGATCGCAGCGACGAGTGCGGCGAGCGCCTCGCGATCGCGCGGCTTCGCCACGATCGCGTTGTACGGCGGCGTCTGCAGCGCCGCCGCGCCGTCCACGACCCAGAAGCGCGCGTCGGGATAGAGGTGCGGCAGGTCGCGCACCGTGCCGGCGACGCCGAGGATCAGGTTGTGCCGCGCCTCGTCGGCGAGCAGCAGCGGGCCGGCCCGCTCCAGGAACTCCCCTGCGTTCATTCCCGCTCCCGGCGTCGGCGGAGCCGCCGCCTCCGCTCCCTGATGAGCTCCGTCGAGCCTACGCTCATTCCCGCTCCCGGCGTCGGCGGAGCCGCCACCTCCGCTCCCTGATGAGCTCCGTCGAGCCTACGCTCATTCCTCGAGCTCGACGAGCACGGTGCCGCCCGCGACGCGGTCGCCTTCGGCGACGTGCACGGCGCGCACGGTGGCGTCGTAGGGCGCGACGAGCGGGGTCTCCATCTTCATCGCCTCGAGCACGACGAGCGGCTGCCGGGCGGTGACGCGCGCGCCCGCCTCGGTGAGCACCTTGATCACCGTGCCGGGCATCGGCGCCGTCACGGACGCCTGCTCGGTCTCGCCGCGCCGGGAGGCGGTCGCGTCGTCGACGCTCGGCACCGGACGTGGCGCCGGCGCCGCCAGGTTCAGGCGCCAGGCGCCGCTCCAGGCGGCGTCGGGCGCGCGCGGCGGCGGCTCGCTCAGCGGCGGGTGCTCGGTCAGGAACGCGGTCGTGACCCGGCCGGCGCGCACGAGCGGGTGCGAGACGAGCCAGCGCAGGAAGGGCAGGTTCGTGGTCACGCCGGTGACCTCGGTCTCGCGCAGCGCGGCCGCCAGCCGGTCGAAGGCGTCGTCGCGCGTGGAGCCGTGCGCGATCAGCTTCGCGAGCATCGGGTCGTAGGAGGTGCCGACCTCGTCGCCTTCGGCGACGCCCGCGTCGACGCGCACCGAGTCGGGGAGGCGCAGCCGCTCGATTCGTCCCGCCTGCGGCAGGAAGGTGCGCGGGTCCTCCGCGTACAGGCGAACCTCGACGGCGTGCCCGACCAAGTTGCAGTGTGTTACGTGCAGCGTTTCGCCGCGGGCGATGCGGAGCTGCTCGCGGACGATGTCCACGCCCGTGACGAGCTCGGTGACGGGATGCTCGACCTGGATCCGGGCATTCAGCTCGAGGAAGTAGAAGTCCCTGCCGTCGAGCACGAACTCCGCCGTGCCGGCGGACACGTAGCCGATCGCGCGCGCGAAGGCGGCCGCCGCGCCGCTCATCCGCGCGCGGAGCTCCGGGTCGAGGGCGGGAGAGGGCGACTCCTCCAGCACCTTCTGGTGGCGGCGCTGGATGGAGCAGTCGCGCTCGCCGAGCGCGACGACCGTCCCGTGCGTGTCCGCCAGCACCTGGATCTCCACGTGCCGCGGCCGCTCGAGGAAGCGCTCGAAGAAGACCGTGTCGTCGCCGAACGCCGCCGCGGCTTCGCGCTTCGCGGCCTCGACCGCGTCGTCGAGCTCCTCGGCGGAGCGCACGATGCGCATCCCGCGCCCGCCGCCGCCCGCCGCCGCCTTGACCAGCAACGGGAAGCCGACCTCCTCCGGCGAGCCGTTCGGCAGCACGGGCACGCCGGCCGCGCGGGCCGTCTCCTTCGCCGCCAGCTTGTCGCCGCCGGCCCGGAGCGCCGCCGGCGGCGGGCCGACCCACGTCAGCCCGGCCTCGAGAACCGCCTCCGCCAGGTCTGCGCTCTCGGACAGGAAGCCGTAGCCGGGGTGGACGGCGTCGGCGCCCGACTCGCGGGCGGCGCGCACGTGCGCGGCGGGATCGAGGTACGAGTCGATCTCGACGACCGCGTCCGCAGCCCGCGCGTGCAGGGAGCCGCGATCGTCCGGCGCCACGACGGCGACCGTCTCGATCCCCTCGAGCGCACAGGCGCGAAAGATCCGCAGGGCGATCTCACCCCGGTTGGCCACGAGCAGGCGCTGCATCTCGCGGAGCCTAGAGTGCGGTACCCTGCCGCGTCTTTGTGAGACGCACCGGGGTCATAGCCGTCCTTGCGCTCCTCCTGGCCGCGCCGGCCCACGCGGCGACGAAGCTCGTCGTGACCGGCCACGGATGGGGGCACGGCGTCGGCATGAGCCAGTGGGGCGCCTACGGCTTCGCGCGGCACGGCTGGAGCTTCGAGCGCATCCTCGCCCACTACTACCCGGGGACGCAGCTCGCGCAGGCTCCGGTCTCCCATGTGCGCGTGCTGCTCGCCGCGAACCAGCCGCGCGCGGCGGTCGCGTGTGCCGCGCCGATGCGTGTCAGCGACGCGACCGGCCGCAGCTGGTCGTTGCCGCGGCAGCGGTACGTCGTGAGCTCGAAGCTGAACCTCGTCGTCGGGACGAAGCGGGTTCCGCGCCACGCGCATCGCGAGTCGTTCGCCGACGTCCCCGTGCGGCACGCGCTTCGCTCGCCCGCCGTCTTCGACTGCCCGAGCGCGCCGTTGACATGGAACGGCCGTCCGTACCACGGCCTGCTGGTCGTGCGCTCCGCGGGCAAGCATGTCTCGGTCGTCAACTCGCTCGCGCTCGACGACTACGTGCGCGGCGTCGTCGCCGGTGAGATGCCGCACGACTGGAGCCTCGCGGCGCTCGAGTCGCAGGCGGTCGCCTCGCGCTCGTATGCGCTCGCGACGCTCCATCCGAGCAGGCACTTCGACCTCTTCTCCGACACGCGCAGCCAGGTGTACGGCGGCATCGCGTACGAGACGCCGCAGTCGAACTTCGCGATCCGGCGCACGGCCGGGAAGGTGCTGACGTGGCACGACCGTGTGGCGACGACCTTCTTCTTCTCGACGTCGGGCGGGCGCACCGCGAACGTGGCCGACGTGTGGCCCGCGTTCGGCGCCGTGCCGTACCTCCGCTCCGTCTCCGATCCGTACGACGCGGCGTCGCCGCATCACTCGTGGCGCGTCGTCGTGCCGGGGTCGAAGCTCGCCGGAGGCTCGATCGAGCTGGCGCGCGCGCAGGACGGCCGCGTCACCTCCGTTCTCGCGGGCGGCAAGCGCATCGACGCGACGACGTTCCGCCGCATGCTCGGGCTGCAGTCGACCTGGTTCGACATCGGGCGGCTGTCGCTGAGCGCCACCTCGGAGCGCGTGCGCTTCGGGCACGAGCTCACGTTGAATGCCGCGGCACAGGGGCTCGGCCGCGCGACGCTCGAGCGCCGGATCGGCGCGGGAGTATGGAAGTCGATCGCGACCGTCTCGGGCGCGCGCGTGGTCGGTGTCGAGCCGCGCGCGCACACGCTGTACCGCCTGGTCGCAGACGGCGTGACCGGTCCGGTCGTCCCGGTCGACGTCGCGCCGCGGCTCTCGGCCGCCCCTGCGGGCGCGAACGTGCTGGCCGGCGACGTCGAGCCCGCCACGCACGGCCCGATCACCGTGCTGCGCAGGGTCGCGGGCGGCTGGAAGCTCGTCGCCCGGCCGCGCCTGGACGCGAGCGGGGTGTTCCGGACGCCGCTCAAGCTGCGCGCCGGCACGTATCGGGTGCAAGTCGGCGACGACGGCCGCTACGCGGCGACGACGGCCGACGTGAAGGTGACGCCGCGGCTGCTCGCGTCCTTTGGCTCCTAGGCGCGGCCCGATCTGGGGTGGCGAGAGCGAGGAGCTCAACGCCACCGTGCTCGAGTGGCCGGCCGGCGAGGGCCCGGGGGAGACGGTGTCCGGGCTCGACGTCGTCTACGCCGTGCTTGCCGGGACGGTCGTGCTCACGGTCGACGGCGAGGCGCGCGAGCTCTCGGCGGGCGAGGCGCTGATCGTCCCCAAGGACGTCCGCCGCTCGGTCGTGGCCGGCCCGGACGGCGCTCGGTATCTGACGGCGCACCGTCGACGTGGCCTGCTGCATCTGTCACCATCCCGTCGATGAGCGCAGACGAGATCCGCCGCGAGCTCGCCTCCGCGCGGGTGGAGGCGCGGCGTCTCGCCGTCGAGCAGCAGGCCTGGCGCACGTACGTGTTCGAGCTGGTCGAGCGGGCGCGCGGGTCGGGGATGTCCGTGGACGAGATCGTCGAGGCGCTCGGGCTGAGCGGCAAGTGGGCCGAGCACCTGCGGGCGCGCGAGCAGCGGCGGATGCAGTTCCGTTCCAGACCGCAGTTCTTCTACGGCGGGCCGGCCGGCTTCTAGCCCCGCCAGCGCGGCGGCCGCTTCTCGAGGAACGCGGCCAGGCCCTCCTGCCCTTCCTCGCTCGTCCGCCGCTCCGCGATCCAGCGCGCCGTCTCCGGGCCGTCCGGCTGCTCGCGCACGAGCCGCTTCGCCCAGCGCGCCGCCTGCGGCCCGGCGGAGAGCAGCTCGCCGACGACACGCTCGACGGCGGCGTCCAGGTCGTCGGCCACCTCGCCGACCAGCCCGATGCGGAGGGCCGTCGCGGCGTCGAAGCGCTCGCCCGTGACGAAGTAGCGGCGCGCGTTCGCGCTGCCGACCCTGGCGAGCGCCAACGGCGAGATCACCGCGGGGATGATCCCCAGCTTCACCTCGGAGAACGCGAACTGCGCCTGCGGCTCCGCGATCGCGATGTCGGACGCCGCGACGAGGCCTGCGCCGCCTCCGAGCGCATGGCCCTGGACGCGGGCGACGACGGGGGCCGGGCAGCGATCGATCGCCTCGAACATCATCCGCATCGCGTTCGCGTCGGCGACGTTCTCGTCGTACGAGAGCCGCGCCGACGCGCGCATCCAGTCCACGTCCGCGCCGGCGCAGAAGCTCTTGCCCTCGCCGGCGAGCACGACCGCGCGGGCGCGGCCGACGTCGACGAACGCCTCGGCGAGCTCCGCGATCAGGTCGGCGTCGAACGCGTTGCGCCGGTCCGGCCGCGTCAGCGTGATGCGGAGGACACCGCCGTCGCGCTCGGCCGTCAGATTCGCCACACTCCGGAGCCTAATGCTGCGCGGTGCCATAGCTGCGGCGCTCACGCCCCTGCGTGACGGTCGCCTCGACGCGGACGCGATCGCGCCGTATGTCGGGTTCCTCCACGAGGGCGGCCTCGACGGGTTGCTCGCGATGGGGACGACGGGGGAGGGGATGCTCTTCGAACTCGAGGAGCGCCGCGCGATCGCGAGCGCATTCGTCGACGCCGCCCGCGGCCGCGTGCAGGTGGCGGTGCACGCCGGCATGCAGACGACGAGCGACACGGTCGCGCTCGCCGAGCACGCGGCGTCGATCGGTGCCGACGCGATCGCTGTGATCCCGCCGCCGTACTTCCCGCTGGACGACGACGCGCTGTTCGTCCACCTCGTCGCGGCTGCGCGCGCGTGCGCGCCGGTCCCGTTCTACGTCTACGAGTTCGAGCGCACGAGCGGCTACGCCGTCTCGCGCGACGTGCTCACGCGGCTGGGCGAGGCTGCGCCGAACCTCGCGGGGATGAAGGTATCCGACACGCCGTGGGAGTCCTTCGAGCGCTACCTCGATCTCGGGCTCGACGTGTTCGTCGGCCCGGAGAGCTTCATCGGCCGCGGGCTCGAGCGCGGCGCGGTCGGCGCGGTCTCCGCGCTCGCGAGCGCGTTCCCGGAACGCGTCGCCGCCGCCGTGCGCGAGCGCAGCGACGAGCTCGCCGAGCTACGTGCGACGATCGAGCGCTTCCCGCGTCACGCCGCACTCAAGCGGGTGGTTGGGCGCCGCGGTGTACCGATCGCGCAGGAGGTGCGGGCGCCGCTACGGCAGCTGACGCCGGCCGAGGAGCATGAGCTCGACGCAGCCATAGGGTGAGCGTCGCGAAGAGCGCGACGACGACGAGGTCGCGCGCGAGGAGCTCCCACGACTGCAGCGGGTGCAAACCCTGTGCCAGCTCCCAGTAGTGCCGCGGGAACCACGACTGGGTGAGCAGGAGCGCGGCGACGAGGAGCGTGACCGCCGTCGCGCTCGGCACGAGCGGAACGAGCGGCACGAGCCAGATCAGGAACTGCGGCGAGAACACCTTCCCGAACGCGAGCAGCGCCGCGACCGACGCCGCGCAGGCCGCGAGCAGGCGCCCGTCCGACGGCTCGCCGAGCGCGAAGAGCGCCCACACGGCGAGCAGTCCGAGCGCGAGCAGCACGTCGAGCGCGAGCTCGAGTAGGTGGTTCGGGACGTTCTGGGAGCCGAACGTCGTGACGACGGGGGCGCTCGTCCCGAAGAGATGGTGTGAGGCGACGACGAGCGCGCCGCCGAGGCTCTCGAGTTGCAGCGGCCGGGAGACTTGTGCATGGAAGCTGTGCGCGACCCCGCCGGGCGCGAGCGCCGCGAAGGGGGCGACGATCGCGGCGACGACCGCCGCCGTGCCGCCGAGGAAGGCCGCGGCAACGCGCGGCCCGCGCACGCGGAGGAGCTGCACGACGAGCGGCACGACGAGCACGGCCGGCCAGAGCTTCGCCGCGATCGCTGCGCCGAGCAGGATCGCCGCGAGCGACAGGCGGCGGTGGACGAACGCGGCGAGCGCGAGTGCTGCGAGCGCGGCCGGCCAGTAGTCGTAGCGCGACAGCACGACCGGCCCGAGCAGGAGCGGCGCCGCCGCCACGGTGAGGAGTGCGGGCGTCCGGTGCCGGGCCCCGCGGAGCGCGAGCGCGACGCCGATCAGCGCGAGGCACGCGCAGAGCGCCATCTCACGGTCGAAGATGCGGTCGTACGCCGCGCGGTCGCCCGCGTGCCCGAGCGCGGGGAGGACGAACACCGGGATCGCGCCCGGCGGGTACTCGAGCGTGAAGTCGCGGTACGGCACGGCGCCGCGCACGACGGCGTCGCCGTACTGCTGGTACAGGCCGGTGTCGGAGATCCGGTAGCGGGCGCCGCTCGTGTGGTGGACGAGCGACCAGCTGAGCAGCAGGAGGCAGAGCAGCGCTCCGACGCCTGCAACACGCGCGGCTGGAAGCGCGGGCGGCCGAGCCGCCGATGCCCGACCGGAAGACCCCGCCGCCTTCGGCGGGCGGAGGGTCACTCGACGTCGAACTCCTCGCCGATCACCGGCTCGATACCGATCAGGTCGGGGATCCGGCCGAGGTCGGGCAGTTCGTCGCCGAGCACGATCAGCCCGAGCCGCTCCTGCGCGTCGTTCGACACCCAGTACGCGTCCTCGGGCAGCTCCGGCAGGTAGTCGCGCAGCTCGGCGAGCGTCGTCTTCGAGTCGTAGAGGTTCCAGATCAGGATGCGCGCGATCATCGGCGGAATGCTACGGCCGGAACGACTGGTGCCTGCCCGAAGGCGGGCACCTACATGCGGAAGACGCCGAAGGTCGTGTCCGGCACGGGCGCGTTCCGCGCGGCGGCGAGGCCGAGCGCGAGCACGCGCCGGGTGTCGAGCGGGTCGACGATTCCGTCGTCCCAGAGCCGGGCGGTGGAGTAGTACGGGTTGCCCTCCTGCTCGTACGTTTCGCGGATCTGCTGCTCGTCGACGTCGCCGACCATTCTCAGCACGGTCGCGGCCTGCTCGCCGCCCATCACGGAGATGCGCGCGTTCGGCCACATCCATAGCTGGCGCGGCTCGTAGGCGCGGCCGCACATCGCGTAGTTGCCGGCGCCGAACGAGCCGCCGGTGACGACGGTGAACTTCGGTACCTGCGCGTTCGCGACCGCCATGACGAGCTTGGCGCCGTCGCGCGCGATCCCGCCGGCCTCGTACTCGGTGCCGACCATGAAGCCGGTGATGTTCTGCAGGAAGACGAGCGGCACGTGCCGCTTGCAGCAGAGCTCGACGAAGTGCGCGCCCTTCTGCGCCGACTCGGCGAAGAGGACGCCGTGGTTGGCGAGGATCCCGACCGGGTGGCCCTCGATGCGCGCGAACCCGGTGACGAGCGTCTCGCCGTATAGCTGCTTGAACTCCTGCAGCCGTGAGCCGTCGACGATCCGCGCGATCAGCTCGCGCGGGTCGACCTGGTGGCGGAAGTCCTCCGGGATCAGCCCGTACAGGTCGGAGGGGTCGAGCGCCGGCGGCTCCGGCTCGGCGACCTCCCACGGATCGGCCGCCGGAGGACGGTGCGCGTTGCGGACGATCCCGCGCGCGAGCGCGAGTGCGTGCTCGTCGGAGACCGCGTAGTGGTCGGCGACGCCGGAACGGCGCGTGTGCACGTCCGCGCCGCCGAGCTCCTCGGCGGTCACGTCCTGGCCGGTGGCGGCTTTGACGAGCGGCGGCCCGCCGATGAAGATCGTCCCCGTCCCGCGGACGATCACCGTCTCGTCGCTCATCGCCGGCACGTAGGCGCCGCCCGCGGTGCAGGAGCCCATCACGACCGCGATCTGCGGGATGCCGGCGGCGGACATCTGCGCCTGGTTGAAGAAGATCCTCCCGAAGTGCTCCCGGTCGGGGAAGACCTCCGACTGCAGCGGCAGGAAGGCGCCGCCCGAGTCGACGAGGTAGAGGCACGGCAGCCGGTTCTGCGCGGCCACCTCCTGCGCGCGCAGGTGCTTCTTCACCGTCAGCGGGAAGTAGGAGCCGCCCTTGACGGTCGCGTCGTTGGCGACGATCACACATTCGCGGCCCTCGACCACGCCGACCCCCGTGACGATGCCCGCGCTCGGCGCGTCGCCGTCGTAGAGCTCCCAGGCGGCCAGCGCGTTCAGCTCGAGAAAGGCGGTATCGGGGTCGACGAGCCGGTCGACCCGCTCCCGCGCCGTCAGCTTGCCCCGCGACCGGTGCCGCTCCACCGCCCGCTCGCCCCCGCCGCGCGCGACCTGCGCCGTGCGCTCCCGGAGCTCGCCGACGAGCCGCCCCATCCGCTCGCGACGGCGCTCGAACTCATCCGTCCGCTCGACCTGCGAGGTCAGCACCGACACGGCGCGGAGAGTATCCGCCGCGACCCGTACATTTGTTCGGTGATCCTCGCGCACCTGGATCTGGACGCGTTCTTCGCCGCGGTCGAGGAGTTGGAGAGCACGGAGCTGCGCACACAGCCGCTCGTCGTCGGCGGCGACCCGCGCGGCCGCGGCGTCGTGGCGACCGCGAACTACGTCGCGCGCCGGTTCGGGATCCACTCGGCGATGAGCGCGGCCGAGGCGCTGCGCCGCTGCCCGCACGCCGTGTTCGTCCGTCCGCGACACACGCTGTACCGCGAGTACTCGCGGCACGTGTGGTCGACGGTGGCCGGCGTCGTCCCGACCGTGGAGCAGACGGGGATCGACGAGGGCTATCTCGACCTGGGGGAGGTCGCGCGCGACTTCCTCGAAGCCCGTGTGGTCGCCGAGGCGGTGCAGACAGCGGTGCGCGCGGCGACGTCGCTCACGTGCTCGCTCGGCGTCGCGTCGTGCAAGGTCGTCGCGAAGGTCGCGAGCGACGCGCGCAAGCCCGGCGGGCTCACCGTGGTCGTGCCGGGACAGGAGGCCGCGTTCCTCGCCCCGTTCGACGTGCGCAGGCTGCCCGGGGTGGGGCCGAAGGCGGAGGCGCGGCTGCGCCCGGCGGGCGTCGACACGGTGGGGGCGCTCGCGTCGCTCGACGAGAGCGACCTGAAGCGGCTGCTGCCCGGCAGCGTCGGCGTCGCGCTGCGCGACCGCGCGCGCGGCATCGACCCGCGCGGGCTGGAGCTCGACACCCAGCGCGTGTCCATCTCCTCGGAGAACACGTTCGAGCACGACGTGCTCGACCGCGAGTGGCTGCACGGCGAGCTGCGTCGTCAGGCCGCCGACGTCGCAGCGTCGCTCGAGAAGCGCGGCGAGGTCGCGCGCACCGTCATGACGAAGCTGCGCTACGCCGACTTCTCGATCCGCAGCCGCTCGACGTCGCTCGACCACGGGATCGACGACGCCGAGACGATCGGCGACCTCGCGTGCCGGCTGCTCGACCGCGGGCTACGCGACCGGCCCGGAGCCCTCCGCCTCGTCGGCGTCGGCGTCTCCGGGCTCGGTGCGTTCAGGCAGTTGACGCTCGAAGCGGTGTGACTACGCGACCCAGAGGTCGTCGTGCGCGCGCTCGGCCTCCGCGTCGCGCGTGATCGCCGTGTCCGTGTCCTCCGCCGGCGGCTGCTGCTCGCGCAACGTGAGCACGAGGAGGCCGCCGAGGATCGAGACGACGAGCACGCCGACGCCCCACCCGAGGCCCGAGATGTTGTCGGCCCAGCCGATCGCATGGTCGATCGAGAAGCGGCCCGGACCGGCTGCCGCGACGCTGACCGCGACCGACCAGATGAGCAGGTTGTACTCGAACCCGCCCGCCGTCGACCAGAAGCCGTTGCGGTAGTGGACGGTCGCGACCGCGACGACCATCACCGACGCCATCCCGAGCGCCGCGAACGGGGTGAAGAGGCCGAGGGCGAAGAGCAGCCCGGACGCCTCGGAGAGGCCTGCGAGCACCGCCATCGGCAGGGCGTGCTCCCGCCGGAAGCCGAGGGAGGCGAAGAAGCCGGCGGTGCCGCGCGGGCCGCCGCCGCCGAACCAGCCAAAGAGCTTTTGCGAGCCGTGGGCGAACATCGTCAGCCCGACGATCACGCGCAGGAAGAGGATTCCGTATGCCATGGGTATAGAACGCCCGTGGACGACGATCCGGTGCGGCAGTTCTCGGCCTGGTGGGCCGACGAGGAGGTGCCGATGGTCCTGGCGACCGAGGGCCCGTCGGCGCGGGCGGTCGTGCTGGAGGAGTTCGACGAGCGCGGCTTCTGCTTCTGGACGTCGTCGGAGAGCCCGACCGGCCGGCAGCTGGAGGCCGGCCCGCGCGCGGCGCTGGTGTGGCTGTGGGACGGCCGGCAGGCGCGCGTGGAGGGGAGGGTGGAGCGGCTGCCGGACGAGGAGAACGAGCGGCACTGGCGCGGGCGCGAGGGGAAGCGGCCGCTGGCCGCGTTCCGGCAGAGCGAGCCGGTGCGCGGCCGAGCCGAGCTGGAGGCGCTTGTCGAGGCGGTCCCGGAGGAGCCCGCACGGCCGTCGTTCTGGGTCGGATACCGCGTCGTCCCCGAGCGCTTCGACTTCTGGAGCGTCGACGAGGACTTCGTCCACGATCGTTTCGAGTACGTGCGCGACGGAGAGGGCTGGACGAGGCGGCGCCTGCAGCCCTGAGTGCCGCTACGGCCAGAGGCCGTCGTTCGGCGTCAGGTCGAGCGCGCCGCCCGGCCGGCACTCCGGCGACCAGTACGCGGGCGACTGCGTCTCCCGTTGCGGGTAGAGCAGCGTCGCGTAGTACTGCGCGATCGCCCGTCCGTCGTCGGCGGTGTCGCCGAGTTGCTGCGCGACCGACGCGACCGCCTGCATGCCGTAGCACTCGGCCTCCGCTTCGACGGCGTCGCCCTTCAGGTGGATCGACTCGTGGGCGAGCGTCTGGAGCGCCTCCGCCGTGGAGAAGTACGTGTCGCCAAACGTCCGCTCGCTGCTGAGCAGCCGGCCGCCGCCGAAGCAGGGGCCGGCGGGTTGCGCGACCGCGACGTACGTCGTCACGCGCACCCTCCGCTTGCGGACGACCCGGACGCGGGTCTTCGCCACGCGGACGACGCGCGCGCACTTCGTCGGCTTCGCCGGGGCGAGGGCAAAGGATTCGAGCGAGGAGCAGACCGCGGGGGAGAGCTCGGCGAAGTCGCCCGGCCGGTCGCCGAGGAAGGAGACGAACCCGAGGAAGCTCGGCTCGGTCAGCGCGGCCCAGTCGCTGTCGCTCTCGCACCGGACGGACACGGGCCGGCCGGCGATCCCGGACGCGATCTGCCCGGCGAGCGCCTCGATCGGCGTCGTCACGGCGGCGCCGCCGTCCCACGGCTGCGAGCCGTCGTCGGCGATCGTCGCCACGTCGGCGCGGGCGATGCCTGCACAGCAGGCGAGGAGCGCGGTGGAGACCGCGAGCAGCCGCAGAGCCCTCACATGTCAGATGTCGCCAGGGCGGCGTCCGTCCGAAATGGCCCGGAAGGGTGACGTGCCTACCCAGCAGGGGCGGAGGGACTCGAACCCCCAACCCCCGGTTTTGGAGACCGGTGCTCTACCAGTTGAGCTACGCCCCTGGGCGCCGAGGATTGTAGCCCTGGCCGGCGGGCATCCCTGGACGCATGACGGAACAGGAGCACGAGACAGAGATCCTCGAGGAGGAGCAGGAGGGCAAGGGCTACGGCGAAGACGAGGGCGAGCGCGAGGAGTCCTTGCCGGAAGGCGAGCAGGAATAGGAATACGGTGAGCGCGTGCAGCGGCGCGTGCTCGCCTTCCTCTTCACGATCCTCGTCGCCGGGCTCGTCGTGGTGGCGATCGCCGCGCTCGCCGGCGCACACGGCGCCGCCCGCTGGGTGATCGCCTTCGCGGCGTTCGCGCTGGCGTTCTGGCTGGGCTCGATCGCCCTGTCGGCGCTCAAGCGCTGAGGACTCCGGAGCTCCGCGCCGTATTCTCTTCCGTGGTGAGTCGGGCGGACGACACACAGAGCCTCTGGCTCGAGTACCGGCGCACGGGCGACCAGGCGATCCGCGACCGCCTGATTCTCACGTACGCGCCGCTCGTCAAGTACGTCGCCGGCCGGCTCGGCAGCGGCCTGCCCGCCCACGTGGACGAGGGTGACCTCGTCTCCTACGGCCTGCTCGGCCTGATGGGGGCGATCGAGCGCTACGACCCCGACCGCGACGTGAAGTTCGAGACCTACGCGATCGCGCGGATCAAGGGCGCGATCATCGACGAGCTGCGCGCGATGGACTGGGTGCCGCGCTCCGTGCGCTCGCGCGCCCGCGAGATCGAGCGCGCGATCGCCGAGCTGGAGAGCAAGCTCGGGACGGCGCCGACCGACGAGCAGATCGCGGCGAAGGTCGGGATCACGGTCGAGGAGCTCGAGGACAGCCTCACCGACATCGCCCGCTCCTCGATCGCCGCCCTCGACGAGCTGTGGAGCCCGGGCGGCAGCGACGGCGACCAGATCGCGCTCATCGACACGATCGAGGACGCCGACGCGCCCGACCCGCAGTCCCGGCTCTCCCAGACGGAGATGAAGGAGGCGATCGCCGACGCGATCGCGCGCCTGCCGGAGCGGGAAAAGCTCGTCGTGACGCTCTACTACTACGAGGAGCTGACCCTCCGCGAGATCGGCGAGGTGCTCGGCGTGACCGAGTCGCGCGTCTCGCAGCTCCACACGAAAGCGATCCTCCGCCTGAAGGCCCGCCTTTCCGGCGCCACCGCCCGCGCCGCGCTCGAAACGTAGAGATCTCGTTACAGTCTCTCCTGAGCGACAGACACCCCGCCCAGGAGGACAGATGCCTGTAAGCGAGCCCGGGAAGATCCGCAACATCGCCGTCGTCGGCCATCGCGGGGTCGGGAAGACCTCGCTCGTCGAGGCAATGCTCTTCCAGGCGGGGAAGACGAACCGGCTCGGGACGATCGACGCAGGCACGACCGCCTCCGACTGGGACGACGACGAGCACAAGCGGCAGATGTCGCTTTCCGGCGCCCTGCTCCATCTGGATTGGCAGGACCGCAAGATCAACCTCGTCGACTGCCCCGGCGATCCCGGGTTCCAGGCGGATACGTTCGCCGCGCTACGCGTCGTCGAGGGCGCGCTCGTCGTGATGAGCGCCGTGATGGGCGTCGAGGTGACGACGTCCCGCGTATGGAGGCGCGCCGACGAGTACGAGCTGTCTCGCGTGATCGTCGTGAACATGCTCGACCGTGAGCGTGCCGACTTCTTCCGGGTGCTAGAGGCCGCGCGGTCGCAGCTCTCGGACCGCTGCGTGGCGATCCAGCTGCCGATCGGCAGCGAGCACGAGCTGACCGGCGTCGTCGACCTGCTGCACATGTGCGCGTACATGGACCCGTCGGGCGCGAAGGAGGGGGGGCCGCAGCCGATCCCCGACTCGATGGCCGAGCAGGTGCAGGAGTACCGCGAGAAGCTGCTCGACGCGGTCGTCGAGACGAACGAGGAGCTGATGGCGCGCTACCTCGAGGGCGAGGAGCTGCCGGCGGAGGACGTCGCTGCGGCGCTGAAGGACGCGGTCACGCGCGACGAGCTTTATCCGGTCGGCTGCGCGGTCGCGTCGAAGAACCTCGGCACGCACGCGGTGCTCGACCTGCTCGTCGAGGGCGTCCCGTCGCCCGCGAAGAAGGGGACGACGATCGAGTTCGGCGACGCGAAGCAGGCCGTGTTCGTCTTCAAGACGATCGCCGACCCGTTCGCGGGCCGCATCAGCTGCTTCCGGGTGCTGGCCGGCCCGATCACGGGCGACACGACCCTCGTCGACCCGCGCACGCACGCGAAGGAGCGGCTCGGGCAGATCCTCCTGCTCGAGGGCAAGGACTCGACGGCGGTCGAGGCGCTCTGCGTCGGCGATCTCGGCGCGGTCGCGAAGCTGAAGGACGTCGTCACCGGCGACGTGCTCGTCGACCACGAGGTGCCGGTCGAGCCGCCGCACATCGACTTCCCCGAGCCGGTGATGAGCTTCGCGATCACGCCGAAGGCGAAGGGCGACGAGGAGAAGATGGCCACCGGCCTCCGCCG
>Ga0206353_10384906_pt1 | contig 16797 bp, 17 predicted proteins | sample DielMetaTC5am4_FD_146436 | JGI IMG/M metagenome (GOLD analysis project Ga0206353, IMG submission 146436) | Corn rhizosphere microbial communities from Kellogg Biological Station, Michigan, USA - Diel MetaT C5am-4 (Metagenome Metatranscriptome)... | ecosystem: Host-associated > Plants > Roots >...
ATGGCGCGGTTCGAACCGGAGAGAAAGCGTCCGTGGATCATCACGGCAATCGTCGTGGTCGCCGTGGCGGTCGTCATCGTCGGGCTGATCGTGACCCTGGCCGTGGGCGGCCGGATCTTCTGAGGTGACGCTGCACCGCCCCGAGCGCACCGCCTTCCTGTCGTCGTCGCTGGAGGTCGCCCCGCGGCTCCTCGGCGCCGTGCTGCGCCATGAGACGCCGGAGGGCACGGTCGCGCTGCGCATCACGGAAGTGGAGGCGTACGTCGGCGACGGCATCGACCCGGGGTCGCACGCCTTCCGCGGCAGGACCAAGCGGAACGCGGTCATGTACGGTCCGCCCGGGCACGTCTACACCTACTTCACGTACGGGATGCACGTCTGCGCGAACATCGTCTGCTCGCCCGAGGGGGAGGCGTCTGCGGTGCTCCTGCGGGCGGCCGAGGTGATCGAGGGGGAGGAGCTCGCGGAGCGGCGGCGGGTCGGAGCGAGCGGCCGCAGCATCCCGCACCGCGACCTCGCGCGGGGACCCGCGCGGCTCGTCGTGGCGGCCGGGATGAGCCTGGCGGACGATGGAGCTGACCTGTTCCGTCCTCCGTTCGAGCTGCTGCTGCCGAGTGAGCAGCTGGAGTACGCGACGGGTGCACGCACCGGCGTGTCCGGCGCAGGCGGAGGTCTCGCCTTCCCCTGGCGCTACTGGCTTCCGGGTGACCCGACGGTGTCGCCCTACAAGCGGCATCCCCGCGCCCACACGTGACGTCCAAGCGGCAACATTCGTGACGAATGTCGCGCTCTGCCTCAGCCCGCGGCCATCCGGAAGAGGCCGGCGCACGCGCACGCCCAGATGATGCTCGTCAGGCTGCCGATGATGAAGCGCTCGCGCGCCTCGGCCTCCTCCAGCTCGGTGAAGCGCCCGACTCCCTTGATGGCGATGAGCACCGCGAGGCCCTCGGGGAAGCCCGCCATGATCGTGCCGGCGGCGGCGAACCGCTCCAGCAGGCCGATCGTCATGCCTCCGCGCAGGACCTCCCGCGTCGTCACGCCCTGCGCCGTCATCTCGTGCACCAGGATGCCGCCGTGCGGACTCAGCTCGGTGGTGCTCCGCGTCGCCAGCGCCAGGACGAGCTGAGCCGCCGGTCCGCCGCCGAGCACGGCCAGTGCGAGCGCGACGATCCCGATGAGCAGCCGGAACGCGAGCGGCGCATGCTGGCCCGGAAGGAGGAGGACGATGAACGCCGCGGCCAGCAGCCCCGCAGCGCAGTACACCAGTGGCCGGCGCGGCGTGCGCATGGTCGCGACGATGCAGCCGAGGGATGCCAGGAGCAGGAGCAGCGCGAGTGCCCAGAGAGCATGCGGGACGATCTGCGTCACCAGCACCGGTGTGGGCGGCCAGCTGGTCATGCGTCCTCCTCGACGGTCATCCGGTTGGGGTGTCCGCTTCGGCCTGTGCGGCGTCCGCGCGTGCCAACAGCCTAGTCAGGGCGGGCAGCGCAGCGAGCTCGACACGGAGGCCGGCCGCCCGGGCGCGATCGCTGGCGGACTGCGGCGAGATCCCGAGGCGCGCAGCCGCGTCCGCCTGGGTGAGGCCCGAGGCCACCAGGTCGTACAGCTCCCAGCCGGCCGGAGTGCGACTCTCGCGGAGGGTGAGCAGCAGGGTCAGGACGGCTTCCACGTCGGCGGCGGACTCCGGATCGGCGACGCCGTCCACGGCGAACCGGGCCGGCGTGCGTTTGGCCCGGGTGACCGCCGTGCGCGCCGCGACGAACGCGTCGCCCGTCGCCTCCCGCGTGTTGCGCGGCAGGGGCGTCCGGACACCGCCCATCCCGAGGCCGACGCTCCACGCGCGCTCACGGGTGAGGGTGAGGACGAGGTCGAGCGTCGTTGCGGCGTCCGGCGTGAGTGCCTGGATCTCGTCGCCCGCGTTCCGGTCCGGCGGCAGGGCGAGGCGGTCGCCGAACTGCTCTCCGATGCTCTCCAGGGTGCGTCCCACGATGTCGGCGCGTTGCGTGCTGTCCACCTGGTCGGCTGTTATGACGAACACGCCGCCTCCTTTCATCAGGTCTCAGTCCCTGATTCAGTCGTCATCAGGTCTGCGGGCCTGACCTACATCGTATCAGGTCTGCAGCCCTGATTTCAACGAGATCAGGGCTATGGGCCTGATACACCGGTGCGCTGCTCCCGCCCGGACCTCCCGACAGCAGCGCGGACCTGGGTGCCGACGCCCCGCTGATAGCCTGAGCAGGTGTCCGAAATCGCCCCTTTCCGCGACCAGCGCCCCTCCGCGGAGACCACCGCCGGAGGCCGCCTCGCGGCGCAGACCAACGACGCGTCCTTCGACGACGTCTGGGACGAGCTGAAGTGGCGCGGCCTCATCCATGTGTCCACGGACGAGGCCGCCCTCAAGGAGCTCCTGGCCGGCGACCCGATCACGTACTACTGCGGCTTCGACCCGACGGCATCGAGCCTCCACCTCGGCAACCTCGTCCAGCTGCTCACCATGCGCCGCCTCCAGCTGGCCGGCCACAAGCCCCTGGGACTGGTGGGCGGGTCCACCGGCCTCATCGGCGATCCGCGGCCGACCGCCGAGCGCACCCTCAACACCAAGGAGACGGTCGCCGAGTGGGTCCAGGCGCTTCAGGCGCAGGTCACCCGCTTCCTCAGCGATGAGGGCGAGAACGCCGTGCGACTGGTCAACAACCTCGACTGGACCGCCCCCCTCTCGGCGATCGACTTCCTCCGCGAGATCGGCAAGCACTTCCGCATCGGCACCATGCTGAAGAAGGACGCGGTCGCCGCGCGCCTCAACTCCGACGAGGGCATCTCGTACACCGAGTTCAGCTACCAGATCCTGCAGGGGATGGACTTCCTCGAGCTCTACCGCCAGTACGGCTGCGTCCTGCAGTCCGGCGGCAGCGACCAGTGGGGCAACCTCACCAGCGGGACGGAGCTGATCCGCAAGGTCGAGGGCGTCCACGTCCATGCCATCGGGACTCCGCTGATCACCAACAGCGACGGCACCAAGTTCGGCAAGAGCGAGGGCAACGCGATCTGGCTCGACGCGGAGCTCACCACGCCGTACGCGCTGTACCAGTTCTGGCTCAACACCGACGACGCCGATGTGATCAGCCGGCTCAAGGTCTTCACGTTCCTCTCCCGCGCAGAGATCGAGGAGCTGGAACGCAAGGTCGCCGAGGAGCCGTTCAAGCGGGAGGCGCAGCGCTGCCTCGCGTACGACGTGACGTCGCTCGTGCACGGAGTGGCGGCGACCGAGGCCGCGATCGCCGCCTCCCAGGCCCTGTTCGGCCAGGGGGAGCTGACCGACCTCGACCCCACCACCCTCGAGGCCGCGCTTCGCGAGCTGCCGAACACCACGACCACCGAACCCTCGGCGACGGTCGCCCAGGCACTCGCCGACACCGGGCTGACCGCGAGCCTCGGCGAGGCCCGGCGTGCTGTGGCGCAGGGCGGCGTGTACGTCAACAACGCGAAGGTGGAGGACGCGGACCAGCTCATCGGCTCGGCGATCCTTCCCGGCGACATGGTCGTGCTGCGGCGCGGCAAGAAGACGCTCGCCGGCGTCTTCGTCGTGCCGTCCCCGTGACGGAGGCACCGACACGAGGGCGGACGGTGCCCGCACACGGGCGGACTGTTGCACGCCTGTCGTACCGTTGACCCATGTCCGATGAACAGCAGCCCCCGCTGACAGCCCCGGCGCCGGCGGAACAGTCGGCGGCAGCGCCCTCGGCGGCACGCCCGGCTCCGGCAGGAGAGGACGGCCTCGTCGCCCGTCTCGACGTGATCGAGGAGCAGCCGCTGGAGGCGCGCGCGGACGCGTACGCGCACCTCCACGAACAGCTGCGACGCACGCTGGAGGGCGACGACGAGCATGGCCGGAGCTGACCGCCGGCTGGATGTGGCGCTCGCCGAGCGCGGCCTGGCCCGGTCCCGGTCGCATGCGGCCGCGCTGATCGCCGACGGCCTCGTGACGATCGACGGCCGGCCGGCGCTGCGCGCGTCCGCGAAGGTCGGCGACGGGCAGGAGCTGCGGATCGCCGGCGCCGACCACTACGTGAGCCGCGGCGCGCACAAGCTGATCGCCGCGCTCGATGCCTTCGGCGTCGATCCGGAGGGCCGGGTCGCACTGGATGCGGGAGCATCCACTGGTGGCTTCAGCCAGGTGCTGCTGGAGCGCGGGGCCGCCCGGGTCATCGCGGTCGATGTCGGGCACGGCCAGCTTTCTCCCGCGCTGGCGGGGGAGGAGCGGCTGGAGTCGTACGAGGGCGTGAACGTCCGCTCCCTCACAGCGGAGGCGCTCGGCGAGCTCACCGAGAGCGATGTCCGCCCGGACCTCGTCGTCGCCGACCTCTCCTTCATCTCGCTGGCCCAGGTGCTGTCCGCTCTCGTGGCGACGGCGACCAGCGGCGCGGACTTCGTCCTCCTGATCAAGCCTCAGTTCGAGGTGGGCAGGCAGGGCATCCGGGAGGGCGTGGTCCGGGATGCGGGGCTGCGCGCCGATGCCGTCTCCGACGTGCTCTGGGCGGCTCATGACGCGGGTCTGGGTACGGCCGGGCTGATCGCGTCGCCCATCGCGGGGGGACACGGCAACCGGGAGTTCCTGGCCTGGCTGCGGGCCGGCGCGCCCGACCCGTCCGGCTTGAGCGAAGAGGTCGTCCGCCTTTCGCGCTAGGTGAACGTTCTCCACAAACCGGTGGCGTGGCGTGGCCCGCCGTCGGAAAACCGACAGAATGGGAGGACGGCTTACGACAGGAGGGAACGTGACACTGATGGGTGCAGCGACGCGGTACATCCTCGTCGTCGCGCACACCGGTCGTCAGGACTCCCTCGAGGCGGGCGTCCGGGTGTCCCGGCAGCTGCTCGCCGCGGGCGTCGTCCCGGTGCTGAGCGCCGACGAGCGCCGAGACCTGCTGGAGGCGGATCCCTCGCTCGAGAGGGTGGCCGTGCTCGGCGACGATGTGGCATCGAGCGAGCTCGAGCTCGTGATCGTTCTGGGCGGCGACGGCACCATCCTGCGCGCTGCCGAGCTGGTGCGTGGATGCTCGGCTCCGCTGCTCGGCGTGAACCTCGGCCATGTGGGCTTCCTCGCCGAGAGCGAGCGCGACGACCTCGAGACCGCCGTCGCGCGGGGGCTGGCCAAGGACTACGAGGTCGAGGAGCGGATGACGCTGTCCGCCCGGGTCAAGGTCGGGCGCGAGGTCGTGTACGAGAGCTGGGCGCTCAACGAGGCCACGGTCGAGAAGGCGAGCCGGGAGCGGATGCTCGAGGTCGTCATCGAGGTCGACGGCCGGCCGATGTCGAGCTTCGGCTGCGACGGCGTCGTGATGTCCACGCCCACCGGGTCGACGGCGTACTCGTTCTCGGCCGGGGGACCGGTCGTCTGGCCGGGCGTCGCCGCCCTCCTTCTCGTGCCGCTGAGCGCGCACGCGCTCTTCGCACGTCCCCTCGTCGTCGACGCCGACTCGTCGCTCGCGGTCGAGCTGCTCGACCGGACCGGCGGCGCCGGCGTCCTGTGGTGCGACGGCCGGCGTCCGTTCGACCTCCCGCCGGGCGCACGCGTCGTCGTCCGGCGCTCGCCCATCCCCGTGCGGCTGGCACGCCTGCATCCCGGTCCGTTCACCGACCGGCTCGTGCACAAGTTCGACCTCCCCGTCACGGGGTGGAGGGGGCCGGCCGGCCGTGACTGACGCACGTGGAGGCATCGAGGAGATCTCGATCAAAGACCTGGGCGTCATCGCCGACGCATCCCTCCCACTGGGCCCGGGATTCACGGCGATCACCGGCGAGACCGGCGCGGGCAAGACCATGGTGGTGTCGGCGCTCGGCCTGCTGCTCGGCGAGCGCGCCGACACCGGAGCCGTCCGGCTCGGCAGTGCACAGGCCTGGGTCGAGGGCCGCTGGCGCGTGCCGTCGGCCGGCGAGGTGGTGGAGCGCGTGCGCGACGCCGGTGGCGATGTGGATGCGATCGACGCGGAGGAGGCGGAACTCGTTCTCAGCCGCTCGGTGTCGGCGGAGGGCCGGTCGAGGGCGGTGGTCGGCGGGCGCAGCGCACCCGTCGCCGTGCTGACGGAGCTCGGCGAGCAGCTCGTCGTGGTGCACGGACAGTCCGACCAGCTCCGGCTGCGATCCGCACTCGCCCAGCGTGCCGCACTCGACCGGTTCGCGGGTCCCGAGTTCGCCGAGGCGCTCCGCGCGTACGAGCAGGTCTACTACCGATGGCGGGACAGCCGGGCTGAGCTGGGCGAAGGGGTCACCGACCAGGACCGCCGTGCCCGGGAGGCCGACGACCTGCGGGTCGCGATGGCCGAGATCGAGGCCGTCGCGCCGCAGCCCGGCGAGGACGACGAGCTCGCCGACCGCGCCGAACGCCTCACCAATCTCGAAGACCTGCGACTCGCCGCTGCCGCTGCGCGCGAACTGCTCAGCGCCGAGGAGTCGGAAGGAGCGGACGCGCTCGCACTCCTCGACAGCGCACGGCGGCAGCTCGAACGCGTCTCGCCGCACGATGCCGCCCTGCAACCGATGGCGGATGCGGTCGCCGAGGCCAACTATCTGATCTCCGACATCGCCGCGCAGCTGTCGACCTACCTGGCCACTCTGGATGCGGAGGGCGCGCGCGAGCTGGAGGTCGTGCAGGAGCGGCGCGCAGAGCTGGCCGGCCTCACCCGCAAGTACGGCCCGACGCTCGAGGATGTCATCGGCACGCTCGAGACGGGCAGCCTGCGCCTCCTGGAGCTCGATGGCGACGCCGACCGCATCGGCGAGCTGGCGCGCGAGGTCGAGTCCGACGCGGCACTGGTGGCGGAACTGGCCGCAGGGCTCAGCGCCGAGCGCGCCGCCGCAGCCGAGAGGCTGTCCGAGGCGGTCACCGCAGAGCTGGCGGCCCTTGCGATGCCCGACGCGCGCATCGTGGTGGAGGTGACGCAGCGCGACGGAGCGGCCGACCTGACGGGGTATGGCGCGAGCGGACGCGACCAGGTCGCCATCCTGCTCCAGCCGCATCCCGGAACCGAGCCCCGGCCGCTCGCCAAGGGGGCGTCGGGCGGCGAGCTGTCGCGGGTCATGCTGGCGATCGAGGTCGTCATCGCGGGCACCGATCCGGTCCCCACGTTCATCTTCGACGAGGTCGACGCCGGCGTGGGCGGAGCGTCCGCCACCGAGATCGGCCGCCGGCTGGCGCGCCTCGCCGAGTCGGCGCAGGTCATCGTCGTCACCCACCTCGCGCAGGTGGCCGCCTTCGCCAACAACCATCTGACGGTCGTCAAGGGCAGCGACGGCGCGGTCACCGCCTCCAGCGTCCGCCGCCTCGACGGCGACGAGCGGATCGCCGAGATGGCGCGCCTGCTCTCCGGCCTCCCGGACTCCGAGAGCGGCCTGGCCCACGCGCGCGAGCTCGTCGAGCTCGCCTCGGCCGCCCGCCGCTGAGCGGACAGGCCCCGCACAGGTGATAAGCTGCAAGCCCGTGGTGGATAATTCAGACGCGGGCTCATCGAACGGCATTACCAAGCACATTTTCGTGACAGGTGGTGTCGTTTCTTCGTTAGGGAAGGGCCTGACGGCCGCCTCTCTCGGCAATCTTCTGACGGCCCGCGGACTCCGCGTCGTCATGCAGAAGCTCGACCCGTATCTCAACGTCGACCCGGGGACGATGAACCCCTTCCAGCACGGCGAGGTCTTCGTCACCGACGACGGCGCCGAGACCGACCTCGACATCGGGCACTACGAGCGCTTCCTCGACATCAACCTCGGCCAGTCGGCCAACGTCACCACCGGTCAGATCTACTCGAACGTCATCGCCAAGGAGCGCCGCGGCGAGTACCTCGGCGACACCGTGCAGGTCATTCCGCACATCACCGACGAGATCAAGCGGCGGATGCGGCTCCAGGCGCAGCCGGGTCCCGACGGGGAGCCCGCTCCCGACGTCATCATCACCGAGATCGGCGGGACCGTCGGCGACATCGAGTCGCAGCCGTTCATCGAGTCCGCCCGGCAGGTGCGGCACGAGCTGGGGCGCAAGAACTGCTTCTTCGTGCACGTGTCGCTCGTCCCCTTCATGAACGCCTCCGGCGAGCAGAAGACCAAGCCCACGCAGCACTCGGTCGCGGCCCTCCGCTCCATCGGCATCCAGCCGGATGCGCTCGTCCTGCGCAGCGACCGGCCCGTCTCGGACAGCAACAAGCGCAAGATCGCGCTGATGTGCGACGTGGACGAGCAGGCCGTCGTGAACGCGATCGACGTGCCGAGCATCTACGACATCCCGACCATGCTGCACGACCAGGGCCTCGACGCGTACATCATCGACCAGCTGGGGCTGGATGAGGCCGGCGACGTCGAGTGGGACGGCTGGGCCCGGCTTCTGGAGGCTGTGCACGACCCGAAGCACGAGGTCACCATCGGCCTGGTCGGCAAGTACATCGACCTGCCGGACGCCTACCTCTCGGTCACGGAGGCGCTTCGAGCCGGTGGATTCGCGCACCGCACGAAGGTGACGCTGAAGTGGATCCCCTCCGACGCCTGCCAGACGCCCGAGGGCGCCGCGTCGCAGCTGAGCGAGGTCGACGGCATCTGCGTGCCCGGCGGGTTCGGCGTCCGCGGCATCGAGGGCAAGGTCGGCGCGCTGCGCTTCGCTCGCGAGAACGGCATCCCGGTGCTCGGCCTGTGCCTGGGGCTGCAGTGCATGGTCATCGAGTACGCCCGCAACGAGGCCGGTCTCGCCGGCGCGTCCTCGTCCGAGTTCGACCCGGAGACCGAGTTCCCCGTGATCGCCACGATGGCCGAGCAGGTCGACATCATCGCCGGCGGCGACCTGGGCGGCACCATGCGCCTCGGCCTCTACCCGGCCACGCTCGCCGACGGCTCCCTCGTCTCCGAGCTGTACGGCGCCGCCGAGGCGTCCGAGCGGCACCGCCACCGCTACGAGGTCAACAACAACTTCCGCGAGCAGATCGCGGACGCTGGCCTCTGGTTCTCCGGCACCTCGCCCGACGGCCACCTGGTGGAGTATGTGGAGCTGCCGCGCGACGTGCACCCGTTCTACGTCGGCACCCAGGCGCATCCCGAGCTCCGGTCGCGTCCGAACCGCGCGCATCCCCTGTTCGCCGGGCTCGTCGGAGCGGCGCTCGAGCGGCAGAAGGCCAGCCTGCTCTTCGAGGTGGCCGAGGCGGACGCCGAGATGGCCACGGAAGCCTGATGACCGACGAGCAGACGACGACCCAGCTGAACGACCAGCCGTTCCGGCCGGAGATCGTCTCGTCCGAGACGGCGTTCGAGGGCAAGATCTGGAACGTGCGCCGCGACGTCTTCCGCTACAACGGCGACGAGATCACCCGCGAGTACGTCGATCACACCGGCGCTGTGGCCGTCCTCGCCCTGGACGACGACGGCCGGGTGCTGCTCATCCGCCAGTACCGTCACCCCGTCCGTCATCGCGACTGGGAGATCCCGGCCGGGCTTCTGGACCAGGACGGGGAGCGGCCGCTCCTCGCGGCCCAGCGCGAACTCGGCGAGGAAGCGGACCTCGAGGCGGAGGAGTGGAACGTCCTCGCCGACGTCTTCACGAGCCCCGGCGGAAACGACGAGGCCATCCGCATCTACCTGGCGCGCGGCATCCGCTCCACCGGGTCCGCCTTCGCCCGCGAGGCCGAGGAGGCGGACATCGAGGTGCGGTGGGTCCCTCTCGACGAGGCAGTGGATGCTGTGCTGCAGCGCCGTGTCCACAACGCGCCGCTGATCATCGCGCTGCTGGCGGCCCGGACGGCGCGCGACCAGGGCTGGAGCACGCTCGGAGCGCCCGACGAGCCGTGGCCGAGCCACCCCAAGCTGTCCCGATGACCGGTGCCGCCGGTGTGGCCGCCGAGGTGGATGCGTTCCTCCGGCATGTGGCCATCGAGCGCGGCCTCTCGGCGAACACGGTGGCCGCGTACCGGCGCGACCTGGCCGTCTACAGTGCCTGGCTGGCGGAGCAGGGGATCGGCGACCTCCGCTCGGTGACACCGGTCACCCTCTCGGCTTTCGCGGTGCATCTCGGGACGCGTGAGGAGTCGCCGCTGACCGCGGCCTCCCTCGCCCGCATGCTGTCCACCGTGCGCGGCTTCCACCGCTTCCTGCTCGAGGAGGGCCGCGTGGAGGTGGATGCCGCCCGCGACCTGCGCCCGCCGAAGCTGCCCAGCCGCCTGCCGAAGGCCATCACGGTCGACCAGGTGGCCGCGCTGCTGGCCGCGACCGACGGCGACGAGGTGGCGGCGCTGCGCGACAAGGCGCTGCTGGAGTTGATGTACGCCACGGGAGCGCGGGTCAGCGAGGCGGTCGGGCTGAACGTCGACGATGTGATCGACGTGGAGGTGGTCCGGCTCACCGGCAAGGGGAGCAAGCAGCGGCTGGTCCCGCTGGGCAGCTATGCGCGCGAGGCCGTGTCGGCGTACCTGGTGCGCGCCCGGCCGGTGCTGTCGGCGCGCGGGCGATCGACCCCCGCACTGTTCCTCGGGATGCGCGGTGCGCGGCTGTCCCGGCAGAACGTGTGGCTGATCATCCGTGCGGCAGCGGAACGGGCGAAGCTCGGCATCGAGATCTCGCCGCACACGCTGCGCCACTCCTTCGCCACGCACCTCCTGGCTGGGGGAGCAGATGTCCGGGTCGTGCAGGAGCTCCTGGGCCACTCCTCCGTCGCGACCACGCAGATCTACACGCTGGTGACGGCGGACACGCTGCGCGACGTGTACACCTCGGCCCACCCGCGGGCGCGCTGACCCATCCATGTGAGGGGACACGCCGTCGCGCCCGCGTGCCGGCCGGCGTGTCGCGTCAACCCGCTGCAGCGGGAGTCTCGCGGTGGCGGCGCCGCGGTGCTCGCCGGCGCATCCACACCAGCACCTTCCGGCCGTCGCCGGAGACGCGGCGCGTCGTCGTGAAGCCGAGTTTGGCCAGCACGCCGAACGACGGCGCGTTCCACGTCTCGACCGTCGCCCAGACGACCGGGAAGCCGGCCTCGAAGGCCGCTTCCGCCACGACCCCTGCCGCCTCGGTGGCATAGCCGTTGCCGACCTGCGCCCGAAGCAGCTCGTAGGCCAGTTCGGGCTGGGCGGCGCTGGCCCGGCCGACGATCAGGCCGCAGTAGCCCGCCGCCTCGCCTGTCTCGGCCAGCTCGATCGTGTAGAGGCCGAAGCCCACCTCGTCGAAGCGGCGACGCTGCTCGTCGAGACGCAGCTGCTCGTCGTCCAGTCGTACCTGCTCGTCGTCGAGCTCCACCTGCTCGTCGTCGTGAGCCCGCAGCGCGGACTCCGGGGGATGCTCGGCGAGCAGGGCGAGGTTCCACGCGGCGTCGCGTCCGTCGCGCGGCCGAAGCCGCAGGCGCGGGGTCTCGAGGGTGGACGGCATCGGCTGCACGTCGCCAGCGTACCGAACCGCCGTGCCCACGCCCCGCAAGCGGGGCACGGCCCGGTTAGACTTCCCCATGGAAGACCGGCCACGAGAGGGACGAGGAACACCCAGGTGACGCGCAACGACGAGGTCGAGACCCAGCTGCCTGGCATGGATGACGCATCCATCGCCGTCAAGCTCGGGCCCACCGGTCGTCCGCTGCGCGCGTTCCCCGCGCCGGCCCCGCTCAAGCAGCACGGCCCGGCGAAGATCATCGCCCTCTGCAACCAGAAGGGCGGCGTCGGCAAGACGACCACGAGCATCAACCTCGGGGCGACTCTCGCCGACTACGGCCGCCGTGTGCTGGCCGTCGACTTCGACCCGCAGGGCGCGCTGTCCGCGGGCCTCGGGGCGCACACGCACGATGCGACGACCATCTACGACCTCCTCCTCAACCGCAATGCAGACGTGGCGGGCGCCATCCAGACGACGTCGGTCCCGGGCCTGGACATCATCCCGGCCAACATCGACCTGTCCGCCGCCGAGGTGCACCTCGTGAACGAGGTGGCGCGCGAGCAGATCCTGGCCGGCGTGCTCCGCAAGGTGGCCGCCGACTACGACGTGATCCTGATCGACTGCCAGCCGTCGCTCGGCATTCTGACCGTCAACGCGCTGACCGCCAGCCACGGCGTCCTCATCCCGCTCGAGTGCGAGTACTTTGCGCTGCGCGGGGTCGCCCTGCTGATCGAGACGATCGACAAGGTGCGCGAGCGGCTCAACCCGGCGATCGAGCTGGATGGCATCCTCGCCACCATGTACGACTCGCGTACCCTGCACTCCCGCGAGGTGCTGGAGCGGGTCGTCGACGCGTTCGGCGACCGCGTGCTCGAGACGGTGATCTCGCGGACGGTCAAATTCCCGGACGCCTCCGTCGCCGCCGCCCCGATCACGCAGTTCGCGCCGGAGCACCAGGCCGCGGAAGCGTACCGCCAGCTGGCGCGGGAACTGGTGTTCCGTGGCGCCGTCGCCTGACCTCACGGAGCCGGAGCGCAGTACCGAGTCCGTCGAGGCCGTCGAGGCCGTCGAGTCCGAGCAGGCGCCGGGCTTCCGTGTCTCCCTGGGCGACTTCGAGGGCCCGTTCGACCTCCTCCTGTCGCTGATCGCCAAGCACGAGCTCGACATCACCGAGATCTCGCTGAGCCGCGTCACCGACGAGTTCATCGCCTACCTCCGGCGCCTCGACACGGACGAGAGCCTCGATGAGGCGAGCGAGTTCCTCCTCGTCGCCGCGACGCTGCTCGACCTGAAGGTCGCCGGGCTCCTGCCCCAGGGCGAGCTGGTGGATGCGGAGGACGTGGCCCTGCTCGAGGCCCGCGATCTGCTGTTCGCCCGGCTGCTGCAGTACCGGGCGTTCAAGGAGGCGTCCGGCTGGTTCGCCGACCGGCTGGAGGCGGAGGGCCGCCGGCATGCCCGCCTGGTGCGGCTGGAGGACAAGTTCCGCCAGCGCACCCCGGAACTCGTCTGGACGCTCAGCCTCGACGACTTCGCGGCTCTCGCCACGCTGGCGATGACGCCGCGGGAGGTCCCCGTCGTCGGTCTCGACCACCTGCACGCTCCGCTGGTGAGCATCCGGGAGCAAGCGGCCGTCGTCGTGGGGATGCTGCGGCACGGCGAGCCGATGAGCTTCCGGCAACTGGTGGCCGGAGCCGAGCAGAAGGGCGTCGTGGTGGCGCGGTTCCTCGCGGTGCTCGAGCTGTACCGCCGTGCCGCGCTGGCGTTCGAGCAGCTGGAGCCGCTCGGCGAGCTGACGTTGCGGTGGACGGCGGAGCACTGGTCCGAAGAGAATCTGTCGAATCTGGGAGCCGACTATGACGGTTGAGAACACGGCCGAAGCGCCCGACGTGGCCGAAGTGGAGGACGTGGCCGACGCGCCCGACGCGCCCGACTTCGTCGAAGGCGCCGAGGCGACCGACACCACCGAGGTGCCGGCCCCGGTCGAGGACGCGCAGATCGAGCGCGCGCTCGAGGCGATCCTCATGGTGGCCGACGAGCCGATGAGCCTGATCACTCTGGCGACGGCGGTCGGCGCGCCGGTGAAGCGCGTTCGGGCGGCGGTCGCCGCGCTCGTGGCCGACTTCGACGGCGGGGACGGCGGCGTTCGCCGCGGCTTCGAGCTGCGGGAGGTCGGCGGCGGATGGCGGATCTACGTCCGCGAGGAGTTCGACCCGGTCGTCTCCGGCTACGTGCTGCAGCAGAATCCGACGAAGCTGTCGCAGGCGGCGCTCGAGACGCTCGCTGTGATCGCGTACAAGCAGCCGATCAGCCGCGGCGCGATCGCCTCCATCCGCGCGGTCAACGTGGATTCGGTGGTGCGCACGCTGCTCGGCCGCGGACTCATCACCGAGCTGTTCACCGACAGCGAGACCGGTGCCATCAACTACGGCACGACGGAACTGCTGCTCAGCCAGCTGGGCATCAACTCCGTCGACGAGCTGCCGAAGATCTCACCGCTGCTGGCGGACGGCGCAGAAGGGTTCGAGGGCGATGTCCGCTGAGTCGGGTTCGGAGGGCGAGCGCCTCCAGAAGGTCATGGCGGCTGCCGGTGTCGCGTCGCGGCGGGTGTCGGAGGACCTCATCGTCGCGGGCCGCGTCACGGTCAACGGGGCGGTCGTCCGCGAGCTCGGGACCCGGGTCGACCCGTTGACCGACAAGGTCGCCGTCGATGGAACCGCTGTTCAGCTGGACACGTCGCGCCGCTACGTGATGCTGAACAAGCCCGTGGGAGTGGTGAGTTCGATGCGCGACGAGCAGGGACGGCCGGACCTGTCGCGCTTCACCGCGGACTATCCCGAGCGGCTGTTCAACGTCGGCCGGCTGGATGCGGAGACGTCCGGGCTGCTCATCCTCACCAACGACGGGGAGCTCGCGCACGTGCTCGCGCATCCCTCGTTCGGCGTGACGAAGACCTACATCGCGCGCGTGCGCGGGGTCGTCACCCCGCAGACGATCGGGCGCCTGACCAAAGGCGTCGAGCTGGATGACGGCCCGATCGCCGCGGACAAGGCCAAGCTGCTGCAGTCGAACCCGCGCGGCGACGACTCGCTCGTCGAGATCACACTGCACTCCGGGCGCAACCGGATCGTGCGCCGGATGCTCGCCGAGGTCGGGCATCCCGTCATCGAGCTGGTGCGCCGGCAGTTCGGGCCGCTGCATCTCGGGACGCTGAAGTCCGGGGACATGCGCGACCTGACGAAGGCGGAGCTCGGGCAGCTGCTGACCATCTCGCGCGAGGACCGCTGATCCTCCTCTCCTCCGCGCTCGGTCGGAAACGGAGGCGTTTCGTCGCCCCTCCGCCCTGCCCGCCTCCGTTTCCCGCGTCCGGTGCGGGGTCGCACGGGATCTCCTCCCTTTCCGCAGGATGGACGCCGGAGTCGGAAACGGAGGGGACCGCTGCCGCGGCGCCGACCTCTCGCCGGAAACAGAGGATGTCTGCGCCGGTTCGGGCCGAACATCCTCCGTTCCCTGCGTCCGTGCGGAGGCCGTCGGCGGCCCTGACTAAAGTGGACGGGTGAACGACATTCCCGCCCGCCTCTCCGGCCCTGTCCGCGTCGTCGGCGCGGGGCTGCTCGGCGCCTCCGTCGGACTCGGGCTGCGCGCCCGAGGCGTCGACGTGCTGCTCGCCGACGCCTCGCCCGCCCACCTGCGGCTGGCGGCGGACTACGGCGCCGGCCGGCTGGACGACGGGGGAGCGGAGCCCGCGCTGATCGTCGTCGCCGTCCCGCCCGACCTCACGGGCCGGGTGGTGGCCGAGGAGCTGGCCGCGCATCCCGGTGCGGTGGTGACGGATGTGGCGAGCGTCAAGGTCGCGCCCCTCTCCGAGCTCGAGGAGTCCGGCGTGGACCTCGCCCGGTACGTCGGCGGGCATCCGCTGGCCGGCCGCGAGCGCGGCGGCCCGTCCTCGGCGCGAGCCGACCTCTTCATCGGGCGACCGTGGGTGGTGACGGCCCGGCCGGAGAACCCGCGGTCGGCGGTCAGCCTGGTCGAGTCGCTCATCCTCGACCTCGGCGCCGTCCCGGTCGAGATGGATGCGGCCCAGCACGACGCGGCGGTGGCTCTCGTCTCGCACGCCCCGCAGATCGTGTCGTCTCTCATGGCCAAGCGGCTGACCGACTCGCCCGACACCGCCCTCGCGCTGGCCGGCCAGGGCGTCCGCGATGTCACGCGGATCGCCGCGAGCGAGCCGGAGCTCTGGGTCCAGATCCTGGGCGCCAACGCGCCCGCCATCGTCGAGATCCTGCATGCCTACCGCGACGATCTCGACCGGGTGCTCGTCGCGCTCGGCGATATCGACGCCGCAGGCGCCCGGCGGACGATCGCCGAGGAGCTCGCCGGCGGGAACGCCGGTGTGTCCCGGCTCCCGGGCAAGCACGGCCAGGACCGGAAATATTCGCGCTTCGTGGTGATGGTCGAAGACCGGCCCGGCGAGCTCGCCCGGCTGCTGGACGAGCTCGGAGAGCTCGGCGTGAACCTGGAGGACCTGCGGCTGGAGCACTCGCCGGGCGCGGCGTTCGGCCTCGCCGACATCGCCGTCCTGCCCGAAGTGCTGCACCGCACCGTGGATGACCTGACCGAACGTGGATGGAGGATCACCGGATGACCGGCACGACCGTGGTCGCCGTCGACGGACCGGCCGGAAGCGGCAAGTCGAGCGTCAGCAAGGCGACCGCCCGCCGCCTCGGCTGGGCGTACCTCGACACCGGCGCCGCCTACCGCGCCCTCAGCTGGTACGTGATCGCCCGCCGGGTCGATCCCACCGACGCCGGAGCAGTCATCGCCTCGCTGCCGGACTTCGACTATCGCATCGGCACCGACCCGGACACCTACCACGTCTTCGTCGGCGACGCCGATGTGACCGAGACGATCCGCACGCCCGAAGTGACCGCGGCCGTCAGTGCGATCGCGCGCGTCCCGGAGGTGCGCGCCTTCCTCACCGGGCTGTTCCGCGACATCATCCGGCACTCCGATCGGGACGGCATCGTGGTGGAGGGCCGCGACATCACCACGGTGGTCTGCCCCGATGCGCCGGTGCGCATCCTGTTGACCGCCGACGAAGCCGTTAGAATGGCCAGGCGTTCCGCGGAGCTGGCAGATCACTCCGCCGCCCACGTCGGCGAGGCCCTGCGGAGGCGCGACGCGGCAGACTCCCGAGTCGTCGACTTCATGAATGCCGCAGACGGTGTGACCACCGTCGATTCCACCGACCTCGATTTCGACCAGACCGTCGACGCGGTCATCCAGGTCGTACAGAAAGCAGCCCATGTCTGACATCGAAAACGAGCCCACCGGCGAGGACGACCTCGTCGTCCGGCTCTCCGAGCTCGACGAGGACCTCGCGGTCCAGCGGGCGAACGCGCTCCGCAGCGGCCTCGA
>Ga0206353_10011292_pt1 | contig 16709 bp, 7 predicted proteins | sample DielMetaTC5am4_FD_146436 | JGI IMG/M metagenome (GOLD analysis project Ga0206353, IMG submission 146436) | Corn rhizosphere microbial communities from Kellogg Biological Station, Michigan, USA - Diel MetaT C5am-4 (Metagenome Metatranscriptome)... | ecosystem: Host-associated > Plants > Roots >...
CTCTCCCCTTCCACTCCGAACAGGCTCCGCATCTCGTCGGAGACCGGTATCGCCTTCTGGCTTCGCGGGAAGACCCCGCCGCCCTTCGAGATCAGCTTCTTGTCGTAATCGTCCCAGCTCGACCTCGGCAGGTCGAACATCCTCTGCCGCTCGGCCCAGCTCTTCGCCGGATCGGGATCGGGATCGATGAAGATGTGGCGGTGGTCGAAGGCGGCGACCAGCTTCAGCGCCTTGGAAAGCAGCATGCCGTTGCCGAACACGTCGCCAGACATGTCGCCGACGCCCGCCACCCGGATCGGCTGGGTCTGAACGTCGATTCCCATCTCGCGGAAGTGGCGCTGGACCGAGACCCAGGCGCCCTTGGCGGTGATCCCCATCGCCTTGTGGTCGTAGCCCTGGCTTCCACCGCTGGCGAACGCGTCGCCGAGCCAGAAGCCGCGCTCCAAAGCGATCGCGTTGGCGACGTCGGAGAAGGTCGCCGTCCCCTTGTCGGCGGCGACGACGAAATAGGGATCGTCCCCGTCGAGGATGGCGACCCCCTCCGGGTGCACGACCTTGCCCTCGACGATATTGTCGGTGACCGAGAGCAGTGCTCGGATGAAGATGCGGTAGCTCTCGGTGCCTTCGGCGAGCCAGGCGTCGCGGTCCGAGACCGGCGGCAGATGCTTGGGATAGAAGCCGCCCTTGGCGCCGGTCGGGACGATCACCGCGTTCTTGACCAGCTGCGCCTTCATCAGGCCGAGTATCTCGGTTCGGAAATCGTCGCGCCGGTCCGACCAGCGGAGGCCGCCGCGCGCGATCGGTCCGCCGCGCAGGTGAATGCCCTCGATCCTCGGGCTGTAGACCCAGATTTCCCGCCACGGCAGAGGCGCCGGCAGGTTCGGCACCTTGGCGCTCTCCAGCTTGAAGGCGAGCGCCTCGCGGCCGGCCGGTACGAAGGCGTTGGTCCTCAAAGTCGCCGCGACGACGCCGTGGATCAGCCGGAGGATCCGGTCCTCGTCGATCGCCGCGACCTCCGCGAGACCGTCGCGGATCGCCTTCTCGGCCGCCTCGACGCCCTCCTTGCGGCCGGCGGCGCTCGTCCCGGGCGCGTGCATCGCGTCGAACAGGGCGATGATGGCGCGGGTGACGGTCGGCGCCCTGCGAAGCGCCTCGACCACGGTCGCCATCGAGTAGGACAAGCCTCCCTGACGCAGGTAGCGGAACCAGGCTCGGAACAGGACGACGCTGCGCTGGTCGAGGCCGATGGCGACGAGCAGCTGGTTGAAGACATCGTTCTCGGCGCGCCCCTCCAGAACCTCGGCGATGGCCTTCTCGACCAGCTCCGCCCGCTCGAGCACCGGCGCCGCCTCGCCGGAGCGGGTCTCGAGCAGGAATTCGTGGATGTAGCCGAGCTTGCCCTCGTCGAGCGCCCACGGCTGCTCCTCGAGCACCCGGAAGCCGAAATTCTCGAACACCGGCACGGCGTCGGAGAGCGGGATCAACTCGCCGAGCCGGTAGGTCTTGAGGCGAAGCCGGCGCGGCCCGTCCTCGTCCTGGCGGAACAGCCGCGCGTCGCGCGAACCCGCGACGGTGAGATCGCAAACGCGCAAGATGTCGCGCGCCGCCTCGGCCGGGACGGTGCGCAGGCGATAGGCTTCGGGGAAATCGTCGAGATAGGTGATGGCGAGGCGGGTGGCGCGCTGAGCGCCGACGCTTTCGCCGAGCGCTTCCTCGACCGCCGGCTCCCAGCCGCGCACCATCTCGTCGAGCCGCCGGTCGAGCGCGTCGGCGTCGGGCGTCGGAGTCTTCGCGCTGACCGACAGAGTGTAGCGGATCAGGGCGAGATCGCCGTCGCCCAGATCGACCGACCAGCTCGTCGTCCGGCCGTCGGCGGCCGCCTCGATCATCTGGCCGATGGCGATCCGGCGGCGGGTGGTGAGCTCGTCGCGCGGCAGCCAGACGAAGGCGAAGAGATGGCCCTGGAGGATCGAGCGGACGAGGACGAGCGTCGGCCTCGGGCGGTCGGCGAGCGACATGGCGGTGACGACCAGCTCGCTAATGCCCTCGCGGTCGAGGTTGACGAGCAGGTCCCGGGGAAGCGCCGTCACGGCGTGGCGGAGCGCCTTGCCGCTGTGGCCGCGCGGATCGAAGCGGAATTCCTCCTCTAGAGCGGCGAGCGTTCGGCGGAGCACCGGCACGTCCTCGACCGGCGCGGTCAACGCCTCGCTGGTCCAGAGGCCCGCATGGACTCCGATCCCGGTCACCTTCCCCCCTTCGCGGATCGGAACGACGACGAGGTCGAGGGGAACCCGCCGGTGAACGGTCGAGCGGCGGTCGGCCTTGGCGACCAGCGGGGCGGAATGGTTTTCCAGCCAGCGCATCGCGCCGAGCGCTCCGCCTTCGTCGGTCGGCTCGCCCGGCAGCCGGAACAGGCCGAGCGCCTCGGTCGGCTGGCCGGTCGGCCGCTCGACATGGTAGCCGAGCAGGGTCATCGCTCCGTCGGCGAACCAGCGCAGCAAGGCGGCGCCCTCGGGATCCTCGATCGCATCGGCGTCGGCGCGCATCCGCGACTGCATCGTGCGCCAGTCGGCGACCGCGGCGCGAACGTCGGCGAGGACCCGGTGGAGCTCGGCGACGATCTCCCTTCGGTCGCGGCCGCCGGCGCGGTCGACCTCGAGATACATCATCGATTCCCGACGCTTGGGCGAGTCGCAGAGCGGTTCGATGGCGACCAGGCATTCGTCCGAATCGCGTTCGACGCAGACCACGGGGTGGAGCAGGCGGTGGACGATGAGGCCGCGCGCGGCGAGGGCGTTGGCGACGGAATCGACCAGGAAAGGCATGTCGTCGTTGACGATCGCGATCCTCATCCGCCGATGGCCGAGCATCCCGCTCAGCGATTCGAGCCGGATCAGGGCGAGGCCGGGCGGACGGCGGGAGGCGCAGGAAGCGAGGAACTGGGCGGCGGCGAGCCGGTCCTCGTCGGAAAAGCCGATAATCTCCCCCGGCAGAGCGCCGTCGACGAGGGCATGGGCGAGGAAATCGACGATCTGCACGTCTGCGGCTGGCTTCTCCGCGACCGCGCTGTCCGAACTCATATTTGGCTCCCGAAGGCGCGGCCGCGTGAGGGCCGCCGGCTGTTCGTCGCCGGGCCCTATGCTCCCGCGAGGCGGGAGGGGCAACCCTTCGGGCTGGGGTTAGGCCGCGGCCTTGCGGATGGCGCGCTCGAGCAGGGCGGGATCGGCGACCCGGGCGACGACCGCGACTCCGCCCACTTCGTCGCGGCGGCCGACGAGGAGGACGAACTCGTCGTCCCCCGCTTCGACCGCGACGTGGCCAAGCGGCCGGGCGTCGCGGAGCGCGGCGCGAGCGGTCTCGGCGCCGTCGGGCTTCGCATCGGGGCGGCGCGCCCGGCGCTCGGCCTGGACGATCGCCTTGAGGCCGCCGTGGGTGGATTCGAGCCGGCCGGCGAAGCTGCCCATCGGCAGCGCCTCGCGCTTGGCCCAACTGAGAGCGGCGGCGAATTCGGTGAGGCGCGCCTTGTCGCAGGCCGAGCCGAAGACGAGCTTGGCGACCGCGGTCATCGGCGCTCGGGCCTGAACGACGATTCCGGCATCCTCCAGCATCTCGGCATAATCGGTCGGCTCCGCCTCGGCGGCGAGGGCGAAATCATAGGCGTGGCCGAGCGCGCGGTAGAGGGCGGCGCGGCTCCGCGCCTCGGCACCGGTCGCCGCCTCGGCGCATTCGCGGGCCGCGCCCAGGCGGTCGGCGAGGCCGGCCTCGAACGGCAGGCTCGGCTCGTCCCACAAAGGCTCCTCGGCCACCGGCGACGGCGGAGCGGGCTCGGGCGGTTCGGAATTGGGCCCGTCAGCCCAGACCGGGCTGGCTTCGACCGGCGCCGCGGCGGCGAGCGCCGAGCGCGCCTCGCGGGCGATCCCGGCGGCGGTCGCGCTGTCGGCGACCTCCTTCCAGTTGATCACGCCGTAGATGAAATCGATCGTCTCGCCGGTCGACGAGAAGGGCATCAATATGCCGCGGTACATGGTGTTCTGGCCGCGCTGGCCGACGAACTCGGCCTCGAAGCCGATCGGCGCCTGGTTGGCGATGATCTGCATGTAATGGTCGGTGAGCCGCGACAGGAGCGAGCGCTTGGGGACGTCGCTGATCCGGCGGATGTCGCCCAGGAGGTCGCATTCCTCGCGAAGCGCCCGGCCGAGCCAGGCGACCTTGGCGTCCTCGGCGCCCTCGGAGAAGTCGAGCAGGACGCTGTTGGGTCCGAAATCGTCGATCGTCTGCGGATCGAGGTCGCGGATCGAGGGGAAGGGACGGCCGTCGAGCAGAGACACCCAATAATTGTAGGCGCGCACGTGCATCCGGCGCTCGTCGACGCCGATCTCGGGCGGCGCCTCGATCGCGTCCTCGACCTCGTCGGAGGCGGCGTAGGCCGGATCCTCGTCGAATGCCCGCAGGCTGTCCATCAGGCGGTCCTTGCCTCTTGCCCCAGTTCCAGAAGGCGAGGGATGCACCGGTCATGGTTGAAGAAGCGTTAAGACTTGGCTCCTTCGAGACGCTGCTTCGACGAGCTCAGCGGCTCCTCAGGACGAGCGGACGCTAATTCTGCTTCTACCGCTCATCCTGAGGAGGGACTGAGCTTGTCGAAGTCCCGTCTCGAAGGACGCTTCGCTTGTCAGCCGAGGCGCCCGCTGTTAGAGGGCCGCCTCCCCCGGGAGCGCCGCTTTAGCTCAGCTGGTAGAGCACATCATTCGTAATGATGGGGTCGTGGGTTCGAGTCCCTCAAGCGGCACCACCTCAGGCGGTTCGGCGGGTCCTGTCGGACCGATCGATCGCGTGCGCGGTGGCGGGCAGCCGAGGGTCGTCCGACTTCACCTTCAACGCGTCCAGGTGCATCCCCCCGGGGGTCGGGCGGCGCAAGACCAGGATCCGTTCGTCCTCGGCGAGGATGCCGAGATCGACGTCGCGGTCCGGAAAGATCACGATCGCGCGCCGGCCGACATAGACCGTCACCTGATGGCCGGCCGGGGCCGCCCAGGCGGCCCATTGCCTGATGTCGGCATGATAAGGCGCCTGGCGCCATGCGTCGGGACGCGCGGGGTCGACCTGGATGGTGAGGAGGGTTCCTTCCAACTCGGAGACGATGATCATCTTGCTTCGGCCGGGAAACCAATGCTCGCCGGCATGCGGCCAGAACAGATAGCCGCAGTGGAAATGGCGGCATTCGGCCGGGCGGCTGTCATAGATGGTGCAGCCGCGGCCGACCGCGCAGTGGCGGCACCATATGTCGCGCGGCTTGTCCAGCGCTTCGATCCGCAACAACTTGCAGCACAGGGTGCAGCTGCCGCACGACCGGCCTGGAAGGATCACGTCGCCGCCCATCGCCACGAACATGGACGATAAGCGCTCGCTTGTGGAGTCGGCCTGCTTCCTTCAAGCGGCACCAACTCCCCTTCGAAACCTTCCTACCGCACCGTGAACAGGGTCCGGTCGAGCGTCCGGCCCTCGGTGTCGACCAGCGCCAGGCGGTGGGCGCCTCGGGCGGGGGTGACGAGGGGGCTGGCGGAGGCTTCGCCGACGTCGCGGCCGTCGAGCTGGAGGTGCTCGCCCGAGGCGGCGCCGGCCGAGGTCAGCCGGATCAGCTGGCTCTTCAAGGGAATGTCGGGGTCGATCGCGTAGATGGTGCCGGGCACCGGGCTGGTGATGCGCGGGCGGCGGGCGGCGGCGCTCGCCTGGGCGACCAGCGGCTGGTCGGTGCCGCGCAGGAAATATTCGGTGCGCGGCGGCTCGATCGTCTCGGCGAAGGCGATCGGTCGCGACACCACGCCAGGCGGGGCCGGCGGGGCCCGGCCGGGCGCGGAGGCGTGGAGCGCCAGCATCACCTCGCGCCAGACCGGAGCGGCGCCGCTGGTGCCGGAGACCCGGGTCATGCTGTCGCCCTCGGCGTTGCCGATCCAGACGGCGACGGTGAAGCGGCCCGTGAAGCCGACGCACCAATTGTCGCGCATGCCCTTCGACGTGCCGGTCTTGGCCGCCGCCCAGAAAGGCAGGCGAAGCGCTGAATCGAGGCCGAAGGTGACGGCCCGGGCGTCGGCGTCGGCCATCATGTCGGCGACGATCCAGCTCGAGGCGGCCTCGGCGACCGGGCGCGGCGGCTCGCGCGGATCGTCGGCGCTGAGGCGCAGCGGCCGGTAGCGTCCCCCTTCCGCCAGAGCGCGATAGGCCGCCGCCTGCTGGAGCAGGGTGACCTCGGCCGAGCCGAGCGCCAGGCTGTAGCCGTAATAATCGCCGTCCTGGGTGAGGCCGCGATAGCCCATGTCCCACAGGCGGTCGCGGAACTCCTCGACTCCGTCGACCAGCAGAGCGCGCACCGCGGGAACGTTCAGCGATCCGGCGAGCGCGGTCCGGACGCTGACCGGGCCCTTGAACTCGTGGTCGTAATCCTTGGGAACGTAGAGGCCCGAGGCGGTGTCGAGCTGGACCGGGCTGTCCTCGAGGATCGAGGCGGGGGTCAAGAAGCCGCGCTCGATCGCCTGGCCGTAGAGGAAGGGCTTCAGGGTCGAGCCGGCCTGGCGGTAGGAATCGGCATTGTCGACCGAAGGCGCGGTCGAGGCGCCGCCGATGCCGCCGACATAGGCAAGGACGTCGCCGCTCGCATTGTCGACCACCACCACCGCGCCGTCCCGCGCCCGGCCGCCGCCGAGGCCGAGCAGCTGGCGGCGGAGCGCTCCGGCGGCGAGCCGCTGGACTCCCGCGTCGAGGGTCGAGGTCAAAGTCTCGCCGGGCTTGTCGAGCAATTTGTAGGCGAGATGGGGCGCGAGGCCGGGATCGTCGGCGAGCCGGCGGGCGGGGCCGGTCATCGCCTCGGCCTCGGCGGTCATCAGGGTGCAGTCGGAAAGGCCGCCCAGCCGGCAGGCACGGCGGGCGACGGCGGTCGGCGGCGCGCCCGGCGACGGGAGCAAGGCGGCGAGCAGAAGCGCGTCGTCGCGTCCCAGGGCGTCGGGGGCCCGGCCGAACAGGGCCCGGGCGGCGGCGCCGATCCCCTGGGTCTCGCCCCGGAAGGTCGCGAGATTGAGATAGGCTTCGAGGATCTGGTCCTTGCTCCAGCGCGCCTCGAGGGCCCGCGCGGCGCGGAGCTGGCGGAGCTTGTCGCGGGCGCCGCGGGCGCCGGGGCCGCCGAGCTCGGGGGCAAGGAAGCCGGCGAGCTGCATGGTGATCGTGCTGGCGCCGCGCACGCGGCGGCCGTTCATCGCCGCCCAGGCCGAGCCGCCGAGCCCGCGCCAGTCGATCCCGCCATGGCTGGCGAAGCGCCGGTCCTCGGCCGCGACCACCGCCGCCCGCACCGCCGGCGAGATATGCTGCAGCGGCACCCATTCCAGCCGCCGAACCGCGAAGTCGATCCTCACCGTCTGGATCAGCCGGCCGTTCCGGTCGCGAAGCCAGGCCTCGCTCGCCCGCCAGCCGTCGCGGGTGTCCGCGTAGGACGGCATCGCCGGCGGCCGGCTCCACAGGTCGACACCCGCGGCGATCAGCAGCGGCGGGACCAGCCACAGGCTCGGCCGGCGCCTCAGCCAGGCGAGCGCGGCGGCGATCATGCTTCATCCTCCCTGTCGCCGCAGGCGATGGGGAGGGGGACCGCGTGAAACGCGGTGGAGGGGCCTGCCGGCGGACAGCCCCTCCACCAGCCTTCGGCTGGTCCCCCTCCCCATGCGCTTCGCGCACAGGGAGGACGAGTGGCAGTGCGGATCACGGCGAGACGTCGAGCGGCCGGTTGGGCAAAGCCGCGTGGATTTCGGGCGAATACATCGCCTCGACGCGGGTCGGCGGCAGCAGGAAGCGCCCGGCGCTGTTGATCCGAACCGCATATTCGACGCTGGTCTTGCCCTGTGGCAGCCAGCCGAAATAGGCCCGCCAGGCGCCCGAGCCGCGCTCGACATAGCTCGGCCAGCCGGTGCCGCCGCTCGCCTGCGCGGCGAGCAGGGCCGACTGGCCGCCGCCGCTCACCACCGAGGCGCCGGCCGGAAGCGGATCGTCGACCACCACCCAGGTGCGGTCGACCGGCGCCTCGATCGTGATCCGGACCTTGATCACGTCGCCGCGGCTCACCTTGCCCGGCGCCTTGCGCTGGAGGAAGCTCGCCTCGCGGGTGATCCGGTAACCGGCGAAGGCGGGTGCGTTGAGCGGCACCGCGGCGCGGACCGAGACCAGCGACCAGCCCGGCGCTCCGCCGCTATGGCCGAAGACCAAGGGCGCCGGCGCGGCGGGCAAACCGAAATGGAGCGGCGCGGGCGACGGCCAGGTCGCGGAGAGGCTCTGGCCGGCGAGCTGCACGGTCGTCACACCAGTCGGCTTGCCCGGGTAGGTCGAGGCGAAGCGATGGACGGCGACCGTGCCCCAGGCGTTGGACGGGGTCGTGTCCCAATGGCCGCGCGACTGCCGAAGCGCGAGGCCGATCATCATCTTCGGCGCGTCCTGGTCCCAGCCGGGCCGGCCGAGCACGGCGAGCAGGGCCTTGATCGCCATCTCGTCGTCGCTGACCATCATCCACCAGGGCGCGAGGTTGCGATCGACGAGATCGAGCCTTGTGCCTTCATAGACGATTCGGCCGCGGAGCGCCTGCTCGGCCGCCGCCTTGGCCTTTGGCGCTACTCCGGGGACATGCTCGAGAGTCGCCAGCCAGTCGGCGAGGGTCGCGGTCGGCATGTCGCGAAGCGGTATCTGGGCCTGGCCGAGCATCGCCGGAGTCGCCTGGCCGTTGCGGGCGAGGGCGGCGAGGGCGGAAAGACGGAGCAGCCGGGCGTCGGCCGGCCCCTCGCCTTCCTCCTTGAGCCGCCCGTCGACGACGGCGCGGAGCGAATCGAGCAATTTCGACTTGCGCTCGTCCGGCCAGGGCAGCCCGGCCTCGGCGGTGATCGACAGAGCGTAAGCGGTGAGCGCGATCGAGCCCGACATGTTCTCACCCGGCCAGTAGCGGAGCAGGCCCTGGTCGGTCATGTAGGCGGGGAGGTCCGCCATCTGCTTGTCCCAGGCGGCGCGGTCCTCGAGCGCGATCGCCTTGGACAGGCGCTGCTCGAAGCAGCCATAGGGGTAAGCCGCCATGTAGGCGCGGACGCCGGCCAGCGAGGGCGCCGGCGAAGCGGTGAACGCGACCTCGATTCCGCCGCGGCCGGGCAGCGCGCCGTCGGGCGCGGCGACCGGGAATTGGACTCCGTTCGAGGCGCGGAAGAAGCTCGCCGCCCAGACCTCGTCGGGCACGGCCGGGACGACCTGCTGGTCGATCTGGACCCGGTCGGTGCTCTTGCCGTCGGCGGAGCGCACGGAGACCGTCCAGCGCAGCTGGTCGATCCCCTCCGGCACGGTCACGGGCCAGGTCACCGGGACGGCACGGCCGGCGGGAACGTCGATCGTCACCGGATCGAGCCGCGCGACATTGGGTTGAAGCTCGGCGCTGGCGGTGACCTTCATCGCCCTGTCCGTGCTGTTGCGCAGGGTGAAGACGGCCTGGAAGGCGTCGCCGGTGCGGACGAGAGGCGGCACGCCGGAATAGAGACTCAAATCCTGGACGGTGCGGATCGTCGCGCTGCCGGTGCCGAACAGATCGTCGCCCGCGGTCGCCACCGCGACCAATTTGTAGGCCGAGAGGGAATCGGCGAGCGGCACGGTCAGCGTCGCCCTTCCCGCGGAGTCGAGCGGCACCCGGCCCTTCCACAGCAACAAGGGCCGGAAATCGGCGCGGGTCAGCGACGAGAGGTCGCCGCCACCGCCGCCGCCCGTGGGCAGCGCCTTGCGGCCGTAATGGCGCTTGCCGACCACCTGCATCTGCGCGGTCGAGGTGAGGACGGAGAGCGGCCGCTCGCCCATCATGGAGCCGAGCAGGTCCCAGCTGTCGTTGGGCGACAGGCTCAGCAAGGCCTCGTCGACCGCGGCGAAGGCGATCTCGGCCGATTGCGGGGGGCGGCCGTCCGGCCCAAGCACCTGCACGGCGACCTGCGCCTGCTCGCGGACGTGGTAGCGCTCTCGATCCGCCTTCACTTTGACGTCAACCGTGTGGCCTTCCCAGCCGACTTTCACCCTGGCGATGCCGATCCGGTAGCTCGGCTTGGCGAGGTCGACGAGTGCGGTCGGCTGGACGTCGCCGAAGAAGGGTATGTGCCATTCGGCGGCGAGCTCGGAGAGCCACAGCCGCCAGCCGGCGATCCGGCCCCTGACCGCCATCACCGAGATGAAGGCGTCGGGCGCATAACCCCCCTCCATCGGCACGTCGACGACCGGGTCCTTGCCAGACAGGGTGGTGACGAACGAGGAGAGCACCCCTTCCCGCTCGACGGTGACGAGCGCGGTCGCCTCGCGGAACGGCATCCGCACCTGGACGTGGGCGGTCTCGCCGACCTTGTAGGCCTTGGCGTCGGGGATGACGTCCATCCGGTCGCCATTGTCGCCGCCGAACCACCATTGGTCGTCGCCGGCGAGATAGATGGAGCTCACCGCGCGCGCTTCGTTGCCGTCGCTGTCGCGGGTGGTGGCGACGGCGATCACCTCGCCCGAGACTCCGGGATCGATCCGGCATTCGCCGAGCCCGTGCTCGTCGGTGACGGTGGTGCAGGTGCGATCGAGCTTGGTCGTTCGCGCGCTGTTGTCGAAGGCGTAGAAGCCGCCGATCAGCCGCCGCCGCGCCGACAATATCTCTCGCGTATAGAGGGCGACATTGACCCTCTGGCCCTTCAGCACCCGGCCGTCGAGGCCGAGCGCGACGACCTTCAGGCGCATGTCGCCGGCGCGCTGCATCCAGCCGTCGGGCTTGATCCCGAGCCGGACCGCGGAGGCGTAGAGCGGGATGTTGGTGGAGGCGGTCAGGGTCTCGCCATTGGCGTCCTCATAATCCATCTCGACCGCCAGCCGCGCCGAATCCTGGAGCTCGGGAACGTCGAGCTCGGTGCGGAGCGCACCTTCGGGATCGAGCATCAGCGGCAGGGTGGCCGCGTCCGGCAGATCGGGGCCGGCCGGCTCGTTCGACCCCTCGTCGAGCGGCACCACGCCCTCGCGCACCGCCGAGCCGCCGAAGGTCCAGTCCTCCCAGCCGTCCGGGGAATCGTCGAGCGCCTCGTAGGCGGTGCGGATCTTGACCGGCGCCCCGGCCGCCCCGCCGCCCGAGAGGTAGCCGACATAGAGATCGAGCGGCAGCCGCCTCAGCCGCGGGGTCGGGACCTTGGGTCCGCTGACGCTGGCGCGCATCGAGGGCAGGCGATATTCGTCGAGCCGGAACGAGCCGCCGGTATCGTTGGTCTCCTCGCCGATCTTGATCTGAAGGTCGTAGTCGCCGCTCGGCGCGTCCTTGGGCGCGGTCCATTCATTCTCGCCGATCCCGTCGCCGCCGAGCGTCAGCGGCAGCTCGAAGCTGGTGTCGGAGCCGCGATGCTTGAGGATGAGGGTGCCGGTGACCGCGCCGCCGCTCCTGAAGCCGCGCGGCGTCGGCGCGCGGTAGACATGCTTCATGTGCAGGGTCTCGCCGGCCCGGAGCAGGGTGCGGTCGAAGATGGTGTGGAAGATCGGGCTCGATTGCTCCCAGCCGTAAGGCAGATCGAAATCGTAGGGGCGGATGCCGTCGCCCCAATCGGTCAGCACGAACGAGAAATCGCCGCCGATGCGGGCCGAGACGATAAGGGGCGGTTGCTGATTCTCCTCGCAGCCGTCGTCGGTGCTCGGAGGGGGGAGGCCGCCGGCGATCTGGAAGCGGCCAAAGCGGTCGGTCGTCCCGCTCACCAGCAGCTTGCCGCTGCAGCTGTCGGTCACCCGGACGGAGGCGCCCGCCACCGGAGCGCCTGAATCGAGCGAGGTCACCCAGGCGAGCGAGGCGGCGCGGCCCCATTTGAAGTGGACCGCGAGATCGGTGACCAGGGCGGCGGCGTTGACGTAGCGGGTCGCCGGCCGGCCGAGCAGCGCCTTGCCGAGCACCGGGCTGGCGAGCTCGACCACGTAAAAGCCCGGCTTGGTGAGCGGCACTCCGACCACCTCGAACTCGCGGCCCTTGCCGGGCAGAGCGAGCTGCATGCGCTGGACGCCCGCCGCGCGCGGCCCGAGCAACGGCCGGTCGCCGGTATGGTTGACGGCGTGTTTGTTGCGGCCTCGGCCTTCGTCGCGGATGTCGTCGCGCTGGGCCCTGGCGACTCGGCGCACCCAATCCGCGATCGCCTTGTCGTCGCCCTCGATCCGGGCCGCCGTGCCGCCGACGCCCTTCACCGACTGCGCCAGCGACGGCTCGACTCCGCGCACCGTCACCGGCAGCACGCCGCCCTGCTTCGCCTCGAGGATCCCGAACGGCGCGGCGAACTTCACCAGGGGCGGCGCCTCGGCGATGGCGACATCCAAGGGGAAGCGCCGAGCGTTGGCGAGCGGACGGCCGCTCTCGTCGCGCATGTCGGCGGGAAGGACGAGGCGGGCGGTGATCGAGGGCGGGAAAGCCGGCTTGAACTTGATCGTGCTGAGCGTCGGATCGCGCCCCTCGTCGATCGGAGCGACGGCTCGGCCGCCGCCGGTCTCGAGCCGCACCGCCAGCGCCTTGGCGCGCGGCACCGGCGCGGTGAACTCGACCTTGATCGGCTCGACCGGGTCGCAGCCCGACTGCGGGTTGACCCGGCCGCAGGAGAGGCGGGCCCGGAACTCCTCGCGCACCTTGAAGTCGAAGCGGTGATCGGCGCCGGCGGTATGGCCGGACGGCGAACGGATCGATCCCGCCCAGACCAAAGCGACGTCGCGCCCGGGCGGCAGCGGCCGGCGGCATTTGAGGCCGGTAATGTCCTCGAGCGCCGCCTGCCGAGCGGCGCCCGGAGGCGGAAGCTCGTCTTTCTGGCCGACGGACTCGAGCAGAGTCTCGCGGTTGTAGCTGTTCATCCCCGCGACCACCGTCTCCACGGTCGAAGCGGGGAGGACATCGACCGGAATCCGCTCGCCGATGCCGTCGACGGCGCAGTAAGCGTTGGCGGCGACCGAGGCGCGGTCGACCGGGCCGTTGCTGGCGACGAAGAAGGCCTGGTCCTCCTCGATCTCCTCGTCGCCGTCGCTCGGAAGGATGGTGAGCGCGAAAGGCCCGCCGCTGTCGATCGTGAAGATACGGGTGCCGGCCAGCGCCCGCCCGGCCAGGGTCTTGAGGCCCGGCTTCAGCTCGGCGCGGCAGATCGTGCTGCCCGGGAGCGGCTTGTCATATTCCCAGACGAAGGTGGTCGGGTCGATCCAGCGGCCGGCGCCCTTCTCCGGGCAGGTCATGGCGATCGGGTCGGCGCCCTGCTTGCCGAGCGGGATCATCGGATCCGAGAAGCGCAGGGTGAACCGGGCGATCGCGCGCCCGTCGGTGCCGGGGGTGGCGTCGAGGACGGCGGGGGGCGCGACGGCCGACGCGGCCAGCGGCGCCAGAAGCAGCAGGACAATCCCGACTCGACCCAGCCAGCCCCGCATCGGCGCCTCCATGTGCGGAGGTTCATGCCGCGAATCGAAGGGCACGTCTAGCGGTGAAACGAGATTTTTTTACGACGAACCGTTTATCGCTGCGGGACTGAGGCGCCCGCATAGGGGTCGTTCTGGACCGGCGGCTTCGCGGGGGGCGTGGCGGGGAGGACCGGCACCGGCGGCGGCGCCTCGACCGGCGGCTGGTAAGGGGCGGGCAGCGGCGCCGAGCCGAAGTCCGCCGCCGCGACCGCCGACTGGATTCCCGCGGCGATCGACGAGGCGCCGAACAGGATGAAGCAGCCGAACACGACGCTGGCGCCGCGCCTGAGGTTGATCCGCCCGGTCAGCATCATCATCCCCACCGCCGCGACCGCGATCACCGCCAGGGTCGTCGCCACCGTTCCGAGCAGGGTGCCCTGCAGCCAGCCGATCGCGGCCGAAAGCGGGTGCGATCCCGGCGGGTCGAGCAAGGTCTGGGAATAAGGCAAATAGGTCACTGCTCGGCCGTCCCGCTGCTGCGCCCTTGTCCCACAGCCGCCGAGTCGAGTCGATGAGGGGATGCGCCCGGGGCCCCGGGACAGCCACTTTTCCTTTCTTTGTTGGCATTTCCGGCCCACTCGCGCACTATCGGCTCCACGAATCGATCCTGGGCGAGACGATGGGGATTATGAGGGGTACCAGATTGGGGCCGTTCGCGGCCGCCTTCGCCATGGCGCTGCAGTCCGCGGCGGCCGCGGCTCAAGACAGTTATTCGGACCCCGCCGGCTCGGGCGTCATCGTCTCGGCGGTGCGCTGGCTCGAAGGAACCCTGCTCGGCACCATCGCCACCGTCGTCGCCGTCATCGCCGTCGCCTCGGTCGGCTTCCTGATGCTGACCGGCCGAATCAACTGGCGCTACGGCGCCACCGTCATCCTCGGTTGCTTCATCCTGTTCGGCGCTGCCAGCATCGTCGCCGGGATCCAGTCCACCGCCTCGCTCGGGCAGTGAGCGGTGAACGGGCTCGAACGTGACACCCTGTTCGTAGCCCTGACGCGGCCGCAAATGTTCGCGGGCGTCACTTATTCCTACTTCATCGCCAACGCGGTCATCGCCACCGAATTGTTCCTCGTCTTCCGTTCCCCGTGGGTCTTGCTGCCGTCGCTGATCATCCACCTCCTGGGCGTGCTGCTCTGCATCCGCGAGCCGCGCTTCTTAGACCTGTGGGTGACCAAGATTTCCAGAACGCCGCGCGTGCGCAACCACAAGGTGTGGGGATGCAACTCCTACCGCCCCTGAGCCGCGATCGCGGCGCCGCGTCGAGGGAGCAGCCGGCCGGCAAGCACCTCCCTTATGCGCGCCACGTCGACGCGCACACGATCGAGACCCGCGACGGCCTGCTGATGCAGGTCATCCACCTGCGCGGCCTGCTGTTCGAGACGGCCGACACGGAGGAGATCAATTACCGCAAGCGCCTGCGCGACGCGATGCTTCAGGCGATCGGCTCGTCGCGCTACGCGATCTACCATCACGTCGTCCGGCGGCGGATCGACGCCGGTCTTTCGGGCGGCCATCCCGACCGCTTCTCGCGCCAGCTCGACAGCGCGTGGCGGCGGCGCCTCTCCGAGAAGCGCCTCTACGTCAACGACCTGTTCCTGACCCTGATCCGCCGTCCGCTGCAGGGCCGGGTGGGCCGGCTCGATCGCTTTCGCGAGCGGCTCGGCCGGAGCGCCGCCGCGCCGCCCGAGGCGAGCGCCGCCTACGAGCTCCACCAGCTCGCCCAGGCGCGCGACGCCCTGATGGCGGCGCTCGGAAGCTACGAGCCGCGGCTGCTCGGAGTCTACGAGACCCGCCACGGCCCCTGCTCGGAGCCGCTCGAATTCCTCTCCGTGCTCTTGAACGGCGAGATGCGGCCGGTGATGCTGCCGATGGAGGATCTCGGCGATTACCTCCCCTACCGGCGGATCAGCTTCGGGCAGGAGACGGTCGAGCTCGGCACCGCCGGCGCCTCTCCGCGAAGCTTCCTCGGCCTCGTCTCGATCAAGGATTATCCCGGCCAGACCGTCCCCGGAATGCTCGACGAATTGCTCCGGCTGCCGTTCGAGCTGACCGTCTCGCAATCGTTCGGCTTCGTCGAGCGGCAGGCCGCCTTGTCGCGGATGAACCTGGCGCTGCGGCGGATGCGCTCGGCCGAGGACGAGGCGGTGAGCCTCCGGGCCGACCTCTCCAACGCCAAGGACGAGGTCGCCGCCGGCCGCGCCGGCTTCGGCGAGCATCATTTGACCATCGGAGTCCGCGCCGACACTCCGGGCCAGGTCGACGAAGGCATCGCCGAGGTCCAGGCCGCGCTCGCCGACCTCGGAATCCTCTCGGTCCGCGAGGAGATCGCCCTCGAGCCGGCTTTCTGGGCGCAATTCCCCGGCAACTTCAAATATATCGCCCGGCGCGGCCTCGTCTCGACGAGCAATTTCGCCGGCCTCGCCAGCAGCCACAACTTCCCGCTCGGACGGGCCCGCGGCAATCATTGGGGCGAGGCGGTCACTTTGCTCGAGACCACCGCCGCCGGGCCCTATTATTTCAATTTCCACCAGGGCGATCTCGGCAACTTCACCGTGATCGGGCCGTCGGGCTCGGGCAAGACGGTGGTCCTCAATTTCCTCCTCGCCCAGGCGCGCAAGTTCCGGCCTCGGATCATCTTCTTCGACAAGGATCGCGGCGCCGAGCTGTTCATCCGGGCGATCGGCGGGCGCTACGACCTGCTGAGGCCGGGGACGCCTTCGGGGCTCAACCCGCTCCAGCTCCCCGACACGCCGGTCAACCGCCAGTTCCTGATCGACTGGCTGAGCCTGCTCGCCGGCGGCGCCGACATCGACGAGGTCGCCCGGATCAAGGACGCGGTCGACGCCAATTTCGAGCAGCCGATCGAGCATCGGCGCCTCCGGCACCTCGCCGAATTGTTCCGCGGCGGCCACCGTCCCAGCGCCAACGATTTCTGGTCCCGCCTCAGGCCCTGGTGGGGCGAAGGCGAGCGCGCCTGGCTGTTCGACAACGAGAAGGATCTGACCGACCTCGCCGCCGAGGCGGTCGGCTTCGACATGACCCAGATCCTCGACGATCCGGCGATGCGCAGCCCGGCGATGATGTACCTCTTCCACCGGGTCGAAGAGCGGCTGGACGGCACCCCCTCGATCGTCGTCGTCGACGAGGGCTGGAAGGCGCTCGACGACGACGTCTTCGTGCGGCGCATCAAGGATTGGGAGAAGGCGATCCGGAAACGGAACGGCATCGTCGGCTTCGC
>Ga0206353_10185351_pt1 | contig 16693 bp, 15 predicted proteins | sample DielMetaTC5am4_FD_146436 | JGI IMG/M metagenome (GOLD analysis project Ga0206353, IMG submission 146436) | Corn rhizosphere microbial communities from Kellogg Biological Station, Michigan, USA - Diel MetaT C5am-4 (Metagenome Metatranscriptome)... | ecosystem: Host-associated > Plants > Roots >...
CTCGTATCCGATGATCTACGAGCTCGCGGTCTACATCGCCAGCCGGCTGCAGGCCGCGGAGGGGATCGAGGTCAACGACGACGAGATCGCCTACATCGCCATGCATGTTGGGGCGTACCTGGAGCAGCAGTCCCGGCGCCGGGATGCGGTCACGTGCGCGGTCGTGTGTCCCAACTACTACGACATGCACATCCTGCTGCGCGACCGGCTCGAGAGCGTCCTCAGCGACGAGCTCGACATCACCAGCGTCATCACGTCGACGGACGTCGACTGGGACACCATCGACGCCGACCTGGTGCTCACCACGATCGACCCGCTGGTCCGCCGTGAGAACACCGTGATCGTGCAGCCGTTCCTGACCGAGACGGATGTGGAGCACATCCGGCAGGCCGCGTCGCGCATCCGTCGCCAACGGCACCGGGCGCGCATCAAGAGCGAGCTGCTGGAGTACTTCGACGAGAGTCTGTTCCTGCGCAACTTCTACGCCCGTGACCCGATCACGATGATCCGCGCACTCGGCGACCGGATGATCGCGGCCGGGGCCATCGACCGCGAGTACGTCGAGCAGAGCGTGGAGCGCGAGCAGATGTCCTCCACCGCGTTCACCGACTCCCTCGCCGTGCCGCACGCGATGACGATGAGCGCGAAGCGGACGGCGATCGCGATCGTGGTCAACGACACGGCGATCGACTGGGGGGATGCACGGGTCAACGTGATCGCGTTCATCGCGTTCTCGGCCGAGGGCCGGGCGTCGTTCCAGACGGTCTTCGACCAGTTCGTCGAGGTGTTCTCCGACCGGGAGACCGTCCTCGGCCTCATCCGCCGCTCCGACACCTTCACCACCTTCATCGACGAGCTCGTCCGCATCATCGACGCCTGACCCGCTCCTGCCCCGCTCCCTCCCGCTCCCTCAAACGCGAACCGCCCACCATCGAGTCCGCAGAGACTGCACGGGAATCGCGGGATTCTGTGCAGTCTTCGTGTAGTCGATGGTGGGCGGTGAGGTGCGGTGAGGGCGCGCTACTGGGTGGCGGTCACGTTGTAGGTGACGGAGACGCCGGGCGTCTTCAGGCCTACGGTGTAGGTGCCGTTGGTGTAGACGGCGGCCTTGTCGGTCGCGCCGGGCTGGACCTTGTAGCCCTTGCCTTCGAGGGCGGACTTCGCGTCGGCGAAGCCGGTCTTGCCGGACGGCTGGACCGTCACCGACCAGCCGTTCACCTTGTCGCCCCGCGCCACGACGATGGTGCCGTCGATGATCGGGACGTCGTTCTTGGGGAAGTCGGAGGGCAGAGCCTCCGGCGTGGCGGCCTCGGAGGACCCGCCCGAGGACGACGACGAGGACGACGAGGACGCGGTCTGCGGTGTGACGTAATTGGAGTTGCCATTGCTGGAGCAGGCCGCCAGCGAGCCGATGGTGAGGGCTGCCACGATGGCAGCCGGGACGAACGGATTACGTGAGCGCATATGGATTCCTAGTGCTGTATGAGGTGCGGTTTCGCAACACAGCAGCCTACCTGCGCAGTCGAGGCTCGCCTAGTCCTCTCCGCTGAGGGCAGACGGGCGCCGGCCCGCTGGCCCGCTGCCCCGCGTGTTCAGCCGAGCAGCAGCGAGCTCAGCTGGTCGGCCGAGTGGACGACGGCGATCGCACCGGCCGCCTCCGCGGGCGAGCCGTAGCCCCACTCCACGAGGATGGTCGGCAGGCCGTGTGCACTCGCACCCTCGACGTCGTACGCGCGGTCTCCCACCATGACGGTGTGCCCGAGGTCGATGCCGAGCTCCTCCAGACGGCGCAGGGCCTCGGCCACCACATCCGCCTTGGCGCTGCGGCTCTCGTCCTCTGTCGCGCCGCTGATGACGTCGAAGTACTGTGCGAGGTCGAAGTGCTCGAGGATCTGCGTCGCCTGGATCTCCGGCTTGCTGGTGGCCAGCGCGAGAGGGATGCCGGCCGCGTGGAGGCGCTGGAGCAGTCCCCGGATGCCGGGGAAGACGGCGGAGTCGAGCGCGCCGTGCTGCGCATAGTCGGCGCGGTAGACGGCGAGCGCTTCGCGAGCCGCCGGCTCCGTCATCCCGCCGAAGTCCCGCAGAGAGTCCAGCAGCGGCGGCCCGACGTACTGGATGAGCTGGGCCGGGGAGGGGACCGGTCGCCCGAGCGCTGCGAACATGCGCGCGAGCGAGGAGGTGATGCCGGGGGCGGAGTCGGTGAGGGTGCCGTCGAGGTCGAACAGGACGCAGGTCCAGGTGCGAGTGACGGTGATGATCGGGTTGGTCATGGCTGTCCTATGGTATGTGACGTATCTGAGTCGTCGCTCAGCGGCCGCCGAGAGCGGATTCGATGTGCGAGCGTGCGACCACCATCGTGTGCTCGGCGCCCGGGTCGAACTGGACGGCGACGAAGTCGGCGGTACGGATGAAGCCGAGCGCCTCGAGGGCCGGCACGATGACGGCCTGCACCGGCGTCCCCTCGCCGCCGGCGGTCTGCGCGACAGCCGCGCGCAGCGCATCCATCGACGTGAAGAGCGGCAGCACCGCCTCGCCGGTGGTGGAGCTGATCGTGCGCAGGCGTGTGTCGTCCGGGGTGGAGCCGGTCACATCCACGACCAGTCCGCCCTGCGTCGCGGCGGCGAGGAGCGCATCCAGGTTCTCGAGGGTCGGCTCCGCCGTGATCACGGCCAGCGCCTTCCGCACCGGCGCGTTCTCGTAGCTCTGCGGGAAGCGTCCCCTCGGGCCCGCCATCAGAACAGCCTGCTCTCGCTGTCGTCCAGCCCGCGCATCGCGTCGTAGTCGAGCACCAGGCAGCGGATGCCGCGGTCCTCGGCGAGCGTGCGGGCCTGCGGCTTGATCTCCTGAGCCGCGAAGATGCCGCTCACGGGCGCGAGGTGCGGGTCGCGGTTCATCAGCTCGAGGTAGCGCGTCAGCTGCTCGACGCCGTCGATGTCGCCGCGGCGCTTGAGTTCGACGGCCACGGCGGCGCCCGCCGCATCCCGGGCCAGGATGTCGACCGGACCGATTGCGGTCATGTACTCGCGGCGGACGAGCACGTGCCCGTCGCCGAGGAGGTGGATCTGCTCGGCCAGCAGCTTCTGCAGGTGCGCCTCCACGCCGTCCTTCTGCAGCCCGGGGTCGATTCCGAGCTCGTGAGCGGTGTCGCTGAGGACCTCGTGGATGGACACCACCAGCATGTCGGCCGTCTTGGCCTGGGTGACGCGCCAGACCTCGCTGATGCCGGCGGCGCGCTGCAGGTCGTCGGGCTCGTCCACCGTCAGGGTGCAGGGCGGGCTCATCCAGTTCAGCGGCTTGTAGGAGCCGCCGTCCGAGTGGACCAGGAGGCTGCCGTCCGCCTTCAGCATCAGCAGGCGAGTGGCCAGGGGGAGGTGCGCGCTGAGCCGGCCGGCGTAGTCCACGGAGCAGTTGGCAATGACAAGGCGCACCGGAATATCCTACGGCGAGGCGGGTGGGTGGTAAGGATGGACGCATGACCCGTCACCTCCTCATCGGCACGTACACCGAGCGCCTCGCCTTCGTCGACGGCCATGCCGATGGACTGCTCGCAGCCTGGTTCGACGGAACGGCGGTGACGGAGGTCGCGCTCGCCGCCGGCGCCGCGGGCGCCGCGGGCCCCGCCAACCCGTCCTGGGTGGCGGTCGCGCCGGATGGGGCGGCCGCGTACGCGGTCAGCGAGACGGAGCCCGACGGTGCGGTCGTGGCGTTCGCGCGGGCGGAGGACGGGACGCTGACCGAGCTCGGATCGGTGTCGAGCGGTGGTGCGTCACCGGCCCACCTGGTGGTGCATCCCTTCCGGCCGCTGCTGATCACGGGCACCTACGGAAGCGGGACCGTCTCGGTGTTCGCTCTGAACGAGGACGGGTCGATCGGGGAGCGGACGGCCTTCGTGCAGCACGAGGGCCGCGGCCCGGAGCCGTCGCGCCAGGACACGCCGCACGTCCACCAGCTCAACGTGGATCCGGTGAGCGGAGATGTCGTGGTCGTCGACCTCGGGCTCGGCGAGGTGCGCTGGTACGCCCTCTCGGACGACGGGCGGCTGAGCCTGCGGCCGGAGGCGACCGTGGTGCTCGGGTCCGCCGGGCCGCGCCACCTCGCCTTCCTCCCGGACGGCCGGCACGTGGTCGTCGTCAACGAGCTGGATTCCAGCATCGACGTGCTCCGGAGGGACGGCGACCGGTTCGTGCGGGCGCAGAGCACCACGACGCGCGCGGACGGCGCGCGCGGGGACAATGCCCCGGCGGCGGTCTGCGTCAGCGCGTCCGGTACCACCGTGCTGGCCAGCAACCGCGGGGACGACACGATCGCCGTGTTCGCGTTCGACCCGGAGGCGTCGCGGCTCACGCTCGTCGCCTCCATCCCGGTGGGCGGACGGACTCCGCGCGACCTCGTGATCGCGCCCGACGGCGACCGGGTGCTCGCCGCCTGCCAGGACAGCGACGCGGTGACCGTGTTCGCCTTCGACGAGGCGTCCCGCACCCTCACCCCGCTCGGCGCATCCGCCGTGCCCACCCCCGTCTGCCTGGCCTTCGCCTGACCCGCACCCCGCCCCCCACCGTCGAGTCCGCACAGATTGCACGCTCGCCCGGCGTGTCGCGTGCAGTCTTTGCGTACTCGACGGTGGGCGGAGGGGGCGGGGGCGTCAGGCGGGCTCGGAGGCGTTCTCGCGCGGGGCGGCGGCGGGAGCGGGGGTCGGGCGCACGGCGGAGGAGGCGAGGAGGGATGCGATGAGCAGCGCGAGGACCAGGAGGAGCGCGTTCAGCAGCCCGAAGTGCTGACCCAGGAAGCCGATGGCGGGCGGGCCGACGAGGAACGCGCAGTACCCGATGATCGCCACGGCGGAGACACGCGCGGCGGGGTTCGCAGCGCCGTCGGCCGCCGCCGACATCCCGAGAGGGAAGCCGAGCGAGACGCCGAGCCCCCACAGCACGGTGCCGATCACGACCAGCCAGAGCGGTCCGCCGAGGATGAACAGCACCAGCCCGACCGCGCCCATCCCGGCGGTGATGCGGATGGCGGCCACGCGGCCGATGCGGTCGACGACGGGCCCGCCGGCCACTCGCCCGATGGTCATCGCGGCGACGAAGAAGCCGAAGACGACGGCGCCCATCGAGTTCGACTGGCCGTGCCCGTCCACGACAGCGAGCGAGATCCAGTCGTTCGCCGATCCCTCGCCGAACGCCATCCCGAGTATCACGACGCCGATCAGGATGAGGCGCCAGTCCGCCCACACGGCCAGCGCCGCGCGCATTCGCTCGCCGAAGGGGATGCGCGGCGCCTCTCCGACCTCGTCGCCGAGGTCGGCCTCCCGCGGGATGAAGCGGATGGCGACGAGGACGGCGACGACGATCATGATCGCGATGACGAGCAGGTGCCACACGACCGCGACGGCGAGCCAGGCGGCGAGCGCCCCGATGCCGGCGCCCACCACCGTGCCGAGGCTGAAGCACGCGTGCATCAGGGGCAGCAGCGTCTTCCCGACCTCGCGTTCGACGGCGGTGGCCTCGACGTTCATCATGACGTCGACCATCCCGTTGCCGAATCCGAGCAGGATGAGGCCGACCGCCACGAGCGGCACGCTGTGCAAGAGGGACGAGCCGAGCCCGAGGAGGAGGATGCCCGTGGCGACGATCGCCAGCGCGCCGACCATCCCGCGGTGCGGCCCGAAGCGGACGAGCGCGACCGACGACAGCGACAGGCCGACGATGGAGCCGATCGACAGCCCGAGGATGAGCAACCCGATCGCCGCGGGGTCCTTTCCGAGGCCGAGGTCGTCGCGGATGCCCGGGATGCGGGCGACCCAGGATGCGATCGACAGGCCCGAGAGGATGAAGACGACGAACACGGCGTTCCGCCAGGCGCTGAGTTCGCGACGGGAGCGGCGAGGGGTCGAGATCGGCTGCGACATCGGGGTTTTTCCTGTGGGTGTGGTCGGCTCGAATCGTTTCGACTCGAAACGATTCGACTAAGCTATCACACGTGAAAGAACCCAGTACAGCCGTCGCGAGCACGCGGCCCACCCTCGCCGCTGTCGCCCGGCTGGCCGGAGTCTCGAACTCTACCGCGTCCCTCGCCTTCTCGGGCACGGGCCCCGTCTCCGAGGCCACCCGCGAACGGGTCCTCGCCGCAGCGCAGCGGCTCAACTACGCCGGGCCCGACCCGCGCGCCCGCTCCTTGCGCCGCGGCCGCTCCGGCATCGTCGGCGTCGTCATGGAAGAACGGGTGCGCGATGCCTTCCGGGACCCGATCAAGATCGCACTGCTCGACGGCATCAGCGAAGAGATCGGGGCGATCGATTCGGGCCTCCTCATCCTCACCGATGCAGGAGAGGCCGCCCAGCGCATCGAGGATGCCCCGATGGATGCGGTAGTGCTGATCGGCTGCAGCCCTCGGATGGACGAGTCCGTCGGCATGCTGCGCCGCCGCGGCATCCCGGTCGTCGCCATCGAGGGGGACCCGGCGTTCGGGGTTCCGACGATCGGCCAGGACAACCGCGAGGCGACCCGCGTCGCGGCGCAGCACCTGCGCGATCTCGGGCACCGCGACGTCGCCGTCGTGACGCTGTCGCTCACCCGGGACCGCGCGCGCGGGCCGCTCACCGCCGAGCGGCTGGCCGCCGGAAGCTCCACCACCGCGGTCGAGCGTCTGGCGGGGGCGCGCGACGTCTTCCCGGACGCCGGCGGCTGGATCACGCGCGGATCCTTCGTCGAGGAGGGCCGTGCGGCAGGCCGGGCACTGCTCGCCGATGCCCGCACCCGGCCGACCGCCATCATCGCCCAGAGCGACCTGCTCGCCGCCGGCGTCATCCGGGCCGCGGAGGAACTGGGCCTGGAGGTCCCCGGGGATGTCAGCATCGTCGGCTTCGACGGCGTCCGCGTCGATGGGCTCTGGCCCTACGACCTGACAACGCTCGTCCAGCCCGCCGTCGACAAGGGCCGGGCGGCGGGACGCGCGGTGGTGGAGATGCTCGAGGGCGGCGTGCCGCATCCCTCCACCTTCACCAGCGTCTTCCACCAGGGCAACACCACGGCGGCGCCCCGGGTCCCGTAGTCGGGCAGCGCGGCGCTGCGTAGGGTGACGGTATGGATCTCGAAGCCCTCTACCGCGACCTGCACTCCCATCCCGAGCTCGCCTTCACCGAGCACCGCACCGCCGGCATCGTCGCCGGCCACCTGACGGATCTCGGTCTCGACGTGCACACCGGCATCGCGACGACCGGCGTCGTCGGCGTCCTGCGCAACGGCGAGGGGCCGACGGTGCTGCTCCGGGCCGACATGGATGCGCTCCCCGTCCGCGAGCAGACCGGCCTTCCGTGGGCCTCGACCGCGACGGTCGTCGACGAGCACGGGGATGCGGTCCCGCTGATGCATGCGTGCGGGCACGACATCCACGTCACCTGCCTCCTGGGTGCCGTCGAGGCGCTGGCCGCCGCGCGTGCGGAGTGGTCGGGGACGCTGGTCGCCCTCTTCCAGCCTGCCGAGGAGCAGGGCGGAGGCGCACAGGTGATGGTCGAGGACGGGCTGTACGAGAGGATCCCGGTGCCGGACATCGTGCTGGGCCAGCACGTGGTCCCGCACCCGGCCGGGATGGTGGGCGCGCATCCAGGGGCCGCGCTCGCGGCGGTGGACACGATGGAGGTGACCCTCCACGGCCGCGGCGGTCACGGCTCGCAGCCGGAGACGACCATCGACCCTGTCGTCATGGCGGCGGCCACTGTCATGCGCCTGCAGACGGTCGTCTCGCGGGAGGTCTCGCCGAAGGACATGGCGGTGGTCACCGTCGGCAGCCTCCATGCGGGCACGAAGAACAACATCATCGCGGCGGAGGCGACGCTGGGAATCAGCGTGCGGAGCTTCGACGAGGAGGTGCGCCGGCGGGTCCTGGCCGGTGTGGACCGGATCATCGCGGCCGAGTCGCAGGCGTCCGGCGCGCCGACGCCTCCGGAGATGGAATGGGGCGAGCGCTATCCGGTCACGATGAACGATCCGGAGGCCACCGCACGGGTGAACGCCGCCTTCGCGGCTGCGTTCGGCGAGGAGCACGTGCTCAGCCCCGGTGCACTGTCCGGCAGCGAGGACGTCGGAAACCTGGCGACGGCCGCCGGTGCACCGCTGGTGTACTGGCTGCTCGGCGGGAGCGACCCGGAGGCGGTGCGCGCGGCAGTGGCGGCCGGGACGGTCGATCGCGACATCCCGACGAACCACTCGCCGTTCTTCGCCCCGCTGCCGCAGCCGACGATCGACACCGGCGTGCGGGCGCTCGTGGTGGCCGCGCGGGAGTGGCTGCGGTAGTCGTCGGCCGGGCTGTCGGCTGAACATTCGTGACGAATGTTGCCCTGCCGCGCGCGGGAGTGCACATTCGTGACGAAGGTTGCGCCCCGCGGGGCGAGGTGAGCGGTCAGACGGTGGCGCCGGCGCGCATCCAGGCCCGTCCGTGCGCCCGGAGGCCGAGGGTCGCCGCCCGGGCGCCGAGGTAGCCGAAGGCGAAGGCCGCCGTGAGTGCGGAGAGGCCGGCGAGGTCGCGCCCGCCCCACATCGCCGCTGCCACCGCCAGCGGGATGAAGACGGCCACGTTGACGAGGCCGGTGAGCGCGAGGTAGCGCGCGTCCCCGGCGCCGATGAGAACGCCGTCCAGCACGAAGACGTAGCCGCTGAGCGGGGCTCCGAGTCCGACGATCGCGACGATCGGTGGGAGCAACGCGGCGACGGAGGCGTCGCTCGTGAAGAGCGCGCCGACGAACGGGCTGACGGCGACGGTCAGGACGCCGAGCACTGCTCCCGCGCCGACACCCCATCGGAGGCAGCGGCTCAGCACGGCGCGCACGCTTGCCAGATCGCCGGAGCCCAGTCCTTTGCCGATGAGCGCCTGCGCGGCGATCGCCAGCGCATCCAGGGCGAATGCGAGCGTTGCGAAGATCGTCAGCGCGACCTGGAACGCTGCAAGCTCGCTCGGCCCGAGCCGCGTCGCGGCGAAGACCGCGAGGAGCATGGCCGCGCGGAGGCTCGCCGTGCGCAGCAGCAGCCAGCCGCCCGCACGGGCCGTGCGCCCGATCCCCGTCCGGTGGGGGAGCAGGGGAGCGCCGACCCGGCGGGCATGCCGCGCCACGATGACCGCGTAGACGAGCACCATCGCCCACTGGGCCGTCACCGTTCCGAGTGCCGAGCCCGCGATCCCGAGGCCCGCCACGTAGATGAACAGGAAGTTCAGCAGGATGTTGGCACCGAAACCGGCGACGGCCACGACCAGGGGAGTCCGGGTGTCCTGCAGGCCGCGCAGCAGCCCGGTCGCGGCGTAGACGATGAGCATTGCCGGGAGGCCGAGCATGGAGAGCGAGAGGTAGCGCGCGGCCTGTTCGGTCACCCCGGGGGAGGCGCCGAACAGCGCGGCCAGGAACGGCGACGTCGCCCATCCCGCAGCCGCCAGGACGATGCCGAGCACCAGCGCGAGCCAGCAGCCGTCGACCCCCGCCGCGACGCCGCCGCGTTCGTCCCCCGCTCCCAGGCGGCGGGCGACTGCCGGTGTGGTGCTGTACGCCAGGAACACCATGAGGCCGACCACCGTCTGCAGCACCGCGCTCGCTATACCGAGGCCGGCCAGCGGATCCACCCCGAGGTGACCGACCATCGCCGAGTCGGCGAGCAGGAAGATCGGCTCGGCCACCAGTGCACCCAGGGCCGGGATCGCCAGCCGCAGGATCTCGCGGTCGACCGGGCGATGGGGCGTGAGGTTCACGACGACTTACGCTAGCGCCACCGCGACGCTGTGTCGCACGGAGGGATGTCGGTGGCCGTCCCTACAGTGGACCCATGAGCCACCTGATGCCCGAACCGCTCGCCACCTGGACGTGGCGGCTCGAGCGGGTGCGAAGCGGACGCACGGTGCTGACGCGGGCGCAGGCGGCGACGGCGCGCGCCGATCTGGTGAGCGACCGCTCCGCGCACCCCGGCGAGTACGAGGGGTACGACGACGAGTACGCGGCGGCGCTCGACGAGCTCGAGGTGCTGTCGCGGCAGGCGAATCGCAGCGACGACCTCCTCTCGGTGCTCGCCGCCGACCGCCGCCGGGCGGAGCGGGAGGGGGTCGCCGGCGATCCGCCCGTGGCGACGCACGGGGTGGGGCGGGCGCGCGCCTCGCTCGCCGGCGAACACGACCGGGTGCCGAAAGGCCTGCCCGATGCGCTCGACCAGTGGGTGCACCGGCTGATCCGCTACCGCGCCGGCGTCAAGGTCATCTCGCCCCTCGAGGCGGCGCGCGCCGAGATCCGGCTGCGCAACGAGGCCGACCTGAATCCGGCCGCTTATCGCACGGGCATTGCGGCTGGATACTACGGGCGGGTGATCCGGGAGCTCGGCGAGATCGCAACGGCCGAACGACCCGGCCGACGCGACGTGGGGAGCCGGGTGCGCGGGCTCGGCGACGTGCTGGTCTGAGGGATGCGGTGATCCGGCCTCCGCGATGCACTTCTCGGCCCTCGTGTCCGGCTGAGCATCGCGCCGGGATGGATGCGCGTCGGCGACGATCGCACCAGTACCATCGAGCGATACACGTGAGGTGATGGGGGGCGGGCCGTGAGTCCGATCGAGGCTGCGGGAGTGCTGGGGGTGTCGCCGTCGGCGACGCGGGACGAGGTGCTGCAGGCGTACGCGGTGCGGCTCAGCGAGGCGGGAGCCGACCAGACGCGACGGGACGCGGTGACGGCGGCGCGGGACGCGTTGCTCACCGCGACATCCTGGCACCTGCCCGGGCCGCCTGCGTCGGTCGTGCCGCAGCAACAGCCGCCGTCGCAGCAGCCGCCCTCCGCGCAGCAGCCCGTCTTCGCGCAGCCGACGTTTGCCCCGCCCGCTCCGCGGCATTCCGCATTACCGGGCGGTCCGTACCCGTACCCCGGGGGTCCGTACCCAGGGGCTCCGTATCCCGGCCACCCCCAGGCTGCTCCGCCTCCGCCCGGCCCTCCCTTCGCCGGGCCCGGTGCGCCCGGCCCGTGGTACCCGGGGCCGCCGCCGCGTCGCCGCCTCTCGACCGGCGCGATCGTGGGGATCACCGTGGGTGGCATTGCGGGCGGTCTCGTCATCCTGCTGGTGGCGGTGTTCGCGATCGCCTCGATCGGCGACAGCACCCGTCGCCTGGCTGAGTCGGGGAGTAGCAGTTCGGCACCGTACTCCCCGCCGTCGGACACGCCGTCGCCCAGTCCCTCCGACGGCGGCACCGATCCGGCGACGGAGGACTACGACGTCGACGGCGTCCATGTCCACTACGTCGACGGCTGGACCTTCGAGCTCACTCCGACCCGCTCGTGCGTGGGTGCGACGATCACCGCCGGGTTCGCGGACAGCGTCGACGGCGACACTCTCGATGAGTGGACCGTCACCGCCGACCTGAAGGCCGGCGTGCCGTACGAGCTGACCATTCCGGACAGCGCCTCCACCCACCAGTACGTGGGGATCGACTCGATCGACTGCACCCAGACCTGATCCGAATTCATCCTCAACAGATTCATCCCCAACACAAGATTCACAAATTACTGAATACCGTGTAGCATCCCGTTTCATGGATTCAGTGATCGACGTCGCGGGCCTCGAGAAGAGATTCGGCCGCGTACGTGCCCTTGACGGCCTCGACCTGGCGGTGACGGCGGGCGAGGTCCACGGCTTCCTCGGTCCCAACGGAGCGGGCAAGTCCACGACCATCCGCGTGCTCCTCGGCCTCGCCCGGGCGGACGGCGGCCGGGCGACCGTGTTCGGCGGCGACCCGTGGAGGGATGCCGTCGCCCTGCATCGCCGGCTCGCCTACGTCCCCGGCGACGTGAGCCTCTGGCCCAACCTCTCCGGCGGCGAGGCCATCGACCTGCTCGCCCGGCTCCGCGGCGGCACCGCCGACCGCTCCGGGTACGCCGCCCGCAAGAAGCGGCTGATGGATGTCTTCCAGTTCGACCCGACGAAGAAGGGCCGCGCCTACTCCAAGGGCAACCGGCAGAAGGTCGCGCTCATCGCCGCCTTCGCCACACCGGCCGACCTCTACATCCTCGACGAGCCCACCAGTGGGCTCGACCCGCTCATGGAGGCGGTCTTCGACGCCGAGATCGAGCGGGTCGCGGGCGAGGGCGCGACCGTGCTGCTGTCGAGCCACATCCTGTCCGAGGTGGAGCAGCTGTGCGACCGGGTCAGCATCATCCGTGCCGGCCGGACGGTGGAGACGGGGACGCTCGACGAGCTGCGGCACCTGACCCGCACCGAGGTCGCCTTCAGCGCCGACGGCGTGGCCGCCGACGCCCTGTCGCAGCTGCCCGGCGCGCACGACCTTCAGGTGCAGAACGGGCGCGTGCGCTTCACCGCTGACAGCGACGCGCTGCCTCCGCTCCTCGCGGCGCTCTCGCGCATCCCGGTGACAGGGCTGACCGTCGCACCGCCGTCCCTCGAGGAGCTGTTCCTGCGGCACTACGGCGACGACCTGTCGGCGGATGCCGCCGCGAGCGAGACTGCAGCACCGGTCGAGGTGGCGCGATGAGCACGGCGACCGCCCGGGTCGAGCCGAAGACCCTGCACGCCCGGACGCCGCGCGTTCGCGCCGGCGCGACGATCCGCGCGCTGATCCGCCAGCGGCTGCGGCGCGACCGCTGGCAGCTGCTGATCTGGCTGCTCTGCATCCCGCTCCTGGCCCTGTTCTCGGCGGTCAGCATCCACCAGACCTTCGGAAGCGACGCGAGCCGGGTCCAGCTGATCCGGCTGGCGATCGCCGACCCCACCATCCTGGTTCTGCGCGGACTCCCGCAGGGCACGAGCCTCGCCTCGGTCACGTTCTTCGAGATCTTCTCCTTCCTCGCACTGCTCGCCGGCCTGATGAACACGTTCCTGGCGGTGCGCCACTCCCGGGCGGAGGAGGAGTCAGGTCGCGCCGAGCTGATCGCCTCGACCGCGGCCGGCCGGCTGCTCCCGACGGCCGCGACCGTCGTCTACGCGACCCTCGTCAACGTCGTCCTCGCGGTGCTGACGGCATGCGGGTTCGCCGTCGCCGGTCTCCCGCTCGCCGGGTCGTTCGTGGCGGGAGCGGCGACGGGAGGCGCCGGGCTCGCGTTCTTCGCCGTCGGGCTCCTCCTCGCGCAGGTGTTCAGCACCTCCCGCGGCCAACGGCTTCTCGTCGGCCGTGGTCGTGCTCGCCTTCCTGCTCCGCGGCATCGGGGATTCGACCGGCACCGTGTTCGGCGACGGCACCCACGTGCGGTCCGCCTGGCCCACCTGGCTGAGCCCGATCGGCTGGGGTGAGCAGTTCGCCCCGTACACCGCCGACGACCTGCGGCCGTTGCTGCTCCAGCTCGGACTGGCGGCGGTGCTCGTGCTGGCGGTCTTCGCCCTGCAGGCGATCCGCGACACCGGTGCCGGCATCATCCCGGAGCGGGCCGGACGCGCCGACGCCGCCGCGACGCTCTCGGGAACGTTGGGACTGGCCTGGCGGCTGCAGTGGCCGACCGTTCTCGGGTGGGCTCTCGGCGGCGCACTGACCGGCCTCCTCGCCGGCGCCCTCGGCAGCATCGTCGGCAGCTCGATCGCGAACGACCCGAGCCTCTCGGGCATCCGGGATGCCATCGGGCACATCGGCGCGGGCGGGTCCGGTCCGCTCACCCAGCTCTTCATCGCGGCGATCTTCTCCATCGTGGGCGTCTTGGCCGCCGCATGTGCGGTGCAGGCGGTGGTCCGCCTGCGCCAGGAGGAAGCCGCCGGGACGGCCGAGCTGCTCCTGGCCACCCCGGTGTCCCGGGCGCGCTGGTTGTTCTCCTTCGTCGTGGTCGGCCTCATCGCGGTCGTGGCCGTGCTGCTGGCCGCGGCCGTCGCCTCCGGTCTGTCGGCCGTCGCTGCCGGAGCGGATGCCTCCACCATCGGCGACTCCTTCGCCGCGGCGATCGCACAGCTGCCGGTCGCCCTCGTCTACCTCGGCGTGCTGACCCTGCTCTTCGTCGTGCTGCCGAGCTGGACGGTGCCGGTCGCGTGGGCGACGCTCGGCGTAGGCGCGTTCGTGGGCATCTTCGGCGGCTTGATGAACTTCCCCGACGCCATCCGCCACCTGTCGCCGTTCGCCGATGCGCCCGTCGTGGTCGGTTCGGTCGACTGGACAGGGGGATACTGGATGCTCGGCATCACGGCTGCCGCCCTTCTCGCGGCTGCTGCGCTGATCCGCCGAAGAGACTTCGCCATCGGATAGATGGTGCGAACGGAAAGACAGGACGGTCTCCATGGCCAGAGATGAGGCGGCGCTCGCCGAGGTGCTGGAGCATTCGGCTGCCGTCCTGACCGCAGCGGGCTTCCCCAAGATGCCGGCGCGCGTCCTCATGGCCCTCACGGTCACCGAGGCGCCGGGGCTCACGGCGGCCGAGCTGGCCGCCCGCCTGGAGGCCAGCCCGGCCGCCATCTCCGGTGCCGTCCGCTACCTCTCGACGCTGGGCATCATCCGTCGCCTCTCTCAGGCGGGAAGCCGCCGCGACCGCTACGAGCTCCCCAGCGACTGGTACTCCCTCATGGTGCGCAACAGCCCGATCTACGGCGTCCTCGCCGAGCAGGCCGAGGCGGGTCTCGCCGCCGTCGGCGATCCGGCTTCGCCGGCCACCGAGAGGCTGTCCGACATGGCGGGCTTCTACCCTTTCATCCAGGTCCGGCTCCCCGAGCTCATCGCCGAGTGGGAGCGGGTGCGCGCCGCGCGCGAGCAGTGAGCCGCTGAGCCGGTAGCCGCTGGGCCGCTGGGCCGGTGCCCCGGTGCCCCGCCGCCCCGCTGGGCCGGTGGGCGCGACGCCCACCGACCCACCCGTGTAACCGTCCATTCATGCACTGTTCGGTTGACCCCCTGATGGGGGTACGCGAGTGTCGGACGTGGCCCCCCCCGGCCCGCCATCGGTGAGATGCCTTCGTGCTCTCAGGACCGATGAGCGTCTTCTCGGCACCACGGATCCTGAAAGGCACGTGACATGCACGGCACTCCACCCCGGCGTAAACGCTCCGGTCTTCGTCGCATCACCTCGTTCGCCGCGGGGCATCGCATCCTCGCCATCACAGCGGCCGGCTGCGCCCTCGCTCTCCTGGGTGGCGGCGTCGCCACCGCCTCGACGCTCGCACTCGGCGACCGGCAGGTGGGGACCGCGTACCCTGACGGCCAGGTCGTCGCGTCCGGCCAGACCCTCCAGCCGATCGGCGATCGCGTCATGACGCCGTTCGGCAAGCTGATGGGCTCGGTCGTCAGCCCCGACGGCCGTTATCTTGTCGGGACGAGCGCCGACCGCTCGGTCGACCTCCAGGTGTTCGATCTGAACAGCTACAAGCCGGTCGCGGCGGCGGGCACTCTCGCGGCGGCCTCCTTCGCCACGGCGGCCACCAACGCGGGCTACGGGAACATGGCGTACCTGAAGATCTCCGACGGCTCGGTCGGCCAGGAGGGCCCGGTCTTCTCGCCCGACGGCAAGTTCCTCTTCGAGCCGGTCGCCACGGGCATCGTCCGCTATCCGTTCAACGCCGACGGGTCGCTCGGCGCGGGCACCAGGATCAGCATCCCGACCGTCGGCGGTCTCGAGGCTCTCACCGCCGGGATGGCCTTCTCCCCGGACGGCTCGACGCTGTACGCGGCGGTCAACGGGCAGAACACCGTCGTCGCGATCGATCCGGCCAGCGGCACCATCCTGCGCAGCTTCGCCGTCGGGATCGCGCCCCGCCAGTTGACCTTCGCCGGCGGCAAGCTCTACGTCGCCGACGAGGGCGGTCGACAGGCGGTCGCCGGCGACGCGACGATGGGCTCGTACGGGACGCAGGTTCCGGCGGACACCACGCTGGGCACCTCCACCACGGGCACGGTCAGTGTGATCGACACGGCGAATCCCTCTGCCGCGGTCGCGACCATCCCGGTCCAGCTGCACCCCACGGCGATGCACCTCGACGGCACGACGCTCTACGTCGTCAACACCAACAGCGACACCGTCTCGGTCATCGACACGACGTCAGGCACGGTCGCCCAGACGATCGCGACGCAGCCCTGGGCGTCCTCCACCACGGGCTACCAGCCGACGGGGATCACCCAGCAGGGCGACCACCTGCTGGTCTCCCTCGGCAGCGCCAATGCGATCGCGGTCTACACCGTCGACCGGAAGGACCCCCGCGACCCGGCCAGCTTCATCGGACTTCTGCCGACGGACTACTTTCCCGAGAATGTCGCCACGGCCGGGGGCAAGATCGTCGTCACCAACACCCGCGGGATCGACGCGCGCGGCCCGGCGCTGACGTTCAACAAAGGCACCGGTACGACGCCGGCGACCGGGCACGGGACGCACTCGACCACGGCATCCCTCACGCGGTTCACGCTCCCGAGCGACAAGGAGATCCGCGCCTACACCGGCAAGGTGTTCGCGCAGAACGGCTGGGACGGCAAGTCGGTGCTCCAGGCGCAGGGCGACGGCGGCAACGCGCTGAAGGCGATCCCGAAGCGGGTCGGCGACCCCTCGGCGATCAAGCACGTGTTCCTGCTCGTCAAGGAGAACCGCAGCTACGACCAGCTGTACGGCGACATGAAGCAGGGCAACGGGGATGCGTCCCTCGCCCAGTTCGGCGCGAAGGTGACGCCCAACCAGCACGCCCTCGCCAGCCAGTTCGGGCTGTACGACAACACGTACGACATCGGGACGAACTCCGCCGAAGGCCACAACTGGCTGATGCAGGGCGACAAC
>Ga0206353_10658213_pt1 | contig 16610 bp, 18 predicted proteins | sample DielMetaTC5am4_FD_146436 | JGI IMG/M metagenome (GOLD analysis project Ga0206353, IMG submission 146436) | Corn rhizosphere microbial communities from Kellogg Biological Station, Michigan, USA - Diel MetaT C5am-4 (Metagenome Metatranscriptome)... | ecosystem: Host-associated > Plants > Roots >...
ATCTCTCTCGCGACACCGATCTTCATGGCGGCGCCAGACTACCGGCGGAGCAGGAGGAGCAGCCCGGCGAGCGTCTTCGCGTCCTCGATCTCCGCGAGCAGCGACCCTATCTCCTCGAACGGGACGCGAACGAGCTCGATCTCCTCGCTTCCCTCGGGGCTCGGCTCGCCTCGCTCGAGACCGGTCGCGAGGAAGAGATGCATCTTCTCGTCGGAGTACCCCGGGGTCGTGAAGAACGTCGCGACCTCGACCCAGTCGCCGCCGTGCAGCCCGGTCTCCTCGCGCAGCTCGCGCTGCGCACTCGCGAGCGGCGACTCGCCGTCCTCGACGCCGCCGGCCGGCAGCTCGAGCAGCGGCCCGCCCGCCGCCACGCGCGGCTGGCGGACGAGCATCACGGTCTCGTCGAGGTCGAGCGCGACGATCGCGACCGCCGGCCCGTGTACGACGACGTCCTTGCCGTCGCGGCGCTCGACGTCGAACAGCTTGCCGTCGTACAGCTTCGGCATCAGCCGTCGCCGTTCCGCAGCATGGCCGCCGCCAAACGACCGGCACCGAACGCGGCCGCAAAATGAACTGGATCCTCGTCGGCGCCACGGCCCATGTGGGAGAGCGGCAGGCCGGCACAGGCCTCGCGCCAGCCCTCGCCGTCCTCCGGCGACGACACCTCGACCTCCGCAAGCGTCAGGTCGAGCACCGCCTCGGTGTGGTGCGACAGGCCGCGATGCCGCTCGCGCGTGTCTGCCTGCGACATGCGCGCAGCCAGGACCGGCCGGCCGCCGAGCGCCGCAGCGACATTCGCCGCCTCTGCGAGGGAGACCGCGCCGTGGCCGAAGCGCGTGCCCGTTCCGACGATTCCCGGCCCGACCGAGCAGACGGCGACCTCACCGCGGGCGGCCGCCCAGAGCAACGCCGACGCGGTCGAGACGCAGCGGGCGTCGCCTCCGAAGCACGGCGCGACCGACACGCGCGCGGCGAGCTCGAGCGCACGAACCGCATCGGAGAGCTCGAGCGGCAGCGCACCTCCGGCCACCTGCACGTACACGACGCGCGCTCGCCGTAGCGCGGCACAGACCGGAACGACCTGCGAGTGCACCGTGCAGAGGACGACCGGCATGCCGTCCAGCTCGTCGGCGAGGTTGCCCTCCTCCTCCGCATGCCGCACAGCCCACTGGCCCGGCGTATACGGGAGCGCCATCACGTGCGCGCCGTCGTCCGGCGGCAGCTCCAGCCCGCGCGTCAGGTTCGCATACACGATGTCGAACCCGCCGGACCCGAGGCCGAGCTCGCGGCCCTGCACGTTGACGAGTACCTCGTCTCCCGCTTCGACGGGGCCGGTGACCTCACGCCAGACCGCACACGGCCGCCCGTCGACCTCGCAATGCGCCCCGTCGAGGACGCGCGTGACGCGACCGCGGCTAAGCGAGAGCGGCATCGACGAGGGCGAGCGTCACGTCGACCATCGCGTCGAGATCGGCGACGGCGATGTGCTCGTCCGGCGTGTGGATGTCGGTCATGCCGTTCGCAAGGTTCACGCACTCCAGGCCGCGGTCGTTGAAGACGTTTGCATCGGCGGCGCCGCCCGACAGGTCGTACGTCACCTCGTGGCCGCAGGCGGCGAGTGCCTGCGCCGCGAGCGAGACGGCCCGATCCTGCTTCGAGAAGCGGTAGCCGCGGTAGCTCTTCTTCGTCTTCGTCTCGACGTCGCATTCGGCGACGCCGGCCGCGAACGTGATCGCGTCCTGCATCTCCCGGACGAGGTCGGCGAGCTTCCGCTCGTCGTGCGACCGGGCCTCGGCGACGAAGGTGCACCACTCGGGCACGATGTTCGTGGCCGTGCCGCCGGTGATCGTCCCGACGTTCGCCGTCGAGTGCTCGTCCACGCGCCCCAGGCGAAATTCCGAGATGGCGCGGGCAGCAGCGGCGATCGCCGAGCGGCCGTCCTCCGGATGCATCCCCGAGTGGGCGGCCCGGCCGTGGAACGTCACCTCGAGCGACTGCGAGTAGGGCGCGCCGAGGATCACGACTCCGATCGGCGCGGCCTGGTCGTACACGTAGCCGATCCGCGCCAGCAGGCGGTCGTGGTCGAACGCGGAGGCGCCGACGAGGCCGACCTCCTCCTTGGGCGTGAAGAGCAGCTCGATACCTGCGTGCGGGCGTCGCTCGGCGAGAACACGGCGCGCCGCCTCGAGCATCACCGCAACCGCCGCCTTGTCGTCCGCCCCGAGGATCGTCCCGGCGGCGTTTCGAACGACGCCGTCGTGGACCACCGGCTCGATCGCCGCCGTCGGGGGGACCGTGTCGAGATGCGCGCAGAGAAAGAGCGGATCGCCCGCTGCCGTCGGCTCGAGCCGCGCGTAGACGTTGCCCATCGTCGAGCCGATCGCGGGCCCGCAGTCGTCCTCGTCCACCTCGACGCCGCAATCGCGCAGGTAGCGGACGACGAGATCCGCGACGGCGCGCTCCTCGCCGGGCGGGCTCGGCACCGAGGCGAGCTCGGTGAACAGGTCGAGGACCTCCGGCACCGAGGCTAGGCCCGCGTCGTCGACCTGACGGCGGCGCGCGAGCGCGAGCGCTGCAGCGCAGCAGCGACGAACTCGCGGAAGAGCGGCGCCGGGCGCGTCGGGCGCGACTTGAACTCCGGGTGGAACTGCGACGCGACGAACCAGGGATGGTCGGGCAGCTCGACGATCTCGACGAGCCGGCCCTCCTGGAACGTGCCGCTGACGACGAGGCCGGCCGCGACGAGCTGCTGGCGAAACGCGTTGTTGACCTCGTAGCGGTGGCGGTGACGCTCGGCGATCACGGGCTCGTCCCCGTACACCTCGCGCGTGTGCGTCCCCTCCCCCAGCTCGACCGCCTGCGCTCCGAGCCGCATCGTGCCGCCGAGATCCTCGACCTCCTTCTGCTCGGGCAGCAGGTCGATCACCGGGAACGGGGTCTCCGGGTCCATCTCCGTCGAGTTCGCGCCGTCGAGGTCGCAGACGTGGCGCGCGAACTCCGAGACGGCGACGTGCATGCCGAGGCAGATGCCGAGATACGGGATGGCGTCCTCGCGGGCGACACGGCAGGCGAGGATCTTGCCCTCCCAGCCGCGCGAGCCGAAGCCGCCGGGGACGAGCACGCCGTCGACACCGGCCAGCGCCTCGCGCGCCTCCTCGAGCGTCATGTCCTCCGCGTCGACCCAGCGCACGTGCACGCGGCAGCCGCCCGCGATGCCGGCGTGCTTCAGCGCCTCGTGCACCGAGAGATACGCGTCGTGGAGCTTCACGTACTTGCCGACGAGCGCGATCTCGACCGATTCGTTGCGGTGCTTGATGCGCTCGGTCAGCTCGAGCCACTCGCCGAGGTCGGCCGCGGGCGCGTCGATCCCGAGCTTGCGGCAGACGAGCTCGTCGAGGCCTTGATCCTGCAAAGCGAGCGGGACGAGATAGACGTCGGAGACGTCGGGATTCGTGATCACGGCGTCGACGTCGACGTCCGCGAAGAGCGCGATCTTCTCGCGGATCTCCCGCGCGAGCGGCTCCGTCGAGCGGCAGACGAGAACGTCGGGATGGATACCGATGCGGCGCAGCTCGTTCACGGAGTGCTGCGTCGGCTTCGTCTTCAGCTCGCCGGCGGTGTCGATGAACGGCACGAGCGTCACGTGCAGGTAGATGACGTTCTCGGGGCCGACCTCGCGCCTGAACTGGCGGATCGCCTCGAGGAACGGCTGGGATTCGATGTCGCCGACCGTGCCGCCGATTTCCGTGATCACCACGTCGGTGTCGGTCGCCTCGGCGACGGAGCGGATGCGCGACTTGATCTCGTTCGTGATGTGCGGGATCACCTGCACGGTCGAGCCGAGGTACTCGCCCTTCCGCTCCTTGCGCAGCACGCGGTCCCAGACGGCCCCGGCCGTGTGGTTCGCGGCACGCGAGAGGTTTTCGTCGACGAAGCGCTCGTAGTGGCCGATATCGAGGTCCGTCTCCGCTCCGTCCTCGGTGACGAACACCTCGCCGTGCTGGAACGGGCTCATCGTGCCCGGGTCCACGTTGATGTACGGGTCGAACTTCTGCACCTGGACCTTCAGCCCGCGCGCCTTCAGCAGGCGCCCGAGCGATGCAGCAGTGATCCCCTTGCCGAGCGACGACACGACGCCGCCTGTCACGAACACGAACTTCGCCACTACAACCGCCCCCAGTCGTCGACTCGGCGCAGCAGCGGCGTGCGCTCGATGATCGAACCCAACGATGTCCGTTCCCCGAGGGCGGTGAGGCCGGCGAGTGTTCCGATTGCAAGCCAGCGGCCTCTGCCCGTGAAACGATTCACGGAACGCAATCCTAGCAGCGCGCCGAGCGCGTTCGATCCGGCGTCTCCGAGCATGGCCATCTCCCGGAGATCGTAGGGAGCGAGCAGGACGGCGATGCGAACCGGGGCGCGAAGCGGGATTGCGCAAGCGAGATACACCTTGAGCGCGCGGCCGGGGCGCGTGTCGAGCTGGTTGAGGGCGTTCGCGGAGAGACCGACGAGCAGTGCAGCAGAGATGCTGCGGGTCCGCGCGAACGCATAGAGCGGGATCCCGGCGAGCTTCAGCACACCGGTCGTGCGCCGCGCCTGGAGATGGGCGCGGAAGCCGCGTTCCGGCCCCGACCAGAGGTCGTCGGCGAGGCCGATCGCCGCCACGACCGGCTCGTGCACGGCAGCCGTCCAGCCGAGGAGCGGCAGCCGCGTGCCGCGATAATTGACGCGCAGCGGGCCTGTCGCGAGCAGGAGATGGGTGAGCTGGCGGCCGCGATGGACGAACCCGCGCAGGTCACGGCCGCTCGACCGGTGCGCGAGATCGAGGTCGACCTCCTCCACGTCGATGCCCGCGCGCGCCGCGTCGATCGTCATCCGCGTCTCGGCTCCGAAGCCCGGCGCGAGCGGGAAGACGGCCGCCCGTGTGCGGGCGTCGAGCGCCCGCTGGCCGGAGAGCGGCTCGCGCGTATCGAGCCGCACGCGGAGTGCGATCAGGGTCCGCGCCGCGCGCTTCGCGATCCCGAAGCCCCCGCCTGCGCGCCGCGTGAAGCGTGCGATTCGCAGTCCCGGGTGCCCGGGCAGCGGGGTCAGGTCGCCACGCACCTCGGCGTCGACGAGCAGGAGCGAGCCGGGCGGCGCCGCGCGCTCGGCGGCCGACAGCGCCTGCCCCTTCCCGCGCCGCGGCAGCCGCAGCACGGTCGCTCCCGCCTCCTCGGCGCGGGCGGCGGTCGCGTCGCGCGAGCCGTCGTCGGCGACGATCACCTCCGCGTCCGGGAACTGCTCCCGCAGCATCGCCACCGTGGCGGCGATTGCGTCCTCCTCGTCGCGCGCGGCGACGAGGATCGTCAGCGGCTCAGCCGCCAGGCTCGATCCTCGGCAGCGCGGCGTCGGCGTCCGGCCGCACGCCGAAGTTGCCGCCCGGCGCCCCGGCGAGCAGGAGCGCGAGCGCCAGTTTCCCGGACGGCGTGTCGATGTCGTCGACCGTGGACATTCCCGAGACGCCGCGCCAGACGGGTACATCCGACGGCGCGGCGTCGCTCTTCTCCGCCCCGACGAGCGGGATGCCCGCGCCGGCGAGACCGGTATACAGGCCCTCGACGAAGAGCTTGGTCTGCGGATCCGTGGGCGCGTCGCCCTCGAGGACGACCACGGCGTCCACCGGCTTCCCCGCGGAGCCCCGCTGTTCCTCGACGAGGATCGGCGACACCTTGTCGGAGATGGGCGTGACGCCGGGCGTGATCCACTCCTGCGCGAGCTCCTGCCCGACCGTGTCGAGCTTGCGAAAGCCGGGCGAGCCGCCGAGCGCGGCGTGCACGCTCTTCGCCGCGATCGGCAGCTTGATCACGCGGTAGAGCGTCGTCAATGCGCCGGCGTCGCTCAGCGCCTGCTTCGTGTCGCTGCCGGCGCCGCCCGCGGAGCCGATCACGATCAGCGCGATGTGGGTCGATGCGAGCCGGTTGTGCATCAACACCGGATACGTGTCCTCCGCGAACGTCTGCGCGGCGGCGCCCTGCTCGGTGAGCAGCGCCTTCTGTGCCGAGAGCTGGTCGACGCGCGACTGGAGCGCAGCGATCCGGTTCTGGAAGTTGCGCCGCTCCGACTTGTCGACGAAACCGCGGCCCGAGATGCCGACGCCGACGAGGATGCCGACGATCAGCGCGATGAAGACCGCGGAGAGCGATGCGACGTGGTAGCGGAGGTCGAGCACGGCTCCTACAAGCTTGCCGCAGTCTGGACGAGGTCGTAGAGCCGGCGCACGGCGGACGCCGCCGAGCCGCGGCTCGCCGTGACGGTGACGAGGGTGCGGTCGGACGCGAGCGAGCGGAGGCGGATCTCGGCATCCGTTTTCGGCTCGAGCAGGTGCCACGCCCAGCGCTCGTATTCGTCGATCTCGCGGATGAGCAGCATCGTCTCGATCGTGCGGCGCCCGACGAACGGGTTTCGCTTGCTCGCGTGGACCTTCCAGCGCGCGCCGGGTGCGAAGCCGCGGCGGTCGGGATCGATGCCGGTGATGCCGGGCCACCAGTCCGGCAGGTGGTACGGCTCGGCGAGGAACGCCCAGACGTCCTCGCGCGGCGCGAGGAGCTCGAGCGAGGCGGCGCTCAAAACACCGACCGCGCGAGGTCCTCGATCAGGCTGCGCAGGGCGGGCGAGGCCAGGACGGCGACGACCATGGCGAGAAGACCGACGACGGCGAGGATGACGAGCGGCCACAGCCCGACACGCGGTGCGACGAGCCGGGAGACACCTTTCGCGTCGACGAGGATCTCGCCGACCTTCAGGCGCGTGACGAACGTCGAGGACATGCCGGCGCGGTCGCGCTCGAGAAACTCGATCAGGTTGAAGTGGGTCCCGACCGCGACGATCAGTTGCGCACCCTTCTCGTAGGCGAGCAGGAACGCGAGGTCCTCGCTGATCCCCGGAACCGAGACGCTGTGGAACGGCACCCCGAGCTGCTCCAGCCGGCGCGCACCCGGTGCACCACCGGCGCGGTACGCATGCACGACGATCTCGGCGCCGGTCGAGAGCGCGCGGTCCGAGACGGAGTCCATGTCGCCGACGATCAGGTGCGGCTTCAGTCCGGCTTCGACCATTGCATCCGCGCCGCCGTCGACCCCGATCAGCACCGGGCGGTAATCGCGAACGTACCCCCGCACCATGCGGAGGTCGCGCTTGTGGCCCGGCCCGCGCGCCACGACGAGCACGTGGCGGTCTCGCAACCTCGTCCGGAGCGTCGGCAGATCGACTCCCTCGGTGAGGAGCTTTCCTTCGTCGCGCAGGTACTCGAGCGTGTTCTCGGCGAACGCCTGCAGGGCGACGGTGACGCGACCGCGCTGATCCTCGAGTGCGCGCACGAGCTCGGGCTCGTTCAGCACGCGACCCGTCGTGAGACAGGTGCCGTTGCGGTAGAGGCCCGCTCCGCGAACGGACAGCAGCTCTCCGTCCGAGACCTGCTCGAACAGGTCCGCGCCCGGCGCGTCGATGAGCCGGACGCCTCCGCGGACGAGCTCGAGCGGCCCGGGGTTCGGGAACCGGCCGGTCTGGCTGTCGGACACGTTGACGACGACGCGCACGCCGGACTCGACGAGCTCCTCGGCCGAGACGCGGTCCAGGTCGGCGTGGTCGATGATCGCAACGTCGTCTGGCCCGATCCGCCTCGTCAGGTTCTTCGTCCTGCGGTCGAGCCGCGCGTGGCCCGTGAACTCGACAAAGCTCACGCACGGAGTCTAGGGCCGCAGGCTCGAGAACCTGGTCCGCGGCGAGCGAACCAGGAGCTCGTTGTTACGCGCGGTCGAGCGAGGCGAGAAAGTCCGCGCCGCCGAGCATGCGCTCCACCTCGTCCCGCCGCTCGGCCTCGTCCAGCGACTCGATCGTCGTGTGCGTCGGGTCACCCGCGACCTTCTCGACCCGGAAGTGGCGGTCGGCGACGGTCGCGATCTGCGGCAGGTGCGTGATCGTGACGACCTGGGCGCGCTCGGCCAGGCGGCGCAGCGTGTCCGCAACAGCGTGCGCCGTCGTGCCGCCGATGCCGGCGTCGATCTCGTCGAACACCATCGTCTCGCCGCCCGCCACGGCCGCGATCGCAAGCGCGACCCGCGAGAGCTCGCCACCCGACGCCGTCTCGGCGACCGGCCCGAAGGGCAGTCCGCCGTTCGGCCGGATCAGGAAGGCGACCTCGTCGGCGCCGGCCGCGGCGGGCTCGCGCTCCGAGAGCTCGACCCGAAACTCGCCTTCGCCGAGGCCGATCCCGCGCAGCTCCTCCGCAACCGCAGCTGCGAACGGCGCCGCCGCGGCTGCGCGGCCCTCGTGGAGCTCGGCGTGGATCCGGTCGACCTCGGCCTGTGCCGCCGCAAGCGCCTCCTCGGCCGCACGCACCGGGTCGTGGCCCTCCCCGAGCGCCGCGAGCTCGCGCCGGGCCTCCGCGCCGCGCTCGAGCAGCTCGGCGAACGTCTGCGCCCGGTAGCGCCGCCCCAGGTCCGAGAGCGACTCGAGCTCTGCCTCGACCTGCTCGAGCCGGCCGGGCTCTGCCGCGAGCGTGTCCAGAAAGGCGCGTAGGTCGGAGGCGCTCTCGCGCAGCTGCAGCTCCGCCTGCCGCAGCACCTCGCCGGCGGCCCGCAGCTCCGGGGCGAGCCGCTCGAGCGGCGCGATCGACCGTTCCGCCTCGGCGACAAGGTCGCTCGCACCGGCGCCGTCCTCCGGGGAGAGCGCCGTCACGGCGGCCGCCGCGCCGTCGGCGAGCTCCGTCACGTGCCGAAGCCGCTCGCGCTCGGCACGCAGCTCGTCCTCGCGGCCGGGGTCGAGCCCGTCGGTGTCGGCGGCGAGCATGCGCAGCTCTTCGATCCGCGCCTCGGCTGTCGCAGCGTCGCGCGTCAGCTCGTCGTGGACGCGACGGGCGGCCTGCAGCTCGCGCCAGGCGCGGCCCGCGCCGCGCGTGTCGAGGCCCGCGAACGCATCGAGCACGCCGCGCTGATAGGCCGGCCGCGCCAGTCGCCGCTGCTCGAACTGGCCGCTCATCGCGATCAGCGCCTCCGCCACGGCCGCGACGTCCTCCCGCGCCGCGCTCCGGCCCCACGCGTAGGCGCGCGTCCGTCCGTCGGGAAAGATCCGCCGCGCGAGCACGACGCCGTCCTCCTCGTCCGGGCGGAGCTCCGCCAGCGCGCCGAGCGCCTCGTCGTCGACGCCGTCGAACTCCGCCTCGACGTACGCCTCCTCCCCGGCCGCGCCGATCAGCGCCGCATCGCCGCGCGAGCCGAGAAGCAGGCCGATCGCATTCGTGAAGATCGTCTTGCCGGCGCCGGTCTCTCCGGTGATCGCATTCAGGCCAGCGTCGAGCTCGAGCTCCGCATCCCGGATCAGCACGAGGTTCGAGATGCGCAGCGAACGAAGCATCAGCGCCCGAAGGTCGCGGCGTAGCGCTTGAAGAACGTCATCTCGGGCAGCGTCGCGATCAGGCTTCGCTGCTCTCCCACGTGCACGACCGCCTGCTCCTTGTCCGAGAGCGTCCCGACCTCGTGCCCGTCGACGAGCACGGGCGCGTCGAGGCCGGTCGTGCGATTCTCGACGGTCACCTCGAGCCCCCGCGGGACGACGAGCGGCCGGATGTCGAGCGCGTGCGGCGCGACGAACGTGAGCACCATCGAGTCGAGCCCCCACACGAGCACGGGGCCGCCGTTCGAGAGGTTGTACGCGGTCGAGCCGGTCGGCGTCGCGCAGATCAAGCCGTCGCACGGCCGGCTGCCGAGATCCTCGCCGCCGATCGCATAGCCGAGCTCGACCATGCGGCCGAGCGTGCCGCCGGCGACGACGACGTCGTTCACCGCGACCTCGGTGCGGCCGCCGACGCTCACTTCGAGCGTCGAGAGCTCGACCGTGCGGTACTCGCCTGCGAAGACGCGCGCGATGCCGGCTTCGAGATCTGCGCCGCTCATCGCCGTGAGGAAGCCCACGCGGCCGTAGTTGACGCCGATCACCGGCACACCGCGACCGAGGAAGCGCCCGAGTGTTCGCAGCATCGATCCGTCTCCGCCGAGGACGATCGCGATGTCCGCGTCGTCCCCGTCGACGAGGGTGACGCCGCAGCTCTCGGCAACCGTCCGCAGCCGGTCGAGCGCCGCGCCGACGCCGTCCCGGCCGTGCGTGATCACCGCCGCCCTACGGACCGACGGCATCGGCGATCCACCGGTCGAGGTCGGCCGGGAGCTCTGCGTGCTCTCGCTGGCGGAGGTGGAGGACGAACTCACGGTTTCCCTTCGGTCCGGGCAAGCCCGAGTCTACGACCCCCTGCGGCTCGCCTCCGCAGGCGACGAGCGCCTCGGCCGCCTCGCGGACGACGCGTCGCTGCACCGCTGCGTCGCGCACGACGCCCTTGGGTGTCTCGGCGCGACCTGCCTCGAACTGCGGCTTGACGAGGACGAGCGCGACCCAGCCGGGAGCGGCGAGGCGCAGTGCAGGCGGGAGCGCGAGCTTCACGGAGATGAACGAGACGTCGCAGGTGAGAAGCTGCGGCGCGAAGGGAAGCTCCGTCAGCGACCGGGCATTCAGACGCTCGAGGACGGTGACCCGCGGATCGTCGCGGATCTTCGAGTGCAGCTGCCCGTAGCCGACGTCGAGCGCGATCACGCGCGCCGCGCCGCGCTGCAGGAGCACATCGGTGAATCCGCCTGTGGATGCGCCGACGTCGAGCGCATCGAGGCCGGCGACGTCGATCCCGAATGCGTCGAGCGCGTGCGCGAGCTTGTGCCCGGCCCGGGAGACGTACGGCGGCGGCTCGAGCAGCTCGAGCGGCGTGTCCTCGGCGAGCTGCTCGCCCGGCTTCGAGTGGCCGGGCACCCGCCCCGCCATGACGAGTGCCTGCGCCTGCGCCCGGGAGTCGACGAGCCCGCGCTCGACGAGCAGGACGTCGAGCCGTTTCTTCGCCGTCATGCGGGCACCGGCGCGGGCTCGTTCCGGATCCCCCACACCGCCGGCTGCGCGAGGACGAGCAGGTTCATCGCCATGATCACGACACCCGCGGCGAGGAGCGTCTCGCGCACGCCGATCGCCGCCGCGATCGGGCCGGAGACCGCGGTCCCCACGGGAATGAGCACGAACGAGCCCAGCGCGTCGTAGGAGCTGACCCGCGAGCGCGCCGCCTCCGGGACCTGCTGCTGGAACACGGTGAACCAGAGCGCGAGGTGGATTGCGAGCGTCGTCCCGGCGATCACCTGCGTCGTGACGAGGACCGGCAGCGGCACGAGCGCCGCAAGCATGAACTGGCCAAGGCCGAACGGGACCGCGCAGAGGCACGAGGCGAGCAGCGGCCTGGAGGGACGCCAGCGGAGCGTGATCAGGCCGCCCGCCACGAGCCCGGCTCCGAATGACGAGAGCACGAGCCCGTAGGTCGAGGCTCCGCCGTAGTGCTCCTTCATCACGAGCGGTGCGAGCACGCCCCATGTTGCCCCGGCGAAGTTCCCGATGCCGAAGAACACGATCGTGTTGAAGATCCAGCGCTGGCGTCGGAACTCGCCCCACCCTTCGCGCAGCTCGCGCAGGAACGGCTCGGGCTCGACGACGTCGTCGCGCGGCGTCACCCGCACGCGCCAGAGCAGCACGGCCGCGACCGCGAAGCTCGCCGCGTCGATCAGGATCGCGGCACCCGGGCTCCCGGCGGCCACGAGGATGCCCCCGAGCGCCGGCGCGCCGAACCCGAGGATCGAGCGGCTGAGCCCGATCAGGGCATTCGCCTGCTGCAGCCGGCCCTTGCTGACTACCGCCGGGATCAGCCCGTTCGAGGCCGGTATGACGAACCCGTCCGCAAGCCCGTAGACGGTGCCGAGCGCCGCCAGCACCGCGACCGTCGCGTGGCTCGAGACGACCAGTCCGCCGACGACGGCCTGCACGATCGCCTGGGTCGAAGCGACGGCGACGAGCACGAGATGGCGCGGCAGCCGGTCGGAGATCACGCCGGCCGCGAGCGCGATCGCCGCCGCCGCGACCTGCCGGCATGCGAGCACGACGCCGACGGCGGTGGGCGAGTCGTGTGCGATGTGCAGCACCGCGAAGACGAGCGCGATTGCCGCCACGCCGTCGCCGATGGCGGAGATCGTCGTGCTCGAGAAGACGAGCCGGAAGTTGCGCTCGGCGAGCGCGCCGAGGTTTTCCCTCATGGGCTCGACTTTAGAGGCCGCCGGATCCCGGCCGGACGAGGCCGCACTCGTAGGCGAGCACGACGGCTTGCACCCGGTCACGGAGGTCGAGCTTCGAGAGGATCCGGTTGACGTGCGTCTTCACCGTTGCGCCGCTCAGGAAGAGCTCCGCGGCGATCTCCGGGTTCGAGCGACCCGCGGCGATCAGAGCCAGCACCTCCCGCTCGCGCTCCGTGAGCGCCTGCAGGCGCTCGGGCGCCACCTCGCCGGGAGGCGGACGGCGCACGAAGTCCTCGACGAGGCGCCGGGTGATGGTCGGCGCGAGCAGCGCCTCGCCGGCCGCCACTGTCCGCACCGCGTCGACGAGCTGGGCGGGCGGCGCCGTCTTGAGCAGGAACCCGCTCGCCCCGGCCTTCAGCGCGTCGTAGACGACGCGGTCCTCGTCGAAGGTGGTCAGCACGAGCACGCTGCGGGCCAGCCGCTCCCTCATGATCGTGCGCGTGGCCGCGATCCCGTCGAGCACCGGCATGCGCACGTCCATCAGGACGACGTCGGGCCGCAGCTCCCGCGCCTGCTCGACCGCGGCGTGGCCGTCGTCGGCCTCCCCCATCACGTCGATGTCTTCCTGCGCGTCCAGGATGAGCCGGAATCCGCCGCGCACGAGCGCCTGGTCGTCCGCAAGCAGGACGGTGGTCACGCGCCGCTCTCGAGCGGGAGGAGCGCGCGAACCGCGAAGCCGCCCGATTCACGCGGACCGGCATCGAACGTGCCGCCGAAGACCCCGACCCGCTCGCGCATGCCGACGAGCCCGTGCCCGGTCCCCGCCCCGGCCGGCGCCGACCCGTCGTCGGACACCTCGATTGCGAGACCGTCCTCCCGGTAGCTCACCGTGACCGTCGCCCGCGCGCCGGCCGCGTGCTTGAGCGCGTTCGTCAACGCCTCCTGCACGACGCGGTAGGCAGACAGGTCGATGCCCTCCGGGAGCCGCCTGGGCTCGCCCTCGACGCAGAGGTCCACCTCGAGGCCCGCCTCCCGCACCTGCGCGACAAGGCGCTCGAGGTCGCGCAGACGAGGCTGCGGCTCGAGCCCTCCTTCCTCGTCATGCTCGCGCAGCATGCCGACGAGCCGCTTCATCTCGTTCAGCGCCTCACGTCCCGTCTGCTGCACCGCCCGCACCGGCTCGACCGCGCGCGCCGGATCAAGCTTCAGCATCTCCTCCGCCGCCCCCGCCTGCACGGTCATCACCGATACGGAGTGAGCGATCACGTCATGGAGCTCGCGGGCGATCCGCGCGCGCTCCTCGGCGATCGCCTCACGCCGCTCGAGCTCGAGCCGCCCCGCGCGCGCCTCGGCCTCGCGCAGGCTGCGCGTGCGGGCGCCGAAGACGATCCCGAGCACGCCTGGAACGAGAACGATCATCCCGATCCATGGAATGTCCGTCGATTCGTAGTGGTCGGTGCCGCGAAGGACGTCGATACCGATCGAGAGCCAGATGCCGCACACGAGGAGGGTCAGCCCGAGCACCGCCCGACGCCGTTCCTCGTAGGCGCCGATCGCCCAGGAGAGCACCAGGCTTGCGACGACAGGCGCGACCGCCGTATGCATGGACATTCCCGCGGCCGCCTGGGCGGCCGCAACGAGAACGACGACCGCGGTGACGGCGAGCGGATAGAAACGCCGCCAGGCAAGCGCGGCGCCGGCGGCCACCATCAGCGGCGCAACGAACGGGGCCGGCCGCAGATGCTCGGCCCAGACTTCGAACAGCATCGCGGCGGTCAGCGAGACCGCGATCAGCACGTCGCTTCTTCTCACGTCCAGAACGTAACTCCGTGAGGGCGGTCTCGCATCAACCCGCAGGACGACTCGAATCAACCCGCGCGCCGACGACGCCGCCGGCATGCCCCCTTAGGTTCGAGGCGACATCGAGGAGGAGGCAGATATGAGGCTCGTCTACAAGACCATGATCGGAATCGCGGTCGTCGGCGCGGGGCTCTTCGCGCTGTCGGGCGTCTTCGACAACGCGCACGGCTTCGAGGGCGTGCTCGGCGGGATCGGCTGGTTCGGGTTCCTGCTCTGCGTGCTCGCGCTCATCGTGCTCGCGCTCGCAACGCTGGGGCGCACCGTCTTCCGCCGCACCTCGACCGCGTAGCTACGCAGTCCGAACAGCGAGGCCGTCGACGATCCCGGCGAGCAGGCTCGTGTCGGCGTCGATCTCGGCCAGGCGCGTCCGTGCGCGCTCCGCCGCTTCGTCTGCGAGGCGGCGGGCGCGCTGCTCTCCCACCTCGAGCACGTAGCCGTCGCCGTCGAGGATGTCGTCGACGATCTGGAAGAGCAGGCCAAGCTCGTTCGCGAACGCCCGCCACGGGCCGTGCTCCGCGACGGGCACCCCGGCCGCCCACACACCGCACATGACGGACGCGGTGAAGAGCGCGCCGGTCTTCAGTGCGTGCAGCCGCTCGAGCTCCGCGCTGCCTTCGAGGTCGAGCTGCTGGCCGCCGATCATCGCGAGCGTCGCATCGGTGAGCTCGCGCGCGACGGCCGTCGTCGGGTAGCTGAGCGCGAGGCGCATCGCCTCGGCGAGCAGCGCATCGCCGGCGAGGATGGCGGTCGCCTCGCCGAACTGCGCCCACACCGAGGGTGCGCCGCGCCGCTCGCGGTCGTCGTCGAGCGACGGCAGGTCGTCGTGCACGAGGGAGAACGAGTGCACGAGCTCGACGGCCGCCGCCGCCGGGAGCAGGCGCTCCACCGCCGCGCCGACGGCGTCGCCCGTCGCGAGGCAGAGCAGCGGCCGCACGCGCTTGCCGCCGAGCGCGTGGCGCATCGGCGCCTCGAGCGAGCCGAGCTCGGGCGTCAGAGCGAGCTCGGCGAGGTAGCCCTCGATGAGCGCGACGAGGCGGTCAGTCTGCTGGGGCATCCGGGTCCGGCCGCGTCGCGGCTTCCGTCTCTGCCGCACGCTTCGCGCGCTGGAGCTCCGCTTCCACTTCCTTCGCGAGCTCGGCCAGCTCCTGCAGGATCTCGATCGCCTGGTCGGGATCCTGTGTCTGGTCGAGCCGCGCCCGTGCTGCTTCCAGCCGCGCCAGCAGGTCTTCCGCGTGCGAGAGTGATTCGTCCGCCGTCATATCGTCAAGCCGCCTCCCGTTGGATTCTGCCGAGAATGCCGTTGACGAGCCTGGCCCCGTCGTCGGATGCATAGCGCTTCGTGAACGCGACCGCCTCGTTGATCGCCACCTCTGCCGGAACCTCGCGCGTCTCCAGCTCGTGCACGGCGACGCGCAGCGCGCTCCGCTCGACCGTACCGAGCCGGTCCGCCGTCCACCCTTCCGCCGCGGCGGTGATGCGCCCGTCGAGCTCGCCCGCGCGCGCGGCGACTGCCTCCGCGACCTCCCGTGCCCACGGATCGACCTCCCCGGCGTACTGCGAGCCGATCTCCTGGCCGGAGAGATCCCACTGATAGAGCAGGAAGAGCGCCTGCCGGCGCGCCTGGCGGCGCGAGATCGTCACACCGGCACCGCCCGAAGCGCGTCGAGCGTCGAGGTCGAGTACTCGCCGCTCCGGAACGGCTCGCTCGCGAGCACCTCGAGCGCGAGCTCGCGCGTCGTCGGCACGCCTTCGACAAGCGTCTCGCGAAGCGTCCGCAGCGCACGGGCGATCGCCGCGTCGCGGTCCGAGTCCCACACGATCAGCTTCGCGATCAGCGAGTCGTAGTACGGCGGGATCGTGGAGCCCTGCTCGACGAACGTGTCGGTGCGCACGCCGGGCCCCTGCGCCGTCTCGAATCGGGTGAGCCGCCCCGGCGAGGGCCGGAAATCGTGCTCGGGATCCTCCGCGTTCAGTCGGATCTCGATCGCATGCCCGCGGCGCGGCGCCCGGCCCGTCAGCGAGAGCTGCTCGCCGGAGGCGATCAGCAGCTGCTCGCGCACGATGTCGATGCCGGTGCAGAGCTCCGTCACCGGGTGCTCGACCTGGAGGCGCGCGTTCAGCTCGATGAAGTAGAAGCTCCCGTCGGGCCCGAGCAGGAACTCGAAGGTGCCCGCGTTGCGGTAGCCGACGGCGCGGCAGGCGCGCTCGGCCGCCGCCTCCATCGCCTCGCGCAGCTCGGGCGTGAGCGCGGTGGACGGCGACTCCTCGATCAGCTTCTGGTGGCGGCGCTGGATCGAGCACTCGCGCTCGCCGAGCGTCAGCACGTTCCCGTGGTGGTCGCAGAGCACCTGGATCTCGACGTGCCGGGCCGGGACGACCGCCTTCTCGACGTACATCGTCGAGTCGCCGAACGCAGCGCCCGCCTCCCCCGCCGCCGTTGCGAACGCCTCGTCGAGCTCCTCCGCGCGGCGGACGAGTCGCATGCCCTTCCCGCCGCCGCCGGCGGACGCCTTGAGCAGGATCGGAAAGCCGATCTCGGCCGCGGCCGCGCCTGCCTGCGCGGGGCTCGTCGCGCCCTCCGTGCCGGGCACCGTCGGGACGTCTGCGGCACGCATCGCCTGCTTCGCA
>Ga0206353_10358041_pt1 | contig 16572 bp, 16 predicted proteins | sample DielMetaTC5am4_FD_146436 | JGI IMG/M metagenome (GOLD analysis project Ga0206353, IMG submission 146436) | Corn rhizosphere microbial communities from Kellogg Biological Station, Michigan, USA - Diel MetaT C5am-4 (Metagenome Metatranscriptome)... | ecosystem: Host-associated > Plants > Roots >...
CGAGGACAATGTCCTCCAGTTCCTGGCGCTTCCCGACATCCGCGTCGCCAGCGACAAGCGCGCCGCGGTCTACGAGGCGATCGGGCTGATCAATGAGCAGCTCTGGCTCGGCCATTTCGAGCTTTGGGCGAACAGCGGCCTCGTCCTCTTCCGCCACGCCACCCTGCTCGAGGGCGACGAGCGCGGCACGCTGACGCTCGGCCACGCCGAGACCCTGGTCGAGGCGGCGATCGAGGAATGCGAGCGCTTCTACCCGGTCTTCCAGTTCGTCCTGTGGGCCGGCAAGACTCCGCAGGAAGCGATCGCCGCGGCTCTGATCGAGACCCAGGGCGAGGCCTGAGGGAGACCGCGAAGGAGGGCATATGGCGGGGGACGGCCACGAAGGCGGCTGCGCGTGCGGCGCGGTCCGCTACCGGATGCAAGGCCCGCCGCTCGTCGTCCACGCCTGCCATTGCAGCCAGTGCCAGACCCTCTCCGGCGGCGCCTTCGCCCTCAACGCCGTGATCGAGGCGGACCGGGTAACCCTGCTCTCCGGCGCCCCCGAGCCCACGCCTGTCACCGGCGCCAGCGGCAAGCCGCAGACCATCCTGCGCTGCCCGAACTGCAAGGTCGCGCTCTGGAGCCATTACCCGCAGGCCGGCGAGCGCATCGCCTTCGTCCGCGTCGGCACGCTCGACGATCCCGCCGACACGCCGCCGGACATTCATATCTACACCAGCACCAGGCTCCCGTGGCTCACCCTCCCCGAAGGCGCCCGCGCCGTGCCGGAATTCTACTCACCCGGCGAAGTCTGGCGCCCGGAAAGCCTCGAACGCTGGCGCAAGGCGATGGCGGGATAGCGGCCCTCCCCCTCGAGGGGGGAGGGATTCGGAGACTTGGCGGCTCCGCCGCCTAGTCGGAGTTGGGAGAGGGTGACAGCGCCCGAGATAGTTCTCAACCGGTGTCACCCTCTCCAACTTCGCCTAAGCGGCAAAGCCGCTAAGGCTCAGTATCCTCTCCCATCAAAGGGAGAGGGGGGCTCTAATCCACCACGATCTCGCCGGACATCCCGAACATCTTGTGGAAGGCGTGGGTGCAGCGGAGCGGGTAACGGCCCGCCTTCGGCACCAGAGTCACGTCGGCCGTCGCGTGGCCGCGCAGGTCGACATCCCCCTCTTCGTCCACCTTGGCCCGGTCGGCGGGACGGACCTGCGCGGCGTCGAAGAATCTGGGCGCGCTGAAATCGTGGCCGCCCGACGCCGTGTTGACGAGGTGGAGGACCACCGGCTGGCCGGCGCGGAGGTGGATCGTCCTCGGCGTGAAGGAGAAATTGGCGAGCTTCACCTCGACCCTCTGGGCATGGGACCAATCCTGTGCCGCGGCCGGGGCGGCGACGGCGATCGCTGCGGCGAAAACGAGGGCTGGACGGAGCATTGGAACCTCCTCTTGAGACCCGCTGAATAGCACGCGCCTCAGCCCTCGACCACGACCTCGGTCTTCAAGGAATTGGCGATGAAGCAGCGCTCGTGCGCCTCGTGGTGGAGGCGGGCCAGTGTCTCGGCGTCGGGCGCCTCGCCGGCGAAGTCGATCCGCGGCCGGAGCGTGATCCGGGTGAGCGCGATCCGCCCGTCGAGCCGGCCCAGCACGCCCACCGCCTCGTCGCGATAACGGCCGACGTCGAGACCGGCCTGCCGAGCGAGATCGAGGAACCAGAGCATGTGGCAGGAGGCGGCCGAGGCGATGAGCAGCTCCTCGGGATCGACTCCGGCGGGATCCGACAGCGGCTCGGGCACCACGCTCGGCGACGAGGAGCCGCGCACCTCGGCGCCGCCGTCGAAGCTCAAGACGTGCGCCCTGCTGTAGCGATTGTCGCGGAAGCCCCCGCCCGAGCGCCACTCGATCGTCGCGCGATGCTCGGCCATTTCGCTCAGGCCGCCGTCTTGGCGAGGAAGGCGCGCTCGCGCTCGACCCAGGGCGCGAAGCTCGGCCGTGCCAGCATCCGGTCCACATAGGCCCTGGCTTTGGGATAGCGCCCCTCGTCGACGGTCACGCCCATGTAGGAAAGGTTGGCGAACGGGCTGGCCACGGCGATGTCGGCGAGGGTGATCGAGTCGCCGACCAGGAACCCCTCGCCCTCCGGCGTCACCCGCTCCAGATAGTCGAGGATCGGCGGCAGCTCCTCCTTCTCCGCCTTGTCGGCGATGGCGAGGTCGCCCTCGCGGCCGAGGAAGCGCGGAGCGACCACCCGGTTGAAGAACATCTTCGCGCCGCAGGCCATCAGGATCGTGTCGCCGAATTCCTCGTACCAGATGGTCCGCGCCCGCGGCTCGGGCGCGTGCGGGATCAGCACCGGCTCGGGGAACTTCGCCTCGAGATAATGGACGATCGCCGAGGAATCGCAGATCTTGAAGTCGCCGTCCTGGAAGCCCGGTATCTTGCGGAACGGGCTCGCCTCGATGAAGTCCGGGTCGGTGGCGCCGAGGCCGAGCGGACGATGCTCGAGCTCGAGCCCCTTCTCGGCCCCGAAGGCCAGCACCTTCCTCACGAAGGGCGACATGGACGAGCCGTAGACGATCATCGTGTTTCTCCACCCGGTTTCAGTTTGCGACTTATACGAGGGACGCAAAACAGCAAAGCATGTCGGTGTCCACGGCGGCGCAATCAGGATTTCGAGGCGGCGGGCTTGTGCGTTAAAGTGGCGCTTCGAGTCGCGCGCACGGACGTCCGGCTCGGAAACGCTGCTGTGGGGGAGCGCGCCGTGACACATTCTACGCCCGAATTGCGCCAGGGGCCGGCGGCCGCCGCGGACCAGCTCGGCCGGGTTACCGCGGCCAAGGTCAAGCAGATGTTTCCGGCGACCCCGCTCGCCCCCATCGCCAAGAATTTGCCGTTCGTCCTCGCCGGGTTGCGCCGGCTCGCACTGACCGACATCGACATGGCCCTGATGGCGTTGTCCACGATCCGGGCGGAAACCGAAGGCTTCGTTCCGATCCCGGAGGGGGTGAGCAAATTAAACACCCGCCACTCGGCGTTCGATCTCTACGATGCCGGCACGTCGATCGGCCGCAGGCTCGGCAATACCCACCCCGGCGATGGTCCGCGCTTCAAGGGCCGGGGCTACGTGCAGCTCACCGGCCGCGATAATTACACTCGGATCGCGGCCCAGATCGGCGAGGATCTGGTCGGCAATCCCGACAGGGCGCTGGATCCCACCGTGGCCGGCGTGATCCTCGCCCAGTTCCTGGGCAATGTTGACAGCAAGATTCGCCGGGCCCTCGCCCACAACGATCTTGCCGCGGCCCGCGAGGCGGTGAACGGCGGCTCGCACGGCCTCGATCGGTTCACCGACGCCTTCCACCGCGGCAAAGCGATCCTATGAAGGCTGACGGGTCAGCGTGCGCCGAAGCTTAGGCCGATCCACAAAGTCCGCGGCGTCGCCCGCTCGACGATGCCGTCGCCGCTGATGCCGGCATAGACGCGCTTGTTGGCGATATTGTCGGCCCGCGCCTCCATCGCCAGCCGCTTCGTGAGCGGCCAGCGCGCTTCGGCGTCGAAGGTCAGAGCGCCGGGCAGGGTCTGGCGGTTGACGTCGTCTTCATATTGACCGCTCACGTAGCGGGCGGTGAGCGAGGCCCGGCCGCGCCAGTCCAGGGTCGCGGTAAAGGTGGAACGCGGCGTCTGGGCAGGGCGGAGGCCGTCGAGCGGCGCCGCCGCGCCCGTTGCGCGTACCTTCGCGTCGACCCACGACCAGCCGCCCGAGAGGGTGAAGCCGCCGATCGCCCAGCGCGCGTCGAGCTCGACGCCCTTCGCCGAGATCGCATCGAGATTTTGCCGCTGCCGGTAGGCGCCGCCCGCCGCGACGAAGCCGACGATCGGGAAGGTGCCGGGGCCGAAGCCCAAGGTGACGTTGGCGATCGGGTCTTCGAGCCGGTTGGCGAACAGGGTGGCGGAGAATTTCGCGCGCGGCGCCGGAGTCCAGTCCAACCCCGCCTCGACGCCCTTCAGCCGCTCCGGCTTCAGCCCGGGATTGGGCCCCGTCGCGTCGGTGCCGGCGCGGAACGGACGGTAGAACTCGTTGAGCGTCGGCAGACGCCAGCCCGCATAAGCGGCGCTCCTCAGCGTCAGCCCCGACGCCGCATGCAACGCGAGGCCGATGCGGCCGGTCGGCTCCCAGCCGGAGCGGTCGGCGAAGCGCAGGTCCGTGACCGTCGCGCCGGTTGCGAACACCCGCTCCTCCAGCAAGCCGCGGCTGATGTCCCAGCGGTCGAGCCGCCCTCCGGCGACGAGGGTGAGCGGTCCCCTCGCCCAGTCCGCCTCGGCGAAGGCGCCGAGCGTGTCGGTCCGCCCGCCGGCCTGCCGCTGCCGGGTTCCGGTGCCGGCGACGAAGGCGAAGCGCTCGCGGGTCACTCCGCCGGTGCGCCGCCAGTCGCCGCCGAGGCGGAGCTGGATCGGCCCGACGTTCGGCCGCCACTCGAAGCGCGCGCCGAGACCGGTCGAAGGCACGTTATATTGCTCGGACGTGCGGGTCACCGCCGTCCGAGCCGCGTTGGCGCTGGCGAAGCTGTCGTAGAAGTCGCGGGTCTGGACGTAGGCGAGCGCGCTCCAGCGACGCGCCACCAGCCGAAGCGAGGCGTCGGCCCCGTCGGTCGAGATGCCGCTCAGAGCCGTGCCCCGCTCCCGCCGGTCGGTGAAGCCGAGGCCCGAAACCTGAAGCTCGATTCCGCTGGGAAGCGGCGCCACGGCGCGGACCGCGACGCTCGCCTGCTCGTAGGGCGAAGGGCGGTCGGCCGGGCCCCGCTGCTCCGCGACCACGGGCACGAAGCCGTCGCCACGCGCATAGGCGCCGGTAAGAGCGAGGAAGCCCGCGCCGAGCCGCTCGCCGAGCCCGGCATGCGCCTCGACGCCGTCGCGGCTTCCGTAGAGGAGGCTGCCCGTGACTCCGTTAAGCTCGGCGGGGCCCACGCTCTCCAGGGCGATCGTTCCGGCCAGCGCTCCGGGTCCGTCTACGCCGCTGCCTCCGCCCCTTCGCACCCGCACTTGGGCGAGGCGCTGCGGGTCGTAGGCCGGCCAGCTCACCCAGCCGCCGAATGGGTCGGTCTGAGGCACGCCGTCGAGCAGGATCAGCGCCCGGCTGGACGCATTGCCGCCGAGCGCTCGAAGCGTCACGCCCTGGCTGGTCGGATTGGCGCTCGACGCATCGGACCGGCGGAACAGCTGGAACCCCGGCACGTCACGAAGCACGTCCTCCAGCCGCCCCGCCCCCTCGAGCCGCTCGCGCGGCAAAGCGACGACGTCGAACGCCGCCTCGCCCGGCGCCTCGCCCAACCCGCGCCCGGTGACGACGATCGCGTCGGTTGGCGCCTGGGCGAGAGCGGGGGTGCCGGAGAGGAGGAGGCTAGGGAGGAACAGGCGCGGCGACACCGCGTGGGCCTAGCCCCGCGTCCGATCAGGCGGAAAGTGAATTCGCAAAAAGGAATCCCCTCTCCCTTGATGGGAGAGGATACGGAGCCTCAGCGACGAGGGAGCTTAGGCGAAGTTGGAGAGGGTGACACCGTTGGAGCTAATCCACCGGCGCCGTCACCCTCTCCCAACTCCGACTAGGCGGCAGAGCCGCCGAGTCTCCGTATCCCTCCCCCATCTAAGGGGGAGGGGGTTCTTATTACCGCCCCGACGCGCGGCGCTTGGCGCGGTGGGTCTTGGGCGCACCGGCGGAGCCGAAATTCGGCCGCCGCGACTTGGGGCGCCGGACGCGATTGCGGTCCTCGCGGCGCTCGTCCCGCGGCGCCCGGACCGGCTCGGCCGGACGCGCCGCCTTGATCCGCGCCGCTTCGGCGACGAAGCCTTCGGGGAGCGGCACCACTTCGGGCTTCTGTTTGGTCAGGCGCTCGATGTCGCGAAGATAGGCGCGCTCGTCGTCGCCGCAGAAGGCGATGGCGACTCCCGCCGCGCCGGCACGCGCGGTGCGGCCGATCCGGTGGACATATTGCTCGGGGACGTTGGGCAGGTCGAAATTGACGACGTGGCTGACTCCGGAGACGTCGATGCCGCGCGCCGCGATGTCGGTGGCGATCAGGATCCTGACCTTGCCCGCCTTGAACTCGCCGAGCGCCCGCTCGCGCTGCGGCTGGCTCTTGTTGCCGTGGATGGCGTTGGCGGGGATGCCCGCCTGGCCGAGCTGCCGGACGATCCGGTCGGCGCCGTGCTTGGTGCGCGAGAAGATCAGCACCCGGTCCATATTGCCCTTCGGCCCGAAGCCGACCCGAAGCATCATGGTGAGCAGAGCCGGCTTCTCGGACTGCTGGACGAAGGTCACGTACTGCTCGACCCGCTCGACGGTCGAAGCGACCGGGGTCACCGCGACCTGCGCGGGGTCGGTCAGGAACCGGTCGGCGAGCTCGCGGATCGCTTTCGGCATGGTCGCCGAGAAGAACAGGGTCTGCCGCCGCTCGGGGAGCAATTTCACGATCTGCTTCAGCGCGTGGATGAAGCCGAGGTCCAGCATCTGGTCGGCCTCGTCGAGGACGAGGATCTCGACTCCGCGGAGCATGAGGTAGCCCTGCTCGATGAGGTCGATGAGCCGGCCCGGCGTGGCGACGAGGATGTCGACCCCCCGGCTGACGTCCTGGCGGTTCTTGCCGATCGAGGTGCCGCCGAACACGGTGGCGACGCTCATATGGCTGAACCGGGCGTAGGCGCGCGCGCTCTCGGCGATCTGCGAGGCAAGCTCGCGGGTCGGGGCGAGGACGAGCATCCGGCAGGTCCTGGGCTGCGGCCGCTTGTTCGAGCCGGCGAGCCGGTCGATCGAGGGCAGCATGAAGGCGGCGGTCTTGCCGGTGCCGGTCTGGGCGATGCCGAGCAGGTCGCGGCCCTCAAGCAGGATCGGGATCGCCTTGGCCTGGATCGGCGTCGAATCCTTATACTCCTTGAGCGCGAGCGCCTGGAGGACGGGCTGGGACAGCCCGAGATTTTCGAATGACATATTGGGTGTTGAACTCACTGCATTGTGCGGCGCCCGCGCAGCCCAAACGGCGCGCGGAAACGCGGCGGGTTTTGGTGACCCGCGTGAAAAGGGAAACCTGGGTAGTGACGAAGCGGAGCCGGGGCCGCAGGGGCCTGTTCACGCTGCAATGGCGCTTCGATAGGGCCCATCTAGGGGCTGAAGCTTAACAAATCAACCGCTTCGGGAACCGCGAGGCGGCCCCGGCATCCAATCGGCGTCAGTCAGGCGGGAGGTGCCGGTGGAATTCTACGGACAGGATGCGGCCTTCGCGGAGGCGGATGAGGCGGCGGCGGAGCGTCTCGCTCCGGTGCGTCGGCCCGGAACGCGGGAGATCGAGGCGGCGGTTCGCACCCTGATCGCGGCGGCCGGCGACGATCCGGATCGCGAGGGGCTGCTGGAGACTCCCTCCCGCGTCGCGCGCGCCTATCGGGAATGGTTCGGCGGCTACCAGGTCGATCCGGCGCGGCTGCTCGAGCGGGTCTTCTCCGAGAGCGAGGGCTATGAGGAGACGGTTTTGCTCAGGGGCATCCCGCTCGTCTCGACTTGCGAGCATCATCTCGCGCCGATCACGGGCGTCGCCCACGTCGCCTATCGGCCGAACGGCCGGGTCGTCGGAATCTCCAAGCTCTCCCGCCTCGTCGACGCTTTTGCCCGCCGGCTCCAGCTCCAGGAGCGGCTCACCCGCCAAATCGCGCAGGCTTTGTGGGACACGCTCCGGCCGAGCGGAGTGGCGGTGATGATCGAGGCGAGCCACGGCTGCATGTCGACCCGCGGAGTCCGCCAGCACGGCGTGTCGATGGTGACCCATTGCTGGCTCGGCGACTTCAAGGCGGACCCGGCGCTGAGGGCCGAGCTGCTGGAGCCGCTCCGGCGGCCGCACTAGGAGCAAGACATGACCGCCACGGCAAGGATCGACTACGAATCCCTCTCCGACCTCGAGCTGGCGCGCCTGATCGCGGCGCGCGACCCGGCCGCGGTCCGGCTGGTCACCCAGCGCAACAACCAGCGTCTGTTCCGGACCGCCTGGAGCGTGCTCAAGAATCGCGAGGAGGCGGAGGATTCGGTGCAGAGCGCCTATCTGGGCGCCTTCCGGGCGATCGGAAGCTTCGAGGGCCGCTCGTCGCTCTCGACCTGGCTGACCCGCATCGTCCTCAACGAGGCGCTGGGCCGGGCCCGCGCCGCCCGCCGCCGCCGCGCCGGGCTGGACGAAAAATCGGTGATCCACCTCGACGATTATCGGGAGAAACTGATGCGCGGATCCCTGGCCGGCGCCGCCCCGGATGCGGCGGTCGCGCGCGAGCAGATGCGCCTCCTGCTCGAGAAGGCGATCGGCGCTCTGCCCGAGCCGTTCCGGCTCGTCTTCGTGCTCCGCGAGGTCGAGGGTTTGAGCGTCGAGGAGGTGGCCGAGACGCTCGGTGTCCTCCCCGCCACGGTCAAGACCCGCGACCTTCGCGCCCGCCGCCGACTCCAGGAGGCGCTGGCGCCCGAGCTCAAGGCCGCGCTCACCGGCACCTTCCCCTTCGCCGGCGCCGATTGCGAGCGGATGACCTTGCGGGTGCTCGAAGCCTTCTAGTCAGTTCAGCCGCTTCGCCCGCTCCGCCAGATAGGCGTAGAGCGCGGCGATCTCGGCGTCGGTGAGGTGCGAGAGGTCGCCGCGGGCGACGTCGTCCATCATATCGAGGTCGCGGCCCGAGGCGCTTCGGCCGGTCCGGATCAGGCTCCGGAACTGGTCGAGCGAGTAAGCGGCGGCGATCCCGAGATCGGGGCCCTTCGGTCCTTCCGCATCGGGCTGGCCCGACAGAGACGGGCCGTGGCAGTGGGTGCAGGCGGTCAGAGTGATCCGCCGGCCGGCGGCGAAGGCCGGGCCGAGGTCGATCGGCGCCTCGGTCCGGAACTTGCCCGCGATCTGGGGGCTCGAATGATATTGGCCGAGCGCGATCCCGACGCGGCCGAGCAGCCGGACCTTCACGCCTTCCTCCTCCCCCGCCCGGCGGGGAAGGCTTCGGATCCAGGCGATCAAGGCGGCGAGCTCGTCGTCGCCGAGGTTCGAATACATGCCCGACGGCATCACCCAGAGGGCCCGGCCGTCGGGGCCGATGCCCTGGCGGATGGCCTGGGCGAGCTGCTGGTCGCTGGCCCGCGCCGCGAAGGCGGGGAGGTTCGGCGCGTGGAGCCGGGCGACATTCGGGATGTCGTCGAACAGCTTTCCCCTGAGGCCCTCGCCGTGGCAGCCGACGCAGCCCATCACCCTGGCCTGGCGCGGCGCGTCGGCGATCAGGGCGGCGCTCGGCGCGGCGAGCCGCTCGGGCCGGGGCTCGAAATGCCGGCCGAGCTGATATTGCGAGGCGCCGAGCACCCAGAGCAGCGCAAGCAAAGCGAGGCCGCCAAGCCCGAGCGTCGCCCATCTGAGGACGCGGATCGTCGTTCGCATCGTGGTAGGCCCCCCTGCCCCGCCGGCTTTCGCCGATGTTCGCAAAAGTCCCTCGCAACGGCAATTCGGAAAGTTTTGTCCGGGGGCGGACATCCGTCCGGTTCCGGACAGTCCAACCGGTTAGCTAAGCCACTGATAACAGTAGATTTTCCGGCCAGCGCGGTTGGCCCGCTCATTGCATCGCGGAAGGTCTCACCAGGGAGACTTTCCGATGCGCCGGACATTGCTGCTTTTGCTCGCCTCGCTCCTCCTCGTCCCGGTCGCCGCCGGGCAGGCGCCGGCGAGGCTCGAGTGGCGGGTGGATTCGGGCGATCGCGCCGACGGCAAGGTGCAGCTCAACCTCAGCTACCGGGCACCCCACAATGAGAGCAACTGGGGCCGCACCGTGGACCTCGCCGAGCTTCACGGCCTCGGCCGCGACCAGCTCGCCGGTACGTCGGGCGCTCCGGTCCATTTCCGGATCGTCAGGGACCCCGGAAGCTTCGACTGCGAGGGGGTCGCCTGGCGCGGCCACGGCACCGGCGACTGCCGTTTCGTGCCCGACCCCAATTTCACCGCCGAGCTCGCCCGCCGCGGCTACGGCCCGCCCCGCGCCGACCAGCTCTTCGCGATGGCGCTCGGCGACGTCGGCCTCGCCTACATCGACGAGCTGGCGCGCCAGGGCTATGCCAGGACCGGTCTCGACACGATCGTCGACGCCGGCAATCACGGCGCCGGCCTCGCTTATCTGAGGGAGATGGGCGGCCTCGGCTACCGGGTCGGCACGCTCGACGCCCTGATCCGAATGCGCGACCACGGAGTCGACGCGCGCTATGTCCGCGAGCTGGTCGCGGCGGGTCTCAGGAACCTCCCCGCCGACTCGCTGGTCGAGATGCGCGACCACGGGGTCTCGCCCGCCTTCGTCGGCGAGCTTCATCGTCTCGGCTACGGCCGCCTCCCGCTTGGCGACCTCATCCGGATGCGGGACCACGGCGTCACCGCCGATTTCGCCCGGGCCCTCGCCGGCCTCGGTTACGGCGGCCTCAGCGCCGACGAGATCACGCGGCTCCGCGACTACGGAATCACCGCCGACTATATCGCCCGGGCCAATCGCGGCGGCCCCCGCCGCTCGGTCGAGGAACTGATCCGCCTTCGGACGGGGGGATAGCTAATCCTCCCTGTGCGCGTAGCGCATGGGGAGGATTAGGCTCAGCTGTCGCCGCCGCCTCTGCGGAACAAAGGCAGGAGGCCGATCAGGCCGATCAGGCCGAGTATGCCCCAGGGGAAGCCGTGCGGGCGGGGCGGGGGCGGCGGGGGCGCGACGGCGGTGTCGACGGCGTCGGCGGCCGGAGGCGCGGCGTTCCCGGTGTCGGCGGGAACCGGCACCGGCACCTCGGCGACGGCGTTGCCGGCGGGGGCGGCCGTGTTGACGGTCGTCGTGTTCGACGTCGTGGTGGTCGTGCTGTTGCCCTGGGCGCCGGCCGGAGCGAAGGCGATGAAGGCGGCCGCGGCCGCCGCGAATAGGCGGGTTTTCATGTCTCTCCCCTCCTCAGAACGAATGGGAATAATCGGGCTTGTGGTGGAGGCCGGCCAGCCCGAACAGGCCGATGAGGCCGATCCAGTTCCAGTCGAACCCCTCGTCCTGCATGCCCGCGGCGAGCCTTTCCTGGGTCTCGGTCGGGATACCGCCGCCCTTGTTGGGGTCCTGGGCGGTCGCGGGAGTCGCGAGCCAGACCAGGGCCGCACCGCCGGCGGCGGCCAGAAGGGCGCGTTTCAATCGGGCTGTCATAGGCGAACCTCCGTGGCTGATGACGCGGGTTCACTCGTCTCCTGCGGGGGAGGCCGCAGGGTAACTTCCGGGCCGCGCCGCTGTTCCGCCCCTGCATGGATTCTGCACCCAAAGGGCATGCCCCGTCCAGCGGCTCGGCGAGCCGCCCTGCATCCGGCGCGTCGAAAGCGGCTTTGACAGCCGCCGCATCGGGGTGAGAGACATGTACGCGATGAGCCACAAGATCCTGATCGTCGACGACGACGCCCATATCCGCGAGGTCCTAAGCTTCGCGCTCGGCAAGGCGGGCATGGAGACCAGCGAGGCCGGCGACGGCGAGGCGGCGCTCGCCGCGGTCGACCGCGCCCGGCCCGATCTCGTCGTTCTCGACATCAACATGCCGCGCATGGACGGGCTCGAAGTCTGCCGGCGGCTTCGCTCGGCGGGCGACCTTCCGATCCTCTTCCTCTCCTCGCGCGACGACGAGGTCGACCGGGTGGTGGGGCTCGAGCTTGGCGCCGACGATTATGTGGTGAAGCCGTTCAGCCCGCGCGAGGTGGTCGCCCGGGTCGGCGCGATCCTGAAGCGCGGCGCGCGGGTGCCGAGCGAGGCGGGGGCGAAGGCGCCGGTCGTCCACAACCGGCTCCGGCTCGACCCCGAGGCGTGGGAGGCCTTCTGGGACGGCGAGGAGGTGGCGGTGACCGTCACCGAGTTCCAGCTCCTCCTTCTGCTCGCCAGCCTGCCCTCCAAGGTCTTCACCCGCGACAATATCATCGACCGGCTTCACGGCCCCGGCTTCGCCATCACCGACCGGACGATCGACAGCCACATCCGAAACTTGCGCCACAAGTTCGGAGCGGCCGGAGCGCCGGACCTGATCGAGACCCGCGCCGGAGTCGGCTACCGGATCGGACGGTGCAAGGGAGAGGCTCCCGCTTGATCCGGGTCTTCAAGGATTTCGCCAAGCGCCACTGGCCGGCGCTTCGCCTGAGGACCATCCTGTTCCTGACGTTGCTGCTGGTCGCCGCCCTGCCCGGGATCAGCGCGGTGTTCCTCCGCGTCTACGAGAACACGCTCGTCCAGCAGACCGAGGCCGAGCTGATCGCCGAGGGTGCCGTGCTCGCCGCCGCCTACCGCAATGCCTGGCCGGAGACCCTGCCGCCGCAATCGGAGGCGCTCCAGCCGCAGCCGCCGACCATCGACCTTCGGGCCATGCCGGTCCTCCCCGCCCAGCCGGCCTGGAGCGAGCCCGCCGGGCCGCCGGTGCCGCAGGCGCTGGCGGCCGGCATCAAGGTCGAGCCGATCGCCCGCGACGCCTTCCGCACCACGCTCGCCGCGACCCGGATCCTCGATTCCAACGGCGTCGTCGTGCTCGGCGGCGGGGATGTCCGCAAGAGCTATGCCGGCCTTCCGGAAGTGCGGCGGGCGCTGGCCGGCCAGACCGGCACGGTGCTTCGCCGCCGCGGCGACTACGAGCCGCATTACGCCCTCGAATGGCTGAGCCGCGCCTCCGACATCAGGGTTCATTACACCCGCCCGATCGAGGCGGGGGGACGGGTGATCGGCGTGTTGATGCTGTCGCGGAGCCCGCGCGGCCTGTTCGTCGGCCTCTACCAGGACCGGGGCAAGATCATCCTCGGCATCGCCCTCATCTTCGCGACCCTCCTGGTGCTCGCCGGCCTCTTGTCGCGCGGAATCGCCCGGCCGATCGAGGCGCTGGGCGAGGCGACCGACAATGTCGCGCGGGGCAGGGTCGAGGTGCCCGAGCCGCCGCCGACCGCGGCGATCGAGATCCGCAACCTCTATCTGAATTTCGCGGCGATGGCGGAGCGGATCGAGCGCCGCTCGCGCTACCTTCGCGACTTCGCCGCGGCGGTCAGCCACGAATTGAAGACCCCGATCGCCGGGATCAAGGGCGCGCTCGAGCTGATCGACGAGCATCCGACGATGAAGGCGGAGGAGCGGCGGCGGTTTCTCGCCAATGCCGGCGCCGACGCCGACCGGCTTTCGCACCTCCTGACCCGGCTGCTCGACCTCGCCCGGGCCGACATGGCGGCGGCGCCGGAGGACGCGGCGAGCGACGTCGAGGCGGCGGCGCTTCGGATCGCCGACGCCCATCGCGGCCCGGGCTTCGACGTGGCCGTCGACCTTCCGAAGCTGCCGCCGGTGGCGGCGCCCGCCGAGCTGGTCGGCGCCGTGCTCCAGACCCTGGTCGAGAACAGCCGCCAGGCGGGCGCGAAAAGCGTTCGCCTCACCGCCGCGACGGAAGGGACCAGGGTGCGCCTGACGGTGAGCGACGACGGCCCCGGAATCGCCGAGGCCGACCGCGAGCGGATCTTCGAGCCCTTCCATACCGGCCGCCGCTCCGAAGGCGGCTCCGGCCTCGGCCTCGCCATCGCCCGCTCGCTGCTCGAAGCCTGCGGCGGGACGATCGGGAGCGTGGCGAGCGACGGCGGAGCTTTGTTCGAGATCAGGCTTCCGGCGGTGCTCTAATCCTCCCTGTCGGCGAAGCCGATGGGGAGGGGGACCGCGCGAAGCGCGGTGGAGGGGCCGTGCCGCGTCAGACAGGCCCCTCCACCATGCTTCGCATGGTCCCCCTCCCCATGCGCTTCGCGCACAGGGAGGATTACTTACTCAAACTCCAAAATCACCGCGTCGACCGCCAAGCTCTCGCCGGGCTTGGCGTCGACCTTCCTGACCACGCCGGCTTTCTCGGCTCGGAGGATGTTCTCCATCTTCATCGCCTCGACGACGGCGAGCGGCTGGCCGGCCTCGACCTTGTCGCCCTCGCCGACATGGAGGGCGGTCAGAAGGCCGGGCATCGGGCAGATCAGGAACTTCGAAAGGTCCGGCGGCACCTTCTCGATCATGTGGCGGCCGAGCTCGGCGACGTGGGGCGGCCGAACGCTCACCAGGTGGGAGGCGCCGCGCGTCGTCAGCCGCCACTCCCGCCCCGCTTTCGCCACCTGGACGACCAGGGCGCGGCCGTCGATCGTCGCCGCCAGCAGCCGCTCGCCGGGCCGCCAGCGGCCGATCAGCTCCCGGCCCTCTTCCTCGTCGACGCAGGCGATCAGGCCGCCCTCGAACGGCTCGAAGCGGATCCTGAGATCGCGTCCGGCGATCCGCACCACCCGTTCCGGCGGCGGCGGCACCGGCCTCGCGAGCTGGCCCGAAATCCCGCAGGCGCGCTCGTCGCTCTGCATGCCGATAAAGGCCGCGAGCACGGCAAGATCCTCGATCAGCCCCGAATCCGCCGGGGCGCCCTCGAAGCCTTCGGGATATTCCTCGGCGATGAAGCCGGTGGTGAGCGCTCCGGAGCGGAAGCGCGGATGCTGCATCAGGGCCGAGAGGAAATCGACATTGTCGCCGATCCCCTCGATCTCGAACCGGTCGAGCGCCTCGATCTGGCGGTCGATCGCGGCTTCGCGGGTCGGCGCCCAGGTGACCAATTTGGCGATCATCGGATCGTAGAACATCGAGACCTCGCCGCCTTCGGCGACTCCGTCGTCGACGCGCACGAGGGAAAGCCCCTCCCCTTCAGGGGAGGGGGGTCTGTAGCGGACCAGGCGGCCGGTGGAGGGGAGGAAGCCGCGGTACGGGTCCTCGGCGTAGACGCGGTTCTCGATCGACCAACCGGTGAGCTTCACATCCTGCTGGGTGAAGGGAAGCTTCTCGCCGGCGGCGATGCGGATCATCAGCTCGACGAGATCGAGGCCGGTGACCATCTCGGTGACCGGATGCTCGACCTGGAGCCTTGTGTTCATCTCGAGGAAGTAGAAGCTCTTGCCGGTCGGGTCCGCGCCGCTGACGATCAGCTCGACCGTGCCGGCGCTGTAATAGCCGACCGCCTTCGCCAGGGCGACCGCCTGCTCGCCCATCGCCTTGCGCATCTCGGGCGTGACGAACGGCGACGGCGCTTCCTCGACGACCTTCTGGTGGCGGCGCTGGATCGAGCATTCGCGCTCGCCGAGATAGACGATGGTACCGTGCGTATCGCCCATCACCTGGATTTCGATGTGGCGCGGGCTTTCGATGAACTTCTCGATGAACACCCGGTCGTCGCCGAAGCTGGCCAGCCCCTCCCGCTTGGTCGCCTCGAAACCCTCGCGAACGTCCTTCTCGCTGTAGGCGAGGCGCATGCCCTTGCCGCCGCCGCCCGCCGAGGCCTTCATCATCACCGGATAGCCGATCTCGCCGGCGATCCTGACGGCGTCGTCGGTGGTGGCGATGTCGCCGAGGAAGCCGGGGACGACGTTGACCCCCGCCGCCTTGGCGAGCTTCTTCGATTCGATCTTGTCGCCCATCGCGGCGATGGCGCCCGGCGGAGGGCCGATGAAGGCGATCCCGGCCTCGGCCAGCGCGCGGGCGAAGCTCTCGCGCTCCGAGAGGAAGCCGTAGCCCGGATGCACCGCCTCGGCGCCCGTCGTCCGGCAGGCGTCGAGGATCAATTCGGCGTTGAGGTAGCTCTCCGAAGCGGGCGGCGGGCCGAGCCGCACCGCCTCGTCGGCCATTCGGACGTGCGGCGCCCGCGCGTCGGCGTCCGAATAGACCGCGACCGTCGCGATCCCCATCTTCTTCGCCGTGCGGATGACCCGGCAGGCGATCTCGCCGCGGTTCGCGATCAGGATCTTCTTGAACATCACTCCCCTCCCGCTTGCGGGAGGGGTCGGGGGTGGGGGCGCGGCAAGGTCATCGGGCCGGCCTTATAGCCCCACCCCTAGCCCCTCCCGCAAGCGGGAGGGGAATCATTCGGCGGCCTCCTCGAGCGGGGGCATGTTGTGGCCGAGGAGCTTCAGGACCTCCCCGGCGGCTTCGACGAGGTTGGTGCCGGGGCCGAAGATCGCCTGGACTCCCGCCTCGCGGAGCAGGTCGTAATCCTGGGCGGGAATGACTCCGCCGACGACCACCTTGATGTCGGGCCGGCCGAGGTCGCGGAGGCGGCCGATCAGCTCGGGGACGAGGGTCTTGTGGCCGGCGGCGAGGCTCGACGCGCCGACCACGTCCACATCCTTGTCGACGGCGAGGCGGGCGCTTTCCTCGGGGGTCTGGAAGAGCGGGCCGGAGACCACTTCGAACCCCAGGTCCGCGAAGGCGGAGGCGACGAGGTTGGCGCCGCGGTCGTGGCCGTCCTGGCCCATCTTGGCGACGAGCAGGCGGGGCTTGCGCCCGAGCCGGCGGCCGATCGCCTCGACTCCGGCCTCGGCGCGGCCCCAGCGCGGGTCGCCTTCATAAGCCGCGCCGTAGATGCCGCGCACCGGCTCCGGCACCGTGTCGTACCGCCCCCACGCTTCCTCGAGCGCGGCGCTGATCTCGCCCAACGTGGCGCGGGCGCGCGCCGCCTCGACCGCGAGGGCGAGAAGATTTTGTTCTCCTCCCCGGGACGGGGAGGGGGACCGCGAAGCGGTGGAGGGGGCC
>Ga0206353_10896079_pt1 | contig 16439 bp, 18 predicted proteins | sample DielMetaTC5am4_FD_146436 | JGI IMG/M metagenome (GOLD analysis project Ga0206353, IMG submission 146436) | Corn rhizosphere microbial communities from Kellogg Biological Station, Michigan, USA - Diel MetaT C5am-4 (Metagenome Metatranscriptome)... | ecosystem: Host-associated > Plants > Roots >...
CTGGCGGTGGCAGATGCCCCGGGCGAGGTCGTGATAATATTGGGCCGAGCTTCCGAAATGGGCGACGAGGAAATCGAGGCTCTTCGCCTTGAGGTCCGCCCCCGTCTCGATGCCGAGGCTCGCCATCTTCGCCGCCGTCACCGGCCCGACGCCGTGGAATCGCTTGACCGGCACGGTCTCGACGAAGGCGGGGCCCCGGGCCGGGGTGACGACGCAGAGGCCGTCCGGCTTGTTCTGGTCCGAGGCGAGCTTGGCGAGGAACTTGTTGTAGGAGACGCCCGCCGAGGCGGTGAGGCCGGTCTCGGCGCGGATCCGGGCGCGGATCTGAATCGCGATCTCGGTGGCGATCCCGATCCCTTTCAAATCCTCGGTGACGTCGAGATAGGCTTCGTCGAGCGACAGCGGCTCGATGTGCGGCGTGTACTCGAGGAAGATGGCCCGGATCTGCTGGCTGACGGCGCGATAGGCGTCGAAGCGCGGCTTGACGAAGATGAGGTCCGGGCAGAGCCGCTTCGCCGTCACCGACGGCATCGCCGAGCGCACCCCGTAGGGCCGCGCCTCGTAGCTCGCCGCCGCGACCACCCCGCGCACGCCGCCGCCGACCGCGACCGGCCTGCCGCGAAGGGAGGGATCGTCGCGCTGCTCGACCGACGCATAGAAGGCGTCCATGTCGACATGGATGATCTTGCGCACCCCGTTCACGCCCTGTTCCTAGCGCGAAACGGGCGCCGCGCAAAGGCTCAGAACGGCATCGAGAAGCCAACCGCGGCGACCCTCGTCTCGGGCGTTCGGATGACCGGATCCGGCTCGGTGCGCCGGCGCACCGTCTCCGCCTCGGTCGCGGTCGGAACGGTGAACAGGCCGACTCCGAACTGGGCGTTTCCGTCGAGCGGGACGCTTGCGAAGAGGTGGGTGCGCTCCGGCGCTGCGGCGGGCGGATCGGCCGCGGCCGGAAGGGCTCTGGACAACGGCCGGACGCTCGGGGGCGGGGCCAGCAACGGGCCGTAATGGCGTGTCTCGCCGCCCTCCACACTCTGGCCCGATGCCGCGGCAGGCAAAGCGAGGGCCAGCAATATCCCCTGTACGGCGAGCCCGGTCTTCGAAACCATGGGCTCCTCCATTGATCGAGGTTAGAACCCGCCGGGGCGCCGGGCGGTTCCGCCGTTTCGCGAGAGTGTTTCACTTGATTGGCCGCCCTGGCTGGGGCAGGCAGGCGGGCCCCAGCGAGGAGTAAGTGCTTTGCGTGGCAAGCTAATCAGTGCGGTTGCGGCTTTGTCGCTGGCCGCGGGCCAGGCGGTCGCCGCCGGCCAGACCCCGCCCCCGGCCATTCAGGCGCCGGCGCCGGCGGCCGAGAAGGTCGACGGCAACGAGGTACGCGGCGGCTTCATCCTGCCGCTGCTCGCCATCATCGCGGTGATCATCGTCGTGCTGCTGTTCACCAAGAACGACGACAAGCCGCACAGCCCCTGAGCGGGCCGGGTCGCCTCAGAAGCTGTAGGCGAGGCCGGCGGCGGCGAGCCACTGGTTGGGGCTGCCGGCGATCGAGACCACCGGGCTTCGCCGGAAGTCGCCGAGCAGCCGCGAATAGCTGACTGCGCCGAACAGGCTGAGACGGGGCCGGCGAAGGTCGCCGCTCAGCACCTGGGCGAGGAGCAGGCTGAGGCGAACGCTCTTCCATCCCGAGGTCGCGTTGTAGACGGGAAGCCCGCTCTTCACCGCCCCGGCCGGGGTGATGCTGAAATAGGTCTGGGCGAAGCCTCGGCCGACATGGTCGGCGGAGGCGGAGAGCAAGGCGTAGGTCTTCGGGCTGAGCGGAGTGGAATAGTCGACCGACGGGCTGACGATCGAGCTTGAGTGGGTGCCGCTGACGTCGTGAAGCCAGGTCACCCGCAAGGCCAGGCTGTCATAGGGATCGAGCAGCCGGTTCTTGGCGATCCCGGCATGGACTCCCACCTCGACCGCCCGGTCGATCCGGCCGAGCGCTTGCACCTGCGGGTCGACGATGTGGCGCGACCGGTCGAGACGAAGGTTCACGGCGGGGCCGAGGTCGAAGCTGACCGAAGCGCCCGGCGCGTCGCGGATCAGGTCGAGCGTCAGGGTGCTGCCGCGGGTGGCGAAGCCGAAGCCGCCGACCTTGCCGATCACCGCGGGAAAGGGGACCCACTGATAATCGTCCGAGCCCTCGTAGGTGGGAAGGTAGGCGCCGCCGACCGCCACGGTGAGGTTGTTGGGCCGATCCATGTAGGATTCGGTCCGCTCCTCGGCGGCGGCGGGAGCGGCGAGGGCGAGGGGCAGCGCACAGGCGGCAGCGCCGAGCAGGGTCCAGGGCTTCACGGGCGTTCCTCCACGATGTTTGGCGCTACAAAGGCGGAGGGGCGGGAGAGTTCCGGTGGCGTTACGAAAAGGCGCGAGAACAGTGCCATAACGGGGCTCGCGAGGCTCGGGCCTTGGCCTTGAGGGGCTCGCGCGGCTAGACGCGCGCGATGGCGCGCTCGAAGAATCACGGCTTGCTGATCGCGGGCGGCGGCCTCTCCGCCAGCCTCGCCGCGCTCGCCATGGCGCGCCTCAGGCCGGAAGTGCCGATGCTTCTGGTCGGCGAGGAGCGGCATTTCGGCGGGAGCCGGCCGCTGCTCGTCCTCGACTCCGCGCTCGACGAGGAGGAGCGCGCGTTCGTCGAGCCACTGCTCGCGGCGAGCTGGGACGGCTTCTACGTCGCCATGCCGGGGCGGAGCCGGCGGGTGAGACTGCGTTGCCACGCCTTGGCGCCGGAAAAAGTCGACGCGGCCCTGGCCGAGGCGCTGCCGGCCGAGCGGCGCTGGACCGAGCGGCGAATCGTCGCGGTGCGCGATTCCAGCCTTCTGCTCCACGGCGGCGAGACGGTCGCCGGCAGCGGGGCGATCGACGCCCGCTCCTGGGCGCACCAGACCACGCTCGAGCTCGCCTGGCGCCATTCCACGCTCCGTACCTACGAATTCGCCGCGCCCCACCGGGTCGACCTGCCGGTGCTTCTCGACACGACTTTGCCGCAGGGCTCGGGCTGCGCCTTCTTCGCCTGCCTGCCGCTCGGCGAGACCCGGCTCGCGATCGAGCATGTCCGCTACGCCACCGCGGCCGAGGCCGACCCGCGCGACGGCGGCGCCCGCCTCGACGATTATGTCGGCTTGCGCGGCTGGACCGGCGGCGAGGTGGTCGCGGAGGACAACGCGTCGCTTCCGGTCGCGCTCGGCGGCGATTTCGAGGCTTATTACCGGATCGGCGGCGCTCGGGTCGCCAAGCTCGGCAAGCGGGGCGGCTTCTTCTTCCCGACCACCGGCGCGCCGCTTCCCGACGCGATCCGAACCGCTTTGCTTCTGACCCGCCAGCGCGACTTCAGCGGCGGCGCGCTCCACGATTTGTTCGAGGAAGCGGCGGTGGCGTCGTGGAAGCGGCGGGAGGCCTATCGCGGCTTCGACCGGCTGCTTCTGCGCGGCGGCGGCTGCCGGGCGATCGAGGGCCTGTTCGGCCTCGAAGCGCCGCTGATCGAGCGATTCTTCGCCGAGCGCCTCGGCCTGTTCGACCGCCGCAAGCTGATGGCGGCCGCGGACGCCTAGCCCTGCCGGGTTGGATTCCCGAACCGCCTGTGCTTTAGCGCCGGGCCATGAACGTCCACGAATATCAGGCGAAAGAGCTGCTCGCGAAGCAGGGCATCCCCGTACCCGCCGGCTATCCGGCCCTCTCGGTCGAGGAAGCGGTCGAGGCGGCGGGGAAGCTTCCGGGGCCGCTGTGGATCGTCAAGGCGCAGATCCATGCCGGCGGACGCGGCAAGGGCCGGTTCAAGGAGCTGGGGCCCGACGCCAAGGGCGGTGTGAGGCTGGCCCGGTCGATCGACGAGGTCCGCGACAATGCCGGGGAGATGCTGGGCAAGACCTTGGTCACCGTCCAGACCGGCGAGGCGGGAAAGCAGGTCAACCGCCTCTACGTCACCGACGGGGTCGACATCGCCAAGGAATATTATCTTGCCCTGCTGATCGACCGCGGCAGCGGCCGGATCGCCATGGTCGCCTCGACCGAAGGCGGCATGGACATCGAGGCCGTCGCCCACGAGACGCCGGAGCGGATTACCACCATCACCATCGATCCGGCGCAGGGCTTCATGCCGCATCACGGCCGCGCCCTCTCCCACGCGCTGAAGCTGAGGGGCGAGCTCGACAAGCAGGCGCAGACGCTCGCCAAGCAGCTCTACGATGCGTTCCTCGCCTACGATTGCGCGATGCTGGAGATCAATCCGCTGGTCGAGACCGAGGACGGCAGGCTCCTCGGCCTCGACGCCAAGATGAGCTTCGATTCCAACGCCCTCTACCGCCACCCGGACGTCGAGGCGCTTCGCGACGAGACCGAGGAGGATCCGATGGAGGTCGAGGCGTCGAAATACGACCTCGCCTACGTCAAGCTGGACGGCAATATCGGCTGCATGGTGAACGGCGCCGGCCTCGCCATGGCGACGATGGACATCATCAAATTGAACGGCGCCGAGCCGGCCAATTTCCTCGACGTCGGCGGCGGCGCGTCCAAGGAGAAGGTGACGGCGGCGTTCAAGATCATCCTCTCCGACCCGGCGGTGAAGGGCATCCTCGTCAACATCTTCGGCGGGATCATGCGCTGCGACATCATCGCCGACGGAATCGTCGCGGCGGCCAGGGAGGTGGACCTGAAGGTGCCGCTGGTGGTGCGGCTCGAGGGCACCAACGTCGAGGAAGGCAAGGCCATCCTCGCCGACAGCGGCCTCGCCATCGTCCCCGCCAACGACCTCGGCGACGCCGCGCAGAAGATCGTCGCGGCGGTGAAGGACGCGGCTTGAGTAGCGTCCTTCGAGACGGCGGTTCGACAAGCTCACCGCCTCCTCAGGATGAGCGGGGACTGGATCATTTACGCTCATCCTGAGTAGGGACTGAGCGAAGGCGAAGGCCCGTATCGAAGGACCTTCACCTGAGAGAGGAGCGAAGATGAAACTTCTCGTGCCCGTCAAGAGAGTGATCGACTTCAACGTGAAGCCGCGGGTCAAGGCGGACGGCACGGGGGTCGACCTCGCCAACGTCAAGATGAGCATGAACCCGTTCGACGAGATCGCGGTCGAGGAGGCGATAAGGCTCAAGGAGAAGGGAGTCGCGACCGAGATCGTCGCCGTGTCGATCGGGCCGGCCAAGGCGCAGGAGACCTTGCGCACCGCGCTGGCCATGGGCGCCGACCGGGCGATCCTCGTCCAGGCCGACGACGACGTGGAGCCGCTCGCCGTCGCCAAGATCCTCGCCGCGATCGCCAAGGAGGAGCAGCCGGGCATGGTCATCCTCGGCAAGCAGGCGATCGACGACGACAATAACCAGACCGGCCAGATGCTGGCGGCCCTGCTCGGCTGGGGCCAGGGCACCTTCGCCTCGAAGGTCGAGGTCGAGGGCGAGCAGGTGAGCGTGACCCGCGAGGTCGACGGCGGGCTCGAGACGGTCAGGCTGAAGCTTCCGGCGATCGTCACCACCGACCTGCGCTTGAACGAGCCGCGCTACGCGTCGCTGCCCAACATCATGAAGGCCAAATCGAAGCCGCTCGCGAACAAGACGCCGGCCGATTACGGAGTCGACACCGCGCCGAGGCTGCAGACGCTCAGCGTCCGCGAGCCTTCGAAGCGCGAGGCCGGGATCAAGGTCCAGTCGGTCGACGAGCTGATCGACCGCCTTCGCACCGCAGGAGTCGTCGGATGATCGCGCTGGTACTCGTCGAGCATGAAGGAGGGCAGCTCAAGGACGCGACCCTCTCCGCAATCACCGCCGCCGCCAAGCTCGGCGAGGTCCACGCGCTCGTCGCCGGCGAAGGGGTCGGAGCGGTCGCCGAGGCGGCGGCGAAGATCGCCGGAGTGGCGAAGGTCCATGTCGCCGACGGCGCCGCCTACGCCCACCAGCTGGCCGAGAACGTGGCGCCGGTCGCGGTCGATCTCGTGCGCGATCATTGCGACTATTTCGTCGCCGCCGCGACCACGACGGGCAAGAACGTCGCGCCGCGGGTCGCCGCCCTGCTCGACGTCATGCAGATTTCCGACGTCATCGGCGTCGAGGGACCGGACACGTTCGTCCGGCCGATCTACGCCGGCAACGCCATCGCGACGGTCAAATCCTCCGACTCCAAGAAGGTGCTGACCGTGCGCGGAACGGCGTTCGAGAAAGCCGATCACAAGGTCGGCAACGGCATCGTCGAGCCCTTCACCGGCGGCGGCGATTCCGGCCTTTCCAGCTTCGTCGGCGCCGAGATCGCCGCCTCGGAGCGACCGGAGCTGACCAGCGCCAAGATCATCGTCTCGGGCGGCCGCGCCTTCGGATCGTCGGAGCAGTTCCACGCTCTCCTGGACCCGCTGGCGGACAAGCTCGGCGCGGGCGTCGGAGCGAGCCGCGCCGCGGTCGACGCGGGCTATGCGCCCAACGATTATCAGGTCGGCCAGACCGGCAAGATCGTCGCTCCCGAATGCTATATCGCGATCGGCATTTCGGGAGCGATCCAGCACCTCGCCGGAATGAAGGATTCCAAGCTGATCGTCGCGATCAACAAGGACGAGGAAGCGCCGATCTTCCAGGTCGCCGACCTCGGCCTGGTCGGCGACCTGTTCAAGATCGTCCCGGAGCTGACCGAGAAGCTCTGAAATGCCGCGACGCGAGGGCGATCTCCTCGTCGGCTGGGACCTCGACCCTCGCGGCCGAATCCGCGGATTTCACGGGCGGAAGGCCTATCGCCCGTTCGGGCGCGCGACCCAATGGCTCCTGCCGGATCTCGACCGGGACTTCGCGAAGCCGGGCGATGCGCTCGTCGTCGTCCGAGCCGCCTTGCTCTCCGGCGAGGACGTGGGCGCGCTCGCCAACCTGACGGAGGAAAGGCGAGTCGCCGTCTCGCGGCCGCGAACCTTCCTTGCCGGGCTGCTTCTCGGCGCGCTCGGCGCCGGAATCCTGCTCTTTATCGGCCTGCCGCCGCTGTTCGCCTCGGCGCCGGCCCTCGCCGCTTTGGTCGCGGTCGGCCGCTTGCTCGGCGCCGGACGGGTCGCCGACCGGGAAATCGCCAGGTTCAAGGCGTGGAAAGAGGCGGACCGGCTGGCGCAGATGCGGCGCTACATGGCACCGCCTCCGCCGCCGCCGTCCCCGGAGCAGCGCGAAGCGCGCCTCGCCGCCGCTTATGCGGGGCAGATCGCGGAGGTGCGGTGGGAGGAGATCGCCTCGATCGACCTCGCCGACGGCCGGCTCGTCGCCTCGGATGCCTTCGATCTCGCGGACGACGTCTGCGTCGAAGTCCCGCCCGGCGACCATCGCGTGCTGCTCGGCATCGCCCGCCTGCGGCCGGAACAGCTGCTTTGGGGGACGGAGCGGATCGCCTATGCCGCCGTCCGACTGTCGGACGTCCCGCCGGAGCGCTGGGAGGCGATCGCGCGGCCCGACGGTGGGGCGATGGAGGTCGGCGTGGATTCGGCGACGATCGCCTTCGCCTCCGCCGCCGACAAGGCCCGGTTCGCCTCCGCTTTCGATCCCGATCCCATCCGTTCCTCGAGCGCGCTCGAGGCGGTATTGGCACCGGTCTACGACCAGGGTTGGGCTTCGGTCGAAGCCGGCGGCGGCCGGATCGTCGCGTTCGGTTCCGGGTTCGGCGACGGCTTCTATCCGCTGTATCGCGGACTGGACGCCGAAGGCCGGCTCGCCGCGATCGCGATCGACTTCAAGGTCTATTGAGCCGCCCGCTCAATGGTGGGCGTAGAGGCCGATCAGGTCCGCCTTGGCGAGGACGTGGCCGCTCATCGCGGCGAGCAGCTGGTCGCGGGTCGGAGCGACCTTGAACTCGAGCTGGCGGTCGAGCGCGAACATCTCGAAATGATAATGGTGCGGATCGCGGCCGCCCGGCTTCGGGCCGAAATAAGCGGGGTCGCCGCGGGTGTTGCGGCCGACCCGGGCGCCGAGAGTCACCGAGCCCTCCGACAGGCCGCCCGCCGCGGGGTCGATATTGGCGACCAGCCAGTGGACGAACGGCCGCCCCGAGCTCGCGTCGGGATCCTCGAGCAGCAAGGCCAGGCTCCTGGTGCCGGCGGGCAGGCCCGACCAGGAGAGCGACGGCGAGCTGTTCACGTCGTAGGCGCTGAACCGGTCGGCCAGGGTTCCGTTGGCCTGAAAGTCCGGCGAGGTGAGGGTGAAGCTGGCGGAGGCCTGCGTTTCGGGCCGGTCGACCGCGAGCACGACCGGAGTCGGGCCGGCATTGCTCTGCTGCGAGCAGGCGACCGCGAGCAGGCAGGCGAGGAGGAGGCGTCGGCTTTTCATACCGGCAGCGTAACCCATGATTCGAATGCCGCCAAGATGCTGGAAAAGCGTGGCTGTCCTCAGGCCGGAAGGCTGGCGAGGCGGCGCCAGTCGAGGCCCCGAATGTCGCAGCCGGGGCTCGCGGCCCAGGCCACGAGCGGCGCCCGGGGAGCGGCGATCCGCACCCGGCGAAGCTCCCGCCAGACGTAGAAATCTACGAGCGCCCGCCGCCTCGGCGCGGCGGTGTAGACCCGGCCGCGCCAGGCGTAGCGGAGCGGGCCGAGCGGCGCCGCCAGCTCCGTGTAGCGCTGAGTGAAGGTACCGTGCGGATCGAATTCGGTCAGGATCAGCGCGCAGCCGCCGCTCGTCCCGTGCAGGAGCGTGCCGAACCCCCGGGCCTCCGAGGAGGCCGCGAATCCGGCGTCGCGAAGCATGGCGAGAGCGGCGCGGTCGAAGACGCCCGAATCGGCGCCCGGCGGCGCGGCGTTCGCCAGGATCTTTCCCATGAGGCTTAAGACGAGCAGGGCCGCGAAGCCGGCCCTAGCGGAAGATTTCACGCCGTGCTCCGACAAGGCAAATCGCCGTTACCGTAAGGAGGGTCGCCCACATCGCGAGGTGCCAGCCCCAGCCGTGGTGGATTTCCTCGATGTGGGCAGGGAAGCGGACCATCGCCGCGATCCGAAGGACGTTGATCGCGACCGTGGCGACGAGCGCGAGCGCGCACCAGCCCGCGGCGCGCCAGCCGAACGGAACCCGAAAATATTGGTTGACCGTCACCCACAGGAGAAGGGCGAGCGACATGCCCTGCCAGGACGAGCAGCCCGGGGCGACCGCGATCCGGGCGCCGCCCGGCCCCGACATGGCGATCAGATTGCCCGCGCTGGGCGCGCCCGTGACCCATCCCACCAGCCAGCTGTCGGCGGTGAGCATCGGGCCGCTGAACAGGGCAAGGAGAAGGCGCCCCCACAGCAGGCTCGCCGTCATCGCCAGGGCGATGGTGCCGGCGCGGCGCGGCGCCGAACCCGGCGCTCCGGTCGCGATCATCCAGAAAGCGAGGAATGTCAGGGCCAGGACGCTCGCCGTCGCCACCGGCGCGAGCGCGACCAGCACGATCACGCCGGCGATCCACAAGTCGCCGCGCCTTAGAGGCTCGGCCGGCGCCTCCCGAAGCAGCGCCAGGCAGGCGGCGAGAGCGGCCCAGACGATGGCGCTGATCCCGAACAGCTCGAAGACGGCATAAGCGAGGCCGTGCTCGGGAACGATCCGGACGGCGATCCCGGCGAAGCTGTTAAGCGCCGCGAGGAGGACGAGCCAGAAGAAGAGCTGCGGCCGCGACAGGCGCGCCTCATTCACCGGCGACAGGGCGCTCGCCGGATCGGCCGAAAGCGGGGAGGCGATCAGCCGCGACGGCGGCGGCGAAGCAGCCAATAGCCCGTCCCGAACAGGGCGAGGGCGGGTGCGCCGGCGCCGATCATCGGCCCGGGCGTCGGCAGGATGATCCCGGCAACAGCGGCATCGGTCGCGACGATGGCGAACAGCGCGCCCGCGGCACCGGCACGGATGAGCTTGGAGATCATTGAGGCTCCCCTATTCTTCACGTCTGGGTTAGGGATCGGTGATGAGAAGTCGGCGCTCCTCTGTCAATGCTCCTCATCGGTCGAGGCCGGGATGCTGAGCGCGCTGATCCGCGGCGGCAACGCCCCCTGGCTTCTCTTTTTCGGCTTCTGGGCGATCCTTTGCCTGTTCGCCGCCGCCGAGCTCTGGCGCCCGCTCCATCGCTGGAAGGAGGAGCCGGACGGGCGGATCGCCGGCAATGTCGGCTTCGGAGTGATGAACGCCGCCATCGGCGCCGCGCTGCCGGTGTCGACGGTGGTTCCGGCGCAATGGGCGGCGGCGCACGGCATCGGACTGATGAACCAGGTCGCCATGCCTTTCCTCGCCGCGGCGGTGGCGACCGTCCTGGTTCGAAGCCTCGCCACCTACGTCATGCATCGCCTCTCGCACGCGGTGCCTTTGCTCTGGCGGGTCCATCACGTCCACCACAGCGACACCAGCATCGACCTCTCGACCGGCTTTCGAAACCATCCGCTCGAGCTCGCCATCGTGGCGCCCTTCTACGCGGCGATGACCATCGCCTTCGGGCTCGATGCGCGGGTCCTCGTCGTCTACGAGGCGATCGGAATCGTCTTCACGATGTGGGACCATGCCAATCTGGCGGTGCCGGAGCGAGTCGACCGGCTGCTCCGGACGGTGCTCGTCACGCCGGCCGTTCACCACATCCACCATTCGAGCCGCCGGGCCTGTACCGACAGCAATTACGGCGAGATGCTGACGATGTGGGACCGCCTGTTCGGCACCTATCGCGAAATGCCCGAGGCGGAGTTGAGGGCGACCCGCTTCGGCCTCGGAGATGCCTACGATTCCGGGGCGTCGAGCCTGGTGCGGCAGCTTCGCGGCCCCTTCGACCATCCCGCCCTTCGCCGCTCAGAAGCCCGACAGGAGAGCCGCGAGGTTGGCGCCGAGCGCCTCGACCGCATAACCCCCTTCCATCACGACGAGGGTCGGCAATCCGGCTGAGCCGATGCGCCGGGCCATCGCCGCATAATCCGCGGTCTCGAGCCGGAAGAAGCTGATCGGGTCATCCCTGAACGTGTCCGCGCCCCAGGAGACGACGAGCAGATCGGGTGCGAAGCCGGCAATCCGCTCCAGCGCGGCATCGAGCGCCGGAGCGTAGGCGGCCCAGCCGGTGCCGCGCGGCAGCGGCAGGTTGAGGGTGGCGCCCTCCCCTTCGCCTTCGCCGGCCTCGTCGGAATGGCCCCAGAAGAAGGGATAATCGGTGCGCGGGTCGGCGTGGATCGAGACGAACAGGACGTCACCGCGCGCGTAGAAGATGTCCTGGCTGCCGTTGCCGTGATGATAGTCGACGTCGAGCATCGCTACCCGCCGGCGGCCGGCGGCGAGCGCGGCCCCGGCGGCGATGGCGGCGGCGTTCAGATAGCAATAGCCGCCCATATAATCGGCGCCGCAATGATGGCCGGGCGGGCGGCAGAGCGCGAAGGCATGACGCTCGCCCGCCAGCACCGCCTCCAGTCCGGCAAGCGCGGTCTGCGCCGACCAATAAGCCGCCTCGAACGTGCCTTCGGCGACCGGAGTCGAGGCGTCGATCGAATAGAGGCCGAGCTTCGCGTCGATCCGCTCCAGTGCCAGCGGCCGCCGCCTGACCGCCGGCCAGACATAGCCCGCCGCGTCGCCCGGACGCCCCGCCTCCCGCCAGTCGCTCCAGGCGCCCTTCAGGAAATCGAGATAGGCGGCCGAATGGACGCGGCGGAGCGGCGCCTCGCCGAAATCCGCCGGCGCCTCGACCGGCCCGAGCGCCGCCAGCAGTGCGTCGGCCCGCGCCGGACTCTCGGCGAACGGCACGAAGGCGCCGTTGTGAAGCTCCTTCTCCGGCGCGTGAAGCCGCTGCCGTTCGTCCCAGAAAAACCGCATCAGCGCGTCTCTCCCGCCCCCGTGAGGCCGGCAAAGGTCACGAAAGTGACGAAAGAGAGGAAAGAGAGGAAAGTCATACGGAATCGCGGGGGGTCCCCTCCCCCAACGCGCCCACAGACGGGGCCACGGAAGCACGATTCGCGAATCGCCGGGGACATGAACAGGACAGGAACACAGTCGAGGGGGTGTAGGAAAGTTTTTTCTGACGCGTCAGCCGTTGCAGGCGCACCCCTTGCCCTTGTGGCATGTCTTCCAGCGCGCGATGCAGGAATTGCCGCAGGCCTTGCCGGCCGAGCAGATCCGGCAGCACCCGCCCTGCGCCGCGCAGCTGTCGAACGCCGAGGGGCCGAGCGCCAGCGAAGCGGCGGCCGCGAGGAGGGCGAGGCCGCGCATCAGGGGTGGGCGGCCGCCGCCGGTTTCGCGCGCGCGTGGCAAAGAGAGCTCGGCTTGTAGCCGTCGAATGCCCAAAGGGAGCGGTTTTCGTGCACGGCCGTGGCGTTGGGAAGCAGGTCGAGGCCGGTCAGCCGCTCGAGCGTCGCGATATCCGTGATGTGCTGCGTAAGATAGGTAAGCGCGGCCGGGCCGGTCGGGTTCGACGTGTCGTGCGGAAGCATGACCGACAGCGTCTCGACCGTGCCGTCCGGCTGGCGGAAGGCGATCACCTTGAAGAAGGCGCTCGGGACGGCGACCCGCTCCTTGCCGTTGTTCGATCGCATGTGCATCGCGGCGGAATCGGGATCGCGCACTCCGTCGCCGTCGCGGTCGAAGACGCTGCCGTTGAAGACGTAGAGGTCGTCGTGGCGCGCCGCCCACCGGCGGGTGATCTGCTCCAGAATCTGCCAGATGCCCCGGTTCAGCTGGCAATTCTGGGGCGCCATGTTGGTCATGATGAAGGAGTTGATGCCGGCGATCTTCGAGTAGCGCTGATCGGCGAACGGGGTCATGTGGCCCTGGTCGTAAATCGGCTCGGCATAGTCCGAGGGGGCCGAGGAGGCGTCGGCGCTCAGGCGCGGATCGGCACGGAAGCAATCCAGGCGAGCGATTCCGTCGTCGAGCCGCGAACGCTGGATGCGTTCGGCCGTCCAGACCGGCACGCGCAGGTCGTCGTCATAATCGATGACGTAATCTTCCTGGGCGAGCATCCGTTCGTGCGTGGTGGGCGTGGTCGGGACCGGAGCGCCCCAAGGCAAATGGGCCGCGACGGCGGCGGCGACCTTGGTGGGGTCGCTTGAAAAGGCGACGAGGACCTGATTGCCCTCCGCTTTCTCCGTGGCGGTGCATGCGGCCGCCGCCGACGTCGCGCAGAGCGGGACGGCGGCGAAGGCGGCGAGCGCGAGGAGGGCGCGGAGGGGGGCCCTCACCGGTCCTCTCCCGTCGCCGGATCGTAATGGGGATCGAGCCTTCGGTTGAGGCGGTCGGCGAGGCGGATTCCGGCCTGGGCGAGGCGTTGCTCGACGATCGGCTTTGCCCAGTCGAGATAGGAGTCGCCGACGGCCTCGGTGCGGGGATTGGTCTTGTCGAAGGTCTGGCTGTCCGCCGAATACCAGCAGGCGGTCGGCTTGCGGATGCAATAGCCGGTGCGGGCTCGAGTCGTGATCGCGTAGGATTCGGCGGCCCATTGCCAGGGCGTGGATTGCCGCCAGCGGCGAAGGGCCGCCGGGGGCATGGCGGTGACGGTCCCGTCGATCTGCGCGGCAGCCGCGAGGTCGGCCGCCACGAAGTCGTGGATCGACGGATCGAGGATACGCTGCTGGATGACGCAGCTGTCCCAGACGCTGTGGAGGTTGTCGGCCCGGCGGCAGGCGCCGCTCGCCTTGAGCTCGTTCCCGCCGACATCGTCCTGGTAGGAGATGTGGAGCGGCTGGTGGATGTCGCCCACCCAATGGCCGAGGAACTTCAGAGCCTTCAGCTGATCCTCGTTCGACGCGTCGCTGCCGAGGATCGCCGAGTCGGCGTCGATCGCGCTCAGCACGCATTTGTGCGTGCCGGGGCAATTGTGGGAGGTGACCCGGCGAAGCGTGCGCGGGTAATTGGCGAAATGCTCGCCGCCGCGGCCGAACTTGCCCGGCGAATCCGCCCAGGTGCAGGATTCGGCGAAGCTTCGGCCGCTGCCGTCGCCGGGAATCAGGACGTCGACGGCATTCTTCGTCGCCGGCGTCAGATGCCGGTAGGCGATGGCGCAGACGGTGCGGTGCCCGTCGCCTCCCCAGGCCAAAGCCGGAGTAGGCGTGGCGAAAGCGCTCGCGGTGGCGAGCGCGGCGGCGGCGAGAACGTAATGGCGCATGGTGAACCTCCCCCCGAAGGATGAAGGGAGGTTGCGCCGGGAGGGGCGCTCGCGGGCGCGCAGGTGAATCCGGAACGGACCCAAGACGGCTCCGCAGCGTCCATTTTAGGTCCGTTACGGATGAAAACCGGCGGGACTTGCCAGATGCTCAGCAAAATGGATGATATTTACCGGCCGATTCGGATATAATCGGGGAGCGGGGTGCCGTGGGGGTCCTGGAGGTCCTGATGCGCGAGACGGCGCTGTTCGCGGCGGCCGGCTTCCTCGTCGTCGGCGCGAGCGACCTCGCCGTTGACCTGATCTGGGCGGCGCTGCACCTGAACCCGCGGCGACAGACGAGACGGCCGATCCCGAAGGAAGAAGCACGGCGCAGGCTCGCTTTGTTCGTGCCCGCCTGGGACGAGGCGGCGGTCATCGGCGCGATGCTTCGGACGACTCTCGACGCCTACGAAGGGGTCGATTTCCGGATCTATGTCGGCTGCTACCCCAATGACCGCCCGACCGCCGCCGCCGCGGCGGCGGTGGCCGATCCGCGGCTGAGCCTCGTGATCGGGCCGAAGGACGGCCCCACCACCAAGGCGGACTGTCTCAACACGCTCTGGCGGGGACTCCTCGCCGACGAGGCGGCGGGGCCGTGGCGGGCCGACGCCCTCGTGCTCCACGACGCCGAAGATTGGGTGCATCCGGGCGAAGCGGGCCTGTTCCTGCGCCATCTCGCGTGCGCCGATCTCGTCCAGCTGCCGGTGCTGCCCCTGCCCGATCCCGATTCCCGCCTCGTCGCCGGCCATTATGGCGACGAGTTCGCCGAGGCCCATTGCAAGGAGCTGGTGGTGCGTCACCGGCTGGGGGCGAGCCTGCCTTCGGCCGGAGTCGGCTGCGCCCTTTCGAGACGCAGCCTCGAGGTTCTCGCCCGGGAAGCGCCCGGAGGAATGCCGTTCGACGCCGCGAGCCTCACCGAGGATTATGAGCTCGGCCTGCGAATCGCCGAGGCCGGCGGGCGGACGACCTTCCTTCGGGCGAGGCACGGCGACGGCAGCCTGATCGCGACTCGCGCTTATTTTCCGGCGACCTTCGCTGCGGCGGTGCGGCAGAAGTCGCGCTGGCTGACCGGAATCGCGCTCTGCGGCTGGGACCGGCTCGGCTGGCGCGGCGGCGTCGCCGAGCGCTGGATGCGGCTTCGCGACCGCCAGGGACCGCTCGCCGCCATCTTGCTCTTCGCGGCCTATGCGTCGCTGGCCTTGTGGCTGGCTCTGAAGAGCCGCGAGGGGCTGGGCGGCGCGGCTCCGGCCCCGCTGCCGCCGGCGCTGTCGTGGCTGGTGCGGATCAATTCGGCGCTGCTCGTGTGGCGGCTGACAATGCGCGCCGCCTTCACCGCCTCGGCCTACGGGCCGGTGGAGGGGCTGCGCGCGATACCGCGCGCGCTCGTCGGCAACGCCGTGACGATGGGCGCGGCGGCCGCCGCCCTCGCCCGCTACCGGAAGCTGCGCCGGACCGGCCGAGCGGCCTGGGACAAGACCGAGCACCGTTTCCCGGCCGAGGCCGGATGAGAAGCCCGCCCCCGCCGATCCGCTTCCTGCTGGCGGTGGTCTGCGGCTGGGCGGGGCTTCGGGTCGCGATGCTGGCGCCCTGGAACGGCGGCCATCCGGAACGGGAGGCGGCGGTCGTCCCGGCTCCGGTTGCGGAACCGCCCGACACCAGGCTGGCCGAGGCCGCGCGGGTCACCCCACTGCATTCCTCCCGAGCAAAATCGAGAAGCGCCTCCTCAGATTTAGAGCACAGCGGTGCCATGCCGATCCGGGTCGCAAGGCCTTTCCGGCCTGCATCGACTCCCCGGGCGCGTCCCTCGACGTCTCCGGGGATCAACCAACTCGCGGCACCCGTTCGGAGCGCGTCCGAGCCTTGGCCCGTCGCCGCTGCCCTGCCGGCGGTCCATAGTTCCTCGCGCTGGTCGGTCTCGGGCTGGCTGTTCGTTCGCCACGGGCCGAGCGAGGCGGGGCTCGCTCCGGGAGGAACGCTCGGCACCAGCCAGGCGGGGGCCCGCGTCGCCTACCGTCTCACCGGGGAACGCGGGCGAGGGCTCTCCCTCAGCCTTCGCCTCTACGCGCCGCTCCGCGATCGGCGCGGCGCGGAGGTTGCGCTCGGCGTGGACTGGAAGCCCCTGCGCGCCTTGCCGCTGCGCCTGCTGGCCGAGCGCCGGGCGAGGCTGGGGCGGAACGGCCGCTCGGCCTTCGGCCTCACCGCCTATGGAGGGATCGACGAGGAGGTGCTCGGCCCGCTCAGGCTCAGCGCCTGGGGTCAGGCCGGAATCGTCGGCGCGCGCCGGCGCGACGCGTTCGCCGACGGCGCGGCGCGTCTGACCCTGCCGCTCGGACGGC
>Ga0206353_10226904_pt1 | contig 16427 bp, 14 predicted proteins | sample DielMetaTC5am4_FD_146436 | JGI IMG/M metagenome (GOLD analysis project Ga0206353, IMG submission 146436) | Corn rhizosphere microbial communities from Kellogg Biological Station, Michigan, USA - Diel MetaT C5am-4 (Metagenome Metatranscriptome)... | ecosystem: Host-associated > Plants > Roots >...
ACGAGGAATTGCTGACCCGGCTGCGCAACCAGGACGAGATGCCGCCCGCCGCGATCAAGATCTGTCGCGGCCGGCTGATCAGCCCGACCGACTATGTGATCGACGTCACCGAATGGGGCTTCGCCGACGTGGTCGGCAAGGGCGTGGACGAGAAGCATGAACGGCCCACCGACCATTAAGGCCGAGCCGGTCACCCTCGCCGCGATCGGCGACCTCCACGTCAGCGAGACGAGCGACGGCCGCTTCGCCGAGCTGTTCGCGCGCATCTCGGACGAAGCCGACGTCCTGGCGCTGTGCGGCGACCTCACCAATTTCGGCAAGGTCGCCGAGGCCGAGAACCTCGCCGAGGATCTGAAGGCCTGCACCATCCCCGCCGTCGCCGTGCTCGGCAACCACGATTACGAGGCGGGAGAGGCCGACGAGGTGGTGAAACGGCTGCAGGACGCCGGAGTCACAATTCTCGACGAGCAGGCGACGGTCATCGAGGGCGTCGGCTTCGCCGGGGTCAAGGGCTTCGTCGGCGGCTTCGGCCGAGGCGAGCTCGGGGCGTTCGGCGAAGCCGCGATCAAGGCGTTCGTCGACGAATCGCGCGAGGAGGCGCGCAAGCTCGAGAACGCGCTCCGGTCGCTCCGGACCGAGCGGGTCGTCGCGGTGCTCCATTACGCGCCGATCCCCGAGACGGTGCTGGGCGAGCCGCTCGAAATCTACCCGTTCCTGGGCTCGTCGCGCCTCGCCCACGCGGTCGACCGCTTCGACAATGTCAAGGCGGTGGTCCACGGCCACGCCCATCGCGGCACCTATCAGGGCGCCACTCCGCGCGGCATCCCGGTCTACAATTGCGCGCAATATGTCGTCGAGGCGGCGTTCGGCCGTCCCTACGCCCTGCTCGAAATCTAGGGCTTGGGCTTGGCCGGGGTTGGCGCCGGCCGGGCCGCGGAAAGCGGCTGGGGCGGCTCCATCAGCGCGGCGGTCTCGATCGTGTCGAGCGCCTGCCGCGCCGCGACGTAGCGACGGGCTTTCTCGATCCAGGGCGCGGCGTTCGCCCGGCCGGGGAGGCGCAGAACTTCAACGAGCGCGACGTCGGCCTGGCCGGCCTGAAGGCTCTGCTGGGCGCGGCGGAGGCGTTCGTCGGGAAGGGTCGAGGGCGAGCCTTCGCGGCGGATGGTGATGAGGCCGCCCAATTCGGTCCGGAACGCCTGCCACCAGCTCTGGTCGGGCCCGCCCCCGATGAGATGGGGGGAGAGGTCCTGAAGCTCGGCCTGGAGCTGCTGAAGGGTCACCGGCTGGCGCGAGGCGGTAAGCACCGTCGCCACCGCCTGCGGCTGGGTGGCGGCGAAACGCTGGCGAAGCATCGCCTCGAGGTAACCGAGGCCGATTCCGCGATCGAGCGCGCGCCGCGCCGCGAAGGCGACCAACAGCGCCTCCGCCCGGTCGGCATTGCCGACCGCGGCGCGCGACTGGAAGTCGATCTGCGACAGGCGCTGCTCGAGCGCCGAGACCCGGCGGGTCGTCTCCGGATCGATCACCAGACGCTCGCTCCCGGGCGGAACTTCGGGCGCCGCCGCGACCGGCTGCGGCTGTGCCTGCGGGGGCGGCTCGACCGCCGCGGCAGGCGGCGGCGCGGGCGCGACACCGAGCCAGCGGGCGCCGGTCGACCAATGGGCGAGCATATAGCCCATCGCGGCCAGGCCGGCGGCGAAGGCGACGACGGGCAGGAACAGGATTCCGAGCCAGGACCGCCTTCCCGCCATCTCGCCCGCATAAGGATCCATGCTCACCGCCCCATTCGCCGCGCGCCAGGAGCGGCAATGTTGCACAGCTTGGCCGCCACCTCCAGCAGAGCCTCGTCGCGAGGCCGGGCCGCCACCGCCTTTTCGGCCCAGCCCTCGCCCGCGGCCACGGCGGCGGCGCCGCTGATCAAGGCCAGGCGGATGCCGCGCCGGTTTTCCACCAGGCCGGCGAACAGCGCCGACGCTCGGGGCGAGTGAAGGAGGACGACGGCATCGGCGGCCAGCGCCTCCCTGACCGTGTCGGGCAGCGCCGCGAGCGCATCGGCGGCATAGACGATGCGGCGCTCGACGCCCCCAAGCGCGACATGGTCGCGCCCGCACAGGTGCAGCAGGCGCGATCGGCCGTCCGAGCGCGCCATCGCCAGCGCCGCCTCGCCGTCGCTCGGGCCGCTGAGGACGTCGCCGAAACCGGCCTCGCGGGCGGCGCGAGCACTGGCCTCGCCGGTCGTGTAGCAGGGAAGGGAGGTCAGCCGGCGCGGGATCCCGCGCGCGGCGTGGGCGCTGGTGAGCAGGACGGCGTCGAAATCGCCGGCGTCCGGCACGTCCCAATCGACCGGGCGGACCGTGAACAGGGGCGCGACGACCGGCTCCAGCCCCAGCGCTCGCGCGCGGGCGGCGGTCTCGTCCGCGCCGGGCTGCGGGCGGAGGATGAGCACAGGGGTCACCCCGCGAACAGCTCCCTCAGCGACAGGCTCGCGCGATCCAGCAACTGGCGCGCGAGATCGAGCGGGGCCGCGGAGTCGCCGGCGGGGAAGTGGGTGTCGCACGCCTGAACCTCGAAGCCGTCGGGGCTGAGGATCTCCGCGCGAAGGCGGATCGTGTCGCCCTCCAGGGTGGCGAGGGCGGCGACGGCGGAACGGCAGGTGCCGCCGAGGCCGGCGAGAAGCCGGCGCTCGGTCTCGACGGCCCTGTGGGTCTCTTCGTGATCGATCGCCTGGGCGAGCGCCCGGATTCGGCGGTCGTTCGCGCGCACCTCGATCCCGATCGCGCCCTGCGCCGGCGCCGGCAGGAAATCCTCGAGCACCGCGCCGATCTCGTCACGGCCGAGACGCTTGAGGCCCGCCGAGGCGAGCAGGGTCGCCTCCACCTCCCCGGTCTCCACCTTGCGGAGCCGGGTCTCGACGTTGCCGCGGAACGGGACGATCTCCAGGTCCGGACGGCGCGAGAGCAATTGTGCCGAGCGGCGCGGCGAGGAGGTGCCGATCCTGGCGCCCTCCCGAAGGTCGACGAGGCTGTCGGCGCCGATCAGCCGGTCGGTGACGTCCTCGCGTGGAAGCATCGCGGCAATTGCCAGCTCGTCCGGCCGGAACGTCTCGACGTCCTTCATCGAATGGACCGAGAGGTCGGTGCGGCCTTCGAGAAGCGCCAGGTCCAGCTCGCGGGTCCACAGCGCCTTGCCGCCGGCCTCGGCGAGCGGACGGTCGCGCAGCTGATCGCCCGACGTGGTGATCGGAACGATCTCGATCAGTTCCGGTCCCCAGCCGTGGGCGTCGCGAAGCGCCGTCGCGACCGCGCGCGTCTGGGCGAGGGCGAGCGGCGAGCCGCGGGTTCCGATGCGGAGGGTCGGCATCATGGGACGCTTGTGCTAGCGGGTCGCCCGATTGCATGGAAGCGCTATGAGCCTGATCCTCGGCCTCGAATCCAGTTGCGACGAGACCGCCGCGGCCCTGGTGACCAGCGACCGGCGAATCCTCGCCCACAAGCTGGCCGGCCAGGAGGCCGCGCACGCGCCCTATGGCGGAGTCGTCCCGGAGATCGCCGCTCGAGCCCATGTCGAGATCCTGCCGGGGCTGGTCGAGGACGTGCTGACCGAAGCGGGTCTTGCCCTCGGCGACGTTGACGCCATTGCGGCAACCGCCGGCCCGGGCCTGATCGGCGGAGTGATGGTCGGCCTGGTCACCGCCAAAGGCCTAGCCCTCGCGAGCGGCAAGCCGCTCGTCGCGGTCAACCATCTCGAAGGCCATGCGCTGTCGCCGATGCTGGCCGCGCCCGATCTCGCTTTCCCCTATTTGCTGCTGCTGGTGTCCGGCGGCCATTGCCAGCTGCTCCTCGTCGAGGGGGTCGGCGCCTATCGCCGGCTCGCCACCACCATCGATGATGCCGCCGGCGAGGCGTTCGACAAGGCCGCGAAGCTGCTCGGCCTCGGCTTCCCGGGTGGCCCGGCGGTCGAGCAGGCGGCGGAGACGGGCGATTCGGGGGCCGTCCCGCTGCCGCGGCCGCTGGTGGGATCGAGCGAGCCCCATTTCTCCTTCGCCGGCCTCAAGAGCGCGGTGCTCCGCGCCCGCGACAGCGGCCTTTATTCCCCGGCCGACATCGCCGCCTCGTTCCAGCAGGCCGCGGTCGATTGCCTCGTCGACCGCACGGTTCGCGCCCTCGAGCGCGTTCCCCAGGCCGGGGCGCTGGTCGTCGCGGGCGGCGTTGCCGCCAACAAGGCGGTGCGCGCCGCGCTCATGGCGGTCGCCGAACGCCGGGGCCTGCCCTTCGTCGCGCCGCCGCCCTGGCTTTGCACGGACAATGCGGCGATGATCGGCTGGGCCGGGGCGCTGCGCTTCGACGCCGGCCTCACCGATCCGCTCGAGGCGCCCGCCCGTGCCCGCTGGCCGCTCGACCCGGAGGCGGAGCCGGTGCGCGGCGCGGGAGTGAAAGCGTGAAGGTCGGAATCATCGGCGGCGGCGCCTGGGGCACGGCGCTGGCCCAGGTCGCGGCCGAGGGCGGCGAAGCCCTGATGTGGGCCCGCGAGCCCGAGGTGATCGAGAGCGTCAACGGCCGCCACGAGAACGCGCTCTTCCTCCCCGGCATTCCGCTGGATCCTTCGATCCGCGCCACCGGTGACCTCGCCGAGCTCGCCGATTGCGAGGCTTTGCTCGTCGTCACGCCCGCCCAGCACATGCGCGCCGTGCTGGCTGCGCTGCCGCGCACCGGCAATCCGCTGATCCTCTGCTCGAAGGGCATGGAGGAAGCGACGATGAAGCTGATGCACGACGTCGCCCGCGAGGCGCAGCCGGACGCGCCGGTCGCGGTGCTGTCCGGCCCGACCTTCGCTCACGAGGTCGCCGCGAGGCTGCCGGCCGCCGTGACCCTGGCGATCGAGGACGCAGGGCTCGGCGAGCGGCTCCGGGGCCGAATCGCGCGACCCTGGTTCCGGCCCTATCTGACCGACGACGTGGCCGGCGCCGAGATCGGCGGGGCGGTCAAGAACGTTCTCGCCATCGCCTGCGGAGTCGTGGAGGGCCGAGGCCTCGGCCTCAACGCCCGCGCCGCCTTGATCTCGCGCGGCTTTGCCGAGATGACGCGCTTCGGCGTGGCGAAGGGCGGACGGGCGGAGACCCTGGCCGGCCTGTCGGGCCTCGGCGACCTGGTCCTGACCTGCTCGTCGACGAGCTCGCGCAACTTCAGCCTCGGCAAGGGGCTGGGCGAAGGCCGCACCGCCGCCGAGCTCCTCGCCGATCGTCGTACCGTTGCGGAAGGGGCTTTCACGGCGCCCGTGCTTCGGCGGTCGGCCGCCGAGGCGGGCGTCGATATGCCGATAGTCGAAGCGGTCTGCGCGCTGCTGTCGGGCGAGGCGGGCGTGGATGAGGTGGTCGAGCAGCTCCTGTCCAGGCCGCTACGGGCGGAAGGGGTGTGAAGTCATCCCGGCGAAAGCCGGGACCCATGAACACCGACGTACGCGGTTTCGCGACACGGTCGTCACCAGTTTTCGTCGCGCCGTGTTCATGGGTCCCGGCTTGCGCCGGGATGACTATTCATTTCTTGCACCCAATCCCCCGCCTCCTCAGAAGTCCCACGCCCGCCCATTATTCTCCCAGTCGCCGTAGCGGGTCGGCTCCTTGCCCTTGGGCCCGCCATGCTCGTCGGCGGGGGGAGCGGGGGCCGGCTCCGGGGGCGGCTCGCTCTTCGCCCAGTGGGCGGGCGGCTTCACGTGGGGCGGGCGCTGGCCCATTCGGCCTCTTTCGTCGGGTGGACCCCTCCTCTCGGCTGTGGCAGGCGCTCTGGCAAGATGAGCGATCCGCCCGGCACCGCCTCCCGCCGCGCCGCCTTGCGCCTGCTCGACGCGGTGCTGAGGCAGGGCCTGCCGCTCGAGGCGGCGCTCGACAGCGCGGCGCGCGACCTCGACCGCGCCGACGACCGGGCCTTCGCCCACGCCATCGCCGCCGAGGCTCTGCGCCGCCTGCCGGACCTCGACGCCCTGATCGACAGCGCGACCGCCAAGCGCCTGCCCGACGATTCCAAGGCGCGCTTCGCGTTGCGGCTGGCGCTGGTCCAGGCCCTGGCGATGGCAACGCCGCCCCATGCCGCCATCTCGACCGTGCTGCCGCTCGTCGACGGCGGTCCGCGGCGGCTGGTCCACGGGGTGTTCGGCGCGCTGATGCGGCGCGGCGGCGGACTGCCCGAGATACCGACGCTTCCCGCCCGCATCGGCGAGCGCTGGGAACGACATTGGGGCGCCTCGGTCGCCGATTCGGCGGCGCGGCTGCTGGCGGTGCCGCCGCCGCTCGATCTGTGCTTCGCCCCCGGCGCCGAGCCGGAGGTGGAGGGGCTGAGCGTGATGCCGGGCCACCTTCGGCTTCCGTCGCGGACGGCGGTCGCCGGCCTGACCGGGTTCGGCGAGGGAAAATGGTGGGTGCAGGATGTAGCCGCCTCGATCCCGGCGCGGCTGCTCGGGCCGGGCGAGGGTCGCAACGCGCTCGACCTCTGCGCCGCCCCCGGCGGCAAGACGATGCAGCTCGCCGCCGCCGGCTTCCGGGTGACCGCCGTCGACGCCTCCGAAAGTCGTCTCAGACGACTAAGCGAGAATCTCGCCCGAACCGGCCTCGAGGCGGAGGTGGTCGCGGCGGACGTGCTGCTCTGGGAGCCGCCGGAGCCGGTCGATGCCATCCTGCTCGACGCGCCCTGCTCGGCGACCGGCATCTTCCGCCGCCATCCGGAAGTGCTTCACCGCCTCCGCCCGCGCGCCGTCGCGGAGCTGGCCGAAGGGCAGAAGGCGATGCTCGAGCGCGCCTCGCAATGGCTGAAGCCGGGCGGGACCCTGGTTTACTCGGTCTGCTCGCTGGAGCCGGAGGAAGGGGAGGAAGTCGTGGCCGGGTGCGGCCTTGCCGTCGATCCCGTCCGGCCCGGCGAGCTTCCGGATGCAGTGCCGCTCAAGGGCGGCTTCGTCCGCACCCTGCCCGGCCTGTGGCTCGACGAGGGCGGCTGCGACGGCTTCTTCGTCGCCCGCTTCCGGCGCACTTAGCGGGGGATAAGTCGCGGCTTTCCTTGCCGCGCGAATCGGCCTCCGTTAACCATCGGGACGTGCAGCAGCCGGTCCGCATCGCCCCCTCGATCCTCAGCGCCGATTTCGCTCGGCTCGGCGAGGAAGTGCGGGCGATCGACGAGGCGGGCGCCGACTGGATCCACGTCGACGTGATGGACGGCCATTTCGTCCCTAACCTCACCATTGGCCCGGCGGTGGTGAAGGCGCTTCGGCCGCACACCAAGAAGCCGCTCGACGTCCATCTGATGATCGCGCCGGTCGACCCGTTCATCGCCGCCTTCGCCGAGGCCGGGGCGGACACGATCACCGTCCATCCCGAGGCCGGGCCGCACCTCCACCGCACCCTCCAGGCGATCAAGGCGCTCGGCAAGCGGGCCGGCGTGTCGCTCAATCCGGCGACTCCCGCCAAGATGCTCGATTACGTGCTTGAGGCGGTCGATCTCGTGCTGGTGATGAGCGTCAATCCCGGCTTCGGCGGCCAGTCGTTCATCGCCTCGCAGCTCGCCAAGATCGAGGCGGTTCGCAAGCGGATCGACAAGCTGGGCAAGCCGATCGACCTCGAGGTGGACGGCGGCATCGACGAGGAGACCGCCCGGCAGGCGATCGAGGCCGGCGCGGACGTGCTGGTCGCGGGCACGGCGAGCTTCCGAGGCGGCCCCTCCGCTTATGCCGGCAATATCGCGAGGCTGCGCGGATGAGCCTCCTCGAAAAGATCGATCCGCCGGCCGAAGAGCAGGTCGAGACGGGCCGCCAGCTGATCCGAAGCGGCAGCGACCGCGGCGCCTCGTTCGCCGAGCGAGTCTCGTGGCGGCTCCACCGCCTGTCGTGGCGGACTCCCTTCCATGCCCTGAGGCTTCGCGGCCGCTTCCCGCTTCGGCTGCTGGCGGTGCCCAAGGATCCGATCGCCGGAAGCAAGGCGGCGGGCGAGGCGATCCTTCACGGCCGGCTGGTCCACCGCGACCAATCGCTGCCGGTCCGGACTCTCGATTTCCGGGATTTCTCGCTGCCGCGCGATACGGTCGACTATCTGCACAGCTTCGAGTGGCTTCGCGACCTCGCCGCGGCGGCGACCCGCGAACGTGCCTCGAAGCTCGCCGAGAAGCTCGTCTACTCCTGGCTCGCCGCCCATGCCGAGGCGGTGACCGAGCCGGCGTGGCGGCCGGATCTTTGGGGGCGGCGGATCCTGTTCTGGACCGCCTACGCGCCCTACATCCTCTCCAGCCGCGACCCGGTCTACCGCTCGCTGGTCCTGAACGCGCTCGCCCGAGGCGCCCGCCACCTCGACAAGACGGCCGACCGGGCCCCGGCCGGCCTGGCCCGGATCACGGCCTGGGCCGGGGTGATCGCCGCGGCGCTCGTCGTCCAGGGCGGACCGGCGCGATTGAGTCGCGGCGAGGCCGGCCTGCTCCGGGCGCTCAGCGCTTCGGTCGGCGAGGATGGCGGCCTCACCAGCCGCTCGCCGGGCGAGCAGCTCGCCCTGGTCGAGCTCCTGAGCCAGCTTCGCGCCGTCTACAATGCCGGCCGCCAGGAGCCGCCCGAGGCGATCGCCGACGCGCTCGGGGGCGCGGTCGCCGCCTTGCTCGGAGTGACCCTCGGCGACGAGGGCTTGTCGAGCTGGCAGACCGGCAATCCGCTCTCCAAGCGCCGGATCGCCGCCGCCGTCGAAGGGTCGGGCGTGCGCGCCCGCCCGCTCCGCCAGGCGCGGAACTGGGGCTATCAGCGGCTCGAGGCGAGAGGCACGATCGTCGTCCTCGACGCCGCTCCGCCGCCGGCCAGCCGCGCTTTCTCCGGCGGCTGCGCCTCGACCCTCGCCTTCGAGATGAGCGACGGCGCCAGCCGGATCGTCGTCAATTGCGGCGGCCCCGGCCGCGCCGTCGACGCTCTTCCGGCCGACCTTGCGCGGGCCCTGCGCACCACCGCCGCCCATTCGACCCTGACGCTCGGCGACCGCAACTCCACCGCCATCCACGACGACGGCACGCTCGGCAGGGGAGTCGGCGAGGTCGAGCTCGCCCGCGATGAGACCGGCGGAATGGTCCAGGTCGAGGCGAGCCACGACGGTTACGTCCGGCGCTTCGGCCTCGTTCACCAGCGCCAGCTGAGCCTCGCCGCCGACGGGCGCGAGCTGAAGGGCCAGGACGTGCTGGTCGCCGCCGGCCGCCGCCGCCGGGGCGACGACGTGCCGTTCGCGCTGCGATTCCACCTGTCGCCGGCGGTGGAGGTGGCGACCACCGCGGACGGCCAGGGCGCGCTCCTGAGGGTGCGCGGTTCGACGGTCTGGCAGTTCCGCTGCCGCGGCGGCCGACTGGCGATCGAGGACAGTTTGTGGATCGACGGCGAGGCGGCGGCGAATCCCAGCCTTCAGCTGGTCGTCTCCGGCGAGTCCCCACGCGATGGCACGACGATCGCCTGGACCTTCCGGCGCGCGGCCTGAAGGGGGAGACGAGGTGCCGGACCGGGTCAGGATCGAACGCGCGCTCCTCTCGGTCTCGGACAAGACCGGGCTCGCCGACCTCGGCCGGGGGCTGGCGGCGAGAGGGATCGAGCTGGTTTCGACCGGCGGCACCGCCAGGGCGCTTCGCGAGGCGGGGCTCGAGGTGCGCGACGTCTCGGACCTGACCGGCTTTCCCGAGATGATGGACGGGCGCGTGAAGACCCTGCACCCGAAGGTCCATGGCGGCCTGCTCGCCGTTCGCGACGATCCCGAGCACGCCTCGGCCATGGCCGAGCACGGCATCGGCGGGATCGACCTCGTCGTCGTCAACCTCTATCCGTTCGCCGCCACCGTCGCGCGCGGCGCCGCCCGGGACGAAGTGATCGAGAATATCGACATAGGCGGCCCGTCGATGGTGCGATCGGCCGCCAAGAACCATGCTTATGTGGCCTGTCTCACCGATCCGGCCGATTATGGCGCCCTCCTCCAGGCTCTGGAGGATGACGTCACGACGTCACTCGAATTCCGCAAGTATCTGGCCGCAAAGGCTTTCGCGGCCACCGCCGTCTACGACTCGACGATCGCCCAATGGTTCGCGTTCGGCGACCGGGGCCAGGCGTTCCCCGATGTCCTGCCGCTCGCCCTGAAGCTCGGCGAGGCGCTCCGCTACGGCGAGAACCCGCACCAGCAGGCGGCGCTCTACACGCCGATCGGCCCGCACAGCCGAGGCATTGCCCAGGCCGAACAGGTTCAAGGCAAGGCGCTCAGCTACAACAATTACAACGACGCCGACGCGGCTCTGGAGCTGGTCTGCGAATTCGCCGCGGGCGAGCCGGCCTGCGTCATCGTCAAGCACGCCAATCCGTGCGGCGTGGCGACGGGGGCGACCCTCGTCGGCGCCTACGAGCGGGCGCTGCTCTGCGACAGCGTCTCGGCTTTCGGAGGCATCATCGCGGTCAACCGCCCCCTCGATGCGGATGCCGCCAGGGCGATGACCGAGATATTCACCGAGGTCGTCATCGCCCCGGACGCGGACGAAGAGGCGCGCGCCATCTTCTCCCGCAAGAAAAATCTCCGACTGCTCCTCACCGGCGATCTCCCCGATCCTGCGCGGCCGGGCCTTACCCTGAAGTCGATCACCGGCGGCTTCCTCGTCCAGGGCCGCGACAATGGCCGCCTCGCCCCCACGGACGTTCGCGTGGTGACGAAGCGGCGGCCGACGGACCGGGAATTGGAGGACTGCTTCTTCGCCTGGACGGTCGCAAAGCACGTCAAGTCCAACGCCATCGTCTACGCCAGGGACCGGGCGACCGCGGGGATCGGCGCGGGCCAGATGAACCGGCTCGAATCCGCCCGGATCGCCGCCTGGAAGGCCAGGGACGCGGCGGAGAAAGCCGGTTGGCCGGAACCCCGAACGATCGGCTCGGCGGTCGCCTCGGACGCCTTCTTCCCCTTCGCCGACGGGTTGCTTGCCGCGGTCGAAGCCGGCGCCACGGCCGTGATCCAGCCCGGCGGCTCCATCCGCGACGACGAGGTCATCGCCGCCGCCGACGAAGCGGGGCTGGCGATGGTCTTCACCGGCATGCGCCATTTCCGGCACTAGCCGGTCGGCGGCGGCTTCGCTCCGGGAGGGGTGACTCCGGCGGGCGGCGGGAGCTCCGGCTCCTCGGGCTTGCGCATTCGGAACAAGGCCCGGTCCTCCGGGGTGAATCCCTTGGTCCAGACGATCGCTCCGAAGGCGGCGAGGATGGCCGGGACCCCGAAGGCGAGCTCGACCCATTCGAGCCGGTGCGGCAGCGCCGTGAAGGCCCAGCCCACGACGGCCGCGCCCGCCGCGGCCCAGATCAAAGGCCAGCGCCAGCCCTGGACCGGCGCCTCCAGCAGCCGGCCGAGCAGCCGCGCCTTCAGAACCGAGGCGAGGCCGAGCGCGAGCATCAGGCCCATCGCCGCGCCGGCGGCCTGATAGGCCGGGGTGAGGTGGAGGGTCCGCATCGCGACGATGATCGCCACCGTCAGCATCGCCTGCACCGCGATCATCAGCATCGAGATCATCAGATTGCGGTGCCGGGCGACGTAGACGAGCGCCGCTTCGGACAAAGCCGCGGTCGCCGCCACCACCTCGGCGGCGAGCAGGAAGGCGAGCGCTCCGGTACCGCCGACGAAGGCGTGGCCGACGAGGCCCATCACCGCCTCGCCGGGAATCCCGAGCGCGAGCGCGATTCCGGCCTGGGCGGCGATCACCCAGAAGCCGACCTGCCGCACCTGCTTCGCCACCGCCTTCCTGTCGCCCTCGGCGAGAGCCTGGGTGATGACCGGGGCGAGGATGGGGTCGAAGCTGGTCTTCAATTTCTGCGGGAGCGAGGCGACCTGCTGGGCGACGTAATAGACGCCGACATAATAAGGCGCGACGAACAGGCCGAGGATGGCGATGTCGAGGCGGCGCGACCCCCACTCGATCGCGTCGGCGGCGGCGAGCGGAACGTTCTTTCGGGCGAGGTAGAGCAATTTGGTCGGGTGCGGCTTCCAGCCGCTGGGGAAGCCGTAGGTCCTGACCAGCGGCCAGAGCGAAGCGACCAGGCCCGCCACCACCGAGATCACGTAGGCGACGATCAGGCCGTCGCGCGAGCGGGTGCCGTCCGCCGCGGCCGGGAACAGGAAGATGCCGGCGCCGGCGGCGATGCTGATCACCCACGGCTCGACCACCGCGCGGGCCCGGACCGTCGCCGCGACGTCGTGCCGGTAGGCGAGCGCCGCCAGCGCCACGTCGGCGCCGGCCACCCCGAAGATGACCAAAGGCAGCAGCCAGTCGGCGCCGTGCACTCCGCCACCTGGGAACATCGCCCGCGGGTAGATGACGAGGATCGCGCTCGCCGCGGCGGAGGCGATGAAGGCGGCGAGCACGGCGTCGGCGACGGTGCAGGCGTCCGGCTCCTCGGCCAGCGACAGCTGCTGGGCGAGCCCGCGCTTGAGGCCGAGTGTGGAGATTTGCGCGGCGAACTCGATGACGATCACCGCGTAGGCGAAGGCGCCGAGCGCCTGCGGCCCGTAATAGCGGCCGGCGATGAACAGGAAGGGGAGGCGCGCGGCGAGCCGGATCAGGAAGCCGAAGAAATTGGTCCGGCCGCCCTTGGCCAGTGCCGCGATGTCGTCGGCCGGCGGCTCGGGCGCGCGCTCAGACAGCCCAATGCTCCCCGCGGATCGAGGCGGCGGTGACGTTGAAAGGCTTGGGCGGGTCGAGCGAGGTCGCGTCGGTGACGATGGTGAAGACCAGATCGTGTCCTTCCAGCCCGCTTGATGGCGTCCGCTCCGCGCGCGCGGTCACGCACAGATGCGCCGGGGAGTCCGGGCAGCGGTCCACCTCGAACTCGGCAACATGCTGTACCGGGAAGTCGCGCAGGACGGAGGACGGGTCGCGGCAGAGGTCGTCGCCGGGCCGGTCCGCTTCGCCGGTGCACCCAATCGACGGCAGACTGCCCACCTTCGTCTGCGCCTGGAGGAAGGCCCGAGCCGCGAAGCCGGCGTCGACGGCGCGGAAATCGAAGCTGCCCATCGAGGTGCCGCCGAAGAAGTTGGATTGCTCGCGGAAGATGGGGCGGAGCGCCTCACATTGTCGATCCTGACTGTCGGGGACATCTGCCCCGCCGCCGGCCTCGCGGGTCGTCAGGATTGCGAACTTAGTCGCCTGGTAGAACCGATCGACGGTCGAAGGCGGGTCTTTTCCGCCGCTGTCATCGGGCGACGGCCGGAATTGTGCGCTGACGGTCTCCACCTCGCACAGCCCCGGAAAGCCGGCGCTCTTGGGGAGCGCGGCGAAGTCGATCGAGATGAGGCCGGAGACGTAGGGCCAGCCGGTGTTGCCGGTCACGTTGCTCTCTACATATTTCTCGCCGGCGAGGCCGAAGACTCGGCGGGCGAGCTCCTTCGTCGAAAGCCTGCGGGCTTCGGCCAGCGTGAGCTCCGCACTCGATCGATCGGGCGCGGCGGTTGCAACGCCACTGTCGAGGCCCCCGAGCAGGGCCAGCAGGAGCCAGCAGCGCCTCAATGCGCGGCGCCCCAGTTCGGGCCGGTGCCGATCTCGACGCCCAGCGGCACGTCGAGCTTCACCGCCGGCTCGGCGGCCGTTTCCATGACCCGGCGGATGACGGCGCCGGCCGCGTCGACCGCGCCTTCGGGCACTTCGAAGACCAGCTCGTCATGGACCTGCATCAGCATCCGAACCGCGCCCAGCCCCTCGCGTTCCAGCGCCGGACGCATCCTCACCATCGCGCGCTTGATGATATCGGCGCTGGTGCCCTGGATCGGAGCATTGATCGCGGCGCGTTCGGCGCCCTGGCGCTCGCCTTGATTCTTCGCTCGGATAGAGGGGAAATGGGTCTTGCGGCCGAACAGGGTCGTGGTGAAGCCGGTCTCGCGCACCTTGGAAAGAGTCTCGGCGATGTAGGACTGGATGCCGGGGAATCGCTCGAAATAACGGTCGATCATCGCCTGCGCTTCCTCGGCCGTGATCGACAGCCGGCCGGCGAGCCCCCAGCGCGAGATCCCGTAGAGGATGGCGAAGTTGATCGTCTTGGCCGAGGCGCGGGTGTCGCGGTTGACCTCGCCGAACAGCTCCTGGGCGGTCATCGCATGGATGTCGAGGCCGTGGGCGAAGGCCGATTTCAATTGCGGAACGTCGGCCATGTGGGCGGCGAGGCGAAGCTCGATCTGCGAATAATCGGCCGAGAGCATGACGTAGCCCGGCTCGGCGATGAAGGCGTCGCGGATCCGGCGGCCGATCTCGGTGCGGATCGGGATGTTCTGGAGGTTGGGGTCGGTCGAGGAGAGCCGGCCGGTCTGAGCGCCCGACAGCGAGTAGGAGGTGTGGACCCGCCCCGTCTCCCGGTTGATCTGCTGCTGGAGCGCGTCCGTGTAGGTCGACTTCAATTTGCTGAGCTGCCGCCATTCGAGGACGAGCGCGGCGATCGGAACGCCCTCGCGCGACAGCCGCTCGAGCTCGTTGACGTCGGTCGACCAGGTGCCGGACTTGCCCTTGCGCCCGCCCTTGAGGCCCATCTGGGTGAACAAAACCTCGCCAAGCTGCTGCGGGCTGCCGATGGTGAACCGGCATCCGGCCTCGCCGCAGATCCTTTCCTCGAGCTCGGCGATCTGGACGGTGAATTCCTGGCTGAGCTTGTTGAGCTCCTCGCGGTCGACCTTGACCCCTTCGCGCTCCATCCGGGCGACGACCGGGACGAGCGGCCGGTCGACCGTCTCGTAGACCCGGCTGACCCGCTCGTGCGGAAGTCGAGCCTTGAAGCGGGTCCAGAGGCGCAGGGTGACGTCGGCGTCCTCGGCGGCATATTCGGTGGCGCGGTCCAAGGGCACCTGGTTGAACTTGATCTGCTTCTGGCCGGTCCCGCAGACGTCCTTGTAGGCGATGCATTCGTGGTCGAGATGCTTCTTCGCCAGATCGTCCATGCCGTGGCTGTTGAGCCCGCCGGCGTCGAGGTCGAAGCTCATCACCAGGCTGTCGTCGACCGGCGAGACGCAGATTCCGCGCCGGTCGAAGACGATCCAGTCGAACTTGAAATTATGGCCGATCTTGAGGACGGCCGGGTCCTCGAGCAAAGGCTTCAGCCGCGCCAGCGCCTCGGCGGCCGGGATCTGCTCCGGCCGCTCGGAGAGCAGATCGTGGCCGCCATGCTCGAGCGGCACGTAGCACGCCTTGTTGCATTCGGTGGCGAGGCTGATCCCGACCAGTTTGGCGGTGACGCAGTCGAAGCCGTCCGTCTCGGTGTCGAGCGCGACGAAGCCGTTGGCCCGCGCCTCGGCGATCCAGCGGTCGAGCGCGTCGAGGCGGGTCACCGTCTCGTAGAGCGAGCGGTCGATCTTCGGCTCCGGCCGGACTTCCCGCTGGACCGGGGCGGAGAGGTCCGAGGGCGCCTTGACCTGCGACGTGCCGTTCAGGCGGTTGAGCAGCGAGCGGAAGCCCTGCTCCTCGAGGAACTCGCGCAAGGGGCCGTCCGGGATGCCCTTCATCTCCAAAGCGTCGAGCGGCTCGGGGAGCGGCGCGTCGCAGACCAGGGTGACGAGCTCGCGCGACAGCCGGGCGGCGTCGGCATGCTCGATCAGGTTCTGCTTGAGCTTCGGCTTCTTGATCTCCTCGGCGTGGGCGAGGACGCTCTCGAGGTCGCCATAGTCCTGGATGAGCTGGGCGGCGGTCTTCGGGCCGATCCCCGGCACGCCCGGCACGTTGTCGACGCTGTCGCCCATCAAGGCGAGGACGTCGCCCAGTTTCTCCGGAGGCACTCCGAACTTCTCGATCACATAGTCGCGGCCCAATCGGCGGTCGTTCATCGTGTCGTAGAGGTCGAGCCGGCCGTCCTCGACCAGCTGCATCAGATCCTTGTCCGACGAGACGATGGTGACCTTCCAGTCCGCCTCCAGCGCCGCCTTGGCATAGCAGGCGATGATGTCGTCCGCCTCGAGCCCTTCCTCCTCGATGCAGGGCAGGGAGAAGGCGCGCGTGGCGTCCCGGATCAAAGGGAATTGCGGCACGAGGTCGGGCGGCGGCGGCGGGCGCTGCGCCTTGTACTGATCGTACATCTCGTTGCGGAAGGTGTGGGAGCCGGCGTCGAAGATCACCGCGAGGTGGGTCGGCCCTTCCTCCTTGTGAAGGCTCTCGGCGAGCTTCCACAGCATCGTCGTGTAGCCGTAGACCGCGCCGACGTTGAGGCCGTGGCGGTTGGTGAGCGGGGGCAGCCTGTGATAGGCCCGGAAGATGTAGCTCGAGCCGTCGACCAGATAGAGATGGGGCATCGCAGGCTAGATAGCGAAGGCGAAGGCTGACGGAAACCGCCTAGACTCGGCTCGGCCCGAACGGGAGAATCGGATGCGATTGCTGTTGGTGGGCGCGGCCGGGTCTCGCTCCTCCCCGGAACGGGGAGGGGGACCGCTCGAAGAGCGGTGGAGG
>Ga0206353_10686629_pt1 | contig 16130 bp, 13 predicted proteins | sample DielMetaTC5am4_FD_146436 | JGI IMG/M metagenome (GOLD analysis project Ga0206353, IMG submission 146436) | Corn rhizosphere microbial communities from Kellogg Biological Station, Michigan, USA - Diel MetaT C5am-4 (Metagenome Metatranscriptome)... | ecosystem: Host-associated > Plants > Roots >...
AGCAGCAGCGCGGTGGTCGACTCGTGGCCACCGGGTACCGGGCCGGCAAGCGCGCGGGCGAGCAGCCAGCCGAGCGCCGCGCCGGGTACCGCCCCGGCAAGTACCGGCAGGGTGCTCTGCCAGCCGGCCAGCGCCCAGAGCCGCCGGCCGGGAAGGCCGCGCAGCTTGACCAGCCCGAGGTCGATCCGGCGCGCTCCGGCCCCCGCGCCGACCGCGAGCACCAGCGCGTACCAGCCGAACAGCACCAGCTCGCCGGCGCCCGCCGGTACGCCGAGCAGGATCAGCCGCTGGTCGTCGAGGATCCGGCCGAGCAGCGCCGGTACGTCGCTCTCCAGCTCGTACCCCAGGGTGCTCAGCCGCCCGGTCGCGCCCGCGAGGGCCTGTCCGAGATCGGCCGCGCCCGTGGCGCGCAGCGTGTCCGGGGTGACCTCCACGTCGACGGTGATGCCGGTCGCCTTGGGCGCCGCCGCCAGCAGCGTGTCCTCGGTGACGAAGGCGGCGTCGGGCGGCGCGAGGACCCGGTCGCCGCCCGACCCCGAGCCCTGGGTGTCCGACGGCGGGACCGCGGACACGGTGGCGAGCACCGATCCGGTGTGCCAGTACGGCGAGTCCGGGTCGAGCGGCTCGTACAGCCCGGTGACCCGAAGCGGCAGCGGCGCGGTGAGCGCCGAGGAGGTGAACGGCACCGGATCCCCGAGCCGCAGCCCGAGTGCCGTCGCGGTACGGGTGGACAGCGCCGCCTCGCCCGGGCCGGCCGGGCAGGCTCCGGTGAGCCGTACCCGCTGGCACAGCCCGTCGCGGATGGCCAGCGACGAGGCGGAGTCCCCGCTGGCCGTGGTGAGCTGCCCGGCTACGGTCGCGCCGTCCACGCGCCCGGTGGCCGGCAGCGACAGGGCCTCCCGGACCTCGGTGAAGTACCCGGACACGTCGCGCAGGCCGCCGTCCACGTCGACCTCACGGTGCACCTTGACCAGGCGGTCGTCGGGCTTGGCGGCGGCCACGTCCCGTACCGCCACCCGCGCCCCGGCCGCGACGACGAACAGCGGGGCGGCCACCGCGCCCGCGGTCACCAGTACGGCGATCACCAGCAGGGTCAGGGCCTGGGTGCGCCGGGCACGCAGCGCGCCCAGGGCCACCGCGAGCATCGACGCTCCTCCCATGACCGCGCCCCGGGCGAGATCCCGGGCAGGGCTGATCTAGAAGAGACGCACGAACCGCCGATGAGGTTGCATCAGAATCGGGCGGGCTCCCGGTAGCTGCCCCACTCGCCGCGCAGCGCGTCGCAGATCTCGCCGAGCGTCGCCTCGGCCCGGACCGCGTCCAGCATGGTCGGGATCAGGTTGGTGTCGGCGCGCGCCGCGGCCACCATCGCCGAGAGCGCCGCGTCCACCTCGGCCTGGTCGCGCTCCCCGCGACGCCGGGCCAGCGTCTCCCGCTGGGCCCGCTCCACCTCGTGCGAGATGCGCAGGATCTCCAGGTCCTTCGCGACGGTACCGGTGTGGACGTTCACGCCGACGATCTGCTTGTCGCCCTTCTCCAGCGCCTGCTGGTAGACGAACGCGGACTCGGCGATGTGCGCGGTGAACCAGCCGTCCTCGATGCCGCGCAGGATCCCGGCGGTGACGGTGCCGTCCGTACCGAGGTCGCGGATCTGCCGGAAGATCTCCTCGGCCTCGGCCTCGATCCGGTCGGTCAGCGCCTCGACATACCACGACCCGCCCAGCGGATCCGCGACGTTGACCACGCCGGTCTCGGCCATCAGCACCTGCTGGGTGCGCAGCGCGATCTCGGCGGTCTCGTCCGTCGGCAACGCGAGCGTCTCGTCCAGGGCGTTGGTGTGCAACGAGTTGGTACCGCCGAGGACCGCGGCCAGCGCCTCGACCGCGGTACGCACGACGTTGTTGACCGGCTGCTGCGCGGTCAACGACACCCCGGCGGTCTGCGTGTGGAACCGCAGCCACTGCGCCTTCTCGGAGGTCGCGCCGTACTCGTCGCGCAGCCAGCGGGCCCAGATCCGGCGGGCCGCCCGGAACTTCGCGATCTCCTCGAAGAAGTCCACGTGCGCGTCGAAGAAGAACGACAGCCCCGGCGCGAACTGGTTGACGTCGAGCCCGCGGGACAGCCCGAGCTCGACGTACCCGAACCCGTCGGCCAGCGTGTACGCCAGCTCCTGGGCGGCGGTCGCCCCGGCCTCCCTGATGTGGTACCCGGAGACGGACAGCGGCTTGTACCGCGGGATGTTGTGCGCGCAGTACTCCATGAGGTCGCCGATGAGGCGCAGGTGCGGCTGCGGCGGGAACAGCCACTCCTTCTGCGCGATGTACTCCTTGAAGATGTCCGTCTGCAGCGTGCCGTCCAATGTGGACAGATCGGCACCCTGCCGCTCGGCGGCCACCAGGTACATGCAGAACACCGGCACGGCCGGACCCGAGATCGTCATGCTGGTGGTCACCTTCGACAGGTCGATGCCGTCGAAGAGCACCTGCATGTCGGCGGCCGAGTCCACGGCCACCCCGCAGTGCCCGACCTCGCCCAGCGCCTGCGGATCGTCCGAGTCGCGACCCATGAGGGTCGGCATGTCGAACGCGACGCTCAGCCCGCCGCCACCGGCGCCGAGGATCAGCTTGTACCGCTCGTTGGTCTGCCGGGCGTTGCCGAACCCGGCGAACTGCCGGATGGTCCACGTCCGGCCGCGGTACCCCGTGCTGTGCAGGCCGCGGGTGAACGGGTACTCGCCGGGCCAGCCGATGCGCTCGAACCCGGGCACGTCCACGCCTGGCGGCGGCCCGTAGACCGGCTCCACCGGTGCCCCGGACAGGGTGCTGAAGTCGGCGTCGCGCCTGGCGGCCCCGTCGAAGCGGGCCTGCCAGCGCTCCCGGCCGGCGGCGATGTCGGCTGCGTCCATGACCGAAGTCTACGTGGCAGCCTGAACGACCACTAAGGTGCCTCATATGACGACGGGCACCCGGAAGGGTGCCCGTCGTCTTTCGACGTCGCTCGTCGCTCAGCTGCCAACGTGCTCCGACGGCTGGCCGACCACGATCGCCCTGGTCTCCGGCGTGTAGCTCGCGGCCCGCTCCGCGTCGTTGCCGACCGGTGCGTCGTCCGGGATGTGCACGTCGTCGACGGCCACGTCCACGCTGGTGACGTCCAGGCCGAGCAGGTTCTCCACCGAGCTGATGACCTTCTCGCGGACCTTGTCGGTCACCGAGTAGACCTGGAAGCCGAACTCGAGCACGATCGTGACCACGATCTCCGCGGTCTTGCCCTCGAGCTTCACGGACACGCCCTGTGCCGCGCTCTCCTCGCCCAGGTGCAGCCGCTCGCGTACCGCCGAGAACAGCCGGGCCACGTCGCCGCCCAGGTCGAACACGCCCGGCACCTCGCGGGCCGCGATGCCGGCGATCTTCTGAACCACCTCGTCCGCGATCCTGGTCTGGCCGCGGTCGGCCGGCAGGGTGGCGTTGTTGCGCAGCCGGGTGACCACGTTGGAGGCGGCCTCCTTGGCGGCCTCGGCGGCCCGACCGGCCGCCTCCTGGACGGCGTCGCCCGCCTCCTTCAGCGCCTCGCCGGCCTTGTCGGCCACGTCCGAGGCGACCTCGGCGGCCCGGTCGCGGAAGGCGTCCACAGTGGACTGCTCGGCCTCGGCGGCCGGCGCCCCGCTGGCGGCGGTGGTGGTGGCCGGCGCCTCGGTGGCGACGGCGGCCTCGGCGGCCGGCTCGGCGGTCTGCGCCGGTACCTCGGCGCTGGTATCGGTCATGGTTGTCTCCCCTGGTCGTGCACCCCTGCTGCTGGTCGGTCGCGAGCGTACTCGGGCCGGTCCAGTGCGGGGAGCCCAACAACAGGTGGGATTTAGACCGCCGAACCGACCGGGTACCCGCGCACCAGCTCGGCCCGACCGTCCACCAGGTGCAGCTCGGCGTCGCAGGCGGCCGCCGCGTCCGGGTCGTGGGTCGCCAGTACGACAGCGACGCCCCGCTCGGCCTCCGCGCGCAGCAGGTCGATCACCCGCTGCCGGTTGGTCGCGTCCAGCTCGCTGGTCACCTCGTCGGCCAGCAGCACGTCGCCGCTCAGCGCGAGGCCCCGGGCCACCGCGGTGCGCTGCTGCTGCCCGCCGGACAGCTCCTCGACCAGCTGGTTAACCTGGCCGGTCAGGCCGAGCTGGTCGAGACTCTCGACCGTCACGCGCCGCGCCTCGGCCGGGGTGGCGCCCCGCGCGATCAGGGCGACCTGGATGTTCTCGCCGGCGGTGAGGATCGCGGCCAGGCCGTTGTCCTGTGGTACCAGCACGATCCCCTGGGCGACCGCGTGATCCCGGTCGCGCAGGGCCGCGCCGTCGACGGCGACGGTGCCCGCGCGCGGTCGCAGCAGCCCGGCCATCGCACCGAGCAGGGTGCTCTTGCCCGCGCCCGACGGCCCGGTCACCGCGAGCAGGTAACCCGGCTCGAGCGTCACCGACACGTCGACGAGCACCGGCTCGTCCCGCCCGTACCCGACGGTGACGCCGTCCACCACGAGTGTCGTCATTGCCCCCGCACCTCCAGTCCAGCAAGCAGGGTACCGGCAGCCGAGTACGGGTCGAGATCCCCCGCCGCGACGGACGCCGCGAGCCTGGGCAGCTCGGTGCCCCCGCGCAGCGTGCCGATCCGGTCGCGCAGCCGGCCCAGGGCGATCGCCTCGATCTCGGCGGCGGCCCGCGCCTCGCGCCGGCGGGTCAGCTCGCCGTGCGACGCCAGCCAGGCCTGGTGCTTGTCGATCGCGGCGAGCACCTCGTCGATCCCCTCGGCCCGGGAGGCCACCGCGCGCACCACGACCGGCCGCCACTGACCCGGCGCCCGCTCGCCCAGCCCTATCATTCCCTGGATGTCGCGGTACGTGGCGTCGGCGCCGTCGCGGTCGGCCTTGTTCACCACGAACACGTCGGCGATCTCCAGGATGCCGGCCTTCACCGCCTGGATCGCGTCGCCCATCCCCGGTGCCAGCAGCACGAGGGTGGTATCGGCCAGCGACGCGACCTCGACCTCGGCCTGCCCGACCCCGACCGTCTCCACGAGCACCACGTCGCAGCCCGCGCCCTCCAGCACCCGGACCGCCTGGGGCGTCGCCGCGGCCAGCCCGCCGAGGTGCCCGCGGCTGGACATGGAGCGGATGTACACGCCCGGGTCGGTCGCGTGGTCCTGCATCCGCACCCGGTCGCCGAGGATCGCGCCGCCGGTGAACGGGCTGGACGGGTCGACCGCCAGCACGCCGACCCGGCGGCCGTCTCCGCGCAGCGCCCGGACCAGCTCGTTGGTCGTCGTGGACTTGCCCACGCCGGGCGAACCGGTCAACCCGATGACCTGCGCGGTACCGGCGCCGGTCAGGCTCGCGGCGACCTCGGGCAGCGCGGGGTCGGCGTCCTCCACGAGGCTGATCAGCCGGGCCACCGCCCGCGGATCGCCCTCGCGGGCCGCCGAGACCAGCGCCGGCACGTCGCGGTCGCGCCTCATGGCCCCGCGACTCGCCCCACCGGTTGCCGCCACGCGACGTCCGCGTCCAACGTCGCCACGTCGGGGTCGAGGATCGCCACGTCGGGGCCGAGCGTACGGGCCAGGCCCCAGCGGACCGCCTCGGTGTGCTCGGCGGGGAACGTGATGCGGAACTCGCGGGGGGTACCGAGCTCGGCCGCGTTCTGCGTGGTCATCTCGAAGGTGACCCCGCCGTGCTCGACGATCACCCGCTGCACGCCGCCGTACGTTGTGGCCTCCTGCTCCCCCCAGACCAGGCAGTACGGCTCCTCGTGCGGCTGCGGGTCGTCGGCCCGCTGCACGATCAGCCGGCCGTCCGCGCCGTTGTCGCTGGCGGCCAGGCCGAACACGTACCCGACGAAGCCGTCCGTGTGCTGGGTCGCCGGCGCGCCGCCGACCCGCGTGGCCTCGAACTCAAGGGGGGCAATCACCGGCACACCCTACCGGTACGCGCGCGCCGTCGCGGGGAGGTCAGGCCGGTACCCGGATGAGCAGCGCGTCACCCTGCCCGCCACCGCCGCACAGCGCGGCGGCGCCCAGGCCCCCGCCCCGGCGGCGCAGCTCCATGGCCAGGGTCAGCACCAGCCGCGCGCCGGACATCCCGATCGGGTGGCCCAGCGCGATCGCGCCGCCGTTGACGTTGACGATGTCCGGGCTCAGCCCCAGCTCGCGGGTGGACTGGATGCCGACCGCGGCGAACGCCTCGTTGATCTCGACGAGGTCGAGGTCGGCGACGGTCAGGCCGGCCTTGCGCAGCGCGTGCGCGATCGCGTTGGCGGGCTGCGCGTGCAGCGAGTTGTCCGGGCCGGCCACGTTGCCGTGCGCGCCGATCTCGGCCAGCCAGGTGAGCCCGAGTTCGCGCGCCTTCGCCTCGCTCATCACGACGACCGCGGCCGCGCCGTCGGAGATCGGCGAGGAGGTACCGGCGGTGATGGTGCCGTCCGCGCCGAACGCGGGGCGCAGCTTGGCCAGCGTCTGGGGCGTGGTGTCCGGGCGGATGCCCTCGTCCTCCACGATGACGATCGGCTCGCCGCGCCGCTGCGGTACCTCGACCGGCACGATCTCCTCGGCGAACACGCCGTTCTTCTGGGCCGCGGCGGCCCGCTGGTGACTGGCGGCGCCGAACTCGTCCTGGTCCTCGCGGGAGATCCCGTACCGGCGGCTGTGCCGGTCGGTCGACTCGCCCATCGACACCTGGTCGTACGCGTCGGTCAGCCCGTCCAGCGCCATGTGGTCGCGGATGACCACGTCGCCGTACTTGTAGCCGCCGCGCGAACCCATCATCAGGTGCGGGGCGTTGGTCATCGACTCCATCCCGCCGGCCACCACTATGTCGAACTCGCCGGCCCGGATGAGCTGGTCGGCCAGCGCGATCGCGTCCAGCCCGGACAGGCAGACCTTGTTGACGGTCAACGCCGGTACGGACATCGGGATGCCGGCGGCGACCGCCGCCTGGCGCGCGGGAAGCTGCCCGCTGCCGGCCTGCAGCACCTGGCCCATGATGACGTACTGCACCTGCTCGGGCGCCACGCCGGCGCGCCGCAGGGCGGCCCGGATGGCGACCGCGCCGAGCTGGGTGGCCGGGAAGTCCTTGAGGTTGCCGAGCAGCCGACCCATCGGGGTACGGGCGCCGCCTACGATGACCGACGTCATGGTTCGTCTCCCGGGGTACTCGTACTTAACGGTAGTTTGGTCAGCCTAACGCCCAGGAAATCCTCCACCCACCTCAAGGAGGCTGCGTTGTCGGTCACAGGGTCACCGGGCACCGCCGGGCTTGCGGACGGCATCGGCCTGATCCGCATCGACCACGTCGGGATCGCGGTACCGGACCTGGACGAGGCCATCGACTTCTACGGCCGGGTGTTCGGCATGCGCTGCACGCATCAGGAGGTCAACGAGGAGCAGGGGGTCCGCGAGGCCATGCTCCAGGTCGGCACCGACCCGGCCGGGGGGCAACTGCAACTGCTCGCCCCGCTGTCGAGCGACTCGACCATCGCCAGGTACCTCGACAAGTTCGGCCCGGGCATGCAGCAACTGGCGTACACGGTCACCGACGTGGACGCGGCCAGCGCCGTACTGCGGGAGCGGGGCGTGCGCCTGCTCTACGACGAGCCCCGCCGCGGTACCGCCGGGTCGCGGGTCAACTTCGTGCACCCCAGGAGCGCCGGCGGGGTACTGGTCGAGCTGGTCGAGCCCGCGCACTGAGCCGGCGCGCGCTGAGCCGGCGCGCGCGGGCCGGGCCGGCCGCGCGCACATTCACGCAGACCTCCGTGCCCTTGTTCACAAAGACGTTCCTCAACGGATCTACTGGGCAGTAACATCCCGCGTCACAGCAATCCCAGTCCCGACGCTCGCGGAGGGGCTGCTATCGGCGTTCGACCAGCTCCGCAGGGAGGCGTCATGCAGGCGATTCTGGATGCGATCATGGCCGGCGACCCCGCCGCCGTCGGCGAGCTGGAGGTGCCCCGCGAGTACCGCGCGGTCGTGGTACGCGCGGACGAGGTCGAGATGTTCGAGGGGCAGGACAGCCGCGACCGGGACCCGCGCAAGTCCCTGCACGTGCAGCAGGTACCCACCCCGCAGCTCGGCCCGGGCGAGGCGCTGATCGCGGTGATGGCCAGCGCGATCAACTACAACACGGTGTGGACCGGCATCTTCGAGCCGATGCCCACCTTCGGCTTCCTCCGCCGGTACGGGCGGACGTCCCCGCTCGCCGCCCGGCACGACCTGCCGTACCACGTGGTGGGCTCGGACGCGGCCGGCGTGGTGCTGCGGGTCGGCCCCGGTACGACCCGGTGGAAGGCCGGCGACGAGGTGGTGGCGCACTGCCTGTCGGTGGAGCTGGAGGACGCGGCCGGGCACGACGACACCATGCTCGACCCGCAGCAGCGCATCTGGGGCTTCGAGACCAACTTCGGCGGGCTGGCCGAGCTGGCCCTCGTGAAGACCAACCAGCTGATGCCCAAGCCCGCGCACCTCACCTGGGAGGAGGCCGCCTCACCCGGGCTGGTCAACTCCACCGCGTACCGGCAGCTGGTCTCGCACCACGGCGCGCAGATGAAGCAGGGCGACGTCGTGTTGATCTGGGGCGCCTCGGGCGGCCTCGGCTCGTACGCGACGCAACTCGCCCTGGGCGGCGGCGCGGTACCGGTCTGCGTGGTGTCCAGCCCCGAAAAGGCGGAGCTGTGCCGCCGGATGGGGGCTGAACATGTGATCGACCGGGCGGCTGAAGGTTTTCAGTTCTGGAAGGATGAAAACACGCAGGACGAGCTGGAGTGGCGCCGTTTCGGCGGGCGCATCCGGGAACTGACCGGCGGCGACGATCCCGACATCGTTTTCGAGCACCCTGGCCGGGAGACGTTCGGCGTCAGCGTCTTCGTCGCCAAGCGCGGCGGCACCGTCGTCACCTGCGCGTCGACGAGCGGGTACCTGCACCAGTACGACAACCGGTACCTCTGGATGCACCTGAAGCGGATCATCGGCAGCCACTTCGCCAACTACCGCGAGGCCTGGGAGGCCAACCGGCTCGTCGCGCGCGGCCGGATCCACCCCACGCTGTCCAAGGCGTACCCGCTCGAGCAGACCGGGCAGGCGGCCTGGGAAGTACACCGCAACGCACACCAGGGCAAGGTCGGCGTACTGTGCCTCGCGCCCCAGGAAGGACTGGGGGTACGCGACCACGACCTGCGTGCCGAGCACCTCGACGAGATCAACCGCTTCCGCGGCCGGTGACGGGCGAGAAACAAGCCCCGATCAGGGGCGACATGGCACACCCGCTCTGGCGGAGGGCAGGGGTCCATCTGCCAGTATGTGCCAATGCCCCAGCAGCCTTCATCTCCCCTTGCGTTCTTCGACGAGGCCAACGCGGGCGGCGAGTTCAGCGTCGTCCTGCGTGGATATGACCGCACCCAGGTCGACCAGCACATTCAGCTTCTGGTCAACAGCCGCGCCCAGTCGGAGCAGGCCCGCGCCGAGGCCGAGCAGCGGATGAACGACGCCCAGCGTCGGCTCCGCCAGGCCGAGCAGCGGCTCAACGCCGTCGAGCAGAAGCTCACCGACACCAACAAGCAGCTCGAGGAGAACAGCCGGCCGACGCTGTCGGGGCTCGGTACCCGGGTCGAGCAGATCCTCCGGCTGGCCGAGGAGCAGGCCAACGACCACCGGGGCGAGTCCAAGCGGGAAGCCGAAGGCATTGTCTCGGCCTCGCGGCTGGAGGCCCGCGAGATCACCGACAAGGCCCGCGCGGAGGCCGCCGCGATGAAGGCGAGCGCGGAGCGCGAGGCGGGCAACCTCCGCACCGCCGCCGAGCGCGAGGCTGCCGAGGTCCGGGTGCATGCCCGCCGCGAGGCCGACACGCTGCGCGCGGACGCCGAGCGGGAGACCAAGCAGTTGCGCACGGCCACCGCGCACGAGGTCGCCGAGCTCAAGGCGACCGTCGAGCGCGAGGTGTCCTCGCTGCGCGCCACCGCCGAGCGGGAGATCACCCAGCTGCGCGCGAAGGCCTCCCGCGAGGCGGAGGAGAAGCGCGCCGAGGCCACCAAGATGCTCTCCGACGCGCGGGACAAGCGCGACAAGGACCTGCAGGCCCTGCAACTGGAGCTGGCCGAGCGCCGCGAGGCGTCGGAGCGCGAGGAGTCGCAGCGGCACGCCGCCGCCGTGGCCGCCACGCAGAAGCTGGTCGGCGAGGCCGAGCAGCGCGCCCGCGCCGCCGAGGAGCGCGCCAAGGAGATCGAGCAGCGGGCCGAGGCGCGCCGCGTCGAGTCCGAGCGCACCGCGCAGGAGACCGTCGAGAAGGCCAAAATGCTGAGCGACAAGACGGTCAACGAGGCGCGCAGCGAGGCGCACCGGATGGTCAGCGAGGCGCGGGCCGAGGCCGAGCACACCACGACCACCGCGCGCCGCGAGGTCGAGGAGCTGACCCGGCAGAAGGACGCGGTAACCACCCAGCTCGGCCAGATGCTCTCAGGCCTTGCTGGTATCGTGCCGAGCGTCGCACCGGCGGCCAAGGGCGACACGAAGTCCGACAAGGACGACAAGGTCTCGACGAGCTGAACGGCTCGGAAAGGGCCAAATCTCGCCCGTCCCGTCACGCCGGTGGGTATGCCTGCGTGACGGGACGTTGCGTGTGAGGATGGAGCCATGTCGCACGGCGGAGACCTGTACATGCTCAGCGGAGGGGTACCTTCCGAGCCGAACTTCGACATCGCGGTTCGTGGATACAAAAAGGATCAGGTTGATTCCTACATCCACAACCTTGAGACGGAGAACGCGGCGCTGGCCGCCGAGCGCGACGAGGCCTTTGCGCAGTTGCACGCGCTGGCCGCACAGGTACATCAGATGCAGACCGAGCTGACCGAGCTGCGTCGGCGGGGCGCCAACAGCGTTCCGCTCGAGCAGATCTCCTTCCGTCACCTCGGCGCGCCGATCGAGCGCATCTTCGCGATGGCCGAGGACGAGGCCGAGGCGATCAAGGCGCGCGCGCTGGCGAGCATCGACCACCAGCGCGCCGAGGCCGAGCGCCTGCTCGCCGACGCGCACAAGCAACACGATCAGGCGGTACGGGACTTCGAGGCGGCGCTGTCCGTACGCCGCGCCGACGAGGAGCGGGCCGCCGCCGGCCGCCGCGCGGAGCTGAACGCCGAGATCGCCAAGGGCCGGGAGTACGCGGGGCAGATCCGGTCCGAGGCGGACTCCGTACTCACCGGCGCCCGGCAGGAGGCCGAGGGCGTGCTGGGCAACGCGCGGCAGGAGGCGCAGAAGATCGCCGAGGCCAGCGCCGCGCACGTCGAGCAGACCAAGGCCGAGACCGAGGCCTACGTGGCGCACCACCGCACGCTCGTCGAGCAGGAGGCGCAGCAGCGGCGGGCCGCGGTCGAGGGCGAACTGACCGCCCTGCGCAACCAGGCCGACCAGTACGTCAACCACACCCGCGGCCAGGCCGAGCAGTACGCGCAGCACACCCGCGGCCAGGCCGACGAGGGCGCCCGCCAGCAGCTCGAGAGCGCACGCGCGGAGGCGGACAAGCTGCTGACCTCGACCCGCTCCCAGGCCGAGCGGATCGTCAACGAGGCGCAGCGCCAGGCCAACGAGGCGCAGCGGGCCAGCGCGGAGGCGACCACGCACGCCGAGTCGGCACGCCAGCAGGCCACCGCGGCGGAGGAGCAGCTGAGCACCGCCCGGCAGGAGATGTCCGCCCTGCGCCAGCAGGCCGCCGAGGCCCAGGAGCAGCTGGCCACCGCGCAGCGGCAGGCGGCCGCGGCGCACCAGCACGCGGTCAGCGCGCACCACCAGGCCGAGGCCGCGCGGGTCGCCGAGGAGGAGGCCAGGCGCGAGGCCGAGACGCTACGGGCCGAGGCGGAGCGCAGGACCGAGGAGGCCCGCCGGGCCGATGAGGTCAGGATGGCCGCGAGGCAGGAGCACGAGCAGGCCACCCGCGAGGCGCAGGCCGCCCGCCACGAGGCGGAGACGGTACAGCGGGAGGCGCAGGTACACCGCGAGGCGGAGGACGCCCGCGCCGCCGAGGCCGCCAAGCGGGAGGCCGAGGCCGCGCAACGGGAGGCCGAGGCGAAGCGCGAGGCCGAGTCGGCCCGCCGCGCGGCGGTCACCGCGCAGACCGAGGCGGCCGAGGCGCAGCGCGAGGCCGACGACGTGCTGCGGGCCGCACAGCAGGCCAAGAGCGAGGCGGAGACCGCGCGGCAGGAGGCCGAGAACGTGCGGCACACCGCCGAGGCGGCCCGCCAGGAGGCCGAGACCATCCAGCGCGAGGCCGACGCGGCCCGCCGGGAGGCCGAGGAGTTGCGCCGGCACGCCGAGGAGGCCAAGCAGCAGGCGGAGTCCCTGCGCCGCGAGGCGGACGCGACCAAGCGCGAGGCGGACACCATCCGGCGCGAGGCCGAGGAGACCAAGACCAAGGCGGACGCCATCCGGCGCGAGGCCGAGGAGACCCGGGAACGGGTCGAGGTGACCCGGCAGCAGGCGGAGGCCACGAAGCAGGAGGCCGAGGTCACCAAGCAGGAGGCCGAGGCGACCAAGCAGGAGGCCGAGGCCGCGCGGCGCGAGGCCACCGGTTCCGTGGTGGCGGCCGAGGGGCCGGACGGGTACAAGCCCGATGGTCACCGGGGCAAGGCCGAGGGGGCCGGCAACGGCCGCGGTACCAAGGCGGACGGCCGGGCCGGTGGCGCCAAGTCCAGCGGCCGGCAGGACGCCAAGGCCGACAGCGACGAGGCACAGGCCGAACGGATCAAGGCCCGGGTCGAGGCCAACTAAAAGCCTCAGTCGGTACGGGGTAGGTCCGCGAAGGCGGCGACGGTACGGTCCGCGTAGGCCCGCGCGTCGCCGAGCTCCATCGGGCCGTCCCACGTGCCGGGCAGCGGGTAGGCAGCCGGAGCCACCCGCCGCACGATCTCGTTGAGCGCGGTCTCCGCGTCGCCGACCCAGAGGTGCTTCGCCCCCGGTACCCCGACGACCTCCGCCTGCGGGATCGCGGCGAACCGTTCCCGTGCCTCGGCCGGGCGCAGGTAGTCGTCGAACTCGGGTACCAGCGCGACGACGGGTTTGCCCGACGCCGCCCAGCCGGCCAGGGCCTCGTCGGTCGCGGAGCGCAGCGGCGGCGACAGCGGGATCGTGCCGACCACGGACGGCTCGTTGCCGTACCGCAGCGCCAGGTCGGTACCGAACGACCAGCCCAGTACCCAGACCGACGGCAGCTCCGCGAACTCGGCGTACTCGATCGCGGCCGCCACGTCGTACCGCTCGCCGATCCCCCGGTCGAACTCGCCCCCGCTGGTACCCCGGACACTGGTCGTGCCCCTGGTGTTGAAGCGCAGTACGGCGAGGCCGGCCAGGGCGGGCAGTCGCCACGCGGCCTTGCGGAACAGGTGGCTGTCCATCATGCCGCCGTGCGTGGGCAGCGGGTGCAGGCACACCAGGGTGGCGACCGGATCCTGGTGTAGCGGCCGGGCCAGCTCGCCCACCAGCGTCAGCCCGTCCGCCGTGTGCAGTTCGATGTCCTCGCGCCGGGCGGGCAGGATCGAGTTGGCCCTGATCTCGTGTAGCACGTGGTCAACCGTAACGGGGCGCGCTGCGTGACCGCTGGACCACCGGTGCCCGCCGGCCCCGCGCCCGCCAGCAGCCGGTGTGCCAGTGCCGCCGGTCGCTCAGGTCGCCGCGCTCGTCGGCCGGCCAGGCGACCACGTGCGGTACGCCGGCCGGGATCTCCTGGTCGCAGCCCGGGCACCGGTAGGCCTTGCCGGCCTCGCCGGCGACGGGGCGCACCAGCCAGTCGCCGTCACGCGCGACCTCGACCGACGGCACGCCCCGGCGTACCGCCCCGTCCTCGATCTGCGGGTCGGGTTGTGGTGCTCGGCGGTGGCGGCGGGGCATGACTCAACGGTACGTGCGGAACCCGCGCCCGACCTTGCGGCCCAGGTACCCGGCGGTCACCAGGTGCTCCAGCAGCGGGGCGGGGGCGAAGCCGGGCTCGCGCAGCTCCAGGTACAGCTCGCGCTGGATGGCCAGGGCGACGTCCAGCCCGACGACGTCGAGCAGCTCGAACGGGCCCATCGGGTACCCGCAGCCGACCTTCATCGCCGCGTCGATGTCGTCCACGCCGGCGTAGTTGGCCTCCAGCATCTTGACCGCGTCGTTCAGGTACGGGAAGAGCATGTCGTTGACGATGAAGCCGGCCCGGTCGGCGCAGACCACTGCGGTCTTGCCGAGGTCGGCGAGCAGCGCGCGGGCGGCGTCGACCGCCTCGGGCGAGGTGCGGATGGTGCGTACCACCTCGACCAGCGCCATGACCGGGGCCGGGTTGAAGAAGTGCAGGCCCAGTACGTCGGCCGGCCGGCCGGTGGCCATCGCCAGCTCGATCACCGGCAGGCTGGACGTGGTGGTGGCCAGCAGTACCCCGGGCTTGCAGATCTCGTCGAGGTTGGCGAACAGCGCCTTCTTCACCGACAGCTCCTCGACCACCGCCTCCACCGCGAGGTCGACGTCGGCGAGGTGCTCCAGCGTCGTCGACCAGGTGACCCGGCCCAGCGCGGCGTCCCGCTCCTCCTCGGTCAGCTTGCCGCGTACCACCGCCTTGGTCATCGACGCCTTCAGCGCCTCGCACACCGCCGCCGACCGCTCGGCTCCCCGGCTGACCGAGGTCACCTCGTACCGGGCGCGGGCGAACACCTCGATGATCCCGGTGGCCATGGTGCCGGAGCCGACCACGCCGACCTTGCCGATCCGGCTCGCGGAGGCGGTCGCGGTGCTCGCCGCCGGCGGCGTCAGCTCGTCGTCCACGACGACCGGCGAGCCGGGCTTCTCGTAGGTGTAGAAGCCGCGGCCGCTCTTGCGACCCAACAGGCCCGCGGTGACCATCTGCTTCAACAGTGGTACCGGCGCGTGCCGCCGGTCGCGGCCGCCCCGCCGGTACATGGTGTCGAGGATCTCGTACGTGGTGTCCAGGCCGATCAGGTCCATCAGCGCCAACGGACCCATGGGCAGGCCGCAGCCCAGCCGCATGGCCGCGTCGATGTCCTCCCGGCCGGCCGCACCCGCCTCGTACCGGGACGCCGCGTGGTTCAGGTACCCGAAGAGCAGGCCGTTGGCGATGAACCCGGCCCGGTCGCCGATGGTCACGTCGACCTTGCCCAGGCTGGTACACAAGGCCTCGATGTCGGCGACGACGTCGTCGGCGGTCACCACGGTGCGGACGACCTCGACGAGCTTCATCACCGGCGCCGGGTTGAAGAAGTGCATGCCGACGACCTGGTTGGGGCGCCGGGTGGCCACCGAGATCTCGGTGACGCTCAGCGAACTGGTGTTGGTGGCCAGGATGGTGTCGGGCGGGCAGGACTCGTCCAGCGCCGCGAAGATCTTCTGCTTGAGGTCGAGGTGCTCCGGTACCGCCTCGATCACGAGGTCGGCCGCCCCGAAGCCGGACAGGCCGACGGTGAAGGTGACCTTGGCCAGCAGCGTGTCCCGGTCCTCGGCGGAGAGCTTGCCGCGCGCCACGGCCCGCTCCACCGACCCGGTCAGCTTGGCCCGGCCGCGCTCCAGCGCGCCCTCGTCGATCTCGGCCGCGACCACGTCGATGCCGTTGCGGGCGAACACCTCGACGATGCCGGCGCCCATGGTGCCCAGCCCAACCACGCCCACGGTGCCGAACTGCCGGGCCACGTCGCCTCCTACTGAACGGTCGCTTGGCCCGAGTCTGCCACGCCCGCGAGGCCGCTGTCCCGGCGGCGTCGCTCACAATCTACCGACGAGTAGCATGCCGTCCTACACTCATCAAATGACCGCAACCCACGTCCCCGGGGGAGCGCAGGCGCAGCCGGGTTTTGGCGCAGCCGAGCACCCCGCGCGTACCGCCGGCGTACCCGTCATCGCCGACGGGATGCTCGTGTCCAGCAGCCCGGCGACCGGTGAGGAGATCGCCCGGCTGCCCGTGTCCGACGCCGCCGCCGTGGCCGCGGCGGTGACCCGGGCCCGGCCCGCGGCGCAGTGGTGGGCGGAGCTCGGCTACGCCGGGCGGCGGGAGCGGCTGCTGCGCTGGCGCGCGGCGCTCGCCAGCCGGATCGAGGAGCTGGCCGAGCTGATGCACCGCGAGGGCGGCAAGCCGGTCGCCGAGGCGAT
>Ga0206353_10861660_pt1 | contig 15954 bp, 15 predicted proteins | sample DielMetaTC5am4_FD_146436 | JGI IMG/M metagenome (GOLD analysis project Ga0206353, IMG submission 146436) | Corn rhizosphere microbial communities from Kellogg Biological Station, Michigan, USA - Diel MetaT C5am-4 (Metagenome Metatranscriptome)... | ecosystem: Host-associated > Plants > Roots >...
AGGACGCTGCATACTGCCCGCTGAGGCCTAGGAGGTGCCAACCCTCCCGTCAAACACTATAAATCAATTCTAGAGTCTGACCCACTCGTGCATCCTGAAATGCACAAGCATTCGCGGCCGGGCGTCTTTCGCATCTTTTTCATTATAGCCGGCGCGGCCTCACCGACCGCGGGTTCGGAACGCTGCGAACTCCCGCTTGGCCGCGGCCAGCGCCGCCTGGAAGCCTGGATCCGCCTGCTCGCGCGCCATCAGGGCGGCGGCGGCGAGGCGGCCGGCTTCGACGTCGGAGCGGTAGTGGAAGCCGCAGACGACGCGGCTGTCGCCGAAGGCGATGCCGCGGGCGATCACCCGGTCGGCGCGGTCGGGGGCGAGCGCGGTCAGGATCGAGGCCCAGATCCAGCCGACCATGGCGTGGGTCGAGGGGTAGGAGCCGGTCGTGGGCAGGTGGAACTTGAGGTCGTCGGCGGTGAGCGGGCAATGCTTCTCGGCCGGCCAGGCGACGAACGGTCGGATCCGCCCGATGCCGGCCGGCGGCACGGACGACTTGACCGGCGCGACCAGGGCCTCGGCGTCCTTCACCACACGGCCGATCAGGGCGAGGGTGAGCGGCGTGTCCTTCTCGGTCAGCGTGGCGCCGAGGGCGTCGGCGAAGCGCGGGGCGACCGCCGGCGGCAAATAGACGTCGTCGGCGGCGGCCTCGGCGCCGCGCGGCCCGTCGACCAGCGTCCGGGTGTCGAGGAAGACCATCCGGTCCCGGACCTCGTCGAGCGAGCCCGGCGGCGGCGCGGGGACGACGAGGACATGGACGTCGAGCGGCCGCGGCAGGAATCCGCCCGGCGCCTGCGCCGACGCCGGGCCGACGAGCAGGGCCGCCGCCGCCGCCATCCCGAGAAAATGCCGCCCAAGGTCCCGAATCCGCATATATCCTCTCCGCTTCGCCGCGCCGCACGCCTAGCATGCGCTTTTGCGACAACGGAAGCGCGGCCGCTCAGGCCAGCTTTTCGACCAGCGCCTTGAAGGCGGGATTGGCCCGCGCCGGGTCCAGCATCGGATCCGACCAGACGTAATAGAGGCCGGCGTCTCCCAAATCCCGCGCGCGCTTCAGGGTCGAGACCGCGCCCTCGACGTCGCCGAGCTGCGCCCGGACCTCCGCCTGCTGGTAGAGATTGGAATCGCCGAAGCCGCTGACCAGCTGGGCGAGAAGCACTTTCGCCTCGTCAGGCCGGCCGCTTCGCGCCGCCGCGACGGCGAGCCCGGTCAGCCTCGCCCAGCCGACCGGCTCGAGCCGATATTCGGCCTGGGCGCCGGCGAGATCGCCTTGCATCAAAAGCGCGTCGCCGATCACCGAATGGGCCAGGGTCATCTTCGCGCTGAGCGCCAGGGCCCGGCGCATCGCGTCGATGGCGCCCGCGAAATCGTGCGCCGCATACAGGCCGAGGCCGAGCGATTTGTGGGCGCGCGGGTTCAAGGGATCGAGGTTGACCGCGGTTCGAAGCGCCTCGAGCCCCTCCTGCGCCTTGCCGGTCCGGCAGGCGTAGAGGCCGTAGCGGATGAGGATGTCGGCGCTTCCGCCGCCGAGCTCGAGCGAGCGCTTGAACGGCGCCGCGGCCCCGGTGAAATCGAGCTTGGTGTAGACCAAGCTGTAGGCGAGCGTGGACTGGGCGTCGGCCGAATCGGGCGCGAGCTCGACGGCTCGGCGGGCCGAGGCCAGCGCCTGATCGTGGGTCGGCCGAAGCTGGTCGGCGGGAAGGAAGGCGTTGGCGAGCGCGATCAGGGCGATCGCCCGTGACGCGTGGGCACTCGCATAGGTCGGATCGGCGGCGAGGGCGGCGTCGAAATAAGCGAGAGCCTGGCGCCAGTCCGCTTCGCTCGCGCTCATGTCGACCAGCTGGCGTCCGCGCAGATACTGGTCGTAGGCGGCGGTGTTCGACGTGCCGCCGCTGGCGATGCGCGGCAGGTCGCCGCCGCCGAGCCGGACCTGGAGCGCCTGGGCGACGGCGGCGGCGATGCCCTGCTGGACGGCGAAGATGTCGTCCAGTTTGCGGTCGTAGGTCTCCGACCAGGTCTTGAAGCCGGTGCGGGCGTCGACCAGGCTGGCGCTGACCCGGATCAGATTGCCGTCGCGCCTGACGCTGCCGTCGAGGACGTAGGCCACTCCCAGCCGCTGGGCGATGGTGGCGACGTCGACCCCCTTGTCCTTGAAGGAGAAGGAGGAAGTGCGCGCCGCGACCTGAAGCTGGCGGATGTGGGCGAGCGCGTCGAGCACCTCCTCCGACAGGCCGTCGGAGAAATAATCCTGCTTGGGATCGCCGCTCAGATTGGCGAACGGCAGGACGGCGACGCTGTTGCGCGGCGCCGCGGGCACGGCCGGAGCCGGCGCCGCGGCGGCCGCCTTGGCCGGAGTGTCGGCATGGGCGGCCGACGGCTCCACGCCGCTCATCCCGAAATAGCGGCTCGCGCCGAGGAACAGCAAGGCGAGCAGGATGAGGCCGCCGACGATGAAGGGCAGCGGATCGACCTCGCCGGCGCGGGCGTGGCCCCCCTCGCCTTCGTGGACCCGGTGCTCGGCGCGCGAGGCGGGCTCGGTCTCGGGGAGATCGATCTCGCCGATCTTGGCGAACACCCCCGAGCTCGAGGCGAACACCATCGCCGGGAGAAAGCCGACGACCAGCAGCCAGAAGACGAAGCGCATCGCGAAATGCGGCATGTCGAGGATCAGCGAGAGGAGGTGCCCCACCTCCAGGATCAGCCAGGAGGTGACGAGATAGGTCGCGGCCGCGCGGGGAACCCCGCGAGCGCTGAGCTTCGGCCATAGGGATGCGATCGCCATCGAGCCCCCTCCCGTCGCCACGTAGCGTCGAGAATAACCCAGCTTGGCGGCGGACCCTAACCCAAAATGCGAAGCGCCGGGCGCAGCCGGCGGCAGACTCGACAAAAGCCGCTTTATGCGGGACAAACTCTTTTACCTTGCGGAGGGTCAAGGACATGGCGAAGCAATCCAAGGGCGCGCGCGGCGGCGACACCGGCGGGCGCGGCGGCGATACCGGAGGACGCGGCGGCGATACGGGCGGGCGTGGCGGCGACACCGGCGGCAAGGCCGGCAAGGCGCGCGGCGGCGATACCGGCGGCCGCGGCGGAGACACGGGCGGCAAGGGCTAGAGCCGGGACTCCCGAAATGCCCAGGCCCCGCCCGGCGACGGCCGCGGCGACCCGGCTCAGCGTCGTCAACGGCGATTTCTCCTTCGCCGCGTGTCCGGTCGTCGTCGGCCATTTCCTCGGCGATTCGATCGCCGGCGCCGAGGCTCAGCTCGACTTCACCTTGGCCGGCGCGCTCAAGAAGCATTACGCGCTCGGCCTCTATCCCGGCTCGGTCGGATCGGCGGCGGTCATCGCCCCGGAAGCGGGAAGCGGCTCGGCCGCGGTGGTGGTGGGCCTGGGCGACATCGGCAGCTTCAGCGCCGGCGCGATCCGAACGGCCCTGCTCGCCGGCCTGCTCCAGCTCGCCGTCTCGCCGGCGGGCCGCAAGGCGGGCGGCGAGGCGGCCCTCGTCCTGCTCGGCGGACGCGCCGGGACGGTCTCGGTCTCCGACACGCTCGAGGCGATGCTCGCCGCCCTGGCTGAGGCGCAACGCCGTCTCGTCGCGCAGGGGCTGAAGCCGCTCGCCGCGGTCCGCTTCATGTCGGTCTACGAGGACGATGCGCACCGCATCTGGCACACTTTGCGGCGCGATCTCGCGCGGCCGCGCTATGCCGAGCTTTTCGCCCTCGACGGCGAGATCGCCTATGCCGCCGGCGCCCAGAAACGGCTGATGCGGATGGAGGATCCGGATGCCTGGCAGGCGGTGCAGATCGTCGCCGCCGAGGCCGGCGAAGGCCAGGCCGGATTCCATTTCACCGCGATCGGCGACCAGGCAAGGGCCGACGGCTATGCGATCGCCGCCGATCGCGGCTTCCTGAAGCAGTTCGTCGCCGCCGCCCAGCACCGGACGCTCGACGAGGCGCCGACCCGCGCCCTGTTCCATCTGATCTGGCCGGCCGAGCTCAAGCGATCGAGCGAGGAGGATCGAAACATCCGCCTGATCCTCGACGAGGCGGCGGCCGCCCTCCCCTTCGAGCTGATGGACGACCGCCCCGCCGACGCCGGGCCCGATTATGCCAAGACCGATCCGCCGGCGGTGCGCCGCGGAATGCTTCGCCAGCTCATCCAGACCCGCTTCGCCCGGCTCGAGGCGACCCCGCACGGGGCCCGGCGGGCGCTGGTGATCGGCGATCCGCGCGGCGGCCCCGTCGCCGACGATTTCCCCGAGCTTCCCGGAGCGCGGGTGGAGGCCGAGGCGGTGGCGCGGCTGCTCGAGCGCCGGGGCTTCGAGGTGGTGAAGCTGATCGGCGACAAGGTGACTCCGGACCAGGTCGTCGAACGGGTGCTGGAAGGCGGCTGGACCGTCCTCCACGTCTCCGCCCACGGCGAATATGATTATCCTTTCCGGTCCGACCGAAACGCCGCCAAGGCCGCCGGCTGGGACGGCGACTGGGACCATTTCACCGGGGCCCGCCACACCGGCATCGTGCTCGGCGACAAGCTCACTCTCTCGCCCTCGATCCTCCAGGCGATGCCCGAGCCGCCGGTCTTCGCCTTCATCAATTGCTGCAGCCTCGGCACGGTCAACGCCGATGACGAAGCCCGGCTTCGCGCCGCCTCGAGGCCCGATTTCGCCGCCTCGTTCGCGGCCGAGCTGATCGCGCTCGGAACGCGGGCGGTGATCGCCGCCGGCTGGGAGGTGAGCGACCAGGGCGCCCTGGTCTTCGCCAAGTCGATCTACCGCGAGCTGCTCGACAACGCTTTGGGCTTCGGCGAGGCGGTCCGGATCGCCCGAGGCGACGTCCACGCCGCCGATCCGGACGACGCCACCTGGGGCGCCTATCAATGCTATGGCGAGCCCGACTGGCGGCTTCGGCCCGAGGCGGAGCCGAAGGCGCGGCGGCGGCCGTCGCCGGTCTTCGCCTCGCCGGCCGAAGCGATCGCGGCGGTCCAGGGCCTTGCCGGCCAGGCCCGGCTCGGCGGCGAGCGCGAGGAGGCGCGAGCGGACCTGCTCGCCCGGCTGCGGGCCATCGCCCACGCCATCGAGAAGCGCGGCTGGGAGGGGCGCGACGGAGTCGCCGAGCAGATCGCCCGGGCGTTCACCGCGCTCGGCGAGGAAGACGAGGCGATCGGCTGGTTCGAGCGCGCGCTCGCCGAAGACGCGGCGCCTTCGCTTCGGGTCATCGAGACTCTGGCACGCCTCCGCCTGCGCCAGGCCTTCCGGCCTTCCGACGAGCCTCCGGCGCTCGCCCTCGCGCGCATCGGCAATATCCGCGAGCAGCTCACCCTGCTCTGCACCGTCGCCGGCGCCACCGCGGAGCGGCTGTCGCTGATCGGCGCCGCCGCCGACCGGGCCGCCCAGCTCGCGCGCGGCGAGGTGCGCGACACCGAGCTGGCCCGGATGCGCGACGCCTACCAGCAGGCCTGGAAGCTCGGCCGCGACCGGGACGCCGGCCGCGCCTATCCGGCCGCTTTGCTGGCGGTGACCGCGAGCGTCCTGCTCGCGCTCCGCTCGGGGAAGGATTCCGATTCCTGCCGCCAGGAGCTGGAGGCGCTGGCCGAGGATCTGGCGAAGCGCACTGCGCCGGACGATTATTGGCGGACGGTCAGCGAGATCGCCCATCGCCTGCTCGCCGCCTTGATCGACCAGGGGGTGTCGCCGGAGACGGCGAACACCCTGGTCGCCGAATTCCGCCGCGCCGGCGAGACGGCCGGCGCCGAGCTTCCCGGCAACGCCTTGCTGGAGCCGATCAGACTCATCGCCAAGGTGCTCGGCGACCGCGACAGCACCCGGCCCATGGCCGAATGGGTCACCTCGATCGAGACCGCCCTGGCGGGGCCGGCGTCCTAATCCTCCCTGTGCCCGAAGGGCATGGGGAGGGGGACCGCGCGCAGCGCGGTGGAGGGGCTATTGCGGACTCAGATTGCCCCTCCACCAGGCTTCGCCTGGTCCCCCTCCCCATCGCCTTCGGCGACGGGGAGGACTGAAACTCAAACCACCCCGTTCCTTCGGAAGTGGGCGAGGAGGCGGGCCCAGCCGTCCCTGGCGTCCTTCTCGTTGTAGCTGGCGCGGTAATCGGCGTGGAAGCCGTGCCCGGCGTCCGGATAGACGATGATGTCGGAGCCCGTCTTGCCGGCGGCCTTGAGCGCCGCCCGCATCGCTTCGACGTCGGTCTGGGGAATGCCCTGGTCGAGCGCTCCGTAGAGGCCGAGCACCGGCGCCTTCAGCTCTCCGGCGCGCGGGATGAGCGGCTTCAATTGCCCGTACCAGGCGACCCCGGCGCGGATGTCGGGATCGACCATCGCCGAGCGCCAGACCACGGCGCCGCCCCAGCAGAAGCCGGTGATCCCGATCCTCCCGCCCTTCACGAAGCCCTGGGCCTTCAACCACGCGGTGGCGGCGCGGACGTCGCCGTCGACCTGGTCGGGGGTCGCCTGCGAGACCACCGGGCGGATCTGGGCGATGTCGGTCAAAGCCGGCAAATTGACTCCGGAGCGATAGAAGAAATCCGGAGCGATCGCGACGTAGCCGAGCTTCGCGAAGCGCCGGCAGACGTCCTTGATATAATCGTGGATCCCGAAAATCTCGTTGACGACGACGATCGCCGCGTGCCGCCCCCGCCCCTTCGGGCGCGCCACGTAGGCCGGGAGCGGCTTGGGCGCGCCGTTGGGAACGAGCACCTCGTCGATCTGCAGGCCGTCGCCCGGAGTGACGATCGGGCTGGCATCCGCGGCGACGGCGGCAAGCGCGTAGCCGGCGAAGAACATCGACACCGCGGCGCGCCGGGTGAGGTGGAAATCCTCAGGCTCCGAGCCCTCGGGCCGAGTCAGGTTTTCCATTGCTCCTCCTACCAGATGCGGGTGCGATCCGCCGGCTTCAGATAATATTTGGCGGTCGCCGGCACGTTCCACGCCGCGTACCAGGCGTCGACGTTGCGAAGCGGCCCGACGACCCGGAAATTGTCCGGGCTGTGCGGATCCGAGGCGACCTGCTGGCGGATCGAATCCGGCCGGTACTTGCCGCGCCACGCCTGGGCGTAGGCGAGGAAGAAGCGCTGGTCGCCGGTCAGCCCGTCGATCACCGGCGCCGGCTTGCCGTGAAGCGAGGCATGGTAGGCGTCGAGGGCGACGAGGATCCCGGCGAGGTCGGCGATATTCTCGCCCATCGTCAGCTGGCCGTTGACGTGCATTCCGGGCACCGGTTCGTACGTATCGAACTGGGCTCCATAGCCCTTCGCCTCCGCCTCGAACCGTTTCGCGTCCTCGGCGGTCCACCAGTCGCGCACCGCGCCGGTGGCGTCGATCTTCCGGCCCTGGTCGTCGAAGCCGTGGCTGATCTCGTGGCCGATCACCGCGCCGATCGCCCCGTAATTGACCGCCGGATCGGCGCGCGGGTTGAAATAGGGCGCCTGGAGGATCCCGGCCGGGAAGACGATCTTGTTCTCGAGGCCGCCATTATAGGCGTTCACCGTCTGCGGGGTCATGCCCCACTTCGCGCTGTCGACCGGCCTGTAGAGGTCCTCGAGCGAATAGGCCCACTCGAACGCGGCGCTTCGCTCGACATTGCCGTAGAGGTCGGCGGGGTCGATCCGGAGGCGCGAATAATCCCGCCACTTGTCCGGATAGCCGACCATCACCTTCATCCGCTCGAGCTTGGTCAGCGCCTGCGCCTTGGTCGCCGGGCTCATCCAGTCGGAGCCTCGGATCCGCGCGGCCATCGCCAGCTTCAAATTGGCCACCAGCTCGTTCATCTGCGCCTTGGACGAGGCGGGGAAATAGCGGTCGACATACGCGTGGCCGAGGGCCTCGCCGAGCGTGGAATCGAGCAGGCTCGCGCCCCGCTTCCAGCGCGGGCGGATCTGGGTCGCCCCGCTCAGGCTCTTCACGAAGTCGAAGCGGCTGTCGACGAAGCGCTTCGAGAGGTAGGGCGAGGCCTGGTAGACGGTCTGGAACGCCTGCCACGCCTTCAGGGTATCGAGCGGGGTCGCCGCATAGAGGTCGGCGATCGCCTTGATCGCGGTCTTCTCCTGGATGATCATGTTGCCCGGCCGGGCGATTCCGGCGGCGGCGAGATAGGTCCCCCACGGCAGCCCCGGCGCATAGGCCTGGAGCGCCGGAAGCATCATCGGGTTGTTGACCTTGTCGATGTCGCGGCGGTCGGCGACCGGCCAGCTCACCTTGGCGATCGCGGTCTCCAAAGCGAGGATCGCGTCCGCATTGGCGGCCGGGTTGGCGTAGCCGATATTCGTCAGCGTCCGCTCGATGAAGGCGCGATAGGCGTCGCGCTGCGGCTTGAACGTGTCGGTGAGGTAGTAATCGCGGTCCGGGAGACCGAGCCCGGCCTGGCCGACGAACAGCACGTTCATGTTGGGCTGCTTGGGATCCGGCGCGACCCCGAGCGAGATGAGAGAGCCGCCGAAGGCGCCGTGCGAGCGGCCCATCAGCCGGGCGAAATCGTCCTTGCTGGAGACGGCGGCGATCATCGCGAGGTCCGCGGCGAGCGGCCTCGCATCGAGCGAATCGACCCGCGCCTCGTCCATGAAGCTCTTGTACATGCCGCCGATCGGAGTGGTCGGGCCGGAGCTCTCGATGATCGAGCGGAGCTGCTCCTGGGAGAGGTTGTAGACGTCGTAGCCGACCCCGGCCGAGCCCTGGTCGGCGGGGATCTCGGTGCGCGCCGACCAGGCGCCGCTGGCATAAGCGTCGAAATCGTCGCCGGGCTGGACCCTGGTGTCGCGCGCCGAAAGGTCGACTCCCCACGGATCGTAGCTGGGACGGGCCGGCACGGTCGCGGTCGCCGCCACAGTCGAGGCCTGATCGCCTTCGCCGTGCGCAAAAACAGCCTGAGCACCCAGCGCAACGGCGGCCACGGAGGCAAGCAGAACCAGCTTCTTCATCACTATCCCCTTCCCGGAAAAACGTGCCGCATCATAGGCGCAGCGCCGCACGGTGCAATTGCCCCTGCGACCAAGACATCCTCCCTGTCTGCGAACGGCCTACTGGCGGCGCCGTGTCCTCGGGTGTAGCGTCGAGCGCGGGCGGACGAGGAGGGATCGACATGCTGCTCTGGCTTGTGGCGGCGGCGGGCGCCGCCGGGGACGTGGGGCAGATCCGCGCGGCGCGGGCGCGGTCGAACGCCGCGATCGCGATGCACCAGTTCGAGGACATGCGGCCGCTGCTGCTGCCCGATTACGTGCTCCTGCCCGGCTCGCTCGGCAAGGCGCTCGACGTCGACGAGGCCGGGCGGCGGCTCGGGGCCGCCTTCGCCGAGCCGGGCTTCGTCACCTACGTCCGCACCCCGCACCGGATCGTCCGGGCGGCCTCCGGCAAGCGGGCGAGCGAGACCGGGACCTGGGTCGGCACCTGGCGCAAGGCCGACGGGACGATGCGGCTCTCCGGAATCTACCAGGCGATGTGGGTGCCGACGCCCGGCGGCTGGAAGCTCCAGAACGAAAGCTTCGTGTCGCTCCGCTGCACCGGCAGCAGCGCCTGCGTCGACTATTTCTGATGCGCGTCCCGCGCGTCGCCGCCGCCTTGCTGCTGCTCGCCGCCGCCCCGCCCCATCATCGCCCGGTGCCCGGTCCGGCCGGCCATTACCGGCTGGCGGGCGGACCGGACGTCGCGTCGGAGATCCTGCTCCGCCCCGACGGCCGCTTCCAGTTCTTCCTGATGGAGGGCGCGCTGGACGAGGCCGCGCAGGGCCGCTGGACGGCCGTCGGCAACCGCATCACGCTCGTCACCCTTCCCAAGCCGCTGCCGCCGGTGTTCAGCGCCGGGCCGGTGACGAAGACGGCGGAGGCCCCGCTCAAGCTTCGAGTCACCTGGCCGGACGGGCGGGGCGCCGCCCTCATCGACCTTCGCGTCGGCTTCGATTCGGGCGATCCGGTCGAAGGCTACACCCAGGAGGACGGCTGGAGCCTCGATCCCGCCGAAGCGAGGCCGCCGCGCTGGGTCGAGCTCGGCCTGCAGATGTACGGCATCGGCTACACGCGCTTCCCGGTCGATCTCGCCAAGGGCAACGAGCTGGCCTTCACCCTGACCCCCAACGGCCTCGGCACGATGGAGTTCGACGACGTCGAGGTGGAGGCGCAGCCCGGTGCCCTGGTCTTCCGCCGCGGCGGCCAGGAAGGCCGTTACGTCCGCCAGCCGCGCTAACCTCTTCCCCCCTTCAGTCCCTCTCCGGGACAGCCGATTTTGCCCGGTTGCGGGGCCGCGCGGAGGGGGTCATGCGGGTTGGGACTGCTCCTTTTTCGGCGGCAGCGAGACGTGACGGAGAAGACCATGCGCATTCTGAACGCGATCGAGCTGACCCAGGTCAGCGGCGGCTGCTGCGACTGCAGCTGCGACAAGAGCAAGAACAACAACGGCTACGGCAACGGCCCCGAGTCCGGCCCGCCCCCGGGCAATTCGGGCGACCACAACCCGCAGCTCACCACCTGGAACTCGGGCCCCAAGGGCCCCCGCTAATCCGGGACCGCGCCCCTCGGGGCGCAACGCGACACGAAGGAGGCGCCCCGGTCAGGCCGGGGCGCCTTTTTTCGTGTCGGCCGAGGATTGTTCCCCCTCCGAGTCATCCCGGCGAAAGCCGGGACCCATGTCCACGGAAGATGGAAAGAACGCGCCGGGGCCCTCGCCTCTCCCGTCGCGCGCGGTGTTCATGGGTCCCGGCCTTCGCCGGGATGACTAGAGGGTTGGCGTTCTTATACTACCGCTTGGCCCCCGTCCTGGATGTTCACTCCAAGGTTCGCTCGGTATCCGTAGAAACTGTTTATTATTCAATGGCTTATGCAAAGTGGTCGGAATCGCGATACGAGCCACTTTCGCGAACTTCCGTCAGTCGGTCAGAGCGCCGTAAACCATCGCCTTGAGCTGCCGTCGGATCGGGTAACTTGAGGACGGCATCAGCTGGGTCATGAAGATCATCGACACCCGCTCGACCGGGTCGATGAAGAAGTAAGTGGAGTAGATCCCACCCCAGTAGAACTCGCCGGCGCTGCCGGGCGCCATCGCCTTTACGGGATCGAGGTTGACGGCGAAGCCGAGGCCGAATCCCTGTCCGGAATAGATCGCCTCGCTGAACATGGAGCGGGAAAGCTCGGTGAGGTCGGCGCCGCCGGGCAAATGGTTGCGGGTCATCAGCTCGAGCGTCTTGCGGCCGACGAGAGGGGCCCCGCCCCCCATCAGCGCCGCGACCAGCCGGTGGTAGTCGGCCGTCGTCGAGACCAGGCCGCCGCCGCCGGAGACCAGCACCGGGGGCTTGGCGAAGCTGCTGTCGGCGCCGGCGCGGTCGAAGACGATCAGGCCCTTCTCCGGGTGAAGCCACCACGCCTCGGGCAGCCGGTCCAGCTGGTCCACGGGCACCTGGAAGCCGGTATCGGCCATTCCGAGCGGCTCGAAGATCCGGGTGCGCAGGAACTCCTCGAACGGGATGCCCGACAGGCGCTGGACGACCAGCCCGACGACGTCGGTCGAGACCGAATAATTCCAGGCCTCGCCGGGCGAGAATTCGAGCGGGACCTTGGCCAGGGTGGCGACGAAATCCTCGAGCCCCCGCTCGGCGCGGATGACTCCCAGGCCGAGCGCCCGGTACGCCGCATCGACCGGCGTTCGGTTCTGGAACTCGTAGGTCAGCCCCGACGTGTGGCGAAGCAAATCGAGCATCATCATCGGCCGGTCGGGCGAACGCGTGCGGAAGCCGCTCTCGAGGTCGCCGCTTTCGTAGACCTGCAGTTTCTCGAGCTCGGGCACGACGCCGTGGACCGGCTGGTCGAGCGAGACCTTCCCTTCCTCGAGCAGCATCATGAAGGCGAGCGAGGTGACCGGCTTGGTCATCGAGGCGATCCGGAAGAGCGAGTCTTCGCGAAGGGGGGCGCCCGGTATGGCCTCGCCCTGGGTCGAGAAATGGACCGGAAGCCCGTCGCGGGCGACGAGCAGCTGGGCATGGGGGAGGAGCTTCGGAGCGAGGTAACGCTCGGCGATGAAGGCATCGAGGCGCTTCAGCCGCTCGGCATCGAAGCCCAGGGTCGCCGGTTTGTGAAGGTCCATCGCCGGCCTTTAGGCGGAGACGGCGGCGCGGCGATACGCCAAAATGCGAAAGGCCCGCCCCCGGGAGAGTGGGGACGGGCCTTCGTATTCGGCTCGGGCGAAAGCCCGATCCGGCCGCTTAGGCGGCGCGGCGGCGCTTCGCGATGAGGCCGAGCGCGGCGGCGGCGAACAGGCCGATGCCGGCGGGAGCCGGAACCGGGGTGCCGCCGGTCGAGCCGGTGCTGCCCGTGCTGGAGCAGCTGGAGTGGCAGGCGGCCGCCGGAGCGGTCGGAACGGCGGCGGCCATGAGGGCGATACCGCCGATGATGAGAGCCTTCTTGAACATCTGTGCCTCCTGTTTGCCCGAACACGTCACGCTTGAAATCGTCGAGCTGCTGGCGGCTAAATACGTGAGGCGGAGGGGCGGGGCCATAGCTCGGCAAGGCCTATTTCCCGCTGTCCCGCAATGAAACGAAGGGCCCCGCAAAGGGTTAAAACCGGCCTTTTCTGGACTTGTCCGCCACCCCTCCCTAGATGCCGGCCGAGATGAAGCGGCGGTTCCGGAAGATGCACGGCCTCGGCAACGACTTCGTCATCTTCGACGCGCGCGAGGCGCCGCTGGAGATGGACGAAGCGAGGGCGCGCGCGCTCGCCGACCGCCGCACCGGAATCGGCTGCGACCAGCTCATCCTCCTGGAGCCGAGCGAGACGGCGGACGCGCGCATGCGGATCTGGAACGCGGACGGCTCCGAGGCGGAGGCGTGCGGCAACGCGTCGCGCTGCGTCGCTTTGATCCTCGGCGGCGAGAGCCGGATCGAGACGGCCGGGGGAACGCTCAGCGCGTCGGCGGAGCGGGACGGAGCGAGCGTCGCGATGGGCGAGCCGCGCTTCGGCTGGGACGAGATCCCCCTCGCCTACCCGATGGACACCGACGCCCTCCCGGTCGGCTGGGAGGAGCTGCAAGGCCCCGCCGCGCTGAACGTCGGCAATCCGCACGTCGTCTTCTTCGTCGAGGATGCCCGAGCCGTGCCGCTCGACCGGCTCGGCCCTATGATCGAAGCGGATCCTCTGTTTCCGGAACGGGTCAACGTCGACGTCGCCTCGATCGAGGAAGGCGTTATCCGGCTCGTCGTCTGGGAACGGGGCGCGGGCCTCACCTTGGCCTGCGGCACCGGCGCCTGCGCAACCGCGGTCGCCGCGATCCGGCGCAAGCTGGTCAAGAGCCCGGTGACGGTTCGACTGCCCGGCGGAGTGCTCACTATCGACTGGGCGCCCGGCCGGCCGATCGTCATGACCGGCGGCGCCGCTCCGGTCTTCGAAGGCGAGGTGGAGCTGTGAGCGGGCCCGAAGTGATCACGCTCGGCTGCCGCCTCAATGCGGCCGAGAGCGAGGCGATTCGGCGACTCGCGGCGGGCGAGGACGATCTGGTCATCGTCAATTCGTGCGCCGTCACCAACGAAGCGGTCCGCCAGACCCGCCAGGCGATCCGCAAGGCCCGGCGCGTCCGGCCGGATGCGCGGATCGTGGTGACCGGCTGCGCAGCCCAGGTCGAGCCGGAGACCTTCGCCGTCATGCCCGAGGTCGACCGCGTGGTGGGCAATGCCGACAAGCTCGATCCCATCTCGTTCGCCGGCGTGTCGGAAAAGGTCAGAGTGTCGGACATCTTCGCGGTCCGCGAGACGGCGCCTCACCTCGCTTCGGGCTTCGCGGAGCGGGCGCGGGCGTTCGTCGAGGTTCAGAATGGCTGCGACCATCGCTGCACCTTCTGCATCATCCCCTATGGGCGCGGGAACAGCCGCTCGGTGCCGGCGGGCGCGGTGGTCGAGCGGATCAAGGCGCTGATCGGCGAAGGTTTCAGGGAGGTGGTGCTGACCGGGGTCGACGTCACCAGCTACGGCCCCGATCTGCCCGGCACGCCCACCCTGGGTCTTCTGGTCGAGCGGATCCTGCGCTACGTGCCGGACCTGCCCCGGCTTCGCCTCTCATCGCTCGACTGCATCGAGATCGACCCGCGGCTGGGGGAGATCGTCGCCCACGAGCCGCGCTTCATGCCGCACCTCCACATGAGCTTCCAGGCCGGCGACGACATGATCCTCAAGCGCATGAAGCGCCGCCACAGCCGGGCCCAGGCAGTCGAAACGGTGGCAAGGCTGAAGGAGAAGCGGCCGGAGCTGGCGATCGGCGCCGACCTCATCGCCGGTTTCCCGACCGAGACCGAGGCGATGCACGAGAATTCGGTCCGGCTGATCGACGAATGCGACATCGTCATGGGCCACATCTTTCCCTTTTCGCCCAAGCGCGGAACGCCGGCGGCGCTCATGCCGCAGGTCGCGCCGGCGGCGGTGAAGGAACGTGCCCGAAGGCTGCGCGAGACCTGCGCCCGGCGCAAGGCGGCGTGGCTGCAGGGCATGGTCGGGACCGTGCAACGGGTGCTGGTCGAGAGGGATGGCAAGGGCCACGCCGAGAATTTCGCGGAAGTGCAAATCTCCCCTCCCCTTGAGGGGGAGGGGGTGGGGTGGGGTGGAGTCTCCACCGGCACCGCGCGCGTCGCGGAGTTCACCCCCACCCTGCCCTCCCCCCTCAAGGGGGAGGGGGAGATAGCTCGCGTCCGAATCACTTCCGCCACGGCCGACACCCTGATCGGAGTGCCCGCGTGAGCGAGAGCTGGCTCGACCGGCTCAATGCCGGCTTTCGCAAGACCTCCGAGCGGCTGGGGGACAATCTCACCGGGCTGTTCACCAAGGCCGCGCTCGACGAGGCGACGCTGGATGAGATCGAGGAGGCGCTGATCGCGTCCGACCTCGGTCCTTCGACGGCGGCGAAGATCCGGCGCCGGCTGGCGGGCGAGCGGTTCGAGCGCGGCCTCAGCGAGGAAGCGGTTCGGGAGATCGTCGCCCAGGAGATCGAGAAGATCCTCGCGCCGGTGGCGAAGCCGCTCGAAATCCATGCTTTCCCGCGGCCGCAGGTGATCCTGGTCGTGGGAGTCAACGGCTCGGGCAAGACGACGACCATCGCCAAGCTCGGCCATCTCCTCATCGAACAGGATTACGGCGTTCTGCTCGCCGCCGGCGACACCTTCCGGGCGGCGGCGATCGAGCAGTTGAAGATCTGGGCGGAGCGGATCGGAGCTCCGGTCATCGCCGGGCCGGAAGGCGGCGACAGCTCGGCGATCGTGTTCGACGGGGTCAAGAAGGCGACCGCGGAAGGCATCGACAGCCTGATCGTCGACACCGCCGGACGGCTCCAGAACAAGAAGGATTTGATGGACGAGCTCGCCAAGATCCGCCGGGTGCTCGGCCGGCTCAACCCGGCGGCGCCGCACGACGTGGTGCTCGTCCTCGACGCGACCACGGGGCAGAATGCGCTGAGCCAGATCGAGGTGTTCCAGGACGTTGCGGGCGTGACCGGGCTGATCATGACCAAGCTCGACGGCACGGCACGCGGCGGGGTGCTGGTCGCCGCGGCCGAGCGCTTCGGCCTCCCCATCCACGCCATCGGAATCGGCGAACGGATCGACGACCTGCGACCGTTCGATGCCCGCGAGACGGCGCGCGCGATCGCGGGAGTTGGGCGCTCATGACCAGACCCGCTCCCCGCCGCCCCCACGGCGCCACCAGCTTCCTGCTCGATTTCGGGCCGCTGCTGCTGTTCTTCGTCGCCTACAAATTGCGCGGCATCGTCTTCAGCACATTGGCCTTCATGGTGGCGATCGTCGCCGTCCTCGTCTTCTCGCTGGCCCGCTACCGGCGGGTGTCGCCGATGATGGTGATCTCGGCGGTCCTGATCCTCGGCTTCGGCGGGCTCACCGTCTACCTCCACGACCAGCGCTTCATCCAGATGAAGCCGACCATC
>Ga0206353_10852574_pt1 | contig 15480 bp, 16 predicted proteins | sample DielMetaTC5am4_FD_146436 | JGI IMG/M metagenome (GOLD analysis project Ga0206353, IMG submission 146436) | Corn rhizosphere microbial communities from Kellogg Biological Station, Michigan, USA - Diel MetaT C5am-4 (Metagenome Metatranscriptome)... | ecosystem: Host-associated > Plants > Roots >...
GGCTGAACGATCAAGTCCTCGCGATCCGAAGCGTTGCCGGACGGGACGGTCAGCTGCAGCTGCCACAGTTTGAATCCCGCGTCGCGCAGCGATGGATAAAGCTCGCCGAGGCGCGCCATGCTGAGCCGGTTGATCTGGGTGTTGACGCCCGGGCGGATGCCGACGGCGGCGAGATTGCGTATCGCCTCGATGCAGCGCTCGAAGCTCCCGGGCACGCCGCGGAGTCGGTCGTGCACATCGGGTGGACCGTCGACCGAAACGCCGGCCGCGACCAGCCCCGCGGCGCGCGCGGCGGCGATCTTCTGCGGAGTGAAGGCGCGCGCTCCGGTTTGCAGGCTGCAACGCATCCCCGCCTGCGAGATGGCCGCGACGATCTCGAGCCAATCGCGGCGCAGATAGGCTTCGCCGCCGATAATGCTGATCTCGCGCGTGCCGAGATCGCGCAGCTGGTGCACCACCTCGAGGCATTCCTGCGTGCTGAGCTCGTTCGGCCGCGCCCGGCCGGCCCGAGAGCCGCAATGGACGCATTTCAGGTTGCAGGCGAGGGTGAGTTCCCAGACGACGTGTACGGGCGTCCGTTTCCCCTCGTCGGACGAGTTGCGGGTGCGGACCGACAGATCGGCCCGCCCCGCTGCACCGTCAGGCACCGCCGCGGCGCCGTTCGATTTCGCTCTCGAGTTGCTGGAGCGCGGCGCGAAGGTCTCCCTGCTGCTCGACCACCGTTCGGGCGTGGTTGGCCAGGACTTCCAGTTCCTCGTCGCTGGCGTTGCTCGAAAGTGCATCCGAAATAGCGGAAGCGTATAAAACGATTATAGCCACGGTCCGTTCTCCCTTATCTCGTGAGGAAGCAGAGACGCTACTTGCGATGTAACAGGGCAGTGCTAACCTTCACGCAACCCTTTGCATGGAGGCGAGTCGGGCACCGACGCTCTGAGGTCTATGACAATGGAACGTCACAGACAATAGAAGAATCGTCGATAGTGAAATTGCTTCATGAATACGGCAGCCATGTTTTCGATTCGACAGCATCCGAAATGAAAGACATCGTTTCTGCTGCTCGATTCTTCAGCCACATGCCACTTGAGGGATTTGTTGCGGATGTCGGGGCCGGCGAAGGCGCGGCTGCGCTCGGTATCGCCCTGCTTTGCGAACGTCCGGTGCTCGCCATCGAGCTCATTGCCGAGCGCGCGGCCCGGATTTCCGCCTCGGCCGAACGCTTCGGCATCGAAAGCCTCGAGGCCGTCGCCGGCGACGCCTTCGACACGGACCTGTCCGGAGCCGCGGGCCTTTATATGAACAGCCCGTTCTTCTCGAAGGAGGTGCCGGCTTTCATGGACAAGCTGGCACGCGAGTGCCGTCCCGGCACGCGCCTCTTCGCGGTCAATGCGATCGTCAGCGATTTGGCCCGCGACCCGCGGTTGCGGCCGGTTCCGGCGGAGGGGCTACGATATTGCACGGCCGCCTTCGAGCTCGCCTAGCCCATTTCGTCTACCGCGACGGGTCCTGGCCCGTTCGAGCCGGGGATCGTCGGCCTTGCCGGGTCAGGTTCGCCGCCAGCCATTCCTCCACGGCTCGGTAGGAGGATCGCCCCTTCGGCGGATCGTCGCCGAGGCCGGTGGCGAAATAGGCTATGCCGCGGCCGGTGGCCGGGTCGATCCACAGGCCCGAGCGAAGGCCGTAGGCGTCGCCGGCATGGCCGATCCGCGGACGGCCGTCGCCGAACGGGTCGTCGGTCGGCGCGCACTGGACGAGGATCTGGGTGGCGAGGCCGTGGCCGCAGTAGAAGCCCTGCTCGGTCTCGCCGTTGGCCCCGTCGAAGCGCCAGTGGAGCTTGCGCATCTCGGCAAGGCTCTCGGGCTTCAGGAAACGGCTGCCGTCCGGCAGGCGGCCGTCGCGCAGCAGCATGGCGCCGACTTTGGCCAAATCGCGGATCGAGATGCGAAGGCCGCCTTGCGGCGAGAAAAGAGCGCCGTTGGTGCCGAGCGGCACCGTCTCCCAGTCGCAACTTCCATCGGCGGCCGCGACCACCGGGCAGGCGGGGCGGCGGCCCTCGAGGTCGTCCTTCACCGCCTTGCCGTCGGGAGCGTAGAGCACGACCGCGCGCGCCACGGTCGCATCGGAGCAGGTCGTCCAGTTGAGGCAGGCGTCGAGGCCGAGCGGGGTCAGGACGAGCCGCTGCATCAGCCGGTCGAACCGCTCGCCCGTCGCCCGTTCCATCACGGTGGCGATGACCGGGAAGTTGAGGTTCGTGTAGTGGAAGTAGGTGCCGGGAGCGTGAGACGCCTCCCAGGCCTTGGGGTCCGCCGCCGCCCGCTCGACGCTGGTGTCGACCGGCAGCGCGTAATCCACGCCGTCGGTGAGGCTCGACCGGTGCGAGAGGAGCAGGCGCAGAGTGATCGGAGCGTCGGGGAAAGCGGGGTTGCGGAGCCGCCAGCCGAGATAATCGGAGACGTCGCGGTCGAGGTCGAGCTTGCCTTGCTCGACGAGGCGCATCACGCCGAGCGCGACGTGGAGCTTGGTGATCGAGGCGATCCGCGCCGGATCGTCGATGGTGAGCGGTCGCCCGGTTTCTCGGTCGGCGAGGCCCGAAGCGCCCGACCGTTCGATCCCCCGTGCGTCGAACGTCGCCCAGGCGTAATTGCCGGCGGCGGGCGGCGCGGCAGGGGGCACGGTCGCGCAGGCGCCCAGAACAAGGACGGCGAGAACCATGGTCGCCTTGATCACCTTGCTTCTCCCAACCAGCGCAGGATTTCCTCGGCCGCCTGCTCCGCCGTCAGGCGCGTCGTATCGATTCGGATCTCGGCTCGCTCGGGCGGCTCGTAAGGAGAGCCGATGCCCGTGAAATTGGGAATGAGCCCGTCGCGCGCCTTGGCGTACAGGCCCTTCGGATCGCGGCGTTCGGCCTCCTCGAGCGGCGCGTCGACGAAGATTTCCACGAACTCGCCTTCGGGCAGCATGTCGCGGACCATTCGGCGCTCGGCCCGGTAGGGGCTGATGAAGGCGGCGAGGACGACGAGGCCGGAATCGAGCATCAGCTTCGCCGTCTCGCCGACCCGGCGGATATTCTCGGCCCGGTCGGCCTCGGAGAAGCCGAGGTCGCGGTTGAGGCCGAGGCGGACATTGTCGCCGTCGAGCAGGAAGGTGTGGCGGCCGGCGGCGTGCAGCCGGGCGTCGACGAGGTTGGCGATGGTCGACTTGCCGGCGCCGGAAAGGCCGGTGAACCAGAGCAGCCGGGGACGCTGGCCCTTGATCGCCGCGCGCGCCTCGCGGGTCACCTCCAGCGCCTGCGCATGGATGTTCTGCGAGCGGCGCAGAGCGTAGCGGATCAGGCCGGCGCCGACCGTGTCGTTGGTCACCCGGTCGATCAGGATGAACCCGCCGAGGTCGCGATTCTCCTCGTAGGCGGTGAAGACGAGCGGCTTGTCGGTCCACAGGTCGCAGACTCCGATGGCGTTCAGCGCCAGGGTCTTGGCCGGCGCCGGCTCCAGGGTCGCCATGTCGATCTCGTGCTTGGGCGGCTGGAGCGTCGCGAGGCAGGACTGGGTCGCCAGCTTCAGCGCATATCGGCGGCCCGGCACCAGCTCCTCGTGTCCCATCCAGACGATCGTCGCCTCGAACTGGTCGGCGGATTCGGGGAGGCCGTAGACCGAGCCCGACAGCACGTCCCCGCGCGAGCAGTCGACCTCGCTCGCGAAGGCGAGGGTGACGGACTGTCCCGCCTCGGCTTCCCGCACCTCGTCCCCGCCGATCAGGATTCGCGACAGCTTGACGCCCGTTCCGGCCGGCAACACCCAGAGGTGATCGCCGCGCCGCACCGATCCGCTCGCGATCAACCCGGAGACTCCGCGGAAGGCCGCGGTTCGGACCGCTCCCTGGACGGGCATCAGGAAGGTCTTTTCGAGCGCGTCGCCGGTCTCCGGCTCGATCGCCTCGAGCCGCTCCAGCACGGTCGGGCCCTCGTACCAGGCCATAGCCGGCGAGCGGCGGACGACGTTGTCGCCGGCGGCCGCGGCGACCGGGATCGCCTCGAACGAGTCGGCGACGGCGCCGAACTCCGCCGCGATCCGCTCGAAGACGGCCCGGTCGTAGCCGGCCAGGTCCATCTTGTTGACGAGCAGAATCACCCTCCGGACCCCGAGCAGCCGGCAGACGAAGGCGTGCCGCCGGGTCTGTGTGAGGATTCCCTTGGTCGCGTCGACCAGCAGCAGCGCCACCTCCGCCGTCGACGCCGCGGTGACCAGGTTGCGGGTATATTGCTCGTGCCCGGGCGCGTCGGCGACGATGAACTTGCGCTTCCCGGTCTCGAAATAGCGGTAGGCGACGTCGATGGTGATTCCCTGCTCCCGCTCCGCCTCCAGCCCGTCGAGCAGACGCGACAGGTCGCCCTCGCAGGCGGCGAGCTCGTCCTCGAACGCCGAGCCGGTCTCGTAGAGCAGCCGGCCGAGCAGGGTCGACTTGCCGTCGTCGACCGAGCCGCAGGTGACGATCCGAAGGAGCGTCTTGTCGGCGGGCGCGACGCCGGCGGCCTTGCGGCGGAAGAGGCCCATCAGAAATAGCCCTCGCGCTTCTTGCGCTCCATCGACGCGGCCCCGTCGCGGTCGATCAGCCGCCCCTGGCGCTCCGAAAGGCGGCTGGCCCGCATTTCCGCGATCACCGCCGCGACATTCGCCGCCCGGCTCTCGACCGCTCCGGACAGCGGATAGCAGCCGAGGGTTCGGAACCGGACCCAGCGCTCCTCCACCTCTTCGCCGGGCCGGGGCCGAAGGCGCTCGTCGGCGAGCGCGAGTATCGTACCGTCGCGGACGATCGTCGGCCGCGGCGCCGCGAAGTAGAGCGACGAGACCTCGATTCCCTGGGCCTCGACGTAGGCCCAGACGTCGAACTCGGTCCAGTTGGAGAGCGGGAAGACCCGGAAGCTCTCGCCCTTCGACTTGCGCGCATTGTAGAGGCGCCAGAGCTCCGGCCGCTGGCGCTTGGGGTCCCAGCGCTGGCCGGCGGCCCGGAACGAGAAGATCCGCTCCTTGGCCCTTACCCTCTCCTCGTCGCGGCGGGCGCCGCCGATGGCGAGGTCGAAGCCGCCCTCCTCGAGCGCCTGCTTCAGCCCGTCCGTCTTCCACATCTGGGTATGGAGCGCGGAGCCATGGTCGATCGGGTTGATCCCGCGCGCCTCGGCTTCGGGATTGCGGTGGACGATCAGCTTCATCCCGGCCCTCGCCGCCGCCCGGTCGCGAAGGTCGTACATCTCCGGGAATTTCCAGGTCGTGTCGACATGGAGCAGCGGGAAGGGGGGCGGCGCGGGCGCGAAAGCCTTCACCGCAAGGTGGAGCAGAACCGAGCTGTCCTTGCCCGCCGAATAGAGCATGACGGGCCGCTCCGCCTCGGCCGCCGCCTCGCGCATTATGTGGATCGCCTCGGCCTCGAGCCGCTGGAGGTGGGTAAGCGTCATCGCGCCCGCTTCTAGAAGGGCCGCCGCCGCGGTTGCAACTTCGAGTGACCGCCGCCATGTCGCCCCCGATGACCCAGCCGCCCCTCCGAGCCGCGATCGTTCCGGTGACTCCGCTGCAGCAGAACAGCTGCCTGATCTGGTGCACCGCCACGATGAAGGGCGCCTTCACCGATCCCGGCGGCGATCTCGACCGGCTGAAGGCCGCGGCCCGCGAGCACGGTGTGGAGGTCGAGAAGATCCTCCTCACCCACGGCCATATCGACCATTGCGGTTCGGCGAAGATCCTCGCTGACGAGCTCGGCGTTCCGATCGAGGGGCCGCATGAGGCCGATCGCTTCTGGATCGCCCGGCTCGAGGATGACGGGCGCAATTACGGGATCACCGGCAAGGTCTTCGAATCGGACCGCTGGCTGGTCGACGGCGACACGGTGACGGTGGGGGACCTGGTGCTCGACGTCTATCACTGCCCCGGCCACACGCCGGGCCACGTCGTCTTCCATCACGCGCCGTCCAAATTCGCTATCGTCGGCGACGTCCTGTTCCGGGGCTCGATCGGCCGCACCGATTTCCCGATGGGGAACCACCAGGACCTGATCGACGCGATCACCGGGCGGCTGTGGCCCCTCGGTTCCGATACCGCTTTCGTCCCCGGCCACGGGCCGATGAGCACGTTCGGTCAGGAAAGGCAGACCAACCCGTTCGTCGCCGACCGGGTGCTAGGGCGCCCCGCAGCCCGCCAGGTCTGACCAGCCGAAGAAGCGCACCGCGTTGTTGAACAATATGTCGCGCCGCTGCCCGGGCGTCAGGTAATCGGCCTCGCGATAGGCCTGGAGCGATTCTTCGATCGCCTCCGGCCAGACCATCTGGTCCGATCCGAACATGATTCGCTTGCCGAAGCCCTCGTCGACCAGCCGCTTCAGATAGGCGTGGAAGGCGGTGCGGTTCTCGTACCAGTGGATGGCGCCGAGATCGACATAGACGTTGGGGTAGGAGTTGAGCAGCGCCTGGATCTCGTCCGCGAACGGCCAGCCCGCGTGCATGATGAAGATCCTGAGCCGGGGATGGCGGACCAGCACCGCCTCGATCAGCAGCGGCCGCCCCAGCGCGGCGCGGTGGGCCGGCGCGCCCTGTTGGGTGATCAGCGCGGGGCCGCTGCCCATATGGTAGCCGACCGGGATCTGGAGCTGTTCGGCGAGCGCCCAGAACGGCTCCATGCGCGGGTCGTCGGGCGCCACCCCGGCATATTGCGGCGCGATCTCTCCGAGCAAAGCGAGCTTCCCCGCGGCGGCGAGGGCGCGCATCTGGTCGAGGTCCGACCCGGTCGGGATGGAGTCGCGGCCGTAGCCGAGCAGGATCCGGCCGCCGCTCGCCGCGACCATCGCCTCGGCGGGCGAGGTCAGCCCTTCCGAGCTGACGATTGCGCGGACGATCCCGAGCCGCTCCATCGCCGCGAGGGTGAGCCGGCGGTGGGAGGCGCTGTCGGTCGCGGCGCTGGGCTGGCCCGTGCGCGGGTTGGGCGCGTGCTGCACGAAGCGCGGGTCTCCCCCATAAGCGTGGAGGTGGACGTCGATCACCGGCTCGGCGACTCCTCGGCAGACGGCCGGCGGCGTCGCGGCCGCGGCCAGCACCGCGGCGACCAGCTCAAGCATGGCTGGCCGCGTAATTCACCGGCCCCGGCGGGGGCAGGTGGGAATAAGCGAGCACCAGCGCGTGAAGCGCCAGGCCGAGCAGGATGAGGGCGGTCGTGATCATGCCGATCATGCGCAGGCGCAATCTGTCGGGGCGCGGCCGGCTCATGCCGAGGCCGTGGGCGATGCGCGCCAGGATATAGAGTGCGGCGACGATCCAAAGCCACAGATGCGGCCCGACCGCCAGCTCGGTCAGCCCGAGCAGGATCAGGAAGAAGGGCGTGTTCTCGACGTAATTGGCCTGCGCCCGCATCCGGGCGATCAGAGCTTCGTTGCCGCCGTCGCCGATCGAGATCCGGTAGGCGGTGCGCAACTGGCTGACCCGCATTCCGAGCCACATGTTGAGCAGGGTCGCGGCCGCGGTGATGGTGAGCGTGATCGGTAGAATCATGGCGCGGTCTCCCCCTCGCGCGAAGGAGAGTCGCACGGGCTCCCCGCGCTTGCAACAGCGGGGAAAATCGCTATAGGCCGGGCCGCTCGAAGCGAGCCTTCCGGCCGCCATGGCCCGCGGCCGAACCGCCGTTGACCTTTGGCACCGTGCTCGCCACATGCGAACCCTAGCGTATTGGAACAGGTGCCAGGATGGCCGTCCCCAAGAGAAAAACCTCGCCGTCGAAGCGCAACATGCGCCGCAGCCATCACGCGCTGAAGCCGGTCAACTACCAGGAATGCCCGAATTGCGGCGAGCTTCGGCTTCCGCACAATCTCTGCGCCGCCTGCGGCCATTATAACGGGCGTGAAATCCGCCGCGACGAGGCGTAAGACCGGCCCGGGCGGCATAAGGAGAAGTTATAAGTGGGCAGCGGGCCGCGTATCGCCATCGACGCGATGGGTGGCGACCACGGCCCCGCGACCCTGCTGGCCGGCGCCGAGCTCGCCTACCAGAGGCGCGACGACCTCTCCTTCCTCCTGTTCGGCGACGCGGCGGCGATCGCACCCGAGCTCGCGGTGCGGCCCGGCCTGAGGGCGGTCAGCGAGGTCGTCCACTGCCCCGAGACGATCAGCGCCGACGACAAGCCGAGCCAGGCGATCCGCCGCGCCAAGACCACCTCGATGGGCCAGATGATCGCCGCGGTGAAGGACGGGGCGGCCGACGCGGCCGTGTCCGGAGGCAATACCGGCGCCCTGATGGCGATGTCGAAGCTGGCGCTCCGGACGATGCCCGGGATCGACCGGCCCGCCCTCGCCGCCTTGCTTCCGACGCTGGGCGCCAACGATCTCGTCATGCTCGATCTCGGCGCCAACACCGAATCGGACGCCCGCAACCTCGTCCAGTTCGCGGTGATGGGCGCGGCCTATGCGCGGGTGATCCTCGACCTCGATCGGCCCCGGGTGCAGCTGCTCAACATCGGCACCGAGGAGATGAAGGGCACGGACGAGCTGAAGGACGCCGCCGCCGTGCTCCGCGAGGCCGACTATCTCGGCCTCAGCTTCGACGGCTTCATCGAGGGCGACAAATTGTCGCGCGGCGACGTCGACGTGGTGGTGACCGACGGCTTCTCCGGCAACATCGCCCTGAAGTCGCTGGAGGGCACCGCCCGCTTCGTCACCGACCTGCTCCGCCGCGCCTTCACCAGCTCGGTGCGATCGAAGATCGGCTTCCTGATCTCGCGGCCGGCGACCGAGCTGCTTCGGCACCATCTCGATCCGAACAACCATAACGGCGCGGTCTTCCTCGGCCTCAACGGCCTGATCGTGAAGAGCCACGGAAGCGCCACCGACAAGGGCTTCGCCAACGCCATCCGGGTGGCGGCGCGGATGGTCCGCGAGGATCTGACCCGCAAGATCATCGAGGATCTGGACCGGGTCGCCGCCCACCGAACCCAGGCCGCGGCGCAATGAGCCGCCGCTCGGTCATCGTCGGCACCGGCTCGGCGCTTCCGCCGCGCCGGGTCACCAACGCCGAGCTGGCCGAGCGGGTCGAGACGACCCACGAATGGATCGTCGAGCGGACCGGAATCGAGGCTCGGCATATCGCCGGCGACGGCGAGACCACCGCGACGCTGGCCACCGAGGCGGCGCGCAAGGCGCTCGACTCGGCCGGGGTGCCGGCGAGCAAGGTCGGCCTGATCGTGCTCGCCACCGCGACGCCGGACCAGACCTTTCCGGCCTCGGCCACCCGGGTCCAGACCGCGCTCGGAATCGACGATTGCATCGCCTTCGACGTCGCCGCCGTCTGCACCGGCTTCCTCTACGCCCTCTCGGTCGCCGACAATATGGTGAAGGGCGGCATGGCCGATCATGCGCTCGTCATCGGGTCGGAGACGTTCAGCCGGATCCTCGACTGGGAGGACCGGGCGACCTGCGTCCTGTTCGGCGACGGCGCCGGAGCGGTTCTGCTCGAGGCCCAGGAGGGGGAGGACAGGGGAGTCCTCGCCACCCGGCTTCACGCCGACGGCCGCCACAACGACCTCCTCTATGTCGACGGCGGGGTCTCGACGACCGGCACGGTCGGCAAGCTTCGGATGAAGGGCAAGGAGGTGTTCCGCCACGCGGTCGTCAACCTGGCCGACGTCCTCAATGAAGTTCTGACCGCCTCCGGCCACAAAGCGGAGGAGGTCGACTGGGTGGTTCCGCACCAGGCCAACAAGCGGATCCTCGACGCCACCGCGAGGAAGCTCGGGCTCGATCCGGCCCGGGTCGTGGTCACCGTCGACCAGCATGCCAACACCTCCGCCGCCTCGGTTCCGCTGGCGCTCGACACCGCCGTCAAGGACGGCCGCATCAAGCGCGGCGACCTCCTCGTGCTCGAAGCGATGGGGGGCGGCTTCACGTGGGGCGCGGCGGTGGTCCGCTTCTAAAGGCATTCTGGCGCAGACGCGGTTTGCACAAGAAGCCAAGCTCGACTATGGTTTAGCCCTGAAGTCTCGGGGGAGGGAAGACGAGATGGCCGACGCAGGAACGATCAGGCGGGTCGACGCCGGTACATTGACACGGGCGGACCTTGCGGACGTCGTCCATCGCGAGATCGGACTGTCCCGCGCCGAATCGGCGGGAATCGTCGAGCGGATCCTCCACCATATGTGCGCCGCTCTGTCGGACGGCCAGAACGTGAAGATCTCCGGCTTCGGCAGCTTCATCCTGCGCGACAAGGGCGAGCGGGTCGGCCGCAACCCCAAGACCGGCGTCGAAGTGCCGATCGCGCCGCGCCGAGTCCTGACCTTCCGCGCCAGTCAGATCATGCGCGAGCGGATCGCCAAGGGCGGCTGAGGCCGGCCATGGCGGACGCTTCCGGCAAGAGCGATCAGGCCTTCCGAACGATCGGGGAGCTGGCCAGCGACCTCGGCGTGCCGCAGCATATCCTGCGTTACTGGGAGACCCGCTTTCCGCAGCTGAAGCCGCTTCAGCGCGCCGGCAACCGCCGCTATTACCGCGCCGCCGACGTCCAGCTCGCCCATCGGATCCACCGGCTGCTCAACCAGGACGGCTATACGATCCGCGGAGTCCAGCAGCTCCTTCAGAGCGGAGCGGCGGACGCCCGGGAGAGCGGCGGTTCCACCGAGTCCGCTCCGCCCGCGGCCGCGAACGAATCGGGCGCGATCTCCGTCGGGTCGCTGCGCGCGATCCGGCAAGCCCTGGTCGAGGCGCTGGAGGCGACCGCCGCCTGAGCGCGGCCGCGGCGCACATCCCAGATCAATGTCGCTTTCCGCTCATCCTGAGTAGCCGCTGAGCGAAGTCGAAGCGGCGTATCGAAGGACGCTTTCAAAATGGTCCTTCGAGACGGGCCTTCGCCAGGCTCAGTCCCTCCTCAGGATGAGCGGTTCGAGTTCGGGCTAATCGGGCCCTATTGCTTCAGCGCCTTGTAGCTCCACACCGTATTCTGGACCCTGTCGACGATGCCGACGTGCATCGCCTTGCCGCCGGGGAGCGCGGTCATGGTGATGATCTGCACCACCTTGCCGCCGCGGGTGTCGGTTTCGACATAGGTCCGCGCATTGGTCCGCCTCATCGCCGCCATCGTGTGCGCCGGATCGCCGTTCACCGGCACCGCCGGTCCGCCGAGCCGCGCCGAGTAGGAGATGCCGGTCGGAGTCGAGACGTGGACGACATTGCCGTCCGTCCGCATGCTGACGATGAGGCCGGCGTCGGTCATGTCGCCCATGCTGGTGTTGCGCCAGGATCCCGAAAGGGCGTGGGCGCCGGCTATGGGCCGGCCGATCCGCTCCTCCGTGCCGCTGCCGGTGACGATCTTGCCGTTGGGGCTGGAAGTGTCGCGGAACGTGTAGGTCATCGTCCGGCCGTCGGCGGAGACGGTGTCGGTCGCCTCGCCCATCGCCTTGCCGCCCTTGCGCTGGGCGAAGGTGACGGTGCGAGCGTCGACGATCTTGACCGCCTGCTCGTCGTAATAGGGATGGCCGCTGACGGCATGGAAGGCGCCGTCGGCCTTGATGGTGACTCGCGGCACGCAGGAGCTGCAGGTGTAGACTCCGCCCCTGATCAGATAGACGTCCGGCTTGCTCGGCCATTTGACCGAGGCGAGATCGGCCTTCCAGGTGCCGTCGAGCGGGCTTGCGGCGAGAGCGGGGCCGGCGGCGAAGGCCGAGACGAGCAGGGCCGCGATGAGCTTGTGCATGGATTATCCTCCCCAACAGACACGCAGACTCTGAAGCGGGATACGGGCCGCGGACGGCGGCCCTTGTTGCCGCCGCGAAACGATGGGAGTCAATCCTCCGGGCCCAGCTCCGGATCGAGATCGCGCGGCCGGATGAAGCGGCTGAGCTCGCCGCCACCGGCGCGGACCGTCGCCCAGCTTTCGACCGGCAAGGCGATCTCGGCGAGGGTCGCGGTAGGGTATTTGAGCTGGAGCTCGGAATGCAGGGGACCGGCCTTAGTCAGCGCCAGCGCCAGGCTCTCGAGCCCCGGATTGTGGCCGACAAGGAGCAGGGTCCCGACGCTCGCGCGAGCTTCGTGGACCACCTCCAGCAGCATCTGGGGCGGGGCCAGATAGAGGCGCTCGTCATAATGGGCCGGGAGCGGGCCGAACTCCTCGGCGACCGCCTCGATCGTCTCGATGACGCGCCGCGCGGGGGAGGCGAGGACCAGGTCGAAGCCGAGGCCGAGGCGGCGCATCTCCCGAGCCACCGTCGAGGCGGCACGGCGGCCTCGGGGATTGAGCGGGCGGTCGAAATCGCGGGCGACTGGGTCGTCCCAGCCCGATTTCGCGTGACGAAGCAAGGTCAGGATTTTCATTCCGCCTCGTCGGCCAGCCTCTCCGGCTCGACCTGATGCCCGAAAGAAGATTGGGTTGAAAGGCGCGACCTCACCCGCTCCAGCGCTTCGTCGAGCGGCAGCCGGCGGACCGTGACTCCCGGCGGGAAGGCGGTGAGCAGCCGGCTCGGAGTCGCGGCCGACAGCAGGACGAAGACCCCCCGGTCTCCCTCGCGGCGTATCAGGCGCCCGAACGCCTGGGCGAGGCGGGCCCGGACCACCCGGTCGTCATAGGCGCTGCCGCCGCCCGCCGCCCGCCGCGCCGCGTGGAGCACGGTCGGGCGCGGCCAGGGCACGCCCTCCATCACCACCAGCCGAAGCGATTCGCCGGGGACGTCGACCCCGTCCCTCAGCGCGTCGGTGCCGAGCAGGGAAGCGCGGGGGTCGTCGCGGAAGATGTCGACCAGGGTGCCGGTGTCGATCGGATCGACATGCTGGGCGTAGAGCGGAAGGCCGATCCGGGCGAGGCGATCGGCGATGCGGGCGTGGACCGCCTTCAGCCGCTGGATCGCGGTGAACAGGCCGAGGGTGCCGCCCTCGGCCGCCTCGATCAGCCGCGCATAGGCGCCGGCGAGCTGGGGCACGTCGCCGCGCCTGACGTCGGTGACGACGATCACCTCGGCGTTGGCGCGATAGTCGAACGGGCTCGCCGCCTCGAACCGCGCGGAGCCGCCGATGTGAGCGGCGCCGGTGCGGGCCTCGGCCGACTCCCAGCCTTCGCCGCCGCGCAGGGTAGCGGAGGTGACGAGGACGCTATGGGCCGGCTTCAGCACGGCTTCCGCGAGCGGCCGGGTCGGGTCGAGCCAGCGGCGGTGGAGGCCGATATCATATTCGCACCCCTCGGCGCGTTCCACCGCCAGCCAGTCGACATAATCGGGATCGGCCGGGCCGCCGATCCGGCCGGCGAGGCCGATCCAGGCGGCGAGCGTCTGCGTCCGCCAGGCAAGGCCGCCGAGCGCGCCCTCGATCCGAGCCCGCGCGGCCCCGTCGAGCCAGTCCGGCGCATCCTCCAGCACCGCCTGAAGCCGGTTGCCGAGCGCGACCAGCGGCCGCACCAGCAGCTCCAGCGCCTCGACCGCCGGCGCCGCCGCCTCGACGATCGCGCCGTCGAGCTCGGCCATCTCGGTCTCGATTCCGTAGCCGGCGTCCTGGGCGGTGGCCCGGGCGTAGACCGTGGCGCGCACCGCCGCGAGCAGCTTCTCGACCGGGCCGAACGGCAGGCCTTCGGCGAGCCGGCCGAGCCAGCCGTCGCCGGGAAGGAGCTGGGCCGCCTCGACCGCCTGCTCGAGTGCCGCCGCGCCCGCCTCGTCGTAGGAGGCGACGTCCATCAATCGGGCGGCGAGGCCCCGGCGGCGGCCCCGGCTCCGGCTTTCCGGGCCGACGATCCAGCGCCGCATCTCGATCGCCTCCTGGCCGGTCAGCGCCGCGGCGAAGGTCGAATCGGCGGCGTCGAACAGATGATGGCCCTCGTCGAAGACGATCCGGGTCGGGGCATTGGCGAGGTCTCGGCCGCGGGCGGCGTTGACCATGACGAGGGCATGGTTGGCGATGACGAGGTCGGCCGCCTGGCTCGCCCGCGCCGCCCGCTCGATGAAGCATTTGCGGTAATGCGGGCAGCCGGCATAGACGCACTCGCCGCGCCGGTCGGTGAGCGCGGTCGCACCGGCGCGTCGGAACAGGCTAACGAGCCAGCCGGGCAGGTCGCCGCCGACCATGTCGCCGTCCTTCGACCAGGCCGCCCAGCGGGCGACAAGCTGGGCGAGGATCGCCGCGCGTCCCGAGAAGCCGCCCTGGAGCGCGTCCTCGAGGTTCAAAAGGCAGAGATAATTCTCGCGCCCCTTGCGGATGACGACCTTCTTCCGACGCTCGTCGGCATCGGGGAACAGGCGCGCGCCCTCGCGGTCGAGCTGGCGCTGGAGCGCCTTGGTGTAGGTCGAGACCCACACCGCCCCGTCGGCCCGCTCCGCCCAGAGCGAGGCCGGAGCGAGATAGCCGAGGGTCTTGCCGATGCCGGTCCCCGCCTCGGCGAGGAGCAGGTTCGGCCGGTCGCGCGTGTCTCGCGGCGCGAAGACCCCGGCGGCGGTGGCGGCATAATCGCGCTGGCCCTGGCGGACCTCGGCGCCATCCCCGACCAGCCGCACCAAACGCGCCACCGCTTCCTCGGCCTCGAGGCGGACGCTCGCGGGCGGAGGACGGCCGCTCGTCTCCTCCCATTCGGGGAGGCGCGAGAACAGCCAGCGCTCGTCCCGCTCCGGCCGCTTCAGCCGCTCGGCGACGGCCGGCGCCCAGGTCCAGCGCAGCCGGTAGAGCGACTGGGCCGAGGCCCACGCCCCTTCCCGCTCCGGCCAGTCGCCCCGAAGCCGCTCGAGCAGGGCCTCGGCGGCCCGGAGCAGGAAGGGCGCGGCCTCCGAGTCCGACCGCGGCGGCTCCAGCCCCAGCGCTTCGGCGAGGCCCTTGGGAGTCGGCACCGCGAATCGAGCAGGGTGGACGAAGGCGAACAGCTCGAGGAGGTCGAGCCCCGACAGATCGGGATAGCCGAGCCGCTGGCCGATCAGGGGCGCGTTGAGCATGATCGCGGGGGTCTCGGCCGCCCGGGCGATCGCCTCGCCTCGCCCGAGCGCCCTTGTCTCGCCGTCGGGAGTCGCCAGCCAGATGCCGCCATGGGTTGCGTGGAGCGCCGGATAAGGCAAAGAGACCGCCATTCCCGTGGGATGGCTCAGAAGGAACGAAAGGGCAACTGTTGACCGTCCCGGATGCGCTTCGATCCGCCGCTTTGATCTCCAAGGCCTGGCCCTATGAGGAAGCGCGCAAGCTCCTGAAGCGCTACCCGGACGGCCCGCCCGCCGGTGAGATCGTGTTCGAGACCGGCTACGGCCCCTCCGGCCTCCCCCATCTCGGCACCTTCCAGGAAGTCGCCCGCACTCTGATGGTCCGCCACGCTCTCACCGAGATGGTCGACTGGCCCAGCCGCCTCATCGCTTTCTCCGACGACATGGACGGGATGCGCAAGGTGCCGCCCGGAGTGCCCCACCAGGAGATGATGCACCAGCATCTCGACCAGCCGCTGTCGCGGGTGCCCGATCCCTATGGTTGCGGGCACGAGAGCTACGCCGCCCACAACAACAACCTGCTGCGCCA
>Ga0206353_11422322_pt1 | contig 15473 bp, 19 predicted proteins | sample DielMetaTC5am4_FD_146436 | JGI IMG/M metagenome (GOLD analysis project Ga0206353, IMG submission 146436) | Corn rhizosphere microbial communities from Kellogg Biological Station, Michigan, USA - Diel MetaT C5am-4 (Metagenome Metatranscriptome)... | ecosystem: Host-associated > Plants > Roots >...
AGCTCGGCCAATCGGGCGATCAGCCGCTCCGCCGCCTCGGCCGTCGTCTTGAACAGGGCGGCGACCTCGTCGCCCTCCTCGATCTTCCCCTCCCAGCGGTAGATCGAGCGGCAGGGGCCGAGGATGTTGGCGCAGGCGGCGAGCCGCTCCTCGACCAGGGTGCGGGCGATCCGCGCCGCCTCGTCCGCGTCCGCGAAGGTCGCGTAGACGGAGACGATCCCGCTCACGCCCGGCGCTCCCCGAGCCGGTGCGCGGTGGCGAGGAGGGTGGCAAGGAGGATCACCGCCATGCCCTGGTGGGCGGCGGCGAGGGGGATTCGGACGCCCGACAGCAAGGTGGCGATTCCGAGCGAGATCTGGACGGCGACCGCGACCGCCAGGGCGGCGGCGTAACCGCGACGCCCGCGCACCCAGGCCGCCGCGGCGAGCATCGCGACCGCCACGGCCACGACCCACGCGAGCCAGCGGTGGATGAACTGGACGACGATGGGATTGTCGACCAGATTGGCGAGCCACGGCCGCATCAGCGGCGCCGCCGCCGGGAACCATTCGTCCCCCATCTTCGGCCAGCTGTTGTAGGCGAAGCCGGCGTCGAGCCCCGCGACATAGGCGCCGTACATCAATTGCAGCACCAGCGCCGAGAGCGCCCAGATGGCCAGGGTCGGCATCGCCGCCGGCCGTGCCTCGGGATCGGCGGCGAGCGCTCTCAAATCGAGCGCGACCCACAGGCAGGCGGAGAAGATGGCGAGCGCGGTCAGGAGGTGGATGGCGAGGCGGATGTGGCTGACCTCCGGCCGGTCGACCAGGCCCGAGGCGACCATCCACCAGCCGATCGCCCCCTGCAGGGCGCCCAATGCGAGGATCGCGCCGAGCTTCCAGCCATAGCCTTTGGGGATCGCCCGCTTCCACGCGAACCAGAGGAGCGGAAGAGCGAAGACGAGGCCGATCGCCCGGCCGAGCAGTCGGTGGACATATTCCCAGAAGAAGATGTTCTTGAATTCGGGGAGGCTCATGCCGCTGTTGACCAGCTGATATTGCGGGCTCGCCCGATAGGCTTCGAACTCGGCCCGCCACTGAAGCTCATTGAGGGGCGGCAGGGCCCCGGAGATCGGCTCCCACTTGACGATCGATAGGCCCGATTCGGTGAGCCGGGTGATCCCGCCCACCACCACCATCGCCAGGACGAGGACCGCGACCGTCAGCAGCCACCGGGAAAGAGCGAGCGGCCGCGTTCGCGTGTTGGAAGTGGAGATTGCGGCGGTCGCCATGATGCGGGCGATATGATCGCTGCGGAGTGGCTCGACAAGCGCCGGCACTGCCTGTCGTCGCCTTGCCACAGGAGAAACTTTTCATGGAATGTGATGTTGTAACTTTACGGATGTGACATTATAGCGTCGTCACGCACTCATATGGGCGAGGGAATGTTCGCAGGCGCGCACGAAAGAGGGTTGTTCGACCGGCTGGCCATCGCCCTGTCGGGCCTGTGCCTCATTCACTGCGTCGCCAGCGCCATCTTCGTCGCCCTGCTGGCGACCGCCGGCGGCTTCCTCTTGAACCCGGCGATCCACGAGGTCGGCCTCACCTTCGCCATCGGCCTTGGAATGGCGGCGCTCGGCCGCGGCATCCTCGTCCACGGCTTCATGATGCCGCCGGCGATCGGCGGCCTCGGCCTCGGCGTGATGGCCGGCTCGCTGTCGCTTCCCGAAGGCGGGACGGGCACGCTCTATACAATCCTCGGAGTGGCGATCCTCGCCTTGGGCCACGATCTCAACCGCCGCGCGGTGATCTGACGAAGAAGGCGGAAGCGGCCTTAGCCGCCTCCGCCCCCCCGGTTCGCGTATGCCGCCTTGCTAGCAGCGAGGGCTTGAAAAAAGGTTGAGGCTCAGCGCCGGCGGGGCGCCGAGCTTTCCTTCGACGCTTCGGCCTGGAGATCGGCCATGTGGGCGGTGAGCCTGGCCGGCAGTTGCCGCCCGGCGATCGCCGCCGTCCAGGGATTCATCGCGAAGCACGCGCCGCTATGGTCGCCGCATTCGCGCACTTCGCCGGTATCGGAATCGACGACGACGATGATGTGCTCGTCGTCGGCGAGGTTGGCCGCGGCCGAATCGCCCTTCTTTTGGCCGATATCGGCCCGCGACCACAGCGTTCCGGCGTCGAACACGCCGATCCCGGCATATCGGCCGTGGTGCGGCGGCGGAGCGCCGCGCTCGGCCGGCTCGTTGTGACAGCCACTCAGGAACAGGGCCGCGCCCAGCGCGGCCGGCACCCGGATCCCGTTCATCGGCGTCTCCTCCCGCCCAATCCTATTACAGGAGGGCGGCGTGGCCAATCTCAGACGGGCTCCTGCGGCGCCGAGCCCTGCATGCCGAGACGGCGGTGGTGCCAGGCGAAGACGGCGAACGCGCCGCGGTGGGGGCGAAGGGCTTCGGCGAGCGCCCGGATCTGCTTCTCGCTCGGCCTCTCCTCCATGCCGAATATGGCGCCGGTCTCGATCTGCACGGCGAGGTCACCCGCCGGCCAGATGTCTCGGCGCCCCTCGGCGAACAGAAGGTAGATTTCGGCGGTCCAGCGGCCGATCCCCTTGACCTGGACAAGCTGGGCGATGGCTTCCTCGTCGTCCTCGGGCAAGGCGTCGAAATCGAGACGACCGGAGATCACCTCCTCGGCGAGGCTTCGCGCGTAGCTCGCTTTCTGGCGCGAGAGGCCGGCGGCGCGCAGGGTCTCGTCGCTGGCGGCGAGCAGCGCTTCGGGCGAGGGCGGATCGCCGACCAGGGCGGTCAGCTTGCTCCACATCGAGGCGGCGGCCTTGATCGAGACCTGCTGGCCGACGATGGCGCGGAGCAGGGTGACGTAGCCCCGGCCGCTGATCCGGGGCTCGGGATAGCCGGCGCGGGCGAGCGCGGCGGCGATCGCCGGCTCCCGCTCCGCCAGAGCGTCGAGCGACGCCCTCAGATCCTCGGCGCTGATTCCCACCCTGTCCTCCGCCTTGAAATCGGCTCTCGGGCCTAGCATAGGTCCGCGCCCCGGCACCTCCCGAAATCGGCGGCATCAAAAAGGCATATGGCAAAGCTCATCATCATCGGCCGCGACGGCCGGGAAGCGACGGTCGACGGCAAGGCGGGCTGGAGCGTCATGGAGAATATCCGCAACGCCGGCTTCGACGAATTGCTGGCCCTGTGCGGCGGCTGCTGCAGCTGCGCCACCTGCCACGTCCACGTCGATCCCTCCTGGGTGGCGCGGCTGAATCCGATCGCCGCCGACGAGGACGACCTTCTCGACAGCTCGAGCTGGCGCCAGCCCAACAGCCGCCTGTCCTGCCAGATCGAGTTCGGCGAGGAGCTGGACGGTCTCAAGGTCCAGATCGCGCCGGAGGATTGATATCCTCCCCTCGATTTCGAGGGGAGGGGGACCGCGCGCAGCGCGGTGGAGGGGCTTCTTGCGGCGAAGGAGGCCCCTCCACCATGCTTCGCATGGTCCCCCTCCCCCCGCAAATGCGGGGGAGGATTAGATCAGAAGCGGATCACCGCCGTCGGGACGGCCTTGGTGGTCGGCGTGATATGCCACACCACCTTGGTTCCCGGGCCGGGCGCCGGGCCCTCCTCGTTGTTCTGCATGACGAGGTTCGCGTCGGTGGTGAGGGTGAAGAGGCCTTCGCGCCCCTCGGCGTCGGTCGGCGTGCCGGGCGCGCCCATGTCCTGGGTCATGTCGCCGAAGGCGGGCGCCTTGATCCTGACCGAGCCGTCCTTCCTGAGCTCGATCACGACCCAGGGGATGATCGCCATCGCGTCGAGGTTGATCGGATAGACGAAGCCTCGGTCGAGGCGCCCGGCGATCGCGTAATCGACCCTGAACTTGTTGCCGCCGAGATATTCGACCGAGCGGTAGCCCTCCTCCTTCGAAAGCGCCTCGGCGATCGCCTTGCGCTGGGCGATCGTCTCGGCGCTGGGCGGGCCGGGCGGCGCCTTCTTGCCCTTGTCGTCGGTGACCTGCGGGTCGGTCGCCAGAACCTCGCCCTGGTAGGTGAAGGTGAAGCTCCGGTCTTTCCTGATGTCGAGGGTCGAGACGAACTTGCCGGGACTGAGGATGCAGGAGACGAGCAGCAGCGTCGCGGCCAGCGCGACGCTCAGGCGGACGAACTTCATGGCATCACCCCCCCAAGGACTACCGGGTCGTTGTCGCCGCCGCGTATAGAGCAATCGCCGCCGCGTTGGAAACGTTGAGGCTCTCCATCCGCTCGCCGATCGGCAGCCGGGCGAGCGCATCGCAATGCTGGCCCGTATTGTGGCGCATCCCCTCGCCTTCCGCGCCGAGGACGAGAGCGACCCGCGGCGGGCCGAGCGCCTCGGCAAGCGTCATCTCCGCCTCGCCGGCGAGGCCGATCCGCCAGAAGCCCGCCTCGGCCATCTCGTCGAGCGCCCGGGCGAGGTTGACCACCCGCACCCACGGCACGCTTTCCAGCGCCCCGCTCGCCGCCTTGGCGAGCGCCCCGGATTCGGGCGGCGCGTGGCGGTCCTGGGTGACGAGGCCGAGCGCATCGAAGGCGGCGGCCGAGCGCAGGATCGCGCCGACATTATGCGGGTCGGTGACCTGGTCGAGGACGAGCAAGGGCCGCCCCTCGGGCGAATCGTCGAGCAAATCGGCGAGCAGACGGTCGTCGAGCCGCTCGACGTCGGCGACGATCCCCTGGTGCGGCGCGTCGCGCGGTACGAGGCGTCCGAGGTCGGCCGCGTCGGCGAAGGTGGTGGGAACGGAAGGCGGCAGCTCGAGCTCGGCCGCCGCCTCCCGGGTGACCCAGAGCCTCAAGACGTCGCGGTCGGGGTTGGCGAGCGCGGCGGCGACGGCGTGGCGCCCCCAGAATCGGGGCCGGTTCTCGGGCTTGCTCGCCTGGCGGGCTTTGCGGCGCATGACGCTGCCATGACCGCGCTCGCCACCGCTGGCAAGCGTCGGGACGGCGTTACTTGGCGGCCACGAGCACTCCGTCCCGCAGGCTCTCGTTCGCGAAGCGCAGGACGGCATCCAATTGCTTGCGGACCAGCTCGAGCGCCGAGCGATCCTGCACCTTGTCCGGCGGGAGCGCGATGTCGCCCGCCTCGGTGCGGATCAGCGAACCCTTCTTGATGAGGGCTTCGACCCTGCGGCGCGTCGTTTCCCGGTTGAGGCCGGTCGCCGCGGCGATCGAGGCCACGTTGCACGCCTGAAGCTGTTCCAGGGGCAGGTACACGTCCAGGGCGCGGCGATCCTCGTCGAGGCCGGCCCGAGTGAATTTCTCCGAAGTGATGGCGATCACCGCCAGGATGATGAGAACCGTCTCGGGATCCATCCGTCCCCGCCGCCACACCTCCATGGACCGGGTGAGGAGGATCGCCGAACGGATCGCCGTGAGGCGGCTGTTGGCGCCCGCCTCCGCTTCGTCGACCATGAGCTGCATTCAACGCGTCCCAAGACGGAGACGGCGGGCCTCGCGCCGCGCCTCGATCGCGGCTCCTGTACACGCCGAACAGCCTTGAGCGAAATGGGCCCGCCCCCGAGGGATACGAAGGCGGGCCCGCCAGCCTGCTCGTGGGGAAGCCGGCCGGGCCGCCTCGATAATCGAGCGGACGCCCGCGACGGGCGCGAAGAGCCTCATTTTGTGCTTTTTGGCCCGTGCGGACCTGGATGAGGCGGCCCGGCATGTTGCCGGCGGTTTCTGCGGCGGTGGAGCGGGTAGCGGGAATCGAACCCGCGTCACAAGCTTGGAAGGCTAGTGCTCTACCATTGAGCTATACCCGCCTACGCCCCCGCCTAACGGCGCGAGCTTCGGCGGGCAAGCCCGCTTGAGCCGCGGTTCGACATGAAGGCTGGCTTGCCAGCCATAGCTCCCGAAGGGAGCGGCGGCTGGTGGACAGGGCTGGATTCGAACCAGCGTAGGGCCATGCCCGGCAGATTTACAGTCTGCTGCCTTTAACCACTCGGCCACCTGTCCAGCGGCGCCCATCTCGGGAGGGCGACCCCTTGGCGGAAGGGGCCGGGGCTGTCAACGCCGCGGCCGCCGAAGGGTCAGGCGCGTCCGTCCGGCTCGCGCTTCAGCCAGGCCATCAGCTCGGGGAAGGGCACCGCCTGGTGGAACTCGATTCCGGCGAGGCCGTCCTTGCACCAGCGAACGACGCCCTTGATCGGCCGGAACCGCTCGAGGGTGAGGACGATCTCGGCGCCGACCTCGAGAGGCTCGTCGATCTCGATCTTGACCCCGCCCTGGCTGATGTCGCGGGTGTTGGCGCCGTAGAGCCGGGCGCCGCAGCGCAGGGTGGCCAGCCGGTCGACCTCGACCCTCGGCATTCGCGGCCGCCAGCCATTCTCGATCGCCGCCTGGCTCGACAGCATCTCGGCGACGTCGATCGGCGCGTGGAACTTTATCCCGACGTTCGAGCCTTCCGCCCAGACCACCTTGCCGGTGATCTGCTGGTTGCTCTTCAATTCGATCGCCACCGCCTCGCCCTCGGCGTGGCAGCCATAGACATGGGCCATGATTCCGCCGGCGGAGATGTTGCGGATCAGGCAGAGCTCGCGCCCGGCGCTTCCGATCAGGGCGCCGACGCGAAGGATGGTGAGGTGCCGCGGGTCGCCGCGCCTGTCGCCGGGCCTTGCCGGCGCCTGCTCCGAAAAGGAGAAGAGGGTCTCCTCATGGCAATCGTTCACAAGCATTCCGTCCCCGCAACCCCTGGCGGCGGCGAAGCCCCACTCCGTCCCGCCGCTCGGCAACACTATCGCCCGGGAGGCTTAAGAATGGCCTAACCGCATTCGCCGCGATCGCGCCGTTTCGGACCGATCCTGGAGGTCGGAAACGTTCACGGCTTGCTTACCATTCCCGGCTAAGCCTCCCCTCCCATGAACGCCGAGACCAGGATCGCGCCGGAGCTGCGCCAGGAGCCCCGTCCCCGCTCGGCGGTCAGCGCCGGAGTCGGCATCGCCGGCCTCGTCGGGCTGGTCGCCTGGGTGGCGATCGCGAGGGCCTTCGAATTTTCAGGGCCGCACGCCTCGCTGTGCGCGGTCGTCGCCTGCGGCGGGCCGATGCTGCTCTGGTCGCTCTTCGTCGACAAGGTGCACAAGAATCCCACCACCGGGATCGACTGGGCCTCGCCGCCGCGCCCGCTCAGGGAGTCGCTCGATTACTCCCTGGTCAAGATCGCGGGCCTGTGGGCGACCTGGTCGGGGATCGCCTTCCTCTATTGCATGGGCCGCTGGTACTGGTTCGATCCCTACCTCTTCGCGATGACGACCTTCGCCTGGGCCGCAATTCCCTTGCTGGTCCTGTCGGTGCCCTACGTCGTCTGGATCGACCGGCGCCTCAAGGATCCGCGCGACGGCGCCTGGCATTTCGGCCAGCTGCTGTTCGGCCGCACCGCGCTGGTCGAGCGCGAGAAGGTCTACGAGCATCTTCGCTGCTGGACGATCAAGGGCTTCTTCCTCGCCTTCATGGTGGCCGTGGTGCCGGGCAACTGGTTCCTGACCATCAATCCCAAGAGCGCCGACATCGTCTCCAATCTCGGCGCCCTGACCCGCTGGCTGATCTCGGCCATGTTCATGGTCGACACCAGCTTCGCGACCATCGGCTACGTCCTGACGATGAAGCCGCTCGACGCCCATATCCGATCGGCCAACCCTTATGCGGCGGGCTGGACGGCGGCGCTCATCTGCTACCCGCCCTTCGTGCTGATGGCCGACGGCGGGCCGCTCGATTACCATCCGGGAACGATGGGCGAGGACGGCTGGACCTATTGGCTCGGCGCCTATCCTTTGCTGATGATGGCGATCGCCATCGCAATGGTGGTGCTGACCGCGATCTACGCCTGGGCCACCGTCGCCTTCGGACTGCGTTTCTCCAACCTCACCCATCGCGGCGTGCTCACCCACGGCCCCTATGCCTGGACCAAGCACCCGGCCTACCTGTCGAAGAACCTGTTCTGGTGGCTGTGCACCCTGCCCTTCTTCGCCACCACGGGGAACGTCACCGACTGCATCCGCAACACCTTCATCATGGGGCTGGTCAGCGGCGTCTATTACTGGCGCGCCCGCACCGAGGAGCGGCATCTCTCGGCCGACCCGCATTACCGCGAATATGCCGCCTGGATGGCCGAGCACGGGCCGATCACGCGCCTGCTCACCCGCCGCCCCCGCCCCCTCGCTCCGGAGCCCCTCCCGGCCGAGTGAGCAGGTTCGCGAGGATCCGGTTTCCCACCGGAGTCAGGATCGATTCGGGATGGAATTGAAGGCCGGACTGGCTGGCCCGAACGTCGCTGATCGCCATCGCCATTCCGTCTATCTCGGCATGGACCCGGAAGCGGTCCGGCACGTGCCTCGTGCACAGCGAATGATAGCGGCCGACCGCGACCGGGCCGTCGATCCCGGCGAACGGGCCCTCGCCGTCATGGGTCAGCAAACTGGCCTTGCCGTGCACCGGCTCGGGCGCCCGGACCACCTCGCCGCCGGCCTCGAGCACGATCGCCTGGTGGCCGAGGCAGATTCCGGCGAGCGGCACCTTGCCCCTGGCCAGAGCGATCAGCTCGAGGCAGCAGCCCGCCTCCTCCGGCGCTCCGGGGCCGGGCGAGATCAGGATCGAGGCGCCGCTCACCTCCGCCTCGGCGAGGGCGCGGCGGGCGGAGACGCTGTTCCTCAGCACCCGCACTTTGGCGCCGAGCCGCTGCACCGCCTCGACCAGGTTGAAGGTGAAGGAATCGAGATTGTCGATCATCAGCACGTTCATCGCGCCGCTCCCGCCGCGGCGATCGCCGAAAGGACCGCGGACGCCTTCCTCCGGGTCTCGTCGGCTTCCTTCATCGGGTCCGAATCGTGGACCACGCCGGCCCCGGCGCGGACGAAGGCCGTGCCGTCCTTCACGACCGCCGACCGGATCACGACTCCGGTGTCCATCGCGCCCTCGCCGTTCAGCCAGCCGACCGCTCCGCCATAAGGGCCTCGGCGGGTCCGCTCGGCGCGGCGGAGCAGCTCCGTCGCCTTGAGCTTGGGCGCTCCGGAGAGGGTGCCGACGTTGAGGCAGGCCTGAAGGGCGTGGAGCGCATCGAAGCCGATCGCCAGCGCCCCCTTCACCGAGGAAACGAGGTGCATGACCCGGGCGTAGCGCTCGACGCTCATCAGCCTGGCGACCCGACGCGTGCCGGGAAGGCTGACCCGGGCGACATCGTTCCGCGCCAGATCGACCAGCATCATGTGCTCGGCGACCTCCTTCCGGTCGAGCCGCAGGTCGGCCTCCATCCGGTCGTCCTCGTCGGAATCGGCGCCGCGCGGCCTTGTGCCGGCGATCGGCTTCACCTCGACCATCGGCCAGCCCTGCTCGCGGACGATCCGGACCGACGTCTCGGGCGAGGCGCCGAACAGGACATGCCCGGGGCCGGAAACGAAGAACATGTAGGGGCTCGGATCGAGCGCGCGCACCGCGGCGAAGGCGGCGAGCGGGTCGGCGCAGGGCGCCCGGAAAGTCCGCGACGGGACGATCTGGTAGACGTCGCCGGCGAGGATATGGGCCTTCATCCGCTCCACGATTCGGGCGTAGGCGCAGTCGTCGAGATCGGGCTCCGCGTCGAAGCCGGTCGTCGGCGGTGGAACCGGCACGGGCGAGGCGGCTTCGCAGCGCTCCGCCAGCGCGGCGAGCCGCTCGGCGGCGGAATAATGGGCCGCTCTCGCGTCCGAGCCGTCCGCGAAGGCGGTGCAGACCAGGCGTGGGGCGAGCCCGGGCTCGGCGACGACCAGGGATTCGGCCAGCCAGAAGAGATAATCCGGATAGCCGAGCGGGTCCTCCGCGGAAGGGGGCAGGGTCTCGAGGAAATCGACATGATCGAAGGCGACGACCCCGAGACAGGCGAGCGTGAAGGGCTCTTCCGGGCTGTCGCTGCGAAGGCCCGAGACGATCGCCCGGAGCGCGTCGAACGGCGTGGCGGCGAGCAAGCGAGCCTCGGCATCGTCGCCTTGGGGTGCCGGGAAGCGAAGCGCGAGGCGGTCGTCGCTTTGCGCCTCCACCCGGTGGGCGAGGCCGGCGCCGACCGCGCGAAGCACCGCGCGGCCGCCGGCGGTGAGCGCGTCCAGCGTGACGGCGAGCCCGCGGCATTCGATCCTGACCGCCGCCTGGTCCATGATCAGGCTCGGCCCGGCGAGGGTCTCGAGCAGCATCGTGTCGCGTCGGCGGCCGCCGTCGGTGAGCGCGGCATAGAGGGCCAGCCGATCGTGGGCTTGGCCCAGCCGCCGGGTCAGCGCCTCGCCCGCGCCGACGGAAGGGAGCGGCGCGGTCACGCCAATTGCCGACCGACCGCGGCGACGACCGGGCGAAGCGCCGCCATCAGCCGCTCGAACTGCTCCGGGTAGAGCGACTGGGCGCCGTCCGACCAGGCGGCGGCGGCGAGCGCCATCGGGATGACGAAGTCGCGCACCCCGGTGCCGTGCGACGGGTCGACCAGTACCGGGAGATGGGTCTTCTGCTTGATGTAGGGGATGGCGTTGAGGTCGAGCGTGTTGCGGGTCGCGGTCTCGAAGGTGCGGATTCCGCGTTCGCACAGGATCACCTGCTCGTTCCCTTCGGCGAGCAGATATTCGGCGGCGAGCAGCAAATCCTCGACCCGGGCGGCCATTCCGCGCTTCAGAAGCACCGGCTTGCCGCAGCGGCCGACCGCTTTCAGGAGCGAGAAATTCTGCATGTTGCGGGCGCCGATCTGGAGCATGTCGGCCTGCTCGGCGACGATCCCGACGTCGGCCGTCTCCATCACCTCGGTGACCACGGGCAGGCCGAATTCGTCGCCGACGGCGCGAAGCAGCTTCAGCCCCTCCGGACCGTGGCCCTGGAAGGCATAGGGGCTGGTGCGCGGCTTGTAGGCGCCGGCGCGCACGCCGTGGGCGCCGGCCCGCTTGGCCGCCGCCACACTATTGCGCATCTGGCTCTCGGTCTCGACCGCGCAGGGCCCGGCGATCACCGTGAAGCCGCGCCCGCCGATCGCCGCCTTGCCGAACCGGACCACCGTGTCGTGCGGATGAAGCTCGCGGCTGACCAGTTTGTAGGGCGCGAGGATGGGTTTGAGCGATTCGACCATCGGATGGCTGTCGAGCGCCAGCTCGGCGAGCACCCTTTCGTCGCCGAGCGCTCCCAGCACGACCCGCTCGGCGCCCGGCATGTGGAGGGGCTTCAGCCCCTTGGCGGCGATCCGGTCGATCAGCTCCTGCGCGGTCTCGGGCGGGGCTTCGGGCTTGAGGACGATGATCATGATGCTTGCTTTCGGGTCGGAAGGGTCGGGGACGAAAAAAAAGCCCGCCGGAGGGCGGGCCTGGGTCGCTTGGTGGAAGGGCTCCTGGCGGAGTCTTCAGCTCGTGCGAGGGGGGCGCGCCGCGGCGTCGAGGGACCGCCAGCGCCACCAGCGCGCGGCGGGAGCGGCGGCGCGGGTCATGGAAAAGGAACGGCTTTTCATGGCCATATGCGCGGCAGCGTAAGCGACGCCGCCGAGTCTGGCAAGCGGTGACAGTCACTAGTGACTGTCACTCCCGAAGCCGTCTAAGCTGGTGGCTCGAACTTCGGGGGGAAAGCCGATGGCCGTGGATTCAGAGCCCGCTGACACTTGGGCCGAGGCGAGGCGGTGGGTGAATTGGGGTGCCCGCGCCGTCGTCGCGGTGGCCGTCACCTACGTCTTCATCGTCGTCCTGCTCGTCGCCACCGCGCAGCAGAAGGTCGACGATGCCCTGACCAAGGAGGCGGTGGGCTACGATTACAACGTCGCCGTCCGCTATTATTTCGGCAAGGAGAGCTTGAAGAACGTCGTCGCCGAGAACAGCAGGGCGATCAAGCAGGCGACCGACCAGCTGCGCGGCGCCAACGACCGGGTCCAGGCGACCGGGCAGGAGCTGGCCGGGCACGCCGACGATCTGAGGGACGACCTGCAGCGCCTCGCCGCCGCCGGCTGCGCCCAGGCCGCCCTTCCGCCGGCCGAGACCGCGCCGACCCCCGCCGAGCTCGTCGCGGCCGCCGTTGCGACTCAGCATTGCGCCGGCGAGGCCAATCCCACGATGGCACCGCTCGCCGCCAACGTGCTGGCCAGCCAGCGCGCGACCCAGAAGTCCCTGGACGACGCCGCCGGAGTCAAGCGCGACGCCCAGGACATCCAGGACCGGCTCGATCTCCTCCAGGCCGAGCGCAACACGATCGACAAGCAGCTCGAGACCGCCGCCCGCTCCGGCGACATCATCGCCGTCCTCAAGGTGTTCGAGGACAGCCGCTGGCCGCTCGTCTCGGAGCTGGTCTACGTGCCGCCGTCGTTGACCGGAATCATCCTCGCGTCGGTCTCCGGCCTGTTCGGGGCGCTGCTCATTACCCTCATCCTGTTCGTCTATCCCAACAACCGCTTCAAGTTCACCCGAACCAAATCCTATTACGGCCGGATCCTGCTGGGCGGACTGATCGCGCTCGGCGTGTTCGTGCTGATGTTCAGCGGAGTCGCCGTCCTTGCCGGCCCCAACGCGTCGGGCAGCGCCCAGAACCTCATCGCTTATGGCGGCATCGGAATCCTCGCCGGAATGTTCTCCGACCAGGCCGCCGGCTGGCTCTCCGACCGCTCGGTGTTCAAGCCCGAAGCGGAGGGCGGCGGACCCCCGCCCCCGGAGGAACCGGCGGCCTGACCCCTCCCGGGATGGGCCGGGTCGGCCTCTCCCGGGCTCGACAAATCGTGCCCCGGACCCTAGAGGGGACGGCCTTTGCGGGTGTAGCTCAATGGCAGAGCAGAAGCTTCCCAAGCTTACGACGAGGGTTCGATTCCCTTCACCCGCTCCAGGTTTTTCCGACGCTTCGGGCGCCGCCGCGGTTCGCCGCAGATCAGTTGAAAGGGCCGCCTGATGTCGAGCCAGTTTGAATTCTACCGGACCCGCGCCATCGAGGCGCGCGCCGATGCCGACGCGGCGACCCTCGACAATGTGCGCGAGCGCTGCCTCCGCGCCGCTCTCGCCTGGGACGCGATGGCGGCGCGGGCCGAGCGAAGCGACAACCACCGCGCCCAGGCCGAAGCCGCCAAGGCCGCCGCCGCCGCGGCTCAGGAGGCCTGACCTCCCGCTTTCGGAGCGCATGATGACCGAGCCCCTGGCGCTCCCCGGTCCCCTGCTCCTGATCGGCGGCGGCAACATGGCCGGAGCGATGCTGGAAGGCTGGCTCGCCGCCGGCGCGGATCCCGCGCAGGTGACGGTGGTTCGCCCGAGCGGGACGGCGATGGCCGGGGGCGTCCGGGTTCTGACCGCGCTGCCCGAGGACGAAGTGCCGGCCCTGGCGCTGCTCGCCGTCAAGCCGCAGAAGCTCGACGAGGTCGCGTCGGGCCTTGCCCGCCTGCTCGATCCCGCGACGATCCTCGTCTCGATCCTCGCCGGCGTCGAGCTGGCGACCCTCCACCGCCTGTTCCCGGCGCCTCGGGCGGTGGTGAAGGCGATGCCGAACACGCCGGTTGCCCTGCGCAAAGGCGTCGTCGGCCTCTACAGCGACAGCACCGATGGAGAGGCGCGGGCCACGGTGGAGCGGCTGATGGGCGCGCTCGGCCATGCCTTATGGTTCGAGGACGAGGCCGCCTTCGCTTTGGCCGGCCACCTTACCGCCGCGGCACCCGCTTTCCTGTTCCGGTTCCTCGAGGCGCTCGCCGGAGCTGCGGCGGGGCTCGGCCTGCCCCCGGATCGGGCGGAGCGGCTCGCGGCGCTGATGGCGGAAGGCGCGGCCGCGCTCGCCGCCCAATCGGGGGAAACCCCCGCCGCGCTCGCCCGCCGAGTCGCCAGCCCCGGCGGGACCACGGAGGCGGGTCTGAACGTCCTCGACGGGCCCGACGGTCTCGAGCCCCTCCTCCGCCGCGCGCTCGAAGCCTCGCGGCGGCGGGGAATGGAGATGGCCGAGGCCGCCCGGCCGAAGGGTTAACCCGCGCTAACGAAAACGTTCAGCGCTTCCTCAACCGGTGGGGCGCAGAGCAGGATTGTCGCCGGGGCGTCACAGCGCCGGCGATCCCTCGGGTCGCGTATCGAGGGGGGGCCGGCGCTTCGCGGCGCCGGCCCCGATCCCTCGCCAGTGCCTAACCAATAATTAGGCATCGCCGGGCTAATCGGGTCCCCGTCCCATCGGGGGAGGAGACGTCCTTGTTCATCAACGCCGAGCTTTCGCAGATCCCCATTACCGACGGCCGAAAGGCGGAACGGCGAATCGTGAACCTCGCCGCCGCGCTTCGCGAGGCCGGGGCGAAGACGTCCAACGTCGTCGTCCTCGATATCGCGATCGGCGGCTTCAAGGCCGAGCTGGCCGAGGAGGCGGAGGAAGGGGCCGAGGTGTGGCTGAAGCTCCCCGGATTCGAGGCCAAGCGCAGCCGCGTGGTCTGGACCAAGGGCAAGGAAGCGGGCTGCGAGTTCGAGATGCCGCTCCATCCCCGCGAGCTGGAGGAGATCGTCCAGCCCAAGCCGCGCAAGATCGTCAAGGGCGTCTTCCGCCGGGTCTGAGCGCTCGTCAGGTCGCGTAGCGCGCGATCTCCAGCAACGGAATGTGATCGACCGGCGCGCCGCGCTCGTCGGCGATCTCGATGATCTGGTCCTCGAACCGGCAGCCGAGGTGCAAATCGCCGCGGATGATCTCACGTGCGCTTCGAACCGCCTGGTACCAGGCCGCCTCGGCATCGGGCAGGACCAGGCCCTGCTCGTCGGTCAGACGGTCCTGCCGGCCGTGAACGTGAAAATAGAAACGAGGCACGACGCATGAACGCGGCAAGCCCTTGATCGTGCCCGGAAAAGAGGGTTAGGCGCGGCTTAAGGGCGATTAGGCGTCCAGGTCTCCTTCCGCCGCCCCTCCGACCAGGTCGACCCGGATCCCGTGCGGCCTCGCGCGCCGGCGGGCCCGGACGAACAGCACGACCGCTCCGCCCAGCAACGCGAGCAGGATCAGGAGCGCGACGGCCAGATGCGTTCGGGGCAGGTCGTGAAGCACGGCCGCCGTCCATAAACCTGGTCGGCGGCCGGCTCCAATGAACTCAGCTTAATGATCGCTCAGCGGGCATCGACGAGGACGATCTCGGCATCGTCGCGTAGCAACGGTGCACGGACGATTCACTTGCATCCATCGCTATGTTATGGAGGAGCAACGTTCGCCGGACCCCGCGGACCGGCCCCTTGCCGACCCCGCTCCGCCCGCTCTGGCGCGATTCTCTTCAGGAGGGGCTGGTGGCCGACGCCGCACCGAAGCCGCTGACCAAGGTCGAGCTCAAGCAGGTGGCCCGCACGATCGTCCTCAGCCAGGGCAATAAATATGTGCGCGAGCTGCTCCGCAAGCACGACATCACGATGGGCCTGACCAAGGCCGATTTCTTCCGGCACATGGCGAAGGCGATCGATGAAGGGCTGCTCACCCAGCCCATGATCGAGGAATGGCTGGCGGAGGTGGAAGGCTGGGGAAACCAGCACGTCTATCTCTATGCTCCTCCCGCGCTCGCTCCAGCGAAG
>Ga0206353_11045292_pt1 | contig 15443 bp, 11 predicted proteins | sample DielMetaTC5am4_FD_146436 | JGI IMG/M metagenome (GOLD analysis project Ga0206353, IMG submission 146436) | Corn rhizosphere microbial communities from Kellogg Biological Station, Michigan, USA - Diel MetaT C5am-4 (Metagenome Metatranscriptome)... | ecosystem: Host-associated > Plants > Roots >...
CTCGGCTTCGGCGCCGACGATTACGTGACCAAGCCCTTCCACCGCGACGAGCTGGTCGCCCGCATCCACGCCGTGGTCCGGCGCTCGAAGGGCCATTCGCAATCGGTGATCAAGACCGGCAAGCTGGCCGTGAATCTCGACGCGAAGACCGTCGAGGTGGACGGCGCCCGGGTGCATTTGACCGGCAAGGAATATGCGATGCTGGAGCTGCTTTCGCTCCGCAAGGGCACCACGCTCACCAAGGAAATGTTCCTGAACCACCTCTACGGCGGAATGGACGAGCCGGAGCTGAAGATCATCGACGTGTTCATCTGCAAGCTGAGGAAGAAGCTCTCCCTCGCCTGCGGCGGCGACAATTATATCGAGACGGTCTGGGGCCGCGGCTACGTGCTTCGCGATCCCGAGGAGCTGGAGACGGCGAAGGTCGCCTGATCGGCGGCCCTCGCGTGGGGGCGACCGGCGCTCGCGGCGACGCGGGCGCCGGTTTTCGTTTGGGGACACGTACCTTTTCGCGAAAAGGTACGTGTCCCCTTTTCCTTGCTCGGTTTTCTTTTGGGCTAGGTTGGGGACACGTGCGCTAGGTTGGGGACACGAACTTTTTCGCGAAAAAGTACGTGTCCCCTTTTTGCTAGGCGGCGGCGCGGCCGGGAAGCGAGCGGATCTGGGAGGCGCCAAGCGCGGCCGCGGCGGCGGCATGGAGCGGCGGCGAGAGGATGAAGCCCTGGCCGTCGCGGCAGCCGAGCTCGCGAAGGATGGCGAGCTGCTCTTCGGTCTCGATATGCTCGGCGACGCAGGGCAGGCCGATCGAGGTGCAGAGGTCGAGCACACCCTTGAGGAGGCGGCGGCCGCGAAGCGAATCGGCGACCGGCGAGACCAAAGACCCGTCGAGCTTGATTCCGTCGAACTGCATCTCGCGAAGGTAGGAGATGGAGGCGTGGCCGGCGCCGAAATCGTCGAGCACGATCCGGGCGCCGGCGGCGCGAAGATCCTGGAGGTTGCGCCGGGCGACCTCGAAATCGACCAGCAAGGCCGTCTCGGTCACCTCGACCTGCAGCCGCGCGGGGTCCATTCCGGCCCTGGCGAGGACGGCGAGGATCCGCTCCGACGAGCCCGCGGTGCAGAGCTGGACCGCGCTGACGTTGAACGAGAGGCGGATCGAGCTCGCCCAGCGGCACGCCTCGCTCGCCGCCTTGTGGAGCAGTTTGTCGCTGATCTCCTCGATCACGTTGATCTGCTCGGCGACCGGAACGAACTGGTCGGGCGGGATGCGGCCGAGCTCGGGATGGTCCCAGCGCGCCAGCGCCTCGAACGAGCGAAGCTCGCCGGTCGCGAGGTCGCGGATCGGCTGGTAGACGAGGCCGATCTGGTCCTGCATCGCCGGGATTCGAAGCGCGCTCTCGACCCGTTTGCGGCGGCGGTGCATCTCGTCCATGTCGGGCGAGAAGACGGCGACCCCGGCGCGGCCGTTCTGCTTGGCGCGGTAGAGGGCGGTGTCGGCCCGGATCAGGGCCTCCTCGACGTGGCAGTCGCTCCGGGTCAGCAAAGCGAGGCCGCAGCAGCCCGAGATCCTGAACTCGCGCCCCTCGACGACGAACTTCTCCTGAAGCGCCGCGCAGACCCCCGCGCCGACCGACTTGGCGGCGTCCTCGTTGCGGATGCCGGGAAGCAGGATGGCGAATTCGTCGCCGCCCGTCCGAGCGATGAACGCCGCTTCCCCCGACGCGCCCTGGAGCCGTCGGCCGACTTCCTGGAGGACCATGTCGCCGGCGGCATGGCCGAACGTGTCGTTGATCGGCTTGAAGCCGTCGAGATCGACCATGGCGAGGGCGAAGCCGCCGCCGCTTTTGGCGATCGCCCCGCAGCGGCGGCTCAGCGCCCGGAGGAAGGCGCGGCGGTTGGCGAGGCCGGTCAAAGGATCGGTGTCGGCGATCAGCTTGGCCTTGGCCTTTTCCGCCTTGGCCAGCCGCTCGGCCCGCCGGGCGCGCTCGCGCTCCTCCTCGATCGCCGTGTGCGATTGGACGAGCCGGTCGAAGCCGCGATTGTGGATTCCGAGCAGCCGGAGGATGAGCAGCATGACGAGGGCGATCGAGACGCCCATGCCGATATGGGCGGGATCGCCGTAGAGGACGAGCCGGGCGGCGAGCGGCAGGCCGAGCAGCAGCAGCGGCAGGCGTGCCGCGCCGGCATAGCTGCTGACGCCATAGGCGCAGCCGACCGCGGCGAGGCTTCCGAACAGGATGACGTAGGTGTGGTCGGCGCTCGGCACGGTGTCGAGCAGGCGGAGCGCGTAGACCGCGAAGCCGACGCTGATGACGAGGGCGTAGAGCCAGGTCTTGGTCAGCTCGCGAAGGATCGTCTCGGGCGGCAGCTGGCGGTTGCGCACCTTCAGCCAATAGCCGAGCCGAAGGATCACGAGCGCGACGAGCAGGGTCGAGAGGCTGTAGGGGTTGGTGATGCTTCCGCCGGTCGCGAGGTGGAGGCCGAGCATGTTGGTGAGCGCGACCGTGTAGAGCAGCGGAATCTGGCGCTGGAGGGCGCGGTAGCGCTGCTCCAGGAGAGCGCGGCCGGCATGGCTGTCGGCTTCGCCGGCATCCACGACCCGCTGGAAGACCGTCTTTCCCCACCCCATGGCGAGCGGCATACGCCGCGAAGATTAAGACAGTCTTTGCAACGACCTCGCCGGAGACAGCCTCAGGCGCCCAATGGAAGCTCGCGCTGGTCGGGCTCGAAGCGGTACCAGCCGTTGGGGCCGAGCCGCTCGAGCGGGCGGAAGCGGGCCTTGTAGGCCATGCGCCGCGAATTCTCGACCCAATAGCCGAGATAGACATAGGGAAGCCCCGCCTTGGCTGCCCGGACGATATGGTCGAGGATGATGTAGGTGCCGAGGCCGGAGCGGGCCGGCTCGTCGGGCTCGAAGAAGCTGTAGATCATCGACAGGCCGTCGCCCTGCTGGTCGGTCAGGCAGGCGCCGACGAGGCGGCCCTGGCGGCCGTCGCTCGGCCGCTCGCGATATTCGATGACGTAGGTGCGGACCGGGCTCTGCTCGACCATGTCGGCGAAGTCGCTCTCGTCCATTCCGACCATTCCGCCATCCGGGTGGCGGTGCTTGAGGTAGCGGCGGAGAAGCGCATATTGCTCCTCGGTCGCCCACGGCTTGCAGGCGGTGACCTCGAGGTCGGCGTGGCGCTTCAGCATCCGGCGCTGGGTGCCGTTGGGCTGGAACTCGCCCGCCACCACGCGCACCGAGACGCAGGCGGCGCAGTCCATGCAGCTCGGCCGGTAGGCGACGGCCTGGCTTCGGCGGAATCCGATTCGGCCGAGCGCGTCGTTGAGCTCGCCCGCATGCTGGCCGCTCAGCTCCGTGAACACCTTCCGCTCCGTCTTGCCCGGAAGATAGGGGCAGGGGGCGGGGCTGGTCACGAAGAAACGGGGAAAGCGGAAGGGTGCGCTCAACGGGACTCCAAGCGGTCAGGGGTTGCAGGATGGTTTATGCGACTTGGACGCCCGGATGAAAAGGGCGGCCCGGCGCAAAAACCGCGCCGCTCGGGGAGCGTTCCAGCCCGGGACGGGCGACTTAGTGAATCTCTACGGGATGGACGCTGAATCCGGCCTCGTGGAGGGCGTCGACCAGGGCCTGGAGGTGGGCGGCGTCGCGCGCCTCGCATTCGATGTCGATGAAGGCGTCCTTGGCCGGCAGGGTGGTGAAGACTCGCTGGTGATAGACCTCGATGACGTTGACGCCGTGCGCGTCGAACAATTTCACCACCGAATAGAGCGCTCCCGGCCGGTCCTGGAGCTGGATTCGAAGCCGGGCCATGCGGCCCGAGCGGGCGAGGTCGCGAAGAAGCACGGTGGCGAGCAGCCTTGTGTCGATATTGCCGCCGGTGAGGACGAGGCCGACCTTGCGGCCGGCGAACCGCTCGCGGTTGGCGAGGAGGGCGGCAAGGCCCGCGGCGCCGGCGCCTTCCGCCACCGTCTTCTCGATCTGGAGATAGAGGCTGACGGCCGTCTCGATCCAGCGTTCGTCGACGAGCAGGATGTCGTCGACGGTGCGGCGGATGATGTCGCGCGTGCCCTCGGCGGGGCTCTTGACGGCGATCCCTTCGGCGATCGTGTCGCCGGCTGAAGGCAGGGTCTTCCCGGTGATCGCGCAATACATCGAGGGATAGAGCTCGGCCTGGACACCGACAATTTCGATATCGGGCCGAAGCGCCTTGGCCGCGGTGGCGATCCCCGAGATGAGGCCGCCGCCGCCGATCGGCACGACGAGGGTCTCGATCTCCGGCGCCTGGTCGAGGAATTCGAGCGCGACCGTGCCCTGGCCCGCCATGATCTCCGGATCGTCGAACGGATGGATGAAGGTGAGGCCCTCCGCCGCCTCGATCCGACGCGCCTCGGCATAGGCCTCGTCGTAATATTCGCCGTGGAGGACGACCGTCGCGCCATGGCCTTCGGTCTGCGACACCTTGATGCTGGGAGTCGAGCGCGGCATCACGATCGTCACCGGAACGCCGAGCCGGGCGCCGTGATAGGCGACCGCCTGGGCGTGGTTGCCGGCCGACGCGGCGATCACGCCCCGCCGCCGGGTCGCCTCGTCCATCAGCAGCAATTTGTTCAGCGCGCCGCGCTCCTTGTAGGCGGCGGTGAACTGGAGGTTCTCGAACTTCACCCACACCTCGGCGCCGGTTACGACGGAGAGGGTCCGGCTGTAGAGGGCGGGGGTTCGGACCACCTGCCCCTCGATTCGGCGTGCGGCGGCCTGAATGTCGTCAAGACTGACTGGAAGGGTTTCGACGGGAGCGGGGCTGGCCATTGGCCCGCGCTCTACTCCATCTAGCGCCGCTCCGGAACAAGCCTTATCGCCAGCGGCCATGTCGTTCAAAAAGCTGCTCGCGGCGCTCGCCGCCTTGCTCATCGCCCTCCCCGCCTCCGCGGACGTCCTCGTCGACAATGTCAACGGCTACACGATCGGCCGGGACGGGCGGGTCGAGCGCTTCGCCGCCCTGCTGGTCGGCGACGACGGCAAGGTCCAGCAACTCTATCGCCAGGGCGAGCGCCGGCCCGACCGGACCCGCTTCCGCTTCGACGGCAAGGGGCGGACCCTGCTCCCCGGCCTCATCGACGCCCACGGCCACGTCATGGAGCTCGGCCTCGGGGCCCTCCAGCTCGACCTCAGCGACACGCACTCGCTGCAGGAAGCGCAGGCGAAGATCCGCGCATATGCCGCCGCCAACCCGCTGCCGCGCTGGATCGTCGGCCGGGGCTGGAACCAGGAAATCTGGGGCCTCGGCCGATTCCCGACCGCCGCCGAAATCGATTCCGCCGTCGCCGACCGGCCGGTGTGGCTGAGCCGGGTCGACGGCCATGCCGGCTGGGCCAACAGCCTCGCCATGCAGGAAGCCAAGGTCACCGCCCGCACCGCCTCGCCGGCCGGCGGCCGGATCGAGACCGTGGCCGGCAAGCCGACCGGGATCTTCGTCGACGCCGCCCAGCAGCTGATCGAGAAAGCGGTGCCGCCGCCGCTGCCGCGTATCCGCGACTTCGCCTTCCAGAAGGCGCAGGACATATTGCTCGGCTTCGGGATCACCGCCACCTCGGACATGGGCACCTCGCCCGACGACTGGCTGGTGATGCGCCGCGCCGGCGACATCGGCCATCTGCGGGTCAGGATCATGTCCTACGGCTCGGGAGTCGATTCGGCGCTCGCCATCGCCGGTACCGGCCCGACTCCGTGGCTCTACGGCGACCGCCTGCGGATGGTCGGGGTCAAGCTCTACGCCGACGGCGCGCTCGGTTCGCGCGGGGCGTGGCTGAAGGCGCCCTACAAGGATGCGCCCGGCCAGCGCGGCCTCCCCTTCCATTCGGACACCGAGATCACAAATCTGATGAGCCGGGCGGCGATGGACAATTTCCAGGTGGCGGTCCACGCCATCGGCGACGCGGCCAACGCCCAGATATTGGGCGCGATCGACGAGCTTTCCAACACCTACAAGGGCGACCGGCGGTGGCGGATCGAGCATGCCCAGATCGTCGATCCGGCCGACCTTCCCAAGTTCGCGCTCCACGGCACCATCGCCTCGATGCAGCCGACCCACGAGACCTCGGACTGGCGGATGGCGCAGGCTCGGATGGGGATGCAGCGCCTCGGTGGCGCCTATGCCTGGAAGAGCATGATCGCCAACGGCGTTCCGCTCGCCTTCGGCTCCGATTATCCGGTCGAGAGCCCCAATCCCTTCCCCGGCCTCGCCGCCGCGGTGAGCCGCGAGGACAGGAACGGCGAGCCGGCCGGCGGCTGGATGCCCGAGCAGCGCCTCAGCCTCGAGCAGGCGCTCGCCGCCTTCACCCGCACCGCGGCTTATGCCGGCTTCGCCGAGGACCGATTGGGAAGCCTCGAGCCCGGCCATTATGCCGATTTCATCTTCATCGACCGCGACATCTTCGCCGGCGCCACCCCCGAGCAGATCCGCCAGACCAAGGTCATCGAGACCTGGATGGCGGGCCAGCGCGTCTGGCCGAACTAGCTCGCCAGCGCCGTCACGCTCCCCACGGTCAGGATCTGGGGCAGCACCTCGGCGGGCTTGCCGGGCGCGTACCAGAGATAGAGGGGCACGCCCGAGCGGCCCTGCTTCTCGAGGAAGCGGCCGATCGCCGGGTCGCCTCGGGTCCAGTCGCCGACCAGCACGGCGACATGCTTCGCCCGGAAGGCGTCGGCGACCTCGCTCTGCTCGAGCACCGCTTTCTCGTTGACCTTGCAGGTGAGGCACCAGTCGGCGGTGAAATAGACGAAGACGGGCCGGCCCCCGGCCCTCAGCGCCGCCAGCCGCGCCTCGCTGAACGCCTCGGAGCCCACCATGCCCCCGCTCGCCGCCCCCACCGCCCTGTCCACGCCCGGCAAGAAAGCGAGCCCCGCCGTCGCGGCGACAAGGGCGGGAAGCAGGGTCAGCCACCGCGCCCGCCACAAAGCCAGGCCGAGCAAAACGAGCAGGCCGAGACCGACGAGCAGGGCTCCGCCGCCCGCCTGACGCTCGAGCAGCCAGGCCAGCCACAAAGCGGTCAGCGCCATCGGCACGGCGAGGATCCGGCGCAGGCGATTCATCCAGGGCCCGGGCTTCGGCAGCCGGCGGCGGAGCGCCGGGACGAAGCCCAGCGCCAGGAAGGGCAGAGCGAGGCCGAGGCCGAGGCCGGCGAAGACCGCGAGCGCCGCGGCCGCCGGCAGGACCAAAGCCGCGCCGAGCGCCGCGCCCATGAACGGCCCGGTGCAGGGGGTGGCGACGAAGGCGGCGAGCGCTCCGGTCCAGAACGCCCCCATCATGCCGCCGCGCCGCGCCAGAGCCTCGCCGCCGCCGAAGCCGGGAAGCTCGAACGCTCCGGCGAGGTTGAGCGCGATCGCTCCGACCAGCAGCAGGAGCAGCAGGGTCACGCGCGGGTCCTGGAGCTGGAAGGCCCAGCCGACCGCCGCGCCCCCCGCCCTCACCGCGAGCAGGGTCCCTCCGAGCGCGACGCAGACCGAGACGATTCCGGCGGTGTAGGCGAGCGCCTCCCGCCTTGCCGAGCGCTCGTCGCCGCCGGCGCGGGCCAGGCTCAGCGCCTTCAGGCTGAGGATCGGGAAGACGCAGGGCATGACGTTGAGAAGCAGGCCTCCGGCTATCGCGCCCAACAGGGCCAGGGCAGCGGCCGCCAGGCCCCGCGCCGGCGCCTCTGTGCCCATGAGCGGCGTGCCGGCGGCCGGAACCTTCCCCGGCGCCGCCTCTACGTCCAGCCCCTGCCCGCCGCCGATGGCGAGGATTCCCTCGACCGCCGCCGGCCGCCCGCTCCCCGCCTGGGTCTCGACGATCAGCCAGTCGCCGCTCCGCGACACGCTCTGCGGGGCTCCATAAAAGATGGCGCCGTCGGTGCGCGGGAAGAAATAGGCCTCGTCGAGGCCGACCCTGGCGGGCAGCGGAACGCCGAGGCGGAATCGCCCTCCGGCCGCCTCGAACCGGGCCGGAGTACCGAGCGGCCGGGGCAAGGCCGAGCGGTAGCGGTCAAAGACCGGATCGCGCGCGCCTTCCGGGCCGACGGTGAGGGCGGTCGCCACGTCGGCGCTCTCCGGCACGCAAAGCTTTTCGGTGCAGACCAGATAGTCGATCTTCGCGGCGACCGGCACGGCGCTGCCCGGGGCGAGTCCGGCCGGCAGCTTGACGTCGACGAGCGCCGCATATTCGCCCTCGTAGACATAGTTCATGAGGCTGGCGACGAGCAGGCGCTGCGGCACCGGATAGCGCGGCGTTCCGGCGGCGGCGCCGGGCGGAAGCGTCCAGGCGATCCGGTTGGGGATTCCCGCATCGCCGGGATTTTCCCAATAACCGTGCCAGCCGGGCCGGGGCCGCATGACGATGGCGAGGGTGACGGTGGCGCCGGCCGGCGCCTGCCGGGTCTCGGCGGTCAGCGAGACGTCCATGTGGCGGGTCGGCGCCGCCGGCGCGGCGGCCGGAAGCGCCCAGGCCAGCAGAAGGAGCAGCCAGCGGATCATTCGGCGGCCCGCCAGGCTTCGAGCGCTTCATGGACGGAAGCGAGATGCGCATCGGCGGCGCCCTTCAGCACCTCGCTTGCGGCGCACCGTTTCTCCGTGCCGTCGGGGAGGAACGGGCGATGAGGATCCTTGGCGTCCCGCTTGGTCATGGCCGCCATCGCCTCCGCCTCCGCCCGCACTCCGAAATGGGGAAGGATCCGCCCGGCGACGGCGCCGGGCAGCTCCGAATAGTCGACGGCAAGGCCGCCCGCCTTGTGCTCGAGCGCGGCGGAGGCGATCCGCTCGAGCACCCGGGCACAATAATCCTCGGCGGGCGCGTCGGGCCCCGCCTCCAGCCCGTAGAAAGCCGGCGGCATGAGCTGCGGGACGGTCTGCGGGCCCCGCTGTCGCATCTGCGAGACGAGGATCTCGACCGGATCGCGATAGAGGAAGACCCACGGCACCCTGGGGAAGGCCGCGCGGAACAGAGACAGCGACAGAGTGTGCCAGGAATCGAGCTTCACGAAGAACGGCCCGCCGCGCCGCTCCGAGCGCCGCCCATAGGCACCGATCATGGTCCTGAGCGCCGCCGCCCGCCGCTCGAGGCTCCAACCGGCGGCGAGCCCGAGCTGGAGGATGGCGTCGACCGGCGGCGGCTCGGAGACGGACGTGGCGCTCGGCAGGACGCCGAGCATCCGGGCGACCAGGGTCGAGCCGCAGCGCGACTGGTGGAAGATGAGCCCGTCCGGCTCCCGCACCGGCCCCGGCGCGTCGAGCAGGGCGCCGAGCCGGGTCGCGTAGGGGACCAGTCGGTTGAACGGCCGCGACGACGCCCGCATCGCCGAGACGGCGAAGAAGGGGTCGTCGAGCTCCGCGCCGGCGAAGCAAGCCCAGTCGACCAGCGCGTCGCCGTCGCCGAGCGGCAGAAGCGCGACCGGCAGCCAGTCGCCCTCGGGAATCCGGTCACGGACGCGCGGCGGCGGGAAAAGCCGCCCGACGCCCGGCAGGCCGGGCCGCATCCGAGCCTCGATCGCCTCGGGGGAGAAAGAGAGGTCGAGACGCGCGGCCAGGTCCGCGGCTTCGGCGACGAAGGCGTCGGTCCGTTCGTGCCGCGCCAGCGCCGACTGCAGGTCGGGCTCGTCGAGCAAGGCGGCCTCGAACCGCTCGAAGGCCTCCCCGCCCGTCTGCTCCGCGTCCCGCATCCATCCTCCCTACCCAAGGCCGGCGGAAGGCGGTAGCCTCGGCGGCCGAGGGGAGGAAAAGGATGGCGACGCTGGCGGGGCCGACGGTCGAATGGCGATGGCCGGATCGCCTGCGCCTTCCGCTCGCCTTCGACCCGAAGCGGCTCGCCGCCGACCTCGCCCGGCTCGAGGCGGCCGAATGGACCCGCCATTTCGTCCGCGACAATTACGAGGGCGACTGGAGCGTGCTGCCGCTTCGAGCGCCGGTCGGAGAGACTCATCCCATCCGCATGATCGGGGCCAGCCCGTCGGACAAAGGCTGGCAGGACACGCCGCTGCTCGATCAATGCCCGTATTTCGCCGGGCTGCTCGCCGCCTTCCGCTGCCCGATCAACTCGGCTCGTCTGATGCGGCTCGGACCCGGCTCGGTGATCCGGGAGCATAAGGATCCCTACCTCGCCGCCGAGGACGGCTTCGCCCGCCTCCATGTGCCCGTCCGCACCAGCCCGGAGGTCGAATTCCGGGTCGCCGGAACGCCCGTCGTCATGGAAGCGGGGAGCTGCTGGTACCTCCGACTCACCGAGCCGCACAGCGCCCATAATCGCGGCCGCGAGGCGCGCGTCCACCTGGTGTTCGACGCGGTGATGAACGACTGGCTGGCGGCCCTGCTCGACGCGAGCGCAAGGACGTGAGTCACCCCGGCGAAGGCCGGGGTCCATGAACACGGCGGTTGGAGCATTCCAGGTCAGTGTTCATAGGTCCCGGCTTTCGCCGGGATGACTCGATCGTTTGTTTCGGCCGCCTAGCGGCGCTCGAAGCGGGCGATCCGGGGGCCGAGGCGGTTGGCGCCGATCCGAAGCGGATCGCCGGTATAATCGACCAGGAAGGTCGTACCGTGCTCGACCCCGGGCGCGAGCGAGGCGTCGTTGCCTTCGACCCTGAGCCCAGCCGCGCTGTGCTTGATGTCCTCGGCGCCGACCACGATCAGGCCGGAGTAATTCTCCTTGTCGCGCCCCTGGACGAAGACGTTGCGGGCGATGACGCCGGTCGCTCCGGCGGGAAGGTCGATCATGTAGTTGGTGGTGTGGCCGGCGGTGTCGTCGAAGCTCGAATCGCTGACCTCGACTCGGGGCGTGCGGCTCTTGACGTAATGGCCGCCGCGGCCGCGCTCGAAGCGCGAGCGGCGGACGACGAGGGCGCCGTAATCGCCGATGTAGATGGAGTGAGCGCAGGAGAGGCCTCGGTCGCAGCGGCCGAGGCCCGAGAAGGTCGATTGCTCGACGAGGATGGTCGAGCCGGGGTCCGAGGCGGAGAGGATTCCGCTCTCCGAATTGCGGAACAGGGTCTCGCGGACGATGAGATCGCCCGATTGCTGGCGGATTCCGGCGCCGTTGGCGTCCGGCACCCGGATATTCTGGAAGGTGAGGCCTTCGACCCGCGCCCGGCGGCCGTCGAGCACCAAAGCGGCCTTGCCGTCGCAGGCGACCCCGTCGAGCACCGCGGTGCCCGGCTGGGCGGCGACATAGGCGACGTCGCCGTCATGCTGAACCGCGCACTGGCGATAACGGCCCGGCGCGATGATTATCGTGCCGCTGCCGCCGCCGATCGCGTTGACCGCGTCCTGAAGCGAGCCGAAGCCGCGACCGGTCTCCTGGACCACGAAAGGCGCCGAGCCCTGCGCGGCCAGGGGCGCGGGGGCGAGGAGCAGGAGGGGCAGCAGGCGCTTCATCCTGCTGGCCTGTCTCACCGCCGCGGCGCTGTCGATGTCCAAAGGCGGTTAACGGCCCGCCTATCCCGCGCCGGGACAGAAAAGGATTCAGGCGTGAACGGCGGGGCCGCCGAGCAGGCGCTCGATCACCGCCGGGTCCGCCAGCACCGCCGGCAGCTGGCGGTCGAGCAGAAGCATGGCGAGCCCGTGCGCCTGCGCCCAGGCCGAGAGCAAGGCGAGGCGCTCGTCCTCGCGCCCTTCGCCCGGCGGCAAGGCGGCGCGGAGCCTCTCCAGGAGCGCGCCCCGGGCCGCAACCAGGGCCGGACGCCCGGCTTCGAGCCGCTCGTGCCGGAACATCAGCTGGAACAGCGCCGGATTGGCGAGGGCGAAGCCGACATAGCATCGTCCGAGCGCGTCGAGCGCCTGCTCGGGGGATCGGGCGGCCGCGGCCTCCATCTCCGCCCGCAGCCGCTCGAAGCCCGAGGCGGCGAGCTCGGCGAGCAGGCCGGCGAGGTCGCCGACCGCGTTCCTCGGCGCGGCGTGCGACACGCCCGCCTCGCGCGCCACGGCGCGCAGCGTGAGGCCGGCAAGGCCGTCGCGTGCCAGCACCGCCTCCGCCGCGGCGACGAGCGCCGCCTTGAGGTTGCCGTGATGGTAGGGCCGCTCCGCCGGATTGCGCTTGACGCTCATCGTGCCTTCCTTCACAGGAATGTTTACATTGTCAACATTGGATGAAAGCGTGGAAGACAGCCTGAACCAACCGGTGGCGAGCGGCCGTCACACGGCGATCCTGACGGCGATCCTTCTGCTGATCGCGCTGGCCGGCTGGCTGGCGCTGCGTCAGGCCCATGGCGGCCCGGCGGCGACCGGGGGCAGCGCCGGCCTCTATGTCGGATTGCTCGCGGCCGAATGGGGCCTGTTCTTCTACGCCCGCGCCGGCCTCAAGCGGCACGGCACCTCGATCGCCCGCCTGATCAGCGCCCGGCCGCTCACGGCCCGGACGCTCGTCACCGACGTCGTGCTGGGCCTGCTGCTCCTCGCCGCGCTCCTCGCCGCGCAATACGGGCTCGACCGGCTGGCCAGCCCCGGCGACACCACCCTGGTGCGCCGAATGCTGGTGACCCGGGTCGAGCTCATCCCGCTGTGGCTCGTCCTCGCCGCCTCGGCCGGCTTCGTCGAGGAATTGGTCTTCCGAGGCTATTTCCAGCGCCAGTTCGGCGCCTGGCTCGCCAGCCCGTGGGCGGGCGTGATCGCCCAGGCCCTGCTGTTCGGCATCACCCACGGCTACCAGGGCGGCCTCCTCATCCTCCGAATCTGCCTCCTCGGCCTGATCTTTGGCGCCGCCGCTTTGCTCCGCCGAAGCCTGATCCCCGGTATCATCGCCCACGCCGCCACCGACATCATCGGCGGGCTGGCGCTGCTTCGGTAGCGATTAGGCCGAGGCGACGAGGGCGAGAACGTGCTTCATGCGCGCCTGAATCGCCGCGCCGCCCTAGGCTGGGACGAAGGGCGAGCGTCCACGAACCCGCCCCGCTTCGCCGGAACGACGAGCGTTGCACGCGGCGCGGGGATTTGCGACGCCCTCGGCGGGGGGATCGGACATGGCGGACTACCAGGCGGGCATGGCCTATATGGCGGGAGCGTTTCTGGCGTCCCTGCTCGTCGCGTTCCTCCTGAGCCGCCTCGGCCTCTATCTGCGCCGCTCCAGCCGCTTCGAGCCGGCGACGGTGGCCGGAGTCCACGTCATCTGCTTCTTCATCCTCGGCGCCGTTGCCTGCTCGTCGAGGGAGAGCCCGCCCGGATCGTCGGCCTTCACCGTCTTCGTGGCCCAGATCGTCATCCTCGTCCTGGACCTGCTTCGGCTGCCGCGGTTGGAAGACTATTCGGACGACGTGCCGCAGAAGCTGCGCCCGCTGTCCGGCGGCCGCCTCGCCGCCGTCGGCGGTTCGGCCCTGCTCGGCTTCTTCCTCGTCTTCGTGCTGGCAAGGCCGGCGACCGACCGGGAAATGATCGACGAAGTCGAACGAAACCTCGCCGAGGCGCCGGGCGGAGCCCCGGCTATCGTGGCTTTCAGGCGCGACTTCCCGAAGGACTATGAGACCCTGGTCACCGACATCGTGCAGCGCCGGCGGGCGTTGCGGTCGCACGGCGAGGACTCGGTGGCGGCGGAAGAGCAACTCGGCCGCTGGATGAACCTTCAGATCGCCGCTTTCGCCCAGGCTCACGTGGCCGACATGGCCAAGGCGCCGACCCCGGCGCTCAATGGCTATGCGCGATCGATGAAGGAACAGGCCTTGGCCCTGCAGAAGCTCTCGCGCGTGGCGTGCGGAAGCCTGGCCTACCCACTGTTCGGGGCCGAGACCGAGATCCGCTTTCAGCCGGAGGTCTATCACATTTTCGCGAAGATGCTGGCGGGGAAGCTCGACCTCGCCCGGGCCGGGATCGACCATCCGACGCAGAGGCCGCCGGCGCCGCCCCAGGCCGTCCTGCAGAAGCTGAGAGACGAGATGCGGCGCCGCGAAGCGCTGGAACGCGCCGCCCATGGCGCCCCGCCCATGCCGTCGGCACCGTCCTGCCTGTTGGCCGTCCGTTATTATTCGGCGATCGCCGAGCTGCCCCCGGAAACCAGCGCGATCCTCACCGCCTACGACCTTGGCCCGCCCGCTAGTCGAGGTTCGGCCTCAGCCACCTCTCGGCTTCCTCGAGACTGACTCCCCGCCGCGCCGCATAGTCTTCCAGCTGGTCGCGGCCGATGCGGGCGACGCCGAAATATTGGCTGTCGCGGTGGGCGAAGTAGAAGCCGGAGACGGCCGAGGTGGGGAGCATCGCGAAATTGTCGGTGAGGGTGACTCCGGAGGGCTCGCCGCCGAGCATCTGGAAGAGGACCGGCTTCAGGCTGTGGTCGGGGCAGGCCGGGTAGCCGGGCGCGGGGCGGATGCCGGTATAATGCTCGCGGATCAGCTCCTGGTTCGAGAGATGCTCCTCGGCATAGCCCCAGACGCTGTTCCTGACATGGGCGTGGAGGGTCTCGGCGAAGCTCTCGGCGAGACGGTCCGCCAGCGCCTTCAGGAGGATGTCCGAATAATCGTCATTCTCGGCCTTGAACCGTTCGAGGTGCGGCTCGAGGCCGTGGATGGCGACGGCGAAGCCGCCGATCCAATCCTCGCCTTCCGGGTCGATGAAGTCGGCGAGGCACATGTTCGCCCGCCCTTCCCTTTTCTTGACCTGCTGGCGGAGGAAGGAGAGGCGGGTCTCCTCGTTCGAGGCGAGGACGAGGACGTCGTCGCCCTCGCGCCGGCAGCGCCACAGGCCGACGGTGCCGCGCGGGGTCAGCCAATGCTCGGCGATGATCCTGTCGAGCATCGCGTTGGCGTCGGTGAACAGGCTCGTCGCGCTCTCGCCGACCACCTTATCCTCGAGGATGGCGGGATAATTGCCGGCCAGCTCCCAGGCTCGGAAGAAGGGCGTCCAGTCGATCGAGGCGCGAAGGTCGCGGAGCGGCCATTCGCCGAACTGGGTGAGGCCGGGCCGGGCCGGCGGCGGCGCCTTGCCTTCGGGATCGTAGGCGAAGCCGTTGGCGCGGGCTTCCTCGAGGCCGGCCAGCTCGCTCTGGCCGGAGCGCGCGCGGGCCTGCCGGGTCGCTTCGTAATCGTCCGCGGTCCTGGCGATCAAAGGCTCGCGCTGGGTGTCGGAAACGAGCGATGAGGCGACTCCGACCGCCCGGCTGGCGTCGAGGACGTGGATCACCGGGCCCTCATAGGCCGGGTCGATGCGCAGCGCCGTGTGGACCTTGCTGGTCGTGGCGCCGCCGATCAGCAGCGGCAGCGTCATCTCCGCCCGCTGCATCTCGCCGGCGACCGTCACCATCTCGTCGAGCGACGGCGTGATCAGGCCGGAGAGGCCGATCATGTCCGCCTGGTTCTCGTTGGCCGCCTTGAGGATGTCGGCCCACGGCACCATCACGCCGAGGTCGAGGACCTCGAAGCCGTTGCACTGAAGAACAACTCCAACGATGTTCTTGCCTATGTCGTGGACGTCCCCCTTGACCGTGGCCATGACGATC
>Ga0206353_11164421_pt1 | contig 15409 bp, 18 predicted proteins | sample DielMetaTC5am4_FD_146436 | JGI IMG/M metagenome (GOLD analysis project Ga0206353, IMG submission 146436) | Corn rhizosphere microbial communities from Kellogg Biological Station, Michigan, USA - Diel MetaT C5am-4 (Metagenome Metatranscriptome)... | ecosystem: Host-associated > Plants > Roots >...
GAAGCTGCGCATGGTCCGCTTGAGGATGAAGCCCCACGGCAGCCGGAACCAGGGGAGGCTGCGGCGGTCCTCGATCCGGCGGATCGCTTCGGCCCGGGCGCTGCCCACACCGCCCAGGTCAGCCGGCACGCCCGCGCCTCCGCAGGAGGAGGGCGGCGGCGCCGGCCGCGGCTCCGGTCAGCACGAGGAAGACGCCGGTGAAGAAGGCGGGATGCGACCGGATCTGAACGCGCAGGTTGAAGGTGGCGAACAGGTCGTCGAGCGTGGCTGCCAGCTCGTCGCGCGTGACCTCCAGGTCGAGCTTGAGCATGTTGATGCCCGCGCCCCGGGGGAGCGGCGGACGCCCGGCGGGACGCTGACCCGCCCGGCGGACCGAGGGTACCGACTGCGTCGTCACGGCCGCGCTCCCTTCAACGCCTGGACGTCGGCGCTGAGTTCGCTGCCGAGGTCCTCGGGCACCGGCGGAATCCCGCGTTTGAGGCTGCGCCAGCCGATCAGGCCGATGACGACGGCGATGACGATGAGGATGGCGGCCACGATGAGCGCGGCCAGCCAGGCCGGGAGGATCAGCGCGAAGCCCAGCACGGCCGCCGTCACCAGCACGCCGAACGCGAAGAACAGGAACAGGAGGGCGCCCGCGAGCAGCCCGGCGCCCATCCCGGCCGCCCTCGCCTTCGCGGTCATCTCGGCCTTGAACAGCGCGAGCTCCGACGCGATCAGCCGGCGCAACTGGGCCACGAGGTCCTTCGCCAGTTGGGGCAGCGGACGCAGTCCTCGGGTGGTGCGGCGCCGCTCGCGCGGCAGCGGTGGCTGGTCGGCCATGAAGTCGGGCTCCCTTCAGACGCTGGTAGGCCGAACGTACCCCGCGCCCGGGCACGAGTGAACCCGCGCATGGTGCACACTAGGGGCATGAACGGCAACGACCTCGCCGGCCGGGGTGGCATCCTCGCGGCCGTCGTCCCCGGGCAGCCGGCCGCCGTCGTCGAGGCGGCCGCACGTCTCGCCGGCGACCTCGGCCTGCCGCTGGTGTGCGCGAACGTCGATCCCGATCGCTACCTGGTCTCGAGCTACGTCGACGGGACGGTCGTGGCGCTTCCGTACGACCCCGACCTGCCGGAGACCGAGGAGGAACGGTTCGATCCGGAGCTCGAGGCGCACATCCAGAGCATCCTGGAGGGGCGCGGCATCTCGTACTCGCTGAAGCAGCTGGCCGGCGACCCCGCCTGGGCCCTGGCGCGGCTGGCGGACGAGCTGGATGTGCGATACATCGTGGTCGGGACGCGGGACGCCGGGCTGCGCGGCAGTCTGCGGGAGTTCTTCAACGGGTCGGTCGCCGTGCACCTGGCGCACCGCCAGCACCGGCCGGTCGTCGTCGTGCCGCTGAATCCGATGCCGGGAGCGCAGAAGCTCCCGTGGGAAGACCCCCCGGTCTAGTGCCGGCGGTCCGTGGACCGGCGCCCGTGCACCTGCACCCGCGCTCGATCCTGCTCGTGTTCGCGGGCGGCGCCCTCGGGACGTCCGTGCGTTACCTGCTCAGCCTGGCGGTTCCGCCCGTGGGCGGAGTCCCGCTGATCACCCTCCTCCTCAACGTCACCGGCGCCTTCGTGCTCGGGTGGCTGCTGCAGTCGCTCGCGCTGCGCGGACCCGATGAGGGTGTGCGCCGCGATCTGCGGCTGTTCGCCGGGACGGGCATCCTGGGCGGCTACACGACGTACAGCTCGCTCGCGGTGGACACGGACGGTCTGATCGCCGCGCAGAGCGTCGGCCTGAGCATCCTGTACGCCGTCGCCACCATCGCGATCGGCGCTGCGGCCTCCGTCGCGGGGATAGCGCTGGCCTCCACGATCGCCCGGCGTCGCGCGGAGCGGGGGCGACGATGACGGCGTTGCTGGTCCTCGCCGTCGCCGCGGCCGGGGGAGTGGGCGCGGTGGCGCGGCTCGTTCTCGACGGGCTTCTCCGGGCACGGGTGCGCATCGCGTATCCGCTCGGGACGACCGTCATCAACGTCACCGGGTCGTTCCTGCTGGGTCTCGTCACCGGCCTCGCGCTGGCCCACGGCCTCCCGGCCGAGTGGCGCGCCGTGCTCGGGACCGGTTTCCTCGGCGGCTACACCACGTTCAGCACGGCGAGCTATGAGACGGTCCGGCTGGCGCAGCAGCGACGCTACCGGGCGGCGTTCGTCAACGGCGTCGGGATGCTCGTCCTCGCACTCGCCGCTGCCGGCCTCGGGCTCTGGCTCGGCGAACTCGGCTGATGCCGAGGCCGGCTGGTCAGGGCTGGCCGGGCTCCTGCTCCATCCACCACTCGGTGAACTCCTCGGCGCGCCCGTCGGGGGCCAGCCGGATGATCCACAGGTTGCTGTAGATCGGGCCGTCGCGGTAGTCGGTGACGCCCTCTACGAAGGAGACGGGGCCGTCCTGTCCGAGCAATCGCCACTCGAAGCTCGCGGCGCCGGGGTCGTCCTGGGCGTCGAGCCATCCCTCCACGATCTCCTGGTGGCCGTCCCACGGCTCGGCGAACGGTTCCGTGCGGTAGCTCGCGTCCTCGGTGAACAGGGCGCGGATGTCATCGGGTTCGTTGCTCTCCCATGCGCGCCGGTAGAGGTCGATCCAGTTGGTGATCGCGTCCGCCATGCCCCCGTTATACGCCTTGGGTGCGAGGCGGCGCCATGATCCTTCGCCAACACCTTTACGGTCTGCTAGACGGGGGAGTACAGTCTGCTTCATCTCGAACGGTCGGGGGTGATCGCGTGCTGGAGGCGGCCGATGGGCTGCAGCGCAGGTTCACTCCCGCGCGCGTGCTCCTCGGTTCTCTGCTCCTCGGAGCGGGGCTGACCGTGGCAGGCTTCCTGCTGGGCGGTTCTCCCGCTTCCGGCGCAGAGCCGGCACCCCCGAATGGTCCTGTCGGTGCACTCGTGTCCAGCGCGGCCGATTCGGCCGGTCAGACCGTCGGCGCGGTCACGAGTGCCGCCGCCGCGGCGCTCCCGGCACCCGCCGCCGCTGCCGTCGCCCCTGTCGTCTCCACCGTCGTCGCGCCCGTGACCCAGACCGTCGACCAGGTGGCCGGCTCGTCGCCGGTCTCGAGTGCCGTCGATCCGGTGGCCTCCGGTGTCGACGCAGCTGTGGAGCAGCTGCCCGTCGTCGGCGCGGTGCTTCCGCCGGCGCCGGTCTCCACAGCGACGCAGCCGGTCAGCGGCACCGTCGACCAGACGGTGGTGGATGTCGTCCGCGCAGTCGGGACGGGTGTCGTGCCGCTGACGCCAATCGCCGCAAGCGGCCCGGGAACGGCTCCCGAACCGGGCTCCTGCCCGGCCGGCGGTCCGGCCATCGCGGGGGCGGCATCGGAATCGGCTCCGGCGAGTGAGCCGACTGTCGCGTTCTCCACCTCTTCGCCGGCCGTGTTCGGTCTGCGCGGCTGGTCTGCGGACCTCGGCGGACCTCTCGGGGGTGGGCCATCGGACCCCGCACCCACTGCTCCACCCGGTCTGCCGGGCGGTAGTCTCCCCGGCGGATCGGCCGCCGGCGGGGGCGCTTCGGGCGGAGCTGTGCCCGCCACAGCCACCCTCGACGGCTCCGCCCTGCCCGCATCCGGATGGATGGCGCGTGCCGGCGCATCCGCGGACGATCTCCTCCCGGCCGGCCCGGTCGGCGACCACGACATCAGCCCCGACTGAGTGGGTCCTTGCTGCCCTCCAGTGGCAGCACGCGACCACTGCCCGGCACACGTGTGCCCGGGCGAGGACACTCAGCATGAAGGGCTTTCCCATGAATAAGTACGTATCCAGAGGGTTGTGGTTCACCCTCTGCGTCGGCGGCCTCTGGCTCGCCGGCACGGCCGCGGCGAACGCGGCCGAGACCTCCAGCGGCTCCGGCGGAACCCAAGCGGTCGTCGGCGCCACGGCTCCCGTGACGATCTCGGGCAACGCCATCTCGGTCCTCGGCGACTCGACGAGTTCCGGCTCCACGGCCCAGGCGCCCGCAGCGCCCGCGCCCTCGGCCTCGGTCTCGCCCAGCTCGATCGGCGGCCTCCTCGGTGGAACACAGGCGGCGGCTGACGTGAGCGCCCCGGTGACGGTCTCCGGCAATGCGGTGAGCGTGATCGGGGATGCAGGAAGCGCCGGCTCGGCGACCGCCCCCGCCGCCTCGAGCGGCTCCGGCGGCTCGGGAGCGACCGCTGCATCGTCCGGTGCGCCCGCCGTCCAGGCGCCTGTCGCGGCTGCCGTTCCGGTGACGGCAGGCGGCAACGCTGTGGCGGTTCTCGGGGACGCGTCCTCGACGGGATCGTCGGCGACCGCTCCCAGCGGTGCCGGATCGGGCGCCACCGCATCCACATCCGGCACGAACGGCGGGCTGTTGCCCGGTGTGCAGGCTCCGGTGGATGCGACGGCGCCGGTGACGGCCGGCGGTAACGCCGTCTCGGTGCTCGGGGATGCGTCCACGAGCGGTTCCACCTCCGGCGGTACGACTGCCGGGACAGGCAGCACGGCGACGTCCGGTTCCGGCGGCGGGCTGCTGCCGGGTGTGCAGGCTCCGGTCAGCGCCGGCGCCCCGGTGACGGCGGGCGGTAACGCGGTCTCGGTGCTCGGGGATGCGTCCTCCAGCGGAACGATCACGAGTGCTCCTGCTACCGGAGGAGCGACGGCGGGCGGCACGACCGGTGGTACGACCGGTGGCGGCCTGCTCGGTGGTGGTCTGCTCGGTGGTGGTCTTCTGGACGGTGGCGGACTGCCGACCGGATTCGGTGTCCCGGTGGCGATCGGCGGAAACGCCCTCGGTCTCGTCAGTGCGAGCACCGGCGACACGTCCACCCCGACGCCTCCCGCGACCCCGATCACCCCGGCCGTGGGTGACCCCGAAACGACGGTGGCATCCGTAGGCGGCGTCGTAGCGCTCGGCGCGAGCAGTGGGAGCGGCACGGCGACCCTCGCCTCGACCGGCTCCGACAACCTGGGGGTCGGGGCCCTCGGCGCTCTCCTGGCCCTCCTCGGAGTGCTTGCGGTCTTCGCCTCGGCCAACCGGGAGCGTCGCCACCACACGCGCTGATCGGATCGTCGTTCGCTCCGCGCGCGCTTCGACTTCCCGGCACACCGGCTCCCCAGCGCCGGTGTGCCGGGAATCCGGCGTGGGCAGGTCGGCGCTACGGGCGTCGGTCAGAAGCCGATCGGCCGGCCCGGCGTGAGCGGTTTGTCGTTCCCGACGAATACCCGGCCGTCGTTGTACTCGGCCTCGCGCCGCTCGACCTCGGCGAGCAGTGCCTTGTTCAGCATCTCGGACCAACTCGTGTCGCGTTCGCCGAACGATGTCTGGCGGTAGGCGGCGCGCGCTCTGTTCCGCATGGCATCCGTGATGTAGAAGGTGACCGTCGTGCGCTTCTTGGGCGGAGTGCGCGCGGGCTCGGCCACGGCGCTTGTGGAGGACACCCGGAACTCCGCGGAGTTCTCGGAGTCCGGTGTATCGGCCGCAGCTGCGGCGGTGGATCGCTCCATGTCTCCCCTTTAGGCATATTCGATTGTGATCTTCGATTCCATATACTAAACGGTCCATCCCGGGCAGGGCCATTTTCCACAGCGTCTAAGCATGCTTTATATGCCCTAGTCCCAAGCGATCAGGGCATAAAAGACACAGCCTCAACGAGAGATTCCGGGGGCGACGGGGAGCCGTCAGTTCGAGAGTCGCTCCACGATCGACCCGAAGAGCTCGGGGCGCCGGGCGGCGGTCGGGACGATCCGTGGCCGGAATCGGGAGCGCGACGCCATCACGAGGCCGGTCGTCAGCAGACGGAAGTCACGGGTCGTGCTGCGCCACGCCCGCTCGTACTGTTCCGTGCTGCCGGCGCGCACCGCGGCGATGGCGGCCCGGGCCTGGGCGAAGCCGACGCGCATCCCTTCGCCGGTGAGCGCGTCCACGTAACCGGAGGCGTCGCCGGCGAGGAGGACCCGGCCGGAGGAGCGCGACCGGGCTCGCTGCAGCAGCGGTCCCGCCCCGCGCGGCTCGGTCACCGCCGCCGCGCCCTCGAGGCGGGCTGCGAGCTCCGGGATCCCGGCGACCACCTCATCCACATCGAGGGGACGCCCGCCGAGCACGGCGACACCGACGAGGCGCTCCGCGACGGGTGTCACGTAGGCCTCCGCTCCGTGCGACCAGTGCACCTCCACGAGCGACGACCACGGCTCGACGGCGAAGTGCTTGCGCAGTCCGAAGCGTCGACGAGTCCCGGGCTGCGGCCGTCCGTCGAGACCCAGCATCCGCCGCACGGGGGAGTGCAGGCCGTCGGCGGCGATCACCCATGGCGCCAGGAGCGTCTCTCCGCTGCTCAGGCTCAGCTCCACCGCGTCCGCGCTCTGCGAGATGCCGGAGACCTTGGCCTGGATGCGCTCCGCGCCGACTTCCTCAGCGCGCTCCGCGAGCGCCTGGTGCAGGACCGTCCGGCGCACGCCGCGTCCCGGTCGGTCGGCGAAGAAGTGCTCGACGCGCGATGTCCGGTCGAGGTAGGCGATGCCGTCCAGCCGGCGCCCGGGCGGATCGACGCCGATCCGGTGCAGGGCGGCCAGCGAGCCCGGCATCAGGCCTTCGCCGCACGCCTTGTCGATCGGGCCGACACGCGGCTCGACCAGCGTGACCTCCAGGCCGTTCATGCGGGCCTCGATCGCGCAGGCGAGACCGATGGGACCGCCGCCGACCACGACGAGCTGTGGGCTCATGCCCGTCCCGGTGCGGCCAGGACCGTCGCGAGTGCTTGGTTCTCGCAGCGGACGCGGACGGCGAGCAGCCAGGCGTTGAGGACGGAGAACGCCAGCGCGGTGATCCACGCCGTGTGCACGAGCGGGAGCGCGAAGCCTTCGACGACGACGGCGACGTAGTTGGGATGCGTGAACCAGCGGTACGGTCCGCGCGCCACCAGGGGCAGGTCGCGGACGACGATCACCCGGGTGTTCCAGCGTGGGCCCAGCGTCGCGATGCACCACCAGCGCAGAGCCTGGCTCGCCAGCACCAGGGCGAGCATCGGCCAGCCGAGCCAGGGCAGGAAGGGGCGGTCCGCGAACCACACCTCGGCGAGGCAGGCGAGCAGCAGGGAGGTGTGCAGGGCCACCATCGGGGGGAAGTGGCCACGGCCGAACTCGACCCCGCCACGGGCGAACGACCATCTCGCATTGCGGGTCGAGACGATGAGCTCTGCGATGCGCTCCGCCCCGGTTGCGAGCACGAGGAGGCCGTACCAGATCATGCGAGCGTCCCGATCATGGTCATACTGCCGAGACTACGCAGCCGGCTCGATCATCGGCGCCGGGAGCGGCGCGCGGCGCGCCCGCCCGTCCGCCCAGCGCAGCAGCACCAGCTCGCTCGTGACACCGGGACCGAGCGCGAACAGCAACCCGATGGTGCCGACGGGGTGCGCATCCAGTTGCTCGGCCAGCACGTGCAGTACGGCGGCCGACGAGAGGTTGCCCACAGTGGCGAGCGACCGCCAGCTGGCGTCGAGGGCGCCGTCGGGCAGGTCGAGCGCCTCGGCGAACGCCTCCAGCACTTTCGGGCCGCCGGGATGCGCGGCCCAGGCGCCCACGTCGGACACCTCCAGGTCGTGCGCCGCGAGGATGCCGCGCGCATCCCCGGCGAAGTTCCGTTCGATCACCTCGGGTACGCCGGCGCTGAGCACGATGCGGAAGCCGGTGCCCCCGATGTCCCAGCCGATGACGTCGGCCGTGTCGGGGTAGATGCGGCTGCGCGAGTCGACCACATCCGGACCGGCCAGTCCGAGCCGTTCCGCGCGGGCATCGCCCACCATGACGACGGCCGCCGCGCCATCGCCGAAGAGCCCGCTCGCCACGATGTTCGCCATCGAGTCGTCGCGCGCTTGCACGGTCAGCGAGCAGAGCTCCACCGAGAGCAGCACAGCGACCTCGTCCGGATGCCCGGCCAGGTAGTCGTTGACGCGCGCGATACCGGCCGCGCCCGCGACGCATCCCAGGCCGAAGCTGGGGAGGCGCTTGACGTCGGGCCGCAATCCGAGGCGGGCGACCAGCTGCGCGTCGATCGAGGGGGCCGCGATCCCCGTCACGGAGGTGAAGAGCAGGAAGTCGACATCGGCGGGAGCGAGGCCCGCGGAGTCCAGCGCAGCCGTCACGGCGCGCTCGGCGAGGGAGGTGCCCTCGGCGATGAAGAAGTCGTTCGACTCCCGGAACGACGCCAGCGAACTGTACCGTTCGAGCGGCATCACGAGGCTCCGCGTCTGCACGCCGGATGCCGCATGGATGCGGCGCATCACCTGCTGCCGCGCCGGGTCCGAGGTGATCATCGCGAGCAGCGCCGCGGTGATCTCCCCCTGGCTGTAACTCCGGGCGGGGAGCACCGGGGCCACCGACACGATTCGGCTCACATGCGAAAGGTACCACCCGCTTCCCGGAGCGCTCACGGCTTTCCGTCCCTGCTGTCGCTTCCTCCGCCGAATACGCCGGAAGCGGTGTGTCAGCGGGTCAATCGAGGAAGCGATGATGGAGGCGCTGGACCTCCGAGACGGCCTGCGCGAGGGGGTCGTACAGGGGCTCGCCGGAGGTCACGCCCATCACTTCTTCCACGATGGCGGGGGCCTCCGCTTCGTCCAGGATGCGCTGCAGCTCGAGGCTCTGGCTGTCCTCCGGCACGTCGAAGCGGAGGGCGGCGGTCACGGCGGCGATCAGGGCGGCCGGCACACCCCCGACGTACTGCGCGTAGTCCGCAGCCGGACCGATGAAGCGGTCGTTGCGTCCCAGCTTCCGGAGCGGCTCGCGGCCGACGCGGGTCACCTCGTCCACCAGGTACGGATTGGTGAACCGGCCCAGGATCTTCGCCCGGTAGGCGGCGAGCTCCTCCTCCGGCAGGCCGTGCTTCGCCGACAGCGCCGCGGACGTCTCCCGCAGCGCGGCCTCGGCGGCCTCGCGCACGGCAGGAATGGCGATCGCCTCGCTGATCGTCGTCGCGCCCTCCAGGAATCCCGTGTACGCGACCGTCGCGTGCCCGGTGTTCACGGTGAACAGCTTGCGCTCGATGTACGGGCCGAGCGCATCCACGAAATGCGCGCCGGGGATGCGGGGCTCCCGCCCCTCGAACGGCGTACGGTCGACGACCCACTCGAAGAACGTCTCGACCGTGACATCCACTCCGGCGTCCGGCGCTTGCGCGGGCACGATGCGGTCGACCGCCGTGTTGGCGAACACGGCACGTGCGGCCAGCCTCTCGCGGGTATCGTCGTCCGGCAGCCCGTCCATCAGCTCGGCCGCCAGCAGGTCGGAGGCGCCGATCGCGTTCTCGCACGCCATCACCGCGAGGCGCGGAGCGCCGTCCGCACGTGCGGCCAGGCCGCGGGCGATCACCGGCGCCACGAAGCGCAGGATGCGCGGGCCGACAGCGGTCGTCACCACATCCGCCGTGGCGATCTCGGCTACAAGCGCATCCTCGTCGGTCGCGCTGTTGATCGCGCGGAAACCGGTGACCGTCGTCGTCTGCGACTCCTCGCCGACCAGGTGCACCCGGTAGGAGTCGGCGGCCGCGAGAGCATCGATCAGCTCCGCGTTGACGTCGGCGAACACGACCTCGTAGCCGGCTTCGTGGAGCAGGAGCCCCACGAAGCCGCGCCCGATGTTGCCCGCGCCGAAGTGGACCGCCTTCACGCGACTGCCTTCATTCGACTGCTCCTCATCGTGATCCCGCCTATTCGTTGACGTCGCCGAGGAGGGCGAACAGTGCGTCCGCGTCCGGGGCGTCGATCAGCTTCTGGACATCGTCCTCCTCGGAGAAGAGGATGGCGATCTTCGACAGGATCTCCAGGTGCTCGTTGTTCTGCCCGGCGATCCCGACGACGAACCGCACCTCCTCGCCGCCCCAGTCGAGCGGCGAGGAGTAGCGGATGAAGGACAGGGCCGACCGCTTGATCTCGTCCTTGGACTCGTTGGTGCCGTGCGGGATAGCCAGGCCGTTCCCCATGAACGTCGAGACGGTGTTCTCGCGCTCCTGCATCGAGTCGACGTAGGCCGGATCGACGGCGCCCGCCACGACGAGCAGCTCACCCGCCTCCCGGATCGCGTCCTCCCGCGTGGCCGCGGAGCCCGCGGCCACGACGTTCGCCCGGTCGAGAATCGTGTCGGTCATTTCGTGGCATCCTCCGTGGTCTTCTGCTGGCTGGCGACGAGCTGGACGACCTCGTCGTACTTCGGGCTGTTCATGAAGTTGTCGACCGACACGTGGACCGAGTCGGGCGACTGGCCCTTGGCGCGGTCGGTGAGCTCGCGTTGCGTGATGACGAGGTCGGCGGTGCCGTCGAGGTTGCTGATGGCCTGGTTGGTCACCGTCACCCCTTCGACTCCGGCCTTCTTGAACTTGTTCCGCAGCACCGAGGCGCCCATCGCGCTCGATCCCATTCCAGCGTCGCATGCGAACACGATGTTCTGCACCAGTCGCGTCGTGGCGTCGCCCTGCGCGTCGCCGGTGTCGTGCTCGCCCTCTCGGACGAGACCCCCGAGCACCGAGGACGACTTGCCCTTGTTCGCTTCGGTCTGTGCGACGGCGGCCGACAGGTCCCCCGCGTTGCCTGCGGCGAGGTCACGGCGGCGGCTGGAGCGCAGGATGATGGATCCCACGAGGAAGGACACCGCCGCCGCACCGATCACCGAGAGGGTCACGCCGACGACGCTGTCGCCTGGCGACTGGATCAGGACGGCGATGATCGAGCCGGGGGAGGCCGGAGCACGCAGGCCGGATCCGAACGTGACATTGATCGCGATGCCGGTCATGCCGCCGAGGATGGCCGCGATGATCATCATCGGCTTCATCAGCACATACGGGAAGTAGATCTCGTGGATGCCACCGACGAACTGGATCAGAGCGGCGCCGGGCGCGCTGGCCCGAGCGATACCCAGGCCGAAGACCGAATAGGCCATCAGGATGCCGAAGCCGGGCCCAGGGTTGGCCTCGAGCAGGAACAGGATGGACTTGCCGGTCTGGTGCGCCTGCTCGATGCCCAGGGGCGTGAGCACCCCGTGGTTGATCGCGTTGTTGAGGAACAGCACCTTGCCCGGTTCGATCAGGATGCTCGCCAGCGGCAGCAGGTGCGCCGAGACCAGCCAGTTGACCGCGCCGCTGAGTACCGCGCTCAGCCACTCGACGATCGGCGCGATCCCGAAGAAAGCCCCGATCGAGAGCAGCATGCCCACGATTCCGGCCGAGAAGTTGTTCACCAGCATCTCGAAGCCGGCCTTGATCTTGCCGTCCCAGAGCTGGTCGACCTTCTTCATCACGTAGGCGCCGAGCGGGCCCAGGATCATCGCGCCGATGAACATCGGGATGGTCGAGCCGACGATCACACCCATCGTCGCGATGCAGCCGACGACACCGCCGCGGACGCCGTAGACCATGCGCCCACCGGTGTTGGCGATGAGCAGCGGAAGCAGATAGGTGATCATCGGGCCGACAAGCCCGACGTACTGCTGGAACGTGTGGCCACTCGGGTCCTGGGCGAGTGCGGTGGCCGCACCCTGCCATCCGATCTTCGCCTGGTCGCCGAACCCGCCGAGGATGGGACTGATGGCCCAGTGGGTGTTCTGCAGCCAGCCGGTCGCGATGAACAGGGCGGTGATGAGTCCCCAGGCGATGAACGCGGGGATGTTGGGCATCACCATATTGGAGAGGAACGTGCCGAAGCGCTGCACGTGGACGCGCGCTCCGCCCGGCTTCTTCGCCGACTCCAGTGTCGCCGATGTCATGGTGTTTCCTCGTTTCTATCGGCCTGTGCCGATCCGTCGGGGTTTCTTGGTGAGGTGAACCGTTCGGCGGCCGCACGGACCGCGTCCCGGGCTTCGGCCGCGCCATCGGCGGCCAGGGCGGTCTCGGCCAGCGAACGTGCCTGGCCGAGGGTGTAGCGCTTGAGGGACAGCCGCACGTCGGCGAGTGCCGCCGGCGACATGGAGAGGGTGGTCGCGCCGAGTCCGACGAGCACCACGGCCAGCAGCGGGTCCGCTGCCGCCTCGCCGCAGATGCCGACCGGCTTCCCGCGCGCGACTCCCGCAGCACCGACCTCCCCGATGAGGCGGAGGACGGCGGGATGCCAGGGATCCTGGAACCCGGCGACGGAGCCGAGCAGGCGGTCGGCGGCGAGCGTGTACTGCGTGAGGTCGTTGGTGCCGATCGAGGCGAAGTCCGCGACCTGCAGCACCCGGTCGGCGAGGAGCGCGGCCGAAGGCACCTCCACCATGACGCCGACGGTCTTCAGCCCGTACTCACGCCCGAGCTCGGTGAAGTAGCGCGTCTCCTCGATGGTGGAGACCATCGGAGCCATCACCCAGAGGTCGGCGTCAGTCTGCGCGTCGGCTTCGGCGAGGGCGGTCAGCTGCTCGCGGAGAATGTCCTCGTTCGCGCGCAGCGAGCGGAGGCCCCGGAGGCCGAGCGCCGGGTTGTCCTCATGCGCGTCGTTGAGGAACTCGAGGGGCTTGTCGGCGCCGGCGTCGAGGACGCGCACGACGACCTTCCTTCCGCCGCCGAACGCGCTCAGGAGCTTCACGTACTGCTCCCGCTGCTGCTCGACCGTCGGGGCCAGCCGCTGGTCGAGGAAGAGGAACTCGGTCCGGAACAGGCCGACGCCCTCCGCGCCGAGAGCCACGGCCTCCTCCGCCCCATCGGCGGATCCGAGGTTGGCGAGCAGCGGGATGGCCGTCCCATCCGCCAAGGCGCCCGGCTCGACGGCTCCGGCGAGGGCGTCGGCGCGTTCCGCGATGCGGCGCTCCGCGTCGGCGCGCTCGTCCGCGGACGGGGAGACGGTGACGGTGCCGGCCGCCGCATCCACGATGACGTCGTCGCCGTCGGCCAGGCGGTCAGCACCGGCGGCGCCGACGATCGCGACGATCGACTTCTCACGGGCGAGGATCGCCGTGTGCGAGGTCGGACCGCCCTCGGTCGTGACCAGCCCGAGGACCTTGGTCAAGTCGAGGAGGGCCGTGTCGGCCGGTGCGAGGTCGTGGGCGACCAGGACGAACGGCCGGTCGGACTGCGGGACGCCCGGGGCGGGCTTGCCCTCGAGAGCGGCGACGACACGCTGCGAGACGTCGTCCAGGTCGCCGGCGCGCTCGCCCATGTAGCCGCCCAGATCCTTCAGCATGTCGCGGAACACCGCGAAGCCTTCGAAGACCGCACGCTCGGCGGTCTTGCCGCCGTCGATGCGGGAGGCGACATCGTCGGCGAGAGTGGAGTCCTCGGCCATCATCGACTGCGCCTCGAGCACGTCAGCCGCGGTGCCTTCGACGGTGGATGCGCGCCGGCGCAGGTCCGCCGCGACGGTGGCCACCGCATCCCGGACCCGGGCCTTCTCCTCGTCGGGGGTGCGTTCGCTGTGCTCGTCCGTCGGCTCCGGCAGCGGGGCCGACATCCGGAGGACGGGCCCCACGGCGACGCCCTGGCCGATGCCGGCGCCGGTCAGAACGGCGCTCGAGCTGGGGATGCCCGTGCGGGTCACGACGCTGTCGCCGCTTGTGCTCTGCTCGCTCATGGTGTGCTCGCTCATGGTGTGCTCGCTCATGGTGTGCTCGCTCATGCTCACGCTCAGGCGTCGTGGTCCGTGGCGAGGATCTCGGCCAGGTCGTCCAGGACGGCCTCGCCGTTGTGCGCGTCGGTGGTGAGCACGATCTTGTCGCCGTGGTCGATGCCCAGGGAGATCACCCCGAGGATGCTGCCGGCGTCGACCGTCCTGCCGCCCTCCTTGGTCAGCTTCACGGCCGCGCCGGAGCCGTTCACGGCCTCGACGAAGAGTTTCGCGGGGCGGGCGTGCAATCCGTGCGTCGATCCGACAGTGATGATCCGTTCAGCCATGGTTCCGATCTCCTTCGTTCCGTGCCGGCCGGGTGTCGGCCGCCGCCATCCGTTCGATGGCGCTGCTCACAGTCTCGTCGCCTTCGCGCCGAGGGCCAGGTCCAGTGCGGCGTCCCCGTCGAGCGCCGCCGGTGAGACGAGGGGCAGGACGGCGACGGCGGTGCCGCTCGCGGTGGCGCGCTCGCGGAGGGCCGCGACCGCGGACTCCAGGTGCGCTCCGACGAGCACCACATCAACGCCGGAGAGGGAGTCCAGCTGGCTCGCGCTGCCGGGTTGGACCTCGACGGCGACGCCGCGCAGCCGGGCCGCAGCGCGCAGCTTGACGGCGACGAACGTGCTGGACGCGCCGGCGCCGCAGACGACCACGATCTTCATCGATCTTGCCTTTCCGGGTGACGCTGGGTGGGACGGGAGGAACGCCACCATGCTCACCCGGCCCCGGCGATCCCCTCCAGCAGCGTTTCTTCCGGGGGTGCGGAAAGATCGCCGGAATCCGCCGCCCGGCCGTGCCCGGGTGGTTGACTCATCGAGGAAGGTGGTCCTGGTGGCGCTCTCGGCGAAGCAGACGAGGATGCTCGACATCCTCGCGCGTCGTGCTGCCTGGACGACGGCCGCAGAGCTCGCCCACGATCTCGGCGTGACGACGCGCAGCATCCGCAGCTACGCCGCAGCACTGGGCGAGGTGGTCGAGTCGGGGCCGAACGGCTATCGCGTCAAGCCCGACGCCTACGCGGCGTACCTCGCGGGCGACGGGACATCCGAGGCGGGCACGGCCGGCTCCCCCCAGGAGCGGCTCGTCTTCCTCGTGCGGCGCCTGCTCGACGAGCCCGGCGGCGTGGACGTGTACGAGACCGCCGAGAGCCTGTTCGTCAGCGACTCGACCATCGAATCCGACCTGACCCGGATGCGCGGCCTCCTCGCGGGCACCGAGCTGTCGCTCGAACGGCACGGCGCCGTCGTGCGGTTGCTCGGGCCGGAGATCGCGCGGCGCAAGCTGCTGAGCCGGCTGTTCCGCGACGAGATGCGGCAGAGCGTCGTGGATGTGGCGCGCATCCAGGAGGCCTTCGGCTCGAGAGGACTGGCCGAGTTCAAGTCGGACCTCGTCGGGATGCTGGATGCCCGCGGCTTCTTCGTGAACGAGTACGGCATCAACGACGTGCTCCTCCACATGGCCGTGGCGCTCGACCGGGTCGCGAAGAACCGCGTGCTGCCGACGGTGGAGGAGCCGGAGACGAGCGAGACCATCCGGTCGCTGGCCCGCGACCTCGGGGAGCTCATCGAACGGCACTTCGGCACCGCACTCGACCCCACGGAGCTGCGCTACCTGGCCATCCTCATGCGCACCCGGGTCATCGCGCCGGGAGCCGGGAGGGACGGCGTCGAGGAGTTCGTCAGTCCCGCCGACCTCGACGTCGTCCGGGGAATCATCGACCGCGCCTCCAGCGAGTACCTCGTCGACCTTCACGACGAGGACTTCATCGTCCGGCTCACCCTGCACGTGCAGAACCTCGTCGCCCGTGCGCACGAGAACACCTTCTCCCGTAACCCCCTCACCCGGTCGATCAAGAGCTCGTACCCGATGA
>Ga0206353_10718128_pt1 | contig 14995 bp, 15 predicted proteins | sample DielMetaTC5am4_FD_146436 | JGI IMG/M metagenome (GOLD analysis project Ga0206353, IMG submission 146436) | Corn rhizosphere microbial communities from Kellogg Biological Station, Michigan, USA - Diel MetaT C5am-4 (Metagenome Metatranscriptome)... | ecosystem: Host-associated > Plants > Roots >...
CCGACATCAAGATCAAGGCGGGGACCACGGGCCTCCTGATGATCGGCGGCGGCGTCCCGAAGAACTTCACCCAGGACACCGTGGTCTGCGCCGAGATCCTCGGCCACGAGGACGTCGAGGTTCACAAATATGCCGTGCAGATCACCGTCGCGGACGTCCGCGACGGCGCCTGCTCCTCCTCGACCCTCCAGGAGGCGGCGAGCTGGGGCAAGGTCTCGACCGCGCTGGAGCAGATGGTGTTCGCCGAGGCGACCAGCGTCCTCCCCCTCCTCGCCAGCGACGCCTATCATCGCGGCCACTGGAAGGACCGCGCGCCGCGCCGCTTCGCCAAGCTGTTCGACTAGGCCTGAACCAAGACCGCACAACGAGGGTTTCTCATTAGCGCGCGGATGTGTATAGATCAGAAGCGAGGTACACATATGCGCACCAACATCGAGATTGACGACGATCTGATGATCGCCGCGCTGAAGGCCACCGGAGCCCGCACCAAAAAGGCCGCCGTCGAGGAGGCGCTTCGGACGGTCGTCCGGCTCGGAGACCAAGCGAAGCTGCGCGATCTTCGCGGCACCATTGCGTGGGACGGCGACCTCGAGTCGATGCGCCGCGACCAGTGATCTTCGTCGATTCCAGTGTCTGGATCGACTGGTTCGCCGGAAAGCCAACCCCCCAAGCGGAAAGGCTCGACACGTTTCTCAGTCGCGAGCCGCTGGTCGTTGGAGACCTGGTGCTGACCGAGGTCCTCCAAGGGATCTCCAATCCGGCGCAGCTAAGGCGGGTGCGCGAACGCTTGCTCTCCCTGACCGTCGTCAACGTGGCGGGAGTCGAAATCGCCCTCAGGGCGGCCGACAACCACCGGACTCTGCGCACACTCGGGATCACACCCCGCGGCACGGTCGATACGCTCGTCGCAACGCGGTGCATCGAGGAGGATTGGCCGCTGCTCACGAGCGACCGCGACTTCCGTCCGTTTGCTGAGCACCTCGGACTTGCGCTGGCCTAGTTCCGGGCGCCCCGTTCCTCGCGGATCAGGAAGGTCGCCGCGAGGCCCACCGCGACGGCCGCGGCCATGTACCAGCCGGGGGCGAGCGGGCTTCCGGTCCATTCGATGAGTTTTCGGATGAGCGGCTGCGCGGTGCCTCCGAAGATCGAGATGGCCAGCGCGTAGATGAGGCCCATCGCCCCGGCGCGGACCCGGGCGGGGATGGCTTCCAGGACGAGCAGCATCGCCGGGGTCGAGCCGAGGATGTGGACGAGGGAGAGGAAGGCGGTCACCGCGAACAGGGCGGCCGGCGTCCGCACGGCGCTGACGAACAGGTAGGCGGGAACCGCCAGCAGGATCAGCGTCAGCCAGGGCAGCAGCAGCGTGCGCTTGCGGCCGAAGCGGTCGGCGAGCCAGCCGGCCCAGAGGTCGCAGGCGACGCTGACCACGCCGAGCACCAGGCTGGCGCCGAACGCGACGTTCACCGCCATGCCGAGCGTCGTCTGGGCGTACACCGTGACGTATTGGAGCGTGTAATTGGCGATCGTCGCGGCGCCGAGGATCGCCATTCCGGCGAGGGCGGTTTTGAGGATCGGGCGCGACTCCTCGACGACGGCCGCCTCGGCGGGCAAAGTCTCCTCGAGCGTCCGCCGAAGCGCGAGGCCGAACGGAACGATCAGGGCGCCGATCAGGAAGGCGATCCGCCAGCCCCAGGCGTCGAACAGAGGTACGGGCAGCGCCGAGGCGAGGGTGAAGCCGATCGCGGCGGCGACGAGGCCGCCCAGATCGGCCGTCGCCATGTGGAGCGACACGAACAGCCCTCGGCGGCCCGGCGGCGCGGCTTCGAGCAGCCAGGCGGTGTTCGGCCCGACCTCGCCCCCGAGCGCGAAGCCCTGGACCAGGCGGAACGATACCGCGAGCAAAGGCGCGGCCATGCCGATGGCGGCGTAGGACGGCGTCAGCGCGAGGCCGAGCAGACCGACGCCCATCAGGGCGAAAGAGAGGATCATCGCCGGGCGGCGCCCTCTTCGGTCGGCGAAGCGGCCGAGGACGAGGCCGCCGAGCGGGCGGGCGAGGAAGCCGATCCCGAACGCGCCGAGCGAGAGCATCAGCGACTGGCCGGAATCGCCGGGGAACAGGCTCCGCCCGATCTGGACGGCGAAATAGGAATAGGTCACCCAATCGTAGAATTCGAGCGCGTTGCCGGCGACGACCGCGCCGATCTGCCTTCGCGTCGGAGCGGCGTGCACCCTAGCGGCCGGGCGGCTGCGGCGGCCTGGCTGGGCGCGGCGGCGTGCAGGGATAGGCCGCGACCAGCGCCACGATCACCACCGTCGCCGCATTGTTGTCGCCAAGGTCCGGCCGCGAGCGGACCGCGGCGAGCGCGACCTCGGCGAGCTGCTGGTTGGTGACTCCGGCCGGAGGGCAGAAGGTCACCGGGCCGCGGTGCATGATCTGGGTCGCGACGAACGCATCGACCGCGCCGACCACATAGCCGATGCAGGCGTTCCGGTCGGCGTCGCAGAGCGCGGCGAGCGCCTTGCCGGTGACCCGGGTCGGCATGGGCACCGCCCCGACCGGCGCCGCCATTGCCGCCGCGGCCAGTGCGAGCCAAGCTTTCTTCATCCGCGATTCCTCCCGCCCGCGCCGGATCAGACGCTATTTCGCGCGCCGTTTCAACGGGCTGCGAGCGCTTTTGACAGAGGCCCGCCGAGCGGCCAGTCTTCGCCCTCCAAAGGGGGAGATTAAGCGATGCACAGCCCGATCCTCGCGCCCATCGTGGTGCTCGTCGCCTGGTCGCTGGTCATGATGACCTGGATGTACGCCGTCCGCTTCCCGGCGATGCGCCGCGCCGGCATCGGCCTTGGCGGCCGGGTCGGAAGCAAGGGCGGCGACCTCGACGGCGTGGTCGAGCCTCAGGTCCAGTGGAAAGCGCACAATTACAATCACCTGATGGAGCAGCCGACTTTGTTCTACGCGGTCGCCCTCAGCCTCGCGCTGATGGACTTCGGCGGCGGCCTCAACCTCTATCTGGCCTGGGCCTATGTCGCCTTCCGGGTCGCGCACAGCCTGATGCAGGCGACGACCAACATCGTCCGCTGGCGCTTCCTGCTGTTCATCGGCGGCTCGATCGTCCTCGCCGCGCTCACGATCCACGCCTTGATGGCGTTGTTCTTCCACCACCACCATTATTACGGGTGAAGAGGGCCGCCAGCTCGACATGGGTCGACCAGCGGAACTGGCCGACCGGCTTCACCCAGTCGAGCGCGTAGCCGCCGTCGACCAGGGTCCGGGCGTCGCGGGCGAAGGTCGCCGGATTGCACGACACATAGGCGATGTGCGGAACGTCCGAGCGGGCGAGAAGCGCGACCTGCTCCTTCGCTCCGGCGCGGGGCGGATCGAGCACGACCGCCTCGAACCGGTTCAGCTCGGCGAGGTCCAATGGCCGGCGGAACAGGTCGCGATGATCGACGAAGACGGCGCGCCCGGCGCGCGACGCGGCGGACTTGAGCACCAGCGCCGAATCGCGCGCGCCCTCGACGGCGAGGATTCTCCCGCCCAGCGACAGAGCGAAAGTGCCGAGGCCGGCGAACAGGTCGGCGACGGTCCGAGCCTCGCCGACCGCTTCCCGCACCGCCGCGACCAAAGCCGCCTCCCCTTCCGCCGTCGCCTGGAGGAAGGCGCCGTGGGGAAGCGGCACGGCCTGTCCACCGAGAGTCACCGTCGCCGGCTCCGGCTCCCAGCGGGTCTGAGGACCGAGGCCGTCGTCTAGCGCGAGGCGGGCGAGACAGTGTTCGCGGGCGAAATCGGTGAGCGCCTCGGCCGCCGCCAGCCCCTCCGCCTCGACTCCCTCGAGCAGCAGGTCGACTCCCTGGTCGGCGAGAGTCAGGCGCACGGCTCCGGCGCTGCGCGGGCCGAGCAGCGTGCCGAGCAGCCCGCGCAGAGGGGCGACGAGCGCGAACAGCTCGGGCCGCAATATGTGGCATTCCCGCATGTCGACGATTCGGTGGCTCGCCTCGGCGTGGAAGCCGATCAGCACCGCCTTGCCGCGCCGTTCGACCTTCAGCGAGGCGCGGCGGCGGCTGTTGGGGGGCGACAGGTGGGCCGGGCGGATCTCGGGCTCGGGCACCCCTTGCGCGGCGAGCGCCGAGGCGATTCGGTTTCGAAGGTAGGCGGCATAGGCTTCGTCGTCGACATGCTGGAGCTGGCAGCCGCCGCATTCGGGGAAATGGCGGCACGGCGGCATTTGGCGGTGGGGGCCGGGCTCGATCGCGCCGGACTCGTCGATCCGGTCGCCCGGCGCCGTCATCGGAACGTAGCGGCCGTTGTCGGTCACGCCGTCGCCGCGGGCGGCGAGGCGCACCACTTCCTCTACAGGCATGAAGCGGCGGCGGCCGGAAGGTGGCGAAGCAGGTCGTCGGCGACGAGGACCGGGCCGGCGAGCTCGGCGGCGCGCGCGTGGAGCCACACGGCGGCGCAGGCCGCCTCGAACGGCTCGAGCCCGCAGGCCCGCATCGCCGCGATCGCTCCGGTGAGGACGTCGCCGGTGCCGGCCGTCGCGAGGGTGGAAGGGACGGCCGCAATGGCCGCGCGGCCGTCGGGCGCCGCGACCACCGTGTCGGGGCCCTTGAAGACGATCACCGCGCCCCAGGCCGTGGCGGCGGCGCGCGCCTCCTCGATCTTGCTCCCTTCGCCGCCCGACCAGAGGCGGGCGAACTCGCCGGCGTGCGGGGTGAGGATCGGCACGTGCGGCAAGGCGAGCGGCGGCCGGCGCCCGGCGATCAGGACGAGCGCGTCGGCGTCGAGGACCAGGGGTCGTCCGCAATGCAGGGCGATGTCGAGCCGGGTCTTCGCTCGACGGTCGCGGCCGAGCCCCGGGCCGACGACGACGGCGCCGATCCGCTCGTCCTCGAGCAGGATCGCCGCCTCGCCGCGCGACTGGACCACCGCCGCCGGCACCGCCGGCAACATCTCGCCGGCGATCAGCCGGACGTAGCCGGCGCCGGACCTCGCCGCGGCGCCGGCGGCGAGCGCGATCGCGCCGGGCATCTCGCCGGCGACAAGGGCGACATAGCCGCGGCTGTATTTATAATCGTCGGGGCCGGGCCGCCGAAGCTTGGGACGGGCGATTTCGCCAAGGCGCGTTTCGGCATCGAGGCCGATGTCGGCCACGACGAGGCGGCCCATGTGCCGGGCGGCGGGCTGGAGCAGATGCGAGGGCTTCAGCGCCGCGAAGGTGATCGTGAGATCGAAATCGGGCACGGGGGAGAGGATGTGCCCGTCATCGGTGGCGGCGCCGCTCGCCAGGTCGATCGCCACCCTCACCCGCGCCTCCCGGGCCAGGCGGCCGAGCCCGTCCGCCACCGCCGGGTCGAGCGGCCGCGACAATCCGGTGCCGAACAGAGCGTCGACCAGAAGCGGCGCCGACTCTGCCTCGTCCAGGGGGACCACCGGACCGGCCCAGGCGGCGCGCGCGGACTTCGCGGCGGGCGAGGCGGGGTCGGCGAGAGCCGCGACGCTGACGGCCATGCCTCGCTCGGCCAGACGGCGGGCGATCACATAGCCGTCTCCGCCATTGTTGCCCGGGCCGCAGAGGATCAAAGTGGGGAGCGGGCCGGCGTGGCGCCAGATCGCTTCCGCGGCGGCCGTGCCGGCCCGGTCCATCAGGGTCTCGACCGGAGTCCCGGAGTCGATCGCGGCCTGCTCGGCGGCCCGCATCTCCGCCGCGGTGACGATCGGCCGGCCGGTCACCGGCTGAGGTGGGCGGGGAGCCGGTAGCGGTCGCCGCCCAGCGCCACTTCGATCCGGTCGGGCCCCAGGACCGTCACGATTGCCCGCTCGGCCCCGTCCGCCGCGACGACCCCGCGGCCGTCGGTCGTGACCCTGAGGCGCCGGAAGCCGCCGCTCGGGCCTCGCAGGGTCAGGATCGTGCCGTCGGGCCCCGCCTCGCGCTCGACCGTGCAGACCGTCTCGAAATCCGTCGCGCCCTCGGTCGCGCAGGCGATCCGATCGTCGGGCACCCCCGTCGGCGAGGTGCCCGTTCCACCGGCTTCATCGCTCCCGCCCCGTCCGCAACCGGCCAGGAGAAGGGTGAAAAGGAGGACGGCCCGCATGATCGGAGTCTGCGGGATCAGCGCCCGCCGCGCAAGGCGGCGAAGCGGCGGGCGAAATCCTCCGAGCCGAACAAGGAGTCGAAGCTTTCATCCTGCGCGGAGTCGGCCGCGACTCCCCGTACGGAGAGGGAGATCGCGCGCTTGAGGACTCGGTGGCTGGCCGGGCTGGAGTCGACGAAGGCGGCGGCGAGCGAGTCCAGGGCGGAGGGAAGGTCCGCGGCGAGGATCTCGACGAGGCCGATTCGGGCCGCTTCCGCGCCGTCGATCGGAAGAGCGCTCAGAAGCAGCCGCGACGCCTGGCCCGGGCCGACCAGGGCGACGAGCCGGGCGACGTCCTCCTGGGGGTAGGAGATACCGAACTTCGCGGGGGTGATGGCGAAGCGCGCGCCGGGCGCGGCGAGGCGGAGATCGCAGGCCAGAGCGAGCGCGACGCCGGCGCCGTAACAAGGCCCTTCGATCGCGGCGACGGTCGGCATCGGGGCGGCGGCGAGACTGTCCAGGCCTTCGCGCATCGCGGCCCGGAAATCGGCTCGGGCGGCCGAATCCCGCTGGAGGAGAGGGAAATCCTGAAGGTCGGCGCCGGCGCAGAAGGCGGACGGCGAGCCGGCGAGGACCAGGGCGCGAGCGCCGGCCGCCTCGGCTTCGCGCACCCGCTCGGCGAGCTGCCGCCAGCCGGCGAGCGGGATGGCGTTGCGCGCCTCCGGGCGATCGAGCGCCAGCCATGCGACGGGGCCGGAAAGGTCGAGGGCGAACATGCAAGCGAGGCTTGCCCCGGGCGGCGGCTCTTGTCTCGCGCAAAAAAAGAGCCGGCCGCCCAGCAACGCGGACGACCGGCCCATCTGGAATCCATGGCGCCTAGCCCCCGCTCTCGCGTTCGGCCGGGACCATGGCCGGATGTCCGCCCCGCCCGCACAGGGCGCGGCCTCGACCCGTCGGCTTTCCAGCAGCAAGGAGCGTGCCACGACGGCGTTCCGCGGCCTGCGGTGGTTAACGGGGCGCGGAAGGCGTGCCGGGACGGGACAGGCGGGTCAGATGAGGCGGCTGACGAGCCGCCACCAGCCCGGCCGCTCGGCGGCGAGAGCGGCGTCGGCGGCATCGCGGGCGGCCTCCGATTCGAACAGTCCGAAACAGGTCGCGCCGGAGCCCGACATGCGCACCGAAGTGGCGCCGGGCGCCGCGCGAAGCCGGTCCAGCACTTCCCCGACCGTTGGCGCGAGGGCGATGGCGGCCGCTTCGAGATCGTTGCCGCCGGCGAGCGGATCGTCCGGCAGCGGGCCGGACCCGGCACCGGTCCAGCGGCGGAAGACGTCCGCCGTCTCGAGAGCCGAGCCCGGATTCACAAGCAGGATCGGCGTTCCGGTCAAGGTGTCGGCAATCGGGGTCAGCCGATCTCCCCTGCCCTGCCCCCGCATCGTCCGGGAGAGCAGGCAGGCCGGGACGTCCGCCCCGAGCCCGGCCGCGAGGTCGAGCAGATCGGCCTCGGCCGCCTCGATCCCCCACAGCCGGACGAGCAGCCTCAGCGCCGCGGCGGCGTCCGCCGAGCCTCCGCCAAGCCCCGCGGCGACGGGCAGTCTCTTGTCGAGTCGCAACGCGGCGCCCTGCTCGACGGCATATGTCTTCTTGAGCGCCCGGGCGGCACGGACCACCAGATTGTCGGCCTCGTCCAGCGCTGGCGCGAACGGCCCGGCAATTTCCAGGCTGAGCGTTTCCGCCGGCTCCGCCTCCAGTGCGTCGCCCGCTTCGGTGAAGGCGAACAGGGTATCGAGCTCATGGAAGCCGTCGGCGCGGCGGCCGAGGACGTGGAGCGCGATATTGACCTTGGCGCGCGCCGTCTCGCGCATCAGGGCGCGGCGAGCTCGGGGGTCAGGCCGCCGTCGATCTTGGCTCGGAGCCGCTCGGCCGCCTTGGAATCGGCGTAAACCAGGGCCGCGCGCCAGGCGTAGCGCGCGTCGACGTGGCGGCCGGCGGTGAAATAGGCGTCGCCGAGATGCTCGTTGATCGCCGGGTCGGCGGGCTGGCCCTTGGCGGCGCGCTCGAGCAGGCCGATCGCCTTGGGGACGTCGCCCCGGACGTAATAGGCCCAGCCGAGCGAATCGGTGATCGCGGCGTCGTCGGGCTGGCGGCGGCTCGCTTCCTCGATCAGCCGCGTCGCCTCGGCCATGTTCTCGCGCCGCTCGAGCTGAGAGTAACCGAGGAAGTTGAGCACCATCGGCTGCTGCGGGGCGAGCGTGTAGGCCTGCTGGAGCGCCGCCTTCGCCTCGGGCCATTGACCGGCCTGGGTGAGCGCGCTGCCGCGAAGCAGCCAGAGCACCCATTTGGGGTTGGCCGGATCCTCGGCGCCGGGGAAAGCGAGGGCGCGGGCGAAGGCATCGGCGGCGGCGTCGAAGCGCTTGGCCTGGATGAGCAGGTCGCCGACCCGGGTCCAGCTCTCGACCGAGGGGGCCTTCTGGGCGGCGGCTCGGGCTTCGGCGAGGGCGATCTCCTCGCGGCCCGAGGCGGTGAGGAAGGCGTAACGCCGGTCGGTCGCGCGCCGGATGTAGGGATCGTCGGGAGCGACTCGGGCCAAGGCGGCGAGCGCCGTCTCGTGCTGGCCCTTGGCGGCGAGAAGGTCGGCGGCGGCGAGCCAGCCCTCGCTGTCGGACGGAACCAGGAAAGTGGCGGTCCGAGCGAAGCTCAAAGCCAGGTCTGGCACATCCTGGGCGGCGAGATCGGTGGAGAGCCGAAGCAGGAAATCGGCGACTCCCCGGTTCGCGGCGGATGCCTCGGGGGCGAGCTTTCGACCGGCCGAGAGCCGAGCCCGGGCGGCGGCGACCGCTTCGCCGTCGCCCTGGAGGAGCTCCAGCGCCTCGCTCCGCCAGCCGCGCGCGTCGAGCAGGCCGGCGAGGACGATCCTCAGGCGCTCCGAGCGGCTGTCCTCGCGGGAGAAGAGCGGCTGGATCGCGGCGAGGGCATCGGCCTTGTCGCCGCGGGCGATGAGCAGGAGCGCGCGCTGCTCGGGGGCGTAGGCGGCGAGCGGCGAGCGGGGGTCGGGGCTGTCGGCGAGCAAGGCGAGCGGATCGCCCTTGCCGGACGCCTGAGCCACCCAGGCGCGAAGCACCGGCGCCATGAAGCCGAAAATGTCGTCGGCGGCGATCCGGTCGATCTGGGCGCTCGCGGCCGGCCAGCGCCGCGCCTTCACCGCCTCGGCGACGAGCAGGAGCCGGCCTTCCGCGTTGAGCTTGCCCGCCTTCTCGACGAGAGCAGCGGCGCGCGTCGCCAGCGCCTCGTCGCCGGCCCAGAGGCCGGTGCGAAGCGCCCGGGCGGCGAGGACGTCGTTGGCCGGTGCGAGGGTCAGCGCCGCCGCATAGGCGCGGGCGGCGTCGGGAAGCGGCGCCGAAGTCTCCGCGGCGCGGGCGCGGACATAGGCGTCGAGCGCGGTCGTCTCGTTGACCACGGCGGCCGCGGGCGCGGCGGAGCCGAGCAAAGCGATCGCGGCGGCAAGGCTACATGTTCGGATAATTGGGGCCTCCGCCGCCTTCGGGGACGACCCAGTTGATGTTCTGGGTCGGGTCCTTGATGTCGCACGTCTTGCAGTGGACGCAATTCTGGGCGTTGATCTGAAGCCGCTCGCGTCCGTTCTCCTCGACGAACTCGTAGACTCCGGCCGGGCAGTAACGCTGCTCCGGCCCGGCATAGAGGGGGAGGTTGACCTCGGTCGGGACCGCCGCGTCCTTCAGGGTCAGATGGACCGGCTGGTCCTCCTCGTGGTTGGTGTTCGAGATGAACACCGAGGAGAGGCGGTCGAAGCTGATCACACCGTCGGGCTTCGGGTAGGCGATCGGCGGCACGAGATCCCTGCGCCACAGGGTCTCGTTGTCCGGATGGTGGCGCATGGTGAAGGGCAAGCCGATTTTCAAATAGCGCATCCACATGTCGATCCCGGCGAGCAGGGTGCCGCCGGTGCCGCCGAACTTCGCCACCATCGGCTCGACGTTGCGGACCATCTTCAATTCGTCGGCGACCCAGCTCGAACGGAGATCGTCCTCGTAGGCCGACAGCGTGTCGCCGGAGCGGTCGGCGGCGATCGCCTCGAACGCGGCCTCGGCGGCGAGCATCCCGGACTTCATCGCGGTGTGGCTGCCCTTGATCCGGGGCACGTTGACGAAGCCGGCGGCACAGCCGATCAGCGCCCCGCCCGGGAAAGCGAGCTTCGGCACCGCCTGCCAGCCGCCCTCGTTGATCGCGCGCGCGCCGTAGGAGACGCGGCGGCCGCCCTCGAGCACGGCGCGGATCGCCGGATGCTGCTTCCAGCGCTGGAACTCCTCGAACGGGGAGAGCCACGGATTGCGGTAGTTGAGCGCCACGACGAAGCCCAAGGCGACCTGGTGGTTCGCCTGGTGGTAGAGGAAGCCCCCGCCCCAGGCGTCGTCCAGGGGCCAGCCCTGGGTGTGGATGACGCGGCCGGGAACGTGCTTGTCCGGGTCGATATCCCACAATTCCTTGAGGCCGATTCCGTAGACCTGCGGCTGGCTGTCGGCATCGAGCGCGAAGATCCGCTTCAATTCCTTGGTCAGGTGGCCGCGCGCGCCTTCCGCGAAGAAAGTGTAGCGGCCGTGAAGCTCCATTCCGGGCTGGTAATCGGGCTTGCGGGTGCCGTCGCGGGCGACCCCCATGTCGCCGGTGGCGACGCCCTTCACCGAGCCGTCCTCGTTGAACAGAATCTCCGCCGCCGCGAAGCCCGGGAAGATCTCGACCCCCAAAGCCTCGGCCTGGCCGGCGAGCCAGCGGCAGAGGTTGCCGAGGCTCGAGGTGTAGGTGCCCTTGTTGTTCATGAAGGGCGGCATCATCAGGTGCGGAAGCGCGTATTTCTTCTTCGCGGTCAGCACCCAGTGGAGGTTCTCGGTGACCGGGACGGTGAGCGGGCTGTCGAGGTCGCGCCAGTTGGGGAGCAATTCGTCGAGCGCCTTCGGGTCGACGACGGCGCCTGAGAGGATGTGGGCGCCGACCTCCGAGCCCTTCTCGAGGATGCAGACGGAGAGTTCGCGGCCCGCCTCGTCGGCGAGCTGCTTGAGGCGGATCGAGGCGGCGAGCCCGGCCGGGCCGGCGCCGACGATGACGACGTCGTACGGCATCGACTCGCGTTCAGGCATTCCTCGCAGCTCCTGTCGTCGCACCCAGCCAACGGCTTGGCAGATAGAAGGCAATCCCGGCGTTGACCAGCCCGGCCGAGCGCGCCCCAATCGGCTCGGGAACGGGAGTGGGCATGAACGGGGACGGCGATTATTCGGCGGCGGACGGCGCGGCGAGCCTGCTTCGATGGTGGAGCGACGCGGGGGTCGACGTTCTGCTCGACGAACGCCCGCGCGACTGGCTGAGGCCGGCCAAGGCGCCGGCGGCGCCCGATCCGGTCGAGGTGAAGGGCGACGCGCCGCCCGAGCAGCTCGGCCTGTTCCGCGCCTGGCTCGCCGAGAGTCCGGCCCTTCCCTATTCCGCCCCGGCCGCGCCTCGGGTCTGCCCGTCGGGCGACCCCGAATCCGACCTGATGATCCTCACCGACATGCCGTCGAGCGAGGATTGCGCCGCCGGAATCCTGATCTCCGGCGAGTCCGGGCGGCTGTTCGACCGCATGCTGGCGGCGATCGGCCGAAGCCGCGACACCATCTACCTCGCCGCCTTGTCCTGCCTCCGCTCCCCCGACGGGCGGTTCAACACCGACAGCGCCAAGGCCTGCGCGGCGCTCGCCCGTCACCATGCCGGGCTGGTCCGGCCCAAGGCCCTGCTGATCTTCGGCGACGCCGCCTCGAAGGCCCTCATCGGCCTGCCGCTCGCCCAGGCGCGGGGAAAATGGCACGATCTGCCGACTCATGCCGGTCCCGTCAGGGCTTTGGTAACCCTTCCTCCCTCTTACCTGCTGAACCAGCCCGCGGCGAAGGCCCATGCCTGGGCCGATCTGCAGAGGCTGATCGAAGAGATGAAGCCATGAAGCGTTTGCGCAACTTCCTGCTCACCGCGGCGATCGCCCTCCCCGCCGCGCCCGCCCTGGCCGGAGCGCCCACCATCCTCAGCGACGCGCAGCGCAGCGCCTATCGCGACATCATCGCCTCGATCCGCTCGGGCGACTGGCCGGGCGCCTCGGCGAAGCTCGAGTCGGCGCCCGACGGGCCGCTGAACGACGCGTTGAGAGCCGAGCTCTACCTCGCCAAGGGCTCGCCCAAGGTCGACGCGGAGCCCTTGCTCGCCCTGATCGCCCGGGCGCCGGACCTGCCCAAGGCCGACCAGCTCGAGCGGCTCGCCGCCACCCGCGGCGCGACCCAGATGCCGGCGCTGCCTCAGCCCCAGACCTTGCTCTGGCAGGGCTCGCAGCCGCGCCGGGCCAAGACTCCGGCGGCGCCGCGCGACGCCGCCTCGAGCGCGGTCGACGCCCAAATCCAACCCTTGATCGTCGACAACCGCCCGGCCGAGGCGGAGGCCGCCTTCACCGCCCGACAGTCCGAGCTCTCGCCGGAGGTTCAGACCGAATTCGGCCAGCGCATCGCCTGGTCCTATTACATCATCGGGGACGATTCCTCGGCGCTCCGCCTCGCGCGGGCGGCGCGGATGGGCACCGGCGAGTGGGCGACCCAGGCCGCCTGGACGGCGGGCCTCGCCGCGTGGCGGTCGAAGCAGTGCGACGAGGCCTCGGACGCCTTCTCCGCCGTCGCCGCCCGCTCGACCGACGACGAGCTGACCGCCGCCGGCCATTATTGGGCGGCTCGGGCCGATACGATGTGCGGCAGGCCGGAACGGGTGCAGGCGCGCCTGACCAACGCCGCCCGCTACCGCGAGACCTTCTACGGCCTGCTCGCCGCCAGCGCGCTCGGCATCAGGTCGGCCGGCTTCGAGGGGCTTCACGATTATGGCGACGAGGAGTGGCGCGGAGTCGCGAACAAGCCGGACGTGCGCGCCGCGATCGGCTTCGCGGAGCTCGGCGAGGACGATCTCGCCGACCTCTTCATCCGGTACCAGGCGCGGATCGGCGGGCCCGCCGACCACAACGCCCTTCTCCATCTCGCCGCCGACCTCAACCTGCCGGCGACCCAGTTCTGGCTCGCCCACAACGCGCCGCGCGGCGCCAGCGTCAACATCGCGGCGCGCTATCCGCGGCCGGACTGGCGGCCGAGCCGGGGATGGCGGGTCGACCAGTCGCTGGTCTTCGCCCACGTCCTCCAGGAGTCCAATTTCCGACGGACCGTGGTCAGCCCGGCGGGGGCGACCGGTCTGCTGCAGGTGCGGCCGGGCACCGCCGGCGACATCGCGCGGAGCCGCGGCGAGGCGTTCAGCCCGAGCCTGCTCACCTCCCCTTCCGCCAACATGGAGTTCGGCCAGACCTATATCGAAGGGCTTCGCGACAATCCGGCGACGGGCGGCCTGCTTATCAAGGTGATCGCCGCCTATAATGCCGGGCCGGTGCCGGTGGCGGAGTGGAACAGCCGCCGCTTCGATAAGGGCGATCCCCTGCTCTACATCGAGAGCATCCCTTATTGGGAAACCCGCGGCTACCTCCCCATCGTGCTCCGCAACTACTGGATCTACGAGGCCGAGACCGGCCGCGATTCCGGCAGCCGCGAAGCCCTCGTCCAGGGCCTCTGGCCCCGCTTCCCAGGACTTCCCGGCGCCAGGGCGGTCCGAATCGAGCCCGACAGCGGCCGGACCCTGGCGTCGAACGCGGACTAGCTCTCCTTCAAACTGTTCTTGCTTCGTTCCCGCATTTGCGCTAATTCCCGCGCATGCCCCGCCCCGACGCCCGTCCCGGCCGCGGCGCGCCTGAGAACCGGACGCCGACGCGCTTCAACCTTCCCGTGAGGGAGGCGGACGGCGATTGGCTCGACTCGCGCGACGAGGTGGACGGCGAGGCGCCGCCGCTGCGCACGACGGTGACGGTCGAGCATCCGCGCACCATCATTACTCGCAATGCGTCTCCGGACATCGGCTTCGACCGCTCGATCAACGCTTACCGGGGTTGCGAGCATGGCTGCATCTATTGCTTCGCCCGCCCGACCCACGCCTTTCACGATCTCTCGCCCGGGCTCGATTTCGAGACCCGATTGTTCGCCAAGCCCGACGCCGCCAGGCTCCTGCGCGAGGAGCTGGCCAGGCCCGGCTACAGCCCGCGACCGATCGCGCTCGGAACCAACACCGATCCCTACCAGCCGATCGAGGGCAAATGGCGGATCACCCGCTCGATCCTCGAGGTGCTCAAGGAGACCAGGCACCCGGTCACCATCACCACCAAGTCCGACCGGGTGCTTCGCGACCTCGACATCATCGCGCCGATGGCGAAGGAGGGGCTGGTCAGCGTCGCCTTGTCGGTGACCTCGCTCACCCCCGCCATCTCCCGCACGCTCGAGCCGCGAGCGCCGGCGGGGCGCAAGCGGCTGGCGGCGGTCAAGGCGCTCAGCGAGGCGGGCGTGCCGGCGAGCGTCGCCATCGCCCCGGTCATTCCCGGAATCACCGACCATGAGCTCGACGACATCGTCGCGGCGGCCGCCGAAGCGAGAGCCTCGGGCACCTTCTTCCTCCCCGTGCGGCTGCCGTTCGAGGTCGCGCCGCTGTTCCGAGCCTGGCTCGACGAGCATTTCCCCGACCGCGCCGACAAGGTGATGAACATCATCCGCTCGATGCGCGGCGGCAAGGACAACGACCCGAACTGGTTCACCCGAATGCAGGGCTTCGGCCCGTGGGCGGAGCTGCTGCGGGTGCGCTTCGAGGTGGCGGTCAAAAAGCACGGGCTGAACAAGGAGAAAGGGAAGCTCAGGACGGATCTGTTCCGGCCTCCCCAAGGGCCGCAGCTGTGGTTGCTCTAGATCCTCCCCGAGCTTGCCTCGGGGAGGGGGACCGCGACGCGAAGCGGCGTGGTGGAGGGGCTTTTCCAGCGCCGAATGCC
>Ga0206353_10179630_pt1 | contig 14765 bp, 6 predicted proteins | sample DielMetaTC5am4_FD_146436 | JGI IMG/M metagenome (GOLD analysis project Ga0206353, IMG submission 146436) | Corn rhizosphere microbial communities from Kellogg Biological Station, Michigan, USA - Diel MetaT C5am-4 (Metagenome Metatranscriptome)... | ecosystem: Host-associated > Plants > Roots >...
TATTATTATTATTATTTTTTGAATTGCAGTAGTGAACGACTCTTAAATCGGTATTCCCCCCCATTATTTTGAATGGCATAATAAAATAGAATAAGAATAAATGTTTCCCTAATCTGTATATAGGGAAACTCCAGGTCCGAACAGCATTATTATCTACAGATCCCCCTTATGTACATATTCCTATGGGGAATCGTGCTTTAATTTTTCATTGTATTAAATATCTTGAATAAAAAAAAAAAGAGGGAATTTGCTCTGATATAGATTATAGCCAGGCCTTCTTGGCCCACCTAAGTGCAATTACGATAAAAGAAAGGATATGTAGATAGGTGGATAACTAGATTGGCAAGTACTTAAAAAATAAAGTACTTTATCTTTATTTTAGGATTCTACAACGAAATCCTTTATTTTCTAGCAATTCTACTACTACGAAACAAAAAAGACCCTTCAAATTCTTTTTGAAAAAGAAACTAAGCGTGCTATTCTAAATCGAACTAAAGTCAAACTTTCTAGTGCTTATAAATTCTTATGGCTTTATCCCTTTCATAGAAAGGAGATAAAACGAGAAATCTTTGCTATCCAATCTTTTTAGAATATCATAAAGTTTCAGTGGCAGAATTTTTTTCTAGGACTGTTTTATCAATTCATTTTTATTCCATTTCAACCCCTGCTAAATTCGAACTTTCGTCGAAATCGTCTCTATTCATATGTATGAAATACATATATGAAATACGTATGTGGAGTTCCCTAGAATTTCATGTGATTCAGTAAACAGAATATGGATTCCATGATTGCTAGATTGATCCGTAGGGATTGATGAAGAGTGAGCTGATAATGGAATTTTTCTTCTATAAATAGGAAACTTAAGATTCAAATGCTCCGGAATGGAAATGAGGGAATGTCCACAATACCCGGATTTAGTCAGATCCAATTCGAGGGATTTTGTAGATTCATTAATCAAGGCTTGGCGGAAGAACTTGAGAAGTTTCCCACAATTAAAGATCCAGATCACGAAATTGCATTTCAATTATTTGCGAAAGGATATCAATTGCTAGAACCCTCGATAAAAGAAAGGAATGCTGTGTATGAATCACTCACCTATTCTTCCGAATTATATGTATCCGCGAGATTAATTTTTGGTTTCGATGTGCAAAAGGAAACCATTTCTATTGGAAACATTCCTATAATGAATTCCTTAGGAACCTTTATAATAAATGGAATATACCGAATTGTGATCAATCAAATATTGCTAAGTCCTGGTATTTACTACCGCTCGGAATTAGACCATAAGGGAATTTCTATATATACCGGGACTATAATATCAGATTGGGGAGGAAGGTTGGAATTAGCAATTGATAAAAAAGAAAGGATATGGGCTCGCGTGAGTAGAAAACAAAAGATATCTATTTTAGTTCTATTATCAGCTATGGGTTTGAATCTAAGAGAAATTTTAGATAATGTTTCCTACCCCGAAATTTTCTTGTCTTTCCCGAATGCTAAGGAGAAGAAGAGGATTGAGTCAAAAGAAAAAGCTATTTTGGAGTTTTATCAACAATTTGCTTGTGTAGGTGGGGACCTGGTATTTTCGGAGTCCTTATGCGAGGAATTACAAAAGAAATTTTTTCAACAAAAATGTGAATTAGGAAGAGTTGGTCGACGAAATATGAATCGGAGACTGAATCTTGATATCCCTCAGAACAATACATTCTTGTTACCACGAGATGTATTGGCCGCTACGGATCATTTGATTGGAATGAAATTTGGAACGGGTATACTTGACGATGACGATATGAATCACTTGAAAAATAAACGTATTCGTTCGGTTGCAGATCTGTTACAAGATCAATTCGGACTGGCTCTTGGCCGTTTACAACATGCGGTTCAAAAAACTATCCGTAGAGTATTCATACGTCAATCGAAACCGACTCCACAAACTTTGGTAACTCCAACTTCAACTTCGATTTTATTAATAACTACTTATGAGACCTTTTTTGGCACATACCCCTTAGCTCAAGTTTTTGATCAAACCAATCCATTGACACAAACGGTTCATGGGCGAAAAGTGAGTTGTTTGGGTCCAGGAGGATTGACGGGGAGAACTGCAAGTTTTCGGAGCCGAGATATTCATCCGAGTCACTATGGGCGTATTTGTCCAATTGACACGTCCGAAGGAATCAATGTTGGACTTACCGGATCGTTAGCTATTCATGCGAGAATTGATCACTGGTGGGGATCTATAGAGAGTCCGTTTTATGAAATATCTGAGAAAGCAAAAGAAAAAAAAGAGAGACAGGTAGTTTATTTATCACCAAATAGAGATGAATATTATATGATAGCAGCAGGAAATTCTTTGTCCTTGAATCAGGGTATTCAGGAAGAACAGGTTGTTCCAGCTAGATACCGTCAAGAATTCCTGACTATTGCATGGGAACAGATTCATGTTAGAAGTATTTTTCCTTTCCAATATTTTTCTATTGGAGGTTCTCTCATTCCTTTTATTGAGCATAATGATGCGAATCGGGCTTTAATGAGTTCTAATATGCAGCGCCAAGCAGTTCCACTTTCTCGGTCCGAGAAGTGCATTGTTGGAACTGGATTGGAACGCCAAACAGCTCTAGATTCGAGGGTTTCCGTTATAGCCCAACGCGAGGGAAAGATCATTTCTAGTGATAGTCACAAGATCCTTTTATCAAGTAGTGGGAAGACCATAAGTATTCCTTTAGTTGCCCATCGGCGCTCTAACAAAAATACTTGTATGCACCAAAAACCTCGGGTTCCGCGGGGTAAATCCATTAAAAAAGGGCAAATTTTAGCGGAGGGAGCAGCTACAGTTGGCGGGGAACTTGCTTTAGGAAAAAACGTTTTAGTAGCTTATATGCCCTGGGAGGGTTACAATTTTGAAGACGCAGTACTAATTAGTGAACGTTTGGTATATGAGGATATTTATACTTCTTTTCACATCCGAAAATATGAAATTCAGACGGATACGACAAGCCAAGGCTCCGCTGAAAAAATCACTAAACAAATACCACATCTAGAAGAACATTTACTTCGCAATTTGGACAGAAATGGAGTTGTAAGGTTGGGATCCTGGGTAGAAACTGGCGATATTTTAGTAGGTAAATTAACGCCTCAGATAGCGAGCGAATCGTCCTATATCGCGGAAGCTGGATTATTACGGGCTATTTTTGGTCTTGAGGTATCCACTTCAAAAGAAACTTCTCTCAAACTACCTATAGGTGGAAGAGGGCGCGTTATCGATGTGAAATGGATCCAGAGGGACCCCTTTGACATAATGGTTCGTGTATATATTTTACAGAAACGTGAAATCAAAGTTGGGGATAAAGTAGCTGGAAGACACGGGAATAAGGGGATCATTTCCAAAATTTTGCCTAGGCAAGATATGCCCTATTTGCAAGATGGAACACCTGTTGATATGGTCTTCAATCCCTTAGGAGTACCCTCACGAATGAATGTGGGACAAATATTTGAAAGCTCGCTCGGATTAGCAGGGGATCTGCTAAAGAAACATTATAGAATAGCACCCTTTGATGAGAGATATGAGCAAGAGGCTTCAAGAAAACTTGTGTTTTCGGAATTATATGAAGCCAGTAAACAAACAAAAAATCCATGGGTATTTGAACCCGAGTACCCGGGAAAAAGCAGAATATTTGATGGAAGAACAGGAGATCCCTTCGAACAGCCTGTTCTAATAGGGAAGTCCTATATCTTAAAATTAATTCATCAAGTTGATGAGAAAATTCATGGACGTTCTACTGGGCCCTACTCACTTGTTACCCAACAACCCGTTAGAGGAAGAGCCAAGCAAGGGGGACAACGAATAGGAGAAATGGAAGTTTGGGCTTTAGAAGGATTTGGTGTTGCTCATATTTTACAAGAGATACTTACTTATAAATCTGATCATCTTATAGCTCGCCAAGAAATACTTAATGCTACGATCTGGGGAAAAAGAGTGCCTAATCACGAGGATCCGCCAGAATCTTTTCGAGTGCTCGTTCGAGAACTACGATCTTTGGCTCTAGAACTGAACCATTTCCTTGTATCTGAGAAGAACTTCCAGGTTAATAGGGAGGATGTTTGATCGGAATAAATATAAATTTTTTTCTTATTTCTATTTTATGATTGACCAATATAAACATAAACAACTTCAAATTGGACTCGTTTCCCCTCAACAAATAAAGGCTTGGGCTAAAAAAATCCTACCTAATGGGGAAGTCGTTGGCGAAGTCACAAGGCCCTCCACTTTTCATTATAAAACCGATAAACCAGAAAAAGATGGATTGTTTTGCGAAAGAATCTTTGGACCCATAAAAAGCGGAATTTGTGCTTGTGGAAACTCTCGAGCGAGCGTAGCTGAAAACGAAGACGAAAGATTTTGCCAAAAATGCGGGGTAGAATTTGTTGATTCTCGGATACGAAGATATCAAATGGGATACATCAAACTAGCATGTCCAGTGACTCATGTGTGGTATTTGAAAGGTCTTCCTAGTTATATTGCGAATCTTTTAGATAAACCCCTTAAGAAATTGGAGGGCCTAGTATATGGTGATTTCTCTTTTGCTAGGCCCAGCGCTAAAAAACCTACTTTCTTACGATTACGGGGTTTATTCGAAGATGAAATTTCATCCTGTAACCACAGTATTTCTCCCTTTTTTTCTACCCCAGGCTTTGCAACATTTCGAAATCGGGAAATTGCAACAGGAGCAGGCGCTATTAGAGAACAATTAGCAGATTTAGATTTGCGAATTATTATAGAGAATTCTTTGGTTGAATGGAAGGAATTAGAAGACGAGGGGTATAGTGGAGATGAATGGGAAGATAGAAAAAGACGAATAAGAAAAGTTTTTTTGATTAGACGCATGCAATTGGCGAAACATTTTATTCAAACAAATGTAGAACCAGAATGGATGGTTTTGTGCTTATTACCGGTTCTTCCTCCCGAATTGAGACCCATTGTTTATAGATCTGGGGATAAAGTAGTGACTTCAGATATTAATGAACTTTATAAGAGAGTTATCCGTCGGAACAACAACCTTGCCTATCTATTAAAAAGAAGTGAATTAGCACCAGCAGATTTAGTAATGTGCCAGGAAAAATTGGTACAAGAAGCCGTGGATACACTTCTTGATAGTGGGTCCCGCGGGCAACCGACGAGGGATGGTCACAATAAAGTATACAAATCACTTTCAGATGTAATTGAGGGTAAAGAGGGGAGGTTTCGCGAGACTCTGCTTGGGAAACGGGTCGATTACTCGGGGCGTTCTGTCATTGTTGTGGGTCCTTCGCTTTCATTACATCAATGTGGATTACCTCTAGAGATAGCAATAAAGCTTTTTCAGCTATTTGTAATTCGCGATTTAATCACGAAACGTGCTACTTCTAATGTCAGGATTGCTAAAAGGAAAATTTGGGAAAAGGAACCCATTGTATGGGAAATACTTCAAGAAGTTATGCGGGGACATCCTGTACTGTTGAACAGAGCACCTACCCTGCATAGATTAGGCATACAGGCCTTCCAACCCACTTTAGTAGAGGGACGTACTATTTGTTTACATCCATTAGTGTGTAAGGGTTTCAATGCGGACTTTGATGGGGATCAAATGGCTGTTCACCTACCTTTATCCTTGGAAGCTCAGGCGGAAGCCCGTTTACTTATGTTTTCTCATATGAATCTCCTGTCTCCCGCTATTGGAGATCCTATTTGCGTGCCAACCCAAGACATGCTTATCGGACTTTATGTATTAACGATTGGAAACCGTCTAGGTATTTGTGCAAATAGATATAATAGTTGCGGAAACTCTCCAAATAAAAAAGTAAACTACAATAATAACAATTATTATAAGTATACGAAAGATAAAGAACCCCATTTTTCTAGTTCCTATGATGCACTGGGAGCTTATAGACAAAAACGAATCGGTTTAAACAGTCCCTTGTGGCTCCGATGGAAACTAGATCAACGCATCGTTGGGTCAAGAGAAGTTCCGATTGAAGTTCAATATGAATCTTTTGGGACTTATCATGAGATTTATGCCCACTATCTAGTAGTGGGAAATAGAAAAAAAGAAATCCGTTCTATATACATTCGAACCACTCTTGGTCATATTTCTTTTTATAGAGAAATAGAGGAAGCCATACAAGGATTTAGTCGGGCCTATTCATACACTATCTAAACAAGGAAGTTAGATTCGGCGATGCCCCTTTCGGGGGGCATTCCGATTTCGCTAGTACCATCTTTTTTGCCGCGCAAATCCAGATTGAGATTGAGGAAAGGGAGTAAATTAAGTTTTCGAATCACTGACTCAGGCCCATTGTCGAATCCTACTCAGCAATTGTCGAATCCTACTCAGCCAAAAAAAGGGGGTACTTATGTATGGCAGAACGGGCCAACCTGGTCTTTCATAATAAAGAGATAGACGGAACTGCTATGAAACGGCTTATTAGCAGATTAATAGATCATTTCGGAATGGGATATACATCCCATATACTGGATCAAATAAAGACTCTGGGCTTCCATCAAGCCACTACTACATCGATTTCTTTAGGAATCGAGGATCTTTTAACAATACCCTCTAAAGGATGGTTAGTCCAAGACGCGGAACAACAGAGTTTTCTTTTGGAGAAACACTATTATTATGGAGCTATACACGCGGTAGAAAAATTACGCCAATCCGTTGAGATATGGTATGCTACAAGTGAATATTTGAAACAAGAAATGAATTCGAATTTTCGAATAACGGATCCTTCTAATCCAGTCTATCTAATGTCTTTTTCAGGAGCCAGAGGAAATGCATCTCAGGTACACCAATTAGTAGGTATGAGAGGGTTAATGGCGGATCCTCAAGGACAAATGATTGATTTACCTATTCAAAGCAATTTACGCGAGGGACTTTCTTTGACAGAATATATAATTTCCTGCTACGGAGCCCGAAAAGGGGTTGTAGATACTGCTGTACGAACAGCGGATGCTGGCTATCTTACACGTAGACTTGTTGAAGTAGTTCAACATATTATTGTGCGTAGAAGAGATTGTGGTACTATCCAAGGTATTTCTGTGAGTCCTCAAAATGGGATGACGGAAAAACTTTTTGTCCAAACACTAATTGGTCGTGTATTAGCAGACGATATATATATTGGTTCACGATGCATTGCTTCTCGAAATCAAGATATTGGAATTGGATTAGTCAATCGATTCATAACTGCCTTTCGAGCACAACCGTTTCGAGCACAACCAATATATATTAGAACCCCCTTTACTTGCCGGAGCACATCTTGGATCTGTCAATTATGTTATGGGCGGAGTCCCACTCATGGGGATCTGGTCGAATTGGGGGAAGCTGTAGGTATTATTGCGGGTCAATCAATTGGGGAGCCGGGGACTCAATTAACATTAAGAACTTTTCATACTGGTGGAGTATTCACAGGGGGTACTGCCGACCTTATACGATCCCCCTCGAATGGAAAAATCCAATTCAATGAGGATTTGGTTCACCCCACACGTACCCGTCATGGGCAGCCTGCTTTTCTATGCTATATAGACTTGCATGTAACTATTCAGAGTCAGGATATTCTACATAGTGTGAATATTCCGTTAAAAAGCTTGATTCTAGTGCAAAATGATCAATATGTAGAATCTGAACAAGTAATTGCGGAGATTCGTGCCGGAACGTCCACTTTGCATTTTAAAGAAAAGGTACAAAAGCATATTTATTCCGAATCAGACGGCGAAATGCACTGGAGTACTGATGTTTACCATGCGCCCGAATATCAATATGGTAATCTTCGTCGATTACCAAAAACAAGCCATTTATGGATATTGTCAGTAAGTATGTGCAGATCCAGTATAGCATCTTTTTCGCTGCACAAGGATCAAGATCAAATGAATACTTATTCTTTTTCTGTTGATGGAAGATATATCTTTGACTTCTCAATGGCTAATGATCAAGTAAGCCATAGACTGTTGGATACTTTTGGTAAAAAAGATAGAGAAATTCTTGATTATTTAACGCCAGATCGAATCGTGTTCAACGGTCATTGGAATTGTTTCTATCCTTCCATTCTTCAAGATAATTCAGATTTGTTGGCGAAAAAGCGAAGAAATAGGCTCGTCGTTCCATTACAATATCATCAAGAACAAGAAAAAGAGCGAATATCCTGTTTGGGTATTTCAATGGAAATACCCTTTATGGGTGTTTTACGTAGAAATACTATTTTTGCTTATTTTGACGATCCACGATACAGAAAAGATAAAAGGGGTTCAGGAATTGTTAAATTTAGATATAGGACCCTGGAGGAAGAATATCGGACCCAAGAGGAAGAGTATAGGACTCGAGAGGAAGAATATCGGACTCGAGAGGAAGACTCAGAAGACGAATATGAGAGCCCAGAGAACAAATATAGGACCCGAGAGGGAGAGGGCGAATATAAAATCCTAGAAGACGAATATAGGACTCTAGAGGACGAATATGAAACCCTAGAAGATGAATATGGGATCCTAGAGGACGAATATAGGACTCTAGAGAAAGACTCAGAGGAAGAATATGGGAGCCTAGAGAACAAATATAGGACTCGAGAGGGAGAGGGCGAATATGAAATCCTAGAGGAAGAATCAGAAGAAGAATATGGGAGCTCTGAAGATGGCTCAGAGAAGGAATATGGGACTTTAGAAGAAGACTCAGAAGAAGACTCAGAGGAAGACTCAGAAGACGAATATGGGAGCCCGGAGGAAGATTCTATCTTAAAAAAAGAGGGTTTTATTGAGCATCGAGGAACAAAAGAATTTAGTCTAAAATACCAAAAAGAAGTAGATCGGTTTTTTTTCATTCTTCAAGAACTGCATATCTTGCCGAGATCCTCATCCCTAAAGGTACTTGACAATAGTATTATTGGAGTCGATACACAACTCACAAAAAATACAAGTCGACTAGGTGGATTGGTCCGAGTGAAGAGAAAAAAAAGCCATACAGAACTCAAAATCTTTTCCGGAGATATTCATTTTCCTGAAGAGGCGGATAAGATATTAGGTGGCAGTTTGATACCACCAGAAAGAGAAAAAAAAGATTCTAAGGAATCAAAAAAAAGGAAAAATTGGGTTTATGTTCAACGGAAAAAATTTCTCAAAAGCAAGGAAAAGTATTTTGTTTTGGTTCGACCTGCAGTCGCATATGAAATGGACGAAGGGATAAATTTAGCAACACTTTTCCCGCAGGATCTCCTGCAAGAAGAGGATAATCTCCAACTTCGACTTGTCAATTTTATTTCTCATGAAAATAGCAAGTTAACTCAAAGAATTTATCACACGAATAGTCAATTCGTTCGAACTTGCTTAGTAGTGAATTGGGAACAAGAAGAAAAAGAGGGAGCTCGTGCTTCTCTTGTTGAGGTAAAAACAAATGATCTAATTCGCGATTTCCTAAGAATTGAGTTAGTCAAGTCTACTATTTTGTATACACGAAGAAGGTATGATAGGACAAGTGTAGGATTGATTCCCAATAATAGGTTAGATCGCAACAATACCAATTCCTTTTATTCCAAGGCGAAGATTCAATCACTTAGCCAACATCAAGAAGTTATTGGCACCTTGTTGAATCGAAATAAAGAATATCCATCTTTGATGATTTTGTTGGCATCCAACTGTTCTCGAATTGGTTTATTCAAGAATTCTAAATATCCCAATGCGGTAAAAGAATCGAATCCTAGAATTCCTATTCGAGATATTTTTGGGCTCTTAGGCGTTATTGTACCTAGTATATCGAATTTTTCTTCATCTTACTATTTATTAACGCATAATCAGATCTTGTTAAAAAAATACTTGTTCCTTGACAATTTGAAACAAACCTTACAAGTACTTCAAGGACTTAAATACTCTTTAATAGACGAAAATAAAAGGATTTCGAATTTTGACAGTAACATCATGTTGGAGCCATTCCATTTGAATTGGCACTTTCTCCATCATGACTCATGGGAAGAGACATTGGCAATAATTCACCTTGGACAATTTATTTGTGAAAATTTATGTCTATTTAAATTACACATAAAAAAATCTGGTCAAATTTTCATTGTTAATATGGACTCCTTTGTTCTAAGAGCAGCTAAGCCTTATTTGGCCACTATAGGAGCAACTGTTCATGGTCATTATGGAAAAATCCTTTACAAAGGAGATAGGTTAGTTACGTTTATATATGAAAAATCGAGATCCAGTGATATAACGCAAGGTCTTCCAAAAGTAGAACAAATCTTCGAAGCGCGTTCAATTGATTCACTATCGCCGAATCTCGAAAGGAGAATTGAGGATTGGAATGAACGTATACCAAGAATTCTTGGGGTTCCCTGGGGATTCTTGATTGGAGCTGAGCTAACCATAGCCCAAAGTCGTATCTCTTTGGTTAATAAGATCCAAAAGGTTTATCGATCCCAAGGGGTACAGATCCATAATAGACATATAGAGATTATTATACGCCAAGTAACATCAAAAGTAAGGGTTTCCGAAGATGGAATGTCTAATGTTTTTTTACCTGGGGAATTAATAGGACTATTGCGAGCGGAACGAGCAGGGCGGGCTTTAGATGAATCGATCTATTATCGGGCAATCTTATTGGGAATAACAAGGGCTTCCCTGAATACCCAAAGTTTCATATCTGAAGCAAGTTTTCAAGAAACTGCTCGAGTTTTAGCAAAAGCTGCCCTACGAGGTCGTATTGATTGGTTGAAAGGTCTGAAAGAAAACGTAGTTCTGGGGGGGATTATACCTGTTGGTACCGGATTCCAAAAATTTGTGCATCGTTCCCCACAAGACAAGAACCTTTATTTAGAAATTCAAAAAAAAAATCTATTCGCGTCGGAAATGAGAGATATTTTGTTTCTCCATACAGAATTAGTTTCTTCTGATTCTGACGTAACAAACAATTTCTATGAAACATCAGAGACCCCGTTTACCCCTATTTATACGATTTAAGTATACATAAAGCAATTTTTTTTACTTTAATTTAAACTATACTTTTGACCTTAGAATGCTAACAGGTCTGATTTTCGATTTTGTACTTAAATTTAAATTGTATTTTAATAAGTAAAAGAAGTCAGTTAATTCATTAAGGCTATGTTTATACCGTGTATCAATGGTCAAGAAGGTTCCATTGGAACAATTATTATTTATTTCAAGCTATTTCGGCTCTTTCTTAATCTTCAAAAAGAAATGAATTCCGTAATGGTAACACGAAAAAAGAAAAAAAAAGGAAGTGTGGAAAAAATGACAAGAAGATATTGGAACATCAATTTGAAAGAGATGATAGAAGCGGGAGTTCATTTTGGTCATGGTATTAAGAAATGGAATCCCAAAATGGCCCCTTACATCTCGGCAAAGCGTAAAGGTACTCATATTATAAATCTTGCTAGAACAGCTCGTTTTTTATCAGAAGCTTGTGATTTAGTTTTTGATGCAGCAAGTCAGGGAAAAAGCTTCTTAATTGTTGGTACCAAAAAAAGAGCAGCGGATTTAGTAGCATCAGCTGCAATAAGGTCTCGTTGTCATTATGTTAATAAAAAGTGGTTCAGCGGTATGTTAACGAATTGGTCGATTACCAAAACTAGACTTTCTCAATTTAGAGACTTAAGAGCAGAAGAAAAAATGGGAAAATTCCACCATCTCCCAAAAAGAGATGCGGCAATCTTAAAGAGAAAATTATCTACCTTGCAAAGATATCTCGGCGGGATCAAATATATGACGAGGTTGCCTGACATTGTGATCGTCCTTGATCAGCAAAAAGAGTATATAGCTCTTCAGGAATGTGCCATTTTGGGGATTCCTACTATTTCTTTAGTCGATACAAATTGTGACCCAGATCTTGCGAATATATCGATTCCTGCCAACGATGACACTATGACTTCAATTCGATTAATTCTTAACAAATTAGTATTTGCAATTTCTGAGGGCCGTTCTCTCTATATAAGAAATCGTTGATTAAGAAGAATAGTGAATTCTTGAGCAACTGCGTAGATTTATAGGATTAATTACTATTCTTTTTTGTTTTGCATAGATAAAAGAAGGGAAATATTGATATATATTAGAGGGTATTGATATATATTATGATCTGATGTGATTTCTTGGTATATTAAATATAAGATTAATACTTCAAGTTGCTGAGTTGAGAAAGAGATGGTTGAATCAAAAGAATTCCTTTTTTGAAGTTCAATTTTTATCAGAGGACAATATGAATATTACACCATGTTCCATTAAAACACTCAAGGGGTTATATGATATATCGGGTGTAGAAGTAGGGCAACACTTCTATTGGCAAATAGGAGGTTTCCAAATTCATGCCCAAGTACTCATCACTTCTTGGGTCGTAATTACTATTTTGCTAGGTTCAGTTATCATAGCTGTTCGGAATCCACAAACCATCCCGACCGATGGTCAGAATTTCTTCGAATATGTCCTTGAGTTTATTCGAGACTTGAGCAAAACTCAGATTGGAGAAGAATATGGTCCCTGGGTTCCCTTTATTGGAACTATGTTCCTTTTTATTTTTGTTTCGAATTGGTCAGGTGCTCTTTTACCTTGGAAAATTATAGAGTTACCCCATGGGGAATTAGCAGCGCCCACGAATGATATAAATACTACTGTTGCTTTAGCTTTACTAACATCAGCGGCATATTTTTATGCGGGTCTTAGCAAAAAAGGATTGAGTTATTTCGAAAAATATATTAAACCAACCCCAATCCTTTTACCTATTAACATCCTAGAAGATTTCACAAAACCATTATCACTTAGTTTTCGACTTTTCGGAAATATATTGGCGGATGAATTAGTCGTTGTTGTTCTTGTTTCTTTAGTCCCCTTAGTAGTCCCTATACCGGTCATGTTTCTTGGATTATTTACAAGCGGTATTCAAGCTCTTATTTTTGCAACGTTAGCCGCAGCCTATATAGGTGAATCCATGGAAGGTCATCATTGAATTAACTAGTTTTTGAAATAGTCTTTCTTTTTTTAGCTTAGCCCAATTCATGCATGATTCCGGATAATCCTCTTAGTTGGAAAACTAAATAGTTCGAAAGGCGTATGAATATACAACCTAGAGTTGTAGGAGAGAGAATAGACTATATTATGGAAGAGGTAAAGTATATATGCATTCAGGGGGGCCAAGTCAGGTTAGATCTATATCTTTAATGCCTATAAGACAGTCATCTTTTGTGTGGCTTTCTAAAGAATGATTTTAGAATCGGATTCAATAGAAAATGAGAAAATAGGCAAACAAAATAGAAGAAACAAATGTATATGGGATTTTTTTTATTCCTAAGTTAGATTCATTATCTAATCCGATATATAGAATTCCCTTCTATATGGAACTGGATTCCATATCTAGTTCTATGCAGCATATTGTTATCAATTGTATATCTTGATTTGATTCCTATTGGATTTGGATTAGTTCGATTTCAATAGGGGTTCTTCCTGTATTTCGTCTTTTATTATGTTAGATGAAGGGGAAAAAATGGGAACTCAAAGATATCGAAGAGTAAAAAAAAGGATGGAATAAAAGAGTGATTGGTTGAAAAGAAAGAGAAATAGAATAATGAGAATCATATGGATTTACACAAACCTCTAATGATTAGAAACTAAAAACGAGATCTCGAAGTAATTCGAACGATTTCGATTATCATTTATTTGTACTTATTAGTTACTTCTACCCGATAGAGCTTAGAAGTTGGAAGTAATAATTTCTTGGTTGATTGTATCCTTAACCATTTCTTTTTTTTTGACACGAGGAACTCATCATGAATCCACTAATTGCTGCTGCTTCCGTTATTGCTGCTGGATTGGCCGTAGGGCTTGCTTCTATTGGGCCCGGAGTTGGTCAAGGTACTGCTGCAGGACAAGCTGTAGAAGGTATTGCGAGACAGCCAGAAGCAGAAGGTAAAATAAGAGGTACTTTATTGCTTAGTCTAGCTTTTATGGAAGCTTTAACAATTTATGGACTGGTTGTGGCACTAGCGCTTTTATTTGCGAACCCTTTTGTTTAATCCTAAAAAAGAAAATGAGTCCTTTAGATTAGATACTTTTTTCTTTTTTTAGTACATTGGCATTTGCTTATGTAATTCTAAGTATATCAATACTTTACTTTACTCCTATTTATTATATTATTTCTTTTTTATATTATTCCGGAAATTTTGTATTTATCGGGACAGACAATACCCTAGGAACCCCAAGAAGGGCTGATTTGAGCATGATCAATTTAGAGGATATGCTCGCCCTCTTCCTTCCCGTCCTTAGTTTAGGACAGTGGAAAGTATTTTTCCTTTTATTTTAGGAATTTTGGGAACATTTCAACAAAGGAGATCTTTCACAGGTCAAACGAGACCTAAGACTTAATCTAAAAGAAATTATTAGATTGAATCTATTTGCATTAAAAAAACCGATCAAAAAAGGACGAGCGAAGTAAGTAATCGAAAAACTTTCTTCTTTGTTCGTCCTATCTATAAGAGGAGAGCATATGAAAAATGTAACCCATTCTTTTGTTTTTTTAGCTCACTGGCCATTCGCTGGGAGTTTCGGGCTTAATACCGATATTTTAGCAACAAATCTAATAAATCTAACTGTAGTGGTTGGTGTATTGATTTTTTTTGGAAAGGGAGTGTTAAAAGATTTATTAGATAATCGAAAACAGAGGATTTTAAGTACTATTCGAAATTCGGAAGAATTGCGTAAAGGGACCCTTGAACAACTCGAAAAAGCTCGTATTCGATTACAGAAAGTCGAA
>Ga0206353_10016733_pt1 | contig 14761 bp, 20 predicted proteins | sample DielMetaTC5am4_FD_146436 | JGI IMG/M metagenome (GOLD analysis project Ga0206353, IMG submission 146436) | Corn rhizosphere microbial communities from Kellogg Biological Station, Michigan, USA - Diel MetaT C5am-4 (Metagenome Metatranscriptome)... | ecosystem: Host-associated > Plants > Roots >...
CGCTACTCGAAACCGTCGACGACACGGTGCCGTGGCGCATCGTGCACGCGACGCGCGGCAAGATGACGCGCGCCGAGCCGATCTCGTCGCTGTACCAGAAGGCGCGCATCAGCCACGTCAACTCGCGGCCGGTGAACCTGCCGAACCGGCTATGGTTGCCCGCCGGCATCGAGACCGGCCACGAGCTCCTCGAGTTGCAGGAGACGACGTACACGGGCCTGCCGACCGACGACTCACCCGACGTGATGGACGCGTGCGTGTGGGCGTTGACAGACCTGTTCATCGACCCGCCGTCGGTAGTGTCCGACCCGTTCGGCTACGACGACAACCGGCTCGACGGGAGGCGCTGATGCGAAAGATCAGAGGGGCGTTCCGCAAAGCCGCGTGGTGGCTCGGTCTTTGCGAGTGCACGCACGTCGGGCACCCGCTGACCTGCTGCCCGGACATGACCTACGAGGAGTGGCGCTGATGGACGACGCGGACCTTGAGCGGCGCATCGTCGCGCAGCGCGAGAAGGTGCTCGATGAGGTCAAGGCGCTCGACGCGCTGTACGCCGAGGCCGGCATCTTCGCTGACCCGCGCGGGCCGAACGACGTGTGCACGCACGCCCTCGTCGTCACGTCATGGCACCGAGTGGAGGCGGTCGGCCCCGACTCTGCCGGCATCACCCACTACCTGCTGACCGACATGCCGGAGTGGCAGGTGCTCGGGCTGTGCGAGGCGCAAGCCAACTACTCGCGAGGGCGACTGCTGGACCCGGACGACTGATGGCGAAGCGCCGCCACAACAAGGACCTGCCCCGCAAGACCGACCCGGCCGAGTTCGGCGGCGGCCGCAGACGCGGCTACTACACGCTCGCCGAGATCATGTCGGTGCTGTGCAGCGTCGCCGGGTGCGGCCGAGCCGGCTACGCGACGTGGGGCGGCTGCGCCGACGACAACGTGCAGCGGCCTTTCTGCGCCGAGCACGACATCGCGCTCAACTGGCAGGTCCTCGTGTGGACCGGCGACCCTGACCGCGAGGAGAAGATCACGCGCTACGCCAACCGGGTCGAGGCGCAACTACTCGAGCGTGCCGGCCGACGGCTGGACGACACGGCGCTGCCGTTCCTGACGCGAGACGAGGCTGAGGTCGCGTGAGGCACGTACCCTGCTCGCGAGGAGGGCGACGATGACGACGATCGACTGGCGTTGGGTCCTCGACCCGTGGACGCCGGCGTCGCACAAGAAGGCGCTCGGCGACCAGACCATCCCCGGCGCGGCCGTCCCGATGCTGCCGTGGACGCCGCTCGAGGACCAACGGCGCATCGTCGCGTACAAGCTCTACGAGGGCTACTACCAGAACGCCGCCCGGCACTGGCTCGCCTCGAACGACCCGAAGGTCCGCAACAACCACCGCGAGTACGGCGACGCCGCGGTCCTCGTCGACCAGACCCTCGCCGCGCTCATCGGCTCCGAGCAGACCATCGTCGTCGCCGGCGCGGAGAAGTACGACCCGACCCGAACCGCCGAAGCGACCGTCGTCGACGGCGAAGTAGCGGCCGCGGCCGCCGCAGACGCCGCGCCTTCCGGTGACGCGACGGGTGGCACGGCAGACCTGGCGCACCCCGAAGCCGACCCGCAGCAGGAGGTTTGGCGGGCGCGCGCCGCCCGCGAGGACTGGCTGCGCGAGTGGGCGACCCTCGAACGGTTCACGCCCAAGCTGTTCTCGACGGAGCTCAACGCCGTCAAGAAGGGCGACGGCGTGTACGTGCTCGGCTGGAACGGCCGCACGAAGCGGGCGCACTTGAAGGTGTACGACCCGGACGTCTACTTCCCGGTGCCCGACCCCGACAGCGACGACGAGGACGCGACCGTCCATCACCTCGTGTGGGTCTACAAGGAGCCGCGGCAGGACTCGTCCTCGCCGGTGATCGTGTGGAAGCTGCGCCGGATCACCTGGCGGCTCAAGACGGTGCCGCCGTGGCGGCCCGCCTATCTCGACAAGGACGACCCGGACTCAACAGTCGCCTGCTTCATGTCCGACGGCGTGTGGAACCTCAACGACGGCATGAAGCTCCCCGACATGTGGGACATGCTCGACGAGACCGGCGCGACGTGGCGCAAGAACGCCGAGGGTGCCGATCTGCACGACCTCGACATCGGCATCGACTTCATCCCGATCGAGCACATCCCGAACACGATCAACGAGACCGCGCCGCCCGGTGCCCGCTGGGGCCAGCCGGTGCTCGCGAAGGTGCTGCAGGTCCTCGACGACGTGGCTGCGACCGACACCGACTTCGCCTCTGCGACGGCGACGACCGGCGCGCCGCCGATCGCGCTTTCCGGTGTGCGTGCGACCAAGCGCGGCCCTGACGGACAGGTGATCGAGCAGGGCACGACCACCGTGTACGGGCCAGGGCAGATGTACCACCTGGGCGAGAACGGCAAGATGGACGTTCTCGACACGTCGCGTTCCCTCGACGCGCTCGACAAGGCCAAGCAGGGTCTCCTCGACCGGATGACCGCGAACGCGCGCATGTCCGCCGTCGTGATGGGGCGCATCAGCCCCGAGAAGATGGCGAGCGGGATGCAACTGCAACTGTCGCTCGGCCCGATGCAGGCGTACATGGCGCAGCTGCGTCTCGTCCGCGACGAGAAGTACCCGCGGTTGCTCGCGAAGGTGCAGAAGTTCGCGATCGCCAACGGCGTCATCGACGCGCCGGTGATGCCGGCCCGGTTGACGTTCGGCAACTACCTGCCCGCCGACAAGGCGGCCGCGGTCGCGCTGGTGCGCGAGCTCGCGACTCCGGTGCCGATCGTGTCGCGGCTGACGCTGCTTCGCATCCTCATCAACGCCGGGTTCCCGATCGACGACGCGGCCGCCGAGCTCAAGCGGTTGCAGGCCGAGGACTTCCTTGGCGCGGTCGCGCTCGGCGACGCGCTCGGCAACCAGGAGGTCGTCGCGTCCTACCTCGGCAAGCCGGGCACGAAGCCTGACGAACCGACCGGCGGCATCCCGACGATTCCGGTGCGGCCGGACCTTCGCGGTGGCACGCCAGGCAACGCCGACACACAAGACCTGGTGACCGGCTCACACGGTCGCACGCAACCGCCCACCCCGTCTGAGCCCATTCCCGCAGGAGGCCGCCGGTGACGCCGACGCTCTACGTCCGCAACCTCTCGACGTTGGTCAACCCGGTCGACTTCGACGCGATGGTGCACGCCTGCCACGAGCAGGTCGTCTCCCACGCCGCGCCCGCGTGGGGCCGTCGGGTGTGGCACGTGTCGGCGCTCGCGAAATCGGCGACGCCGCCAGCCGGCGCGTCGATCATCGACGTGTTCGACACGCCCGACCAGGCGAACGCGCTCGGGTGGCACTCCGAAGGCAAGCAGGGCATCTTCGGCAAGGTGTTCGCGCGGCCGTCGCTCGACGCCGGGTCGACGGCGCTCACCGGCCAGTACGCGATCTCGTCGGTGCTTTCGCACGAGGTCCTCGAGACGCTGATCGACCCGGACGTCAACGGCTGGTGGCAGATCGACGACGGCGTGCTGGTCGCCGCGGAAGTCTGCGACCCGGTGGAGGACGTGACGTACAACATCACCGTCAACTCGCGGCCGGTCGCGGTCAGCGACTTCGTGCTGCCGGCATGGGCGAACCCTTACGTCACGGGCCGGCCGTTCGACTACGCGCACCGCGCGACCAAGGCTTTCGAGGTCACCAAGGGCGGCTACGTCGTGCTGTGGGACGTCGCGAAAAACCACGTCGGCAACGTCTACGGTGAGGAGTTCCCCGAGTGGAAGCGCGAGCTCAAGGAGCAGGCGACGGCGCGCAACGCACGGCGGCGGTCCCGCCACCCCGCCTGACCTACCACGGAGTCGTCGTCGCGGTGCACGACGGCGACTCCTACACCGTCGACTGCGACCTCGGCCCGATCTACGGACACGACCGCGATCTCGGCATGGGCTTGCGTGTGTTCAAGCGTCGGCTGATCGCGCGTATCCACGTGCGGCTCGCGCACTACAACGCGGCCGAGCTTGGAACCCCCGGTGGCGACGCCGCGTACTCCGCGGTCGCGGACATCCTGACGGTCGGTTCCGACATCGGCGTGCGGGTGCTGCAGCCGGACAACTACGGGATGCGCTGGGACGCCGAGGTCACGTTGGCCGACGGTCGGGACCTCGGCGAACTGCTCTACGCCGAGGGCTGGGTCGCGCCGTACGAAGGCACCGGACCGAAGCCCGTTCCGCCTTACCCGCCGGTGAGCAACACGCCGTAACTTCGACGGTCCCGTGCACGAACCGTGTCCGAGGGCGTACCGTTCCGTCTCGACCCGGTTTGATCGACCGGGGCGCGGACCGGGCGCGTAACCCGGAGGAGGACACCCACATGGACCGTGCGGCCGGCGTCAAGCTCGTCGAGACCATCCGCGATCGCCAGGGCTACGCCCGCTGGTACGTCTACAGCGACGGCACGCGCCTTCCGGTGATCGCGGGTGGCGACGGCACGAATGACGACGGTGGCGCGGGCGGCGGGGCCAGTGGCGGCGGTGCTCAGGGCGGCGGTGCTGGCGGCAACGCCGGCGACGGCAGCCAGGGTGGCTCCGGTGCCAACGGCGGCCAGGGCAGCGGCGGCACCGGTGACGGTGGCGCGGGCGGTCAGGGCGGCCAGTCCGGTGACGGGCAGAACGGCGGCCAGGGCAGCGGTGAAGGGTCTGGCGACGCGGACGACACCCCGACGCACACGCAGCGGGAGGTCGACACCATCGCGCAGATGGAGCGTCGCCGCGGCTTCCGCAAGCACGTCAAGGACAAGTACGGCCTGTCAGCCGAGGACGCTGAGCGCATCTTGCTCGAGCACGCCAACGGTCGCGGCGGTACCGGCTCCGGTGCCAACGGCGGCGGCCAGGGCGGGCAAGGCGGCTCCGGGCAGCCGGCCGACGCGGGAGGCCAGGCGGGTAACGGTGGCGCAGCGACGCCGCCGCCGTCTGGCGTCAACAACCCTGTGTGGGTCGCCAGCGCGGAGCGCGCCTTGCTTCGAGCGGGTTTCCCGGCCGACGCGGACGACGCAGCGATGCGCCGCGCCGTCCGGCTGCTCGAGGTCGACGACGACGCGGACGACCCGGCCGAGTTCCGGCAGGCCGCGACGGCGCTCAAGAAGGACATGCCCGCGCTGTTCGAGAACAAGGGCAGCGGGCAGGGCAACGGTGGCTCTGGCAACGGCGGCCAGGGCAGCGGTGCTGGGGGCACCGGCACACCGTCATCGACGCCGGGTGGGACCGCGCCACGGCCAGCGCCGCCAGCGGACGCCAAGACCCGAGGGGCCGAACGTGCCGCCCGCGACAACGCGCGGCGGGGCGTCAAGGCCCCAGCGAAGGTCTAGGCGGTCCCTGAGTAGGCCGACCGAAAGAGGAAGCGCATGAGCGGAAACTTGGCGCAGAAGGTCGAGACCAACCTGGTCCAGTGGAACGACAACCAGGACTGGCTCGGCTCCGCCGACGGTGTGGACTCGTGCCGCACCGTGTCCCTCGACGGTGCTGCCGTTCGGGCCGTGTTCCCGACGGGCGTCATCCCGTCCGGCACGCCGATCGGCGAGCTCGAGTCGGGGCTGTACGGACCCGGTGACCCGGATGCAGGCCCGCCCGCCAAGACCGGGGCCGGGCACATCCTGTTCACCAAGGACGTCGGAGCGGCCGCACCTGCCGCCCCGGCTCAAGACACGTGGCCCTGCGCCTTGTTCGAGGACGGCCGCGTCGTCACCGCCAACCTTCCCGCTGGTGGGCCGGCCTTCGACAAGGCCGCCCGCAAGCAGATCAACTACGTCTGAGGAGGACGACCTTGCTGATCTTCGATCTCGTCCCCCCGGCGGAGTTGGCGGAGTACGCCCGCAACCTCGTCTTCCCGGAGTTCGAGCTTGCGCGGTTCCTGCCGAACCGGGCGATCGACGACCTCGACTACCGCTTCTACCGCGGTGCGCTCATCGACGAGGACGTCGCCACGTTCCGTGCGTTCGACACCGAGTCGCCGATCTCCAAGCGCGGCGCGAACCTCGTCCGGGTCTCGGGCGAGCTGCCGGCGATCTCGCGCAAGATCATGCTCGGCGAGGAGCAGCGCCTGCGCCTGCGCCTGCTGATGCAGAACGGCGGCGTGCTCGCCGATGGCACGCGGGTCCCGCAGGACCTCATCGACCAGATTTTCAACGACTCGCGGCGCATGACGCGCGCCGTGCAGGCCCGCATGGAGCTGGCCCGCGCCGAGGCGTTGACGACTGGCAAGTGCGTCATCAACGAGAACGGCTACCAGGCCCGCGTCGAGTACGGCGTGCCGTCGGGCAACTTCCGCACGGTCGCGAACAAGTGGAACGTCAACGGCGGCGACCCGATCGCGGAGCTCATCGCGATCGTGCAGGACTACCGCACGCTCAACGGCTACGCGCCGGCGATGGTCCTCACGTCGACGAAGGCCGTCAACGCGCTCCTGTTCAACGCGGGCGTGCGGGCGTACTTCGCTCTGCCGGGCGGCGCGATTCCCCCGATCGTCACGCGCGATCAGATTTCGGCGCTGCTGATCTCGTTCAACCTGCCGCCGATCGAGACCTACGACACGGCGCTTCGCATCGCGGGCGTCGCGACGCGTCTCATCCCGGACGACCTCGCCCTGCTGTTGCCGGGTGCGGCCGAGCCGGCGGCCTCGCAGGCGTTCGAGACCGAGACCGGTAACGTCGCGCAGGGCACGATGCTGCTCGGCGAGACGCTGTGGGGCATTACCGCGGAGGCGATCGAGCTCGGCGGTGCCGGGCAGATCGAGACGACGGCGCTTCCGGGCATCGTCGTCACGCTGCTCAAGACGTTCAACCCGATCCAGACGTGGACCAACGCGTCGGCGATCGGCATCCCGATCATCGGCAACCCCAACGGCATCTTCGTCCTGAACGTCCTGGCGTAGATCGCCGCCTGAGCGCACCACGAATCGAGAGAGAGGGAACATGGCGCCACAGACCAAGGAGCGCCCCCTGACGGCTCAGGAGGCGATGGTCGCGGGCCAGCGCGAGTCGCTGGCCCGCGGAGACGACGCCGAGCCGTTCGCGCCGGGCGAGGTCAAGTACGGCCCCGATGCCGTGCTCGGCTTCGAGACCGACGCAGCCGGGGACCCGGCGGGGCACAACGTCGTCGGCAGCCCCTACCTCAAGGGGATGATGGAACGCGGCACCGCGGTCGGCGGGCCGTTGGAACAGGCCGGTCTCCACGGAGTCGCCAAGGCCGGCATCACCGTGGTCGACCACGGAACCGACGCCCGCCCTCCGCTGGCGGAACCCGGCGAGGAGGAGGCGCGGGCGGCGATCGAGCAGATCGCCCAGGCGCAGGCCGAGGCCGAGAGGGTCATCGCCGAGCGGGTGACCGAAGCGCAGGCGGAAGCCGATCGGGTGCTCACCGAGGCCCGTGAGGAGGCCCAGCGTGTCGTCGCCGAGGCGCAGGCCGAGGCCGATCGGCTGGTCACCGAGGCCCGCGAGGCCGCCGCTGCGGCTGCCGAGCAAGAGCCGCCGCCGGCTGCCGAAGCAGCGTCGGGAGCAGGCGGCGAAGCCGCTCCTGCCGACGCTGCGAAGGGCAAGCAGAAGCAGAGCTAGACCCGACCAGCAAGCGACGGCGGGGCGGGACCGGCCTGTGGCCTCCTGCCCCGCCGTTCACTTTCGGACCGAGGAGTCGCGTTGCCGCTGCCCGAGGCTGCACTTCGCTACGTCCGGTCCCGCATCGGGCCGGGCGACCCGCCGTCGGACGCCGACCTGAACGCGGCGTACGACGAGACGGGGCTTGCCGCCCAGGTCGCGCTCGACGAACTCGAGCGCCGCCAGCAGGTCATCCTCGACGCCGGGCCAGGGTCGTATAACGCGTCGGGCATCTACAGCGAGGACTTCACGTCGATCATCGGCGGGCTCAAGGACAAGATCACCCGCGTCACCGCGGAACGTGACAGCGAACGCAAGACGGTCGCCGCCGGCATCGACCCGTGGGCTCCGATCACCGAGGACAACCCCGGTCTCGTCGGCGCGAACGTCACCGTCGGCCGCGCCGTACGCACCTGCAGTTCGTGGGACCGATGACACCGCTCGCGGCGGCGTACCTCGCGGCGCAGGACCAACTCAACGCGATCTACCGCGACGCGGTGGCCGGCCAAGGCCAAGGCAACCGCTCGCGTACGGCGTACCTCGCGTTCCTCCTCGCCGCCGCTCTGGCGGTCGTCGACGCCCTCGACGCGGCCGCGCACGACTACGCCACCCAGCAGATCGCCGAGTCCTTTGCTGCCGGCGCGGTCCACGTCGACCCCGAGTGGCAATGGTCGGACACCGAGGTCAACATCGCGCACGCGCTCGCCGCCGACTCCTACGCCGACCTGATCGCCGCGAACAACGACGTGCGCGCGGCCGCGAAACGCCTGTTCCGCGAGCTCCGCGACGCGAACGTCGACGTCGAGACCCGCATCGGCGCGTTGACCGCGGCCGAGTACGCGTCCGGTGCCGGGTTCGCTCGGGTGCTGTACCGCAACGGTGCCCGGTTTCCCCTCGCCGCCTACGCGAGCATGGCCGTCAACACAAAGCTCGCGGTCGCGTTCAACGCCGGAGCCTTGAACGCTGCCGCCGGTCTCGGCGCGGCCTACATCGAGGTCCGCGACGGCCCCGAATGCGGCTGGTCCACCCACCGGGACCCGGACAAGGCCGACGGCACCGTCCGGGCGATCGAGGACTTCGCCGCGTTCCCGATCGCTCACCCGAACTGCGTGCGGACCCCTGGGGCCGTGCGTCTTGACGTTACGACTCCACAGGAGGCCGCGGATGCAACTCCCTTCACGCCGGACGCGCCGCCGGTCGATCAACCCGTCCCGGCCGTGGCGGCATCGCCCGTACGACGTGCCGGTCGCTCCTCGAGGACGTCGCGAGCCGGTGCGGCCGCTGCCGCTGTTGCCGGCGCGACGGCCATGAGCCAGCGGCGAGCCTCCCGGCAGTTCGCGAGGTTGCGCCGCACCCAGCGGTAACGTCGGCGGCGTCACCCACACTCGAGGAGCCGTCATGGGAGCCCTGCAAGCGCCGGTCCGCATCACTGTCGACCCGGAGTCGCCGATGCGACCCTTCGTCGTGGTCGACGGCCACGACATCACCGAGCACATCTCGTCGTACACGATCACGCACACCCACGGCCGACTTCCGCAGATCGTTCTCGAGGGGCACAAGCTCGACGTCGTGTTCGAGGGCATCGGCGAGGTTGCGATCGTCGCCCCGCAGGTCGCGGTCGGCGAGGCGGCCGCTACCTTCCTGTCGGCGATGGACGCGGAGACGGTGCAGCGGCTCGCGCTCGACGCGCACGGCTGGGTCGACGGCGACCTGATTGCGGTCGCGCTGCAGGTCCTCGTAGACCTGGCGCGCGGTGGCGACGGCAAGCTCGGGCGTCCGGGTGGTTGACATGGCGCGGGCGCAAGCCCGCTTCCGCGAGCGCATCCTGGTCGACGCCTGCGAGGTCAAGGCGCTCGACGTCGCCGGCAACCCGGTCGTCGGTGAGGAGGACTTCGACGAGGGCACCGGCACGTACGGTCCGGCCGGCGGTGCGGAGGCCGACGCCGACGCGTTCGTCTACCAAGGCGATTGCGCGGTGCAGCCCGCGCCGATGAACCGGCTGCAGAACCGCGAAGGCGACGTCTACGTCGGCCCGGACCGCCAGTACGAAGCGTTCCTGCCGATCGACGTCGTGGCGGTCCGCGCGGGGCACGTCCTCAAGGTCACCGCTTCGCGCAACGACCCTGGTCTCGTCGGCCGGTTCTTCCGCGTCGGCGACGCGCTCGCCGCGACGATGCCGATCGCGCGGCACCTGCAGCTGCGCGAGATCACCGAAGGCGAAACCAACTTCGGGCGCTGGTAGTGACCGTCGACCCGGCGACGCTGCCCGCGCAGGACCATCCGAACCTGCCGAGGTTCTTCGCGCCGCCTGGCTCCGGCCTGCCGAACATGCCGCGACCGGATCCGACCACCGGGCGTGCGGTCGTCTACACGAACGCCGCGGAGATCGCCGCGTGGCTGGACACCAAGGCGACGTCGGCGTTGCCGCGCACGGTCGCGCTGCACCGCCACTACGGCGCGCTGCTGCTCGTGCGTGTGCAGGCGAACGCGTCCGGCAGGCCCGGCCCGGAAATCCGCACCGGCGAGTACGTCGCGTCGTGGTCGGTCGACACCGAGTGGCACGCCGACGGTGAGGTACGGACCCGCGTGTGGACCGACGAGCCGCAAGGGCCGCGCCTCGAGTACGGCTACGTCGGCGCGGACAAGCTGGGCCGCATCTACGACCAGCCGCCGTACCCTCACCTGATGCCGGCGGTCCGTGAGACCGGCCCGGAGTGGATGGTCGCGATCGAGTCGATCGGAGTCGAGTGATGGCCCCACCGCGCCTGCCGTTCACGAAGGGCCTCAAGACGCTGCTCATCACCGTCACGGGCAAGCCGTTCTTCATCGCTCGGCTGCCCCGCGACCAGGCGGCGATCCCGAAGCCGCCGTACGGCATCATCTACCCGCTCAACGCTGGCCGCCTGACCGGCCCGGACTCCGACACCGACGCCGACGCCACGTTCATCTACCAGGTGAGCAGCGTCGGGCTCGACGCGACCGGCGCGGAGTGGCTCAGCGACAAAGTGCGCGGCGGCGTACTCGACCGCGACCCCGAGACGGGCGATTACGTGCACGCGTGGCCGCTGCCGGAGAACCTGCCGTGGAAGGTGATGTCCGGCGCGGCACGCCGTTCCCAGGCGGGTGCGGGCGCGGCCGTGCCGTCAGAGGGTATGGTCACGATCGCTGAACAGTTCGCGGTGTCCGTGACACCCGCATAGGAGGCAACCGTGCAGCCACCCACACCCGGCACCGTCGTCGGTGAAGGCGACGACCGCAGGCTCGTCCTCGACGGCGCTACCGACCCGGCGGTGCTTGCGCCGGCGACGGCCGACGTCTGGATGAACCACCCGGAGTCGAAGGGCCACGCGCGCACGTCGCGCCGGGCGTTCGAGACGGTGTGGAAGGGCAAGGGCTGGGTGGAGTCGAGCGCGGAAGCCGTACGTCTGACCGAGGAGACCGGCGAGTTCGTTCGCGAAGCGCCGGCCGGCTCGGGGCCTGACCAGGAGGCGACCTCCCTGGGCGCAGCCGACGCCGCCCGTGGCGACGCGGACGCGACTGTCCCCGTTCACGCGGCGGAAAGCTCGCTGCCCTCGGACGCCCCGTCGGGCGGCGAGGAAGTGGAGCAGCCGCAGGGCTGACCCAGGAGGTCACGCATGGCACGGTTCATCCGCCAAGGCCGAGCGAAGTATTTCTTCCTCCCGGCCGTCGCCGGCTACGACGAGGCCGACCCGTCCGCTTCGGTGAAGCCGACCGCGCCCGAGCTCGCGGCCGGGCAGGACTTGACCCCGAAGATCGCGGGCGTCACCGGCTGGCAGCAGTCATCGGCCGAGGTCGCGACGCCGGACATGGCGAGCGACTTCAACTCGAACATCCCCGGCACCAAGAGCGTCGGCCAGTCCGGCTTCACGCTGTACGCCGACGACACCGCCGACCCGGTGCGCGACGTGCTCATCGAGGACGCGACCGGGTTCATCTGGATCGTCAAGGGCACCGGCAAGGGCGACCTGTTCCCGGTGCGCGTGTCGTCCAACGGCGACGAGCACGCGACCGGCGACACGCCGGCCCGGTACACGACGACCTTCGCGATCACGGCGAAGCCGGCGCTCGAGATCGCGGCGTAGAGCTACGAGCCCGACTTGTTCGTCCCTTGGGCAAGGACACACCGACCCCCGGTCCTAGGCCGGGGGTCGGGCGTTTCTGCGGTAAGGTGCGCGCCGAGGGCAAGAACCTTCGGCCGTGTTCCCTGGATGAGCCCCCAGGCGCTACAAGCGGCCTCCGATTCGAGGAGGCAGCGTGACGGTCATCGACGAGCACACTCAGGCCGAGGCGGACGCGGCGGCGCGTAGCGGCGACGCCCACTGGCAGGCGAAGCTCCGCAAGCTCCGCGAGCGGCAGCTGCCGACCCGCACCCTCGAGTTCTTCGACGAGGAGGCGCGCGAGACGCGCGACCGTACCAACATCGAGAACATCGCGGCGCAGGCCGACGAGAAGATGACCGCCGACGAGAAGGCGGCGGCCCAGGCGGCGTACGACGAGGCCCAGGCGGCGTACGACGATTCGCTGATCTCGCTCACGTTCAAGGCGCTCCCCCGGCCCGAGTACGAGGCGCTGATCTCGGCGCACCCCCCGACCGACGACCAGGAGCGTCTCGGCGAGGCGTACAACGTCGACACGTTCGCCCCGGCGCTGATCGCCGCGTGCAGCCTCGACCCGATGACCGAGGCCGACGCGCGTGACCTGCTCGCGTCGCTCAACCAGGGCGAGTCGGGCGCGATGTTCCAGACCTGCGTGCAGATCAACGGGACGATTCGCGTCTCGGTGGGAAAAGGGTCGCGGCCGACGCACGGCTGAGGGCCGAGCTCGATCTGTGCGAGTCGCTCGGCATCAGCCACTCGCACTTCCTCGGCGGACCGGCCCGCTGGGACGACCTCGATCGAGCACTCGCCTTGGCTTACCGGGCATGGCGTCGGGAACTGTGCGCCGACTGCCAGACCCGCGACGAGTGGTTCGACGACGACCCCAACGCCATGTACGCGGAGATCGGCGACTGCCGCGGCTGCGAGATCAGGGAGTTCAAGACGGCCGAGCTCGCCGAGCAGCAGCGCGGCGGCGGCCGCAAGGGCGGCAAGGTCGGCATGTTCCCCGACCTCGAGTCGCCGGCGGGCCGTCGCATCGTCATGCAGATGGCGGAGCGTGACTGATGCAGACCTTGTACGTCGATCTCGTCTCGCGCATCAGCGGCTACGTCACGCCGCTGCGCCAGGCGGCCGCGGCGACCCGCGCGACTGCCGGCGAGATCGCCGCTGACCTTCGCAAGCTCGACGACGCGGCGATCGCCGGCTTCCGGTCGGTGCAGGGTTCACTCGCGGAGCTCGACGAGAAGGTCCTGACGTCGACGCGAGCGCAGGCGCAGGCGTGGCGGACCGCCGGGCGTGAGATCAAGACCGAGATCGGTTCGATCGTCGACGCGCAGCAGGTCGCGACGCGCGCGACGATTCGCGCGGCCGCCGACCAGGCGCGGGCGTTGCGTAACGAGGCTGCGGCGCTGCCGCGTAACGACCCGGCCCGGCAAGCCCTCTACCTGTCGGCGCGCGACTACGAGGACCAAGCGCGCGCGCTGAACCGTATGCGGTCGGACGCGATGCAGGCCCGCCGCGCGATCGGCGAAGTCGCGCTCGTCACCGGCGGCGTGATGGTCGCCGGCATGACCGCCGGCATCGTCGCGGCCGCGCACCTGCAGACGCAGATGGCGAACGTCGCGACGATCTCCGACGCGCTCAACGGCAAGGTCACGATGAACGGCCGGGTCGTGCGCGACCAGGCGGCGCAGGTCGCAATGGCCGCGCACAACTGGAACGCGATGACCGACGCGGTCCTCGACATGAGCCGCGAGCTTCCGCAGTCAGCGACCGAGCTCACCCGGTCGCTGTACGACATCGTGTCGTCCGGCTTCGACGGCGCGGACGCCCTGGCGATCTTGCACGCGGCCGCGGTCGGCGCGTCGGCTGGCCTGACGACGACGGCGGACGCCGCGAAGGGCATCGTCGCGGTTCTCAACGCGTGGGGTCTGTCCGCCCAGCAGGCCAACGACGTCAACGACATCATGTTCCAGACGGTCAACAAGGGCGTCATCACCTACCAGGAGCTCTCGCACTCCCTCGGCATGTACGCGGCGATGGCTGCGACCGCCTCCGGTTCGACCGACCACACGACTAAGAGCTTCGCCGAAGCCGAGGCGGCCCTTGCCGCGATGACCCTCGCAGGCGTGCCGGCCGAGCAGGCGGCGACGAGCCTCAACCGCGTCTACACCCAACTGCTGCACCCGTCGGCTGCGCTGTCCGAGGCGTACCACAAGCTCGGTTTCGAGTCGGGCCAGCAGGCCGTCCAGTCCCTCGGCTTGCACGGCGTGCTGACGAAGCTGACCGACGAGTACGGCAACAACGCGACGGCCGCGCTCAAGCTGTTCCCCGAGATCAGGGCCGCCCGTGGCTACATGGCCGCGACGGCGAACGAGGGCCAGAACTACGCGCGGGTGTTCTCCTCGATCGTCGACCCGACCAACCGGGCGGCGGCCGCGCAGAAGGCACTCGAACACCAGCAGGGCACCGCCGCATATCAGATGAACTTGCTCAAGAACTCGGGCATCGCGCTCGGCATCGAATTCGGCCGTGCCGTGTTGCCGGCGGTCGAGCTGGCCGAGAAGCTCATGGGCGGGTTCCTGTCGACGATCGAGCACATCCCCGCGCCGCTGCGCGACCTGATCGGAATCCTCATCCTCGTCGGTGGCACGGTGCTCATCTTCGGCGGCGCGTGGCTGATCGCGAGCCAGAAGATCGAAGCGTTCCAACTGCGGATGGCGGCGGCGGCCGCGGAAGGTTCCCGATTGCCCGCGGCGATGTCCGTCGCCGGCAAGGGGCTCGGCTGGCTCACCGCGGCGCTCACCGTAGCGACGGTCGCGTTCTCGCTGTTCAACGGTGAGAACGCGAAGGTGAAGCAACTCGCGGACGAGTTGACCTCGGCGATCAGTAACGAGGGTGGCGCTCTCAAGGGCGCTGCCGTCGACGCCGCGATCACCCAGGAACTCATCTCGGCAGGGGTCATCGGCCGGCTCAAGCAGATCGGCGTCACCGTGCCCGAG
>Ga0206353_11371763_pt1 | contig 14727 bp, 15 predicted proteins | sample DielMetaTC5am4_FD_146436 | JGI IMG/M metagenome (GOLD analysis project Ga0206353, IMG submission 146436) | Corn rhizosphere microbial communities from Kellogg Biological Station, Michigan, USA - Diel MetaT C5am-4 (Metagenome Metatranscriptome)... | ecosystem: Host-associated > Plants > Roots >...
CGGCCTGCCGACCACCACCCGGACGGCGCGGCCGCGCTCGCGCAGCGCCCGCGCGACGGCGACGCCGGTCCGGCCGCCACCCGCCGTCACCACGATCACCCGGGTACTTCAGCAGTGAGCCATTTGCCGAGTCAAGGCATCCGGCGAGGCATCGCCCGCACGGTGTCCGCCGGCGCGGCCCGCAGCGCGGTGCTCAGCCGGACCGTGAAGCCCTCGTCGCCGGGGAGCAGGTCGACCGAGTCGAACAGCTTGCGGGCCAGCCAGAGCCCCATGCCGCCGCGGCTGAGGTCCCTCCCGCGGGCCGGGACGAAGCCGGCGAGCGGGTCGTCGAAGACGCGGCCCGCGTCGGTGACCGTGCAGACCAGGCGGGTGCCGTCGGCCCAGACCCGGGCCGACACCGGACGGCGACCGTGCCGGAAGGCGTTGGCGGCCACCTCGCTGACCCCGAGGTAGAGGTCGCCGAACTGCTCCTCGTCGGGCACGTGCGCCGCGAGCACGTCCCGCAGGGCGTGCCGGAGGGCGGGCAGCGACGACGCGGCCCGCAGGTCGAACACCGGGGGCCGGGCCTCGACCGGCTCGCGCGGAACGGGCAGCCGCCGCACGTAGGCGATCGGTTCCTGGAAGCCGGGGTTAGTCCGCAGGCCCCGGGAGTCGTGCACCAGCGGATGCGTGGCACGAGCGCTCGCGATGATCGCCGGGGGCAGCACCGAGCGGTCGTACAGGCACATCGCGGTCAGCGGGGACCGGGCCAGGACGGCGTTGGCGGCCGACTCGTAGCGCTCTCCCTCCCGCCAGGCCACCTCGTCGCCGCCGAAGACCACCTGGCCGAGGACGCGCAGCCGGCCGGACCGCGAGCGGGCGGCCCGCTCGAGCAGGGTGTCGTGCAGCGTGAAGGCATCCGGTGGCCGCGTTCCGGCCAGGGCGATCCGGTGGTCGGCCTCGACCGGCCCGGCCCGCTCGCCGAGGGCGCTGCGGACCGAGTCGACGGTGTCCGCGGGGCAGGCGAGCACCACCAGATCGCCGACCCGGAGGCCCTCGTCCACGAACGCGGCCGCAGTGGCCAGCAGCTGCTCGGGGGAATCCACGAGGGCGGCGATGTGCACGTGCGCCCGGCCGTTGCCGGCCGGGCCGGGGCTCGACGGGACGGCCGCTGCAGGGCACACAGCGCGCTCTCCCCTCGAAGCCACGGGCCGCTCGACCTCCTCGGGCCGGGCTGGGCCGGCCGATCGGCGTCGATTGTCGAACACCATGACTTTCCAGTCTCAACCGGGTGTCCGGCCACCGGATCCGGGCTGCTCGCGTCAGGGGACGCGCAGAAGCGCACCGACCCCCGAGAGGCCGAGGACCCGGGCCGGCACGCCGTCCGGGGCGCAGCGCACCTCGAGCCGCAGCCCCCGCCCGCGGGCGTACGCCCGGAGCTCCGGTGCGCGCCCGCCGCTGTGCCTCTCAGGCCGCGCGGCGCCCCGCGCACGAGGCCGTTCCCAGCCGGGGATCGGCCGACGACGGCGCCCAGCGGCGCAGGGTCGGGCCCTGCGGTCCGACCCACAGCGCCGCCAGGTCCGCGCCACCGGCGCTCGACCCGGCGAGGGCGAAGCAGCTGCCCGAGCGCAGCAGGCCGCAGTCCGAGACCAGCAGGGCCAGGCCCTCGGCGACGGTCAGCGGGGTGCGGCCGGCCCCGAGGATGCGGCGCACCGCCTCGGCGGGCGGCACGCCGCGGTGGCCGTCGTCGGCCTCGACGCCGAGCAGCAGGTAGGGCGCCGCCGGGATGTCCAGCTCGGCCAGCGGGTGGAACCCGGCGAGCTCCTCTGGCCCCAGCGGCGTGCCGCCCGCGCCGGCCGGCGTGTGCACGGCGGCGAGCAGCGGCTCGGCCGGGGCCTCGGGGACGACGACGACGAACGGGATGCCGTCGCCGCCGACCGCAGGCCGCGGCAGCAGGTCGCGCAGCGGCTCGAGCATGGCGCGGAAGCACTCGTCCTTGAAGTCGAGCAGCGCCGGCAGTCCGGTTTGCGCGAGCGCGTCCACCTGGCGGTCGAACTCGACATCCGCTTCGGTCGGTGTGGTGGTCTGCAGCACCGCCATGGGGCCCCTCTCGCCGGGCGGCCGCCCGTGCTGCACGGCCGCGGAGGACGATCGGCGACCGCTCAGGGTCCCCCCGGCCGCCGGCCGGCGAGCCTATCGAGATCAACGCGCCCGGGAACACCCCTGGCCGCGAACTCGTCCTCGTCGAGCGCCCCGCAGTCCAGCCCGCGCAGCAGCACGCCGGCCAGCGCGCGGGCCGTGGCCGGCTCGTCGAGCACACCGGCGTCCGACCGATCCAGATAGGCGGCCAGGCGCTGCGCGGCCGCGGGCAGGGCGCCGCGGAAGAACGCGTAGGTGGCCAGGTAGCGGGTGACCAGCTGCGCGGGGTGGAGGTCCCAGCCCTGGTAGAGGCCCCGCTCCAGGGCCCGGCGGACCAGCCCGGCGTGCAGTTGCCAGGCGGCGTGCACGTGCTCCGTTGCGCCGACGGGCAGCACGTTGGTGGAGCCGTCGACGGCCCGGGCCCCGGTTCCGGCCACCGCCACCTGCATGACCTGCTTGGCGAAGTCCGCGGCGGGGTGGTCGGCCGACTGGTGCGCGGCCGCGATGCCCAGCGCGGCGCTGTAGTCGTAGGTGCCGTGGTGCAGGCCGAGCAGTCGCGGGCCGGCCGCGTGCACCATGCGGGCCAGGGTTGCGGCGCCGTCCGCCCCCAGCACCGCCTGCGGGGTCTCGATCTGCAGTTCCAGCGCGAGCGGGGCGCCGTGCGCGGCCTCCAGCGCATCGAGCACCGGCAGGAACGCGCGCACCTGCTCGACGTCGGTCACCTTCGGCAGCGTGACGACCGCGGTCAAGCGCGATGAACCACGCTCCGGGGCCGCGCTTCGGGCGCCCAAAGCACCGAGGAAGAGGTCGAGGGTGCGGACGCCGCGGCGCCGGGTGGGGCCCTCGAGCGACTTGGCCCGGATCCCGAGGGACGGCGGGGCGGCGCCTTCCGCGGCGTCGGCCAGCACGGCCGCAGCGGCCCGCAGCACGTCGTCGTCCTCGGCGTCCGGCGTTCCCCGGTAGCCGTCCTCGGCGTCGACCCGGAGGTCCTCGATCGGCTCGCGGGCCAGCTTGGCGCGCACCCGGGGCAGCAGCTCCTCGACCAGCGCCGGGTCGAGACCCAGCTCGGGCAGGCCGTGCTCGTCGAGGGCGGCCAGCGCGGCGGCGCCCCAGGCGGCGGCGAGACCGGGGACGACGGCGTCGGCCGGCAGGTAGCAGGTGTGCACGGGCTGCCGGCCGGCCCGGTCTCCGGGATACGCGGCGGCGCGGGCGGCGTCGACCGGCCCCAGCCGCCGGTCCAGCTCGGCGTAGACGGCGTCGTCCAGCATGCGTCCCCTCTCAGCACCGCGGGCTGGCATCCTCTCACCGTGGCCGCCCTCGACGAGTTCAACGCCGAGCCGGCCGACCGCGCCGCGGAGTCGCTGCGTGCCTGCAACGCGGCGCCCCGGTTCGCCGCCGAGGTGCTGGCCCGCCGCCCCTACCCGGACGCCGCCGCGCTGGTCGCCGCCGCCGAGGAGGTGGCGCGGGCGCTCCCCTGGCCGGAGGTCGAGGCGGCGCTGGCCGCCCATCCGCGGATCGGCGACCGGGTCACCGGCGCCTCGGCCGAGGCGGCCGCCTCCCGCCGGGAGCAGAGCTCGATGCAGGGCGCCGACGACGAGGTGCGCGCCGCGCTGCTGGAAGGCAACCGGGCCTACGAGGAGCGCTTCGGGCACGTCTTCCTGATCCGGGCGGCGGGGCGCTCGCCATCGGAGATGCTCGCGGAGCTGCGGCGGCGGCTGGCCAACGACCCGGCGGCGGAGCGGGCCGAGGCGACCGAGCAGCTGGCGCAGATCACGGGGTTGCGGGTGAAGGGGCTGGTCTCATGAGCATCTCGACGCACGTGCTGGACTCGGTGACGGGGCGGCCGGCGGTCGGCGTCCCGGTCCGGCTGTACGCCCGGGAGGAGCTGCTGGCCGACGCGGTCACCGACGCCGACGGGCGCTGCCGGCTGGTCGAGGGGGAGACCCGGCAGGGGCCGCACCGGCTGGTGTTCGAGACCGGCACCTGGTTCGCCGGGCAGGGGCAGGACACCTTCTATCCCGAGGTCGTCGTCACCTTCGCGGTCAGCGAGCCGGCCGCGCACCACCACGTGCCGCTGCTGCTCGCACCGTTCGCCTACTCCACCTACCGCGGCAGCTGAAGCGGAGGCTCAGCAGCGAGGAAACCTTCACACTGAGCCTCCGCATGCCAGAGTGCGGGGCATGGCGATCAGGCTCGGGCGCAACCAGTACGGCAAGGCCGAGGTCCGCGTGGTGGCGGTCGACCGCAGCACGCCACGGCACACGCTGACCGACCTCAACGTGAGCACCAGCCTGCGCGGCGACTTCACCGCCGCGCACACCGACGGCGACAACGGCCACGTGCTGCCGACCGACTCGCAGAAGAACACCGTGTTCGCCTTCGCCCGCGACGGCATCGGTGAGCCGGAGGAGTTCGGGCTGCGCCTGGCCCGGCACTTCACCGGCGCGTACCCGTGGATCACCGGCGCCCGCGTGGCGATCGAGTCCTACGGGTGGGACCGCATCCGCGTCGGCGGCCAGCCGCACGACCACGCCTTCCGGCGGACCGGCGGCGAGGTGCGGACGGCGGTGGTCACGGTCGACGGCGCCGAGGAGCACGTGCTGGCGGGCGTCTCGGGCCTCGTCGTCCTCAAGACCACCGGCTCGGAGTTCTGGGGCTTTCCCCGCGACCGGTACACGACCCTGGCCGAGACGCGCGAACGCATCCTCGCCACGGCCGTCACCGCCCGCTGGCGCTACCGGAGCACCGACCTGGACTTCGCCGACTCCTTCGCCGGGATCCGCGGCACGCTGCTGGAGACCTTCGCCGCCACCCATTCGATGGCGCTGCAGCAGACCCTCTTCGCGATGGGCGAGACGGTGCTCGAGCGCTTCGCCGAGGTGGCCGAGGTGCGCATGTCGATGCCCAACAAGCACCACTTCCTGGCGGACCTCTCGGCGTTCGGCCTGGACAACCCCGACGTCGTCTACCACGCCGCCGACCGGCCCTACGGACTGATCGAGGGGACGGTGCTACGCGACGACGTCCCTCCCGCCGACGTGGCCTGGCTGGACACCCCCGGATTCTGCTGAGGGCGGGCGGTACCGCGGCGGCCGAAGACTGCCGAGAGTTAGCGGCGACGGCGGGGGCCCCTCCCGCCGCCGCCTTTCTTCCGGGAGCGTCAACACCGGAAGTTCGAAACCGCAGGTCTCCCCACGGTCCGGATGGCCGGCGGGCCAGCCGGGGGGCTCTTGCCGTCAGCATCGGCGGCTGACTTGAGTCCCTACAGTCGAGCCCGATCCGCCGGTCCCCCCCGCCCCGCTCGTCCCTCGTGGCACAGCAGCTACGCGGCGCGGGCCGCGGGGATGCCGCTCGGCGGGGCCGAGCGCAGCAGCCAGGTGGGGTTGCCGGTGGCCACCAGGGCGCCGCCGCGGCGCAGCTGGGGCCGGACGAAACACGAGGACGCCGTGTCGACGGCGGCGGAGACCGTGCTGGCCCCCGCGCCGAGCGACCAGGCATGCACGGTCGTCGTCCCCGGGTCCTGGCCGGTGAGGTCGACCGGCCCGCGGACGAGTTCAAGGATGCAGCCCGAGGGGAGGCCGGCCAGGGCGATCGTGATCGTGCGGCTGCCCACGCTCTTCACCGACGCGGCACCCATGTGCACCGTGCCGTCCACCAGCGTGTCCAGCTGCATGCCCTGCACCTGCCCCGGGTGGAACGCGTACGCCCGGCCGGCCTGCAGCGCCGCGACCAGGGCCCCCCCGGAGGTCGACACCGCCCAGAGCCCGGTGAGGAACCCGTTGCTGAGCCGGCGCCAGTCGGTGCCCGAGTGGTCGTCGCTGGCGCCGTTGCCGGTGGTGAACCGGGCGTGCCGCGAGAGGGTGTCCCACAGCGCGAGGTGCTGCTCGAACGGCATGTGCCGCGGATGCGGTAGCCCACCTCCAACACGTCGCAGCCGAGCAGGTCGTCGGCGAGCAGGTCGGCGAAGACCGACCGCCGCGTCTGCGTCTGCTGCGCCGCGGACAGAAGGGGCGCCGCGCTCGCGCCGAAGGGATGGTTGTACGAGACGGCACCGACGGCCGCGTGCATGCGGTCGACGTAGCTCGCGTAATACGGCTTCCAGTTCGTCGGCGTGACCGACTTCAGCGCGAACTCCGGCGTCGCCCCGAAGGCGTTGAAGTGTTCCGGTGGCTCGCGGCCGACGCTCAGTTCCTCCTCCACGATGCCCGTGATGCCGTACGCCGCCGAGTACCGCTGCTGGATGGCCTGCTGGGCGGCGAGCACGCCGCCGGCGTCGTGCCGGACGCGGTGCACCGTCACGGACTGGAGGTGGACGTCGGCTACGACGCCCTTGCGCGGGCTGGTGACCACGAAGGAGAGCAGGAACGAGCAGTGGTCGATCGCCAGCATGCTCGGCCAGATCGCGGCGATGTCGGCCTGCGGGTTCAGCGTCACCGTGCTGCCGTTCGCGGGCATCGGGGCGAGAACGACGCCGACGAGACCGTTGCCCTCGATGGAGCGGCCCGGCGTCGCCCCACGCTGGAAGCGGTATCGCAGGGAGTACTGCCCGCGCGGCCGGCCGCCCTGGGCGGGGTGCAGCGACAGCGCGAGGACCACCTCGTAGAGGGCACCGGCGTCGAGCCTGCTGGTGCCGAAGACGTGGGTCAACGTCTGCCCGTCGATGCCGGTACGGAAGTTGTTGACCGCTGTCGGCTTCTCGGCCATCGCCAGCGTCTGCGTGGCGGGGGTGCTACCGGACGCCTCCACCATCACGCGGATAGGGCCGCTCGCCGAGAAGGTGGCCGCGTGCTGCGCCCACGACCCGGTCGTCGATCCGGTGAAGGTGCCCGACAGGCGGCCCATGTAGTTCTGCGCGCGGGCGCGGAAGTCGTGGTCGGTCTGGAACAGCACGTCGACGCCGGCGGCGACCGCGTTCGCGTACTGCTGTTCCCAGGATCCGGGTCCCTCGCTGTAGACGGCGTGCACGTGCATCGCCGCGACGAGCGGGTCGGTCCCGGTCAGCGAGGCCGGGTTGATGCCGGCGGCGCCGGCCGCGTCGGGACGGCCCAGCACCGCGGCGCCGAGGGCGACGGCGGCGCCGGCCTGTAGCGCCTGGCGGCGGGTGAGCAGCGACGGGCCGCCATGCACGTGGTCCGGGTGCTGATCGCCCGAGTGCTGGTGTTCGCCGGACATGGCCGACACCTCCGCCAGCGGAACGAACCGCCGCGGGTCACTGTGACGCCTTGCTGCGCTTCTGCACAGGGGATTCACTGCGCGGCCCACTCCTGAGCGACACGGTGACGACGAACCGTGAACCCCGGCCAACGGTGCGCGTCGGCCCGATCACCCGGCGCAACGCCGGCCGGTGCGGCAGCGAGGAGTTGTAGACGCACCACAGCTCGCCACCCGGTCGCAGCACGCGCCCCGCGGCGGCGAACAGCCGGTCGGCGGCCACGGTCACGACGGCGGTACCGAGGTGGAACGGGGGATTGCAGACGACGAGGTCCACGCTCGCGTCGGGCACTGTCTGCGCGGCGTCGTCCCGGCGCACCTCGACCCGGCCGGCCAGCCCGTTGGCCGTGATCGTCGCGGTGGCCGAGGCGACGGCGGCCGCGGACTGGTCGGTGGCCAGGACGGCGAGCCGCGGCCGGGCGCGGGCGAGTTCGGCGGCGAGGACGCCGGTGCCGCAACCGAGATCCAGGGCTCTCTCGGCGTCTGGCGCCATCGCGCCGAGGTGGGCCAGCAGCGCTCTCGTGCCGGGGTCGATCTTGGCGCCGGCGAACGCCGCCCCGTGCGCGCAGACGGTCAGGTCGCCGTGGGTCCGGCAGCGGGGGAAGGACGGCGCCGCGGGCTTCGGCCCCCGGGCGACGAGGATGCGCGACTTCTGCCGGGCCAGGGTGGCGGAGACGTCGGTGAACGAGTCGCGCAGCACGTCGTTCATCGCGTGCGTCATGTGCTTGACCCGGCCGCCGACGAGCAGCGTGACGCCCGGATCGGCGGCCGCCGCGACCACCTCGGCGATCTCGCGCAGCGCGTCGAGCGCCTTCGGCGCCTTGACCAGCACGGTTCTGGCGCCCGCGGTCAGGCCGGGGTCGAGCGGCAGCGACCGGTAGCAGCCGGCCAGGCCGGTGCGCTCGGCGTTGCGGGCCAGCGCGCGCTCGCCGACCAGCAGGTCCTGGTGCACCCGGACGTCGCGGGCGCCGTGCAGCGCGACCGCGCCGAGGGTGAGCGCCCCGTAGGAGTCGTCGACAACCGCGACCGCGTCCGGGTGGGCGGCGATCAGCGGCGCCGCCTGGTCGAGCAGCAGCCGGTCGGTGGCGTCGACGGCGACCAGGTCCGGCGCCTCGACGTCCGGCTCCCGCCCCAGCAAGGCGAGCACGGAGTCGCTGGGTGACGGTTTCTGCACTCGAGCGACTCCGGTCAGGTGGTGTGGACGAACTCGAGGACGACGCGGGCGAGGTCCGGGCCGACGTCCTCCTGGAGGAAGTGCCCACCGCCGGCCAGCGTCACGTGCTCGCGGCCCTGCGCCCCCGGCACCAGCTTGCGGAAGACCGCGTCACCGCCGCCGGTGATCGGGTCGCCGTCGGAGAAGGCGGTGAGGAACGGCCGGTCGAAGCGGGTCAGCGCCTCCCAGGCCGCCCGGTTGGCCGCCGAGGCGGGGTCGTCCGGGCGGGTGGGGACCAGCGACGGGAAGACCCGGGGGCCGGCCTTGAACCGGTCGTCGGGGAAGGGCGCGTCGTAGCCGGCGACCACGGCGTCCGGCAGGTCGCTGACCGTGCCGTTCTGCACGATCCGGCCGACGTCGAAGCGCTCGGCCGTGGTCGCGAACCGCTGCCAGGCCAGGAACGCCTCGCTCATCGGGTGGTCACCGGTGGGCAGGCCGGTGTTCGCCGCGACCACGCGGGCGAACCGGTCGGGGTGCTCGCCGACCAGCCGCAGCCCGAGCAGGCCGCCCCAGTCCTGGCAGACGAGCGTGATCGCGCGCAGGTCCAGCCGGTCGAACAGCGCCGCGCGCAGCCACTCGACGTGCCGGGCGTAGCTGTGCCCCTCCTGCCGCGCCGGCTTGTCCGACCGGCCGAAGCCGACCAGGTCGGGCGCGACGGCGCGCAGTCCGGCCTCGGCCAGCACGGGGATCATCCGGCGGTAGAGGAACGACCAGGACGGCTCGCCGTGCAGCAGGAGGACGACGGCGCCGTCCTCCGGGCCGGCCTCGACGTAGGCCAGCCGCAGCGTGCCGCCGTCCCCGTCGTCCACCTCGGCGTACCGCGGCTCGTACGGGAAGTCGGGGAGGGCGGCGAACCGCTCGTCGGGCGTGCGGAGGACCTCCATACGACGTCCCACCTCTCGGGGCAACGGAAGCTTTACCTACGTCCTGGGCCGCAGAACATAGGTAAAGCTTCCATTGCCTGTCACACGCCGGGCAGGCCGACCGGGCAGGAGACGCCGGTGGCGTGGATCGGGCAGTAGCCGGTCGGCACCTTGTACAGGTACTGCTGGTGGTAGGCCTCGGCATAGAAGAACTCGCCCAGCGGCGCGATCTCGGTGGTGATCTCGCCGTAGCCGGCGTCGTGCAGCCGGGCCTGGAACTGGTCGCGGCTGGCCCGGGCGGCGGCCTCCTGCTCGGGCGAGGCGTAGAGGATCGCCGAGCGGTACTGGGTGCCGATGTCGTTGCCCTGCCGCATGCCCTGCGTCGGGTCGTGGTCCTCCCAGAACACCTTGAGCAGCTGCTCGTAGGAGAGGACGGCGGGGTCGAAGACAACCAGCACCACCTCGGCGTGCCCGGTCCGCGAGGAGCAGACCTCCTCGTAGGTGGGGTTGGGGGTGTAGCCCCCGGCGTATCCGGCGGCGGTCGAGTAGACGCCCGGCGTCTGCCAGAACACCTTCTCGACGCCCCAGAAGCAGCCGGCCGCGAAGACCGCCGTCTGCAGGCCGTCGGGGAACGGCGGCCGGATGCGGTTGCCGTTGACCGCGTGCGTCTCGGGGATGCCCGGCAGCATCGTTGCGCGGCCCGGCAGGGCGTGCTCCGCGTCGATCGGCTGGTTCTTGAACCGGGAGAAGACCATGCCCCGACCTTAGGCCCGGCTCGCAACCCGCCCCCGGGCCCGGGCAGGATTCGGGCATGACGATCGCGACGCGGGAATGGCAGCTGGCCGCACGGCCGCACGGCGAGCCGACGCCGGAGGACTTCCGGCTGGTCGAGCTCGAACGCCCGGACCCGGCCGACGGGCAGGTCGTCGTCCGCATGATCGCGATGTCGGTCGACCCGTACATGCGCGGGCGGATGCGGCTCGGCCCCTCGTACGCCGCACCCTGGGAGGTCGGCGAGACAATGCAGGGCGGCGCCGTCGGCCGGGTGATCGTCTCGCGCTCCCCCGACGTCCCCGAGGGCGCGCTGGTGCTCACCGACGCCGCGTGGCGCGACGTCGCCGTCCTCGACGCCCGGGCGGTGGTGCGGCTGCCGGCCGACGAGGACGTGCCGCCGTCGTACTACCTCGGGGTGCTCGGCATGCCCGGGCTGACCGCGTACGCCGGGCTGTTCCGGGTGGCCGGCTTCCGCGAAGGGGACGCCGTCTTCGTCTCGGGGGCGGCCGGCGCGGTGGGTGGCCTGGTCGGGCAGTTCGCCCGGCTGCGCGGCGCCTCGGCGGTGATCGGCAGCGCCGGCAGCGCGGCGAAGATCGCCTGGCTGACCGGAGAGCTGGGCTTCACGGCCGCGTTCGACTACCACGACGGGCCGGTTGCCGCCTCGCTCGCGGCGGCCGCACCCGACGGCATCGACGTCTACTTCGACAACGTCGGCGGGGAGCACCTGGAGGCCGCGCTCGGTGCGCTGCACGTGCACGGCCGGGCCGCGCTGTGCGGGTCGATCTCGAGCTACAACGCCACGGAACCGCCGCCCGGGCCCCGGAACTTCGGCGGGCTGATGGTCAGCAAGCGCATGCGCCTCGAGGGGTTCCTGGTCGGCGACCACACCGACCTGCGCCCGGAGTTCGTCGAAGCGGTCACCGGCTGGCTGCGCTCGGGCGACCTCGTCGTCCGGGAGACGGTCAGGGAGGGGCTCGAGCAGGCGGCCCCGGCCTTCCTCGACCTGCTGCACGGGGGCAACACCGGGAAGATGATCGTCCGCCTGGACGGCTAGTCCTCGCCGATCTGCACCCGCTCGAGGTGCGTCACGTCGACGATCTCGGCGGCGGAGATGACCGTCACCGGCGCGCCGGGACCGATGCCCTTCACGGTCACGAAGCCGGGCGGGAAGAACCGGACCTGGGCCTCCATGCCCGGCCGGCCGGCGGCCGCGGCGGTACGGGTGCGGACCGAGGCGCGGTAGGTGTCCCGGTCGTTGACCTGCACGACGGCTTCCACGTTCATGAAGGGGAACGCTAGTGCCGTCCGGCGCCCTCGCCGCCCTGCCGCGCGGCGGCCCTGCCCGCTTGGAGGGAACCCGCACGGGGCAGATCAGGCGGCAGGTGACGCTGCCGCCGTCCCCCATCGGGTGGTGCACCGCCAGACTGTCGCCCGGGCGGTTGCCGGGGGGCCGCCGACGCACGACGATCCGGTCGGACGAAAGCGCTGGACGAGAGCAGGACGGACGATGACGACGGTGCAGCGCCCCGAGGTGCGCGACCCACGGTTCCCCGTGCCCCACCCCGACGAGGCGCACTGGCCGGGGCTGGCCACGCCCCAGCGCGCCCCGCTGCGGGCCCGGATCGCCGAGGCGATCTTCCGGCGGGCGGTCGAGCCGCTGGCGATCCGCGTCGTCTCGCCCGACGGCTCGGTGTTCGGTTCGGGCGGCAAGAGCGCGCCGGTCCTGCGGCTGGTGCGGCCCGGGGCCTTCTACGCGCGGCTCGGCGCCGACGTGAAGATCGGCTTCGGCGAGGGGTACATGACCGGCGACTGGACGACGGGCGCCGACACCGACCTCGCCGACCTGCTCACCGCCTTCGCCGCGCGGCTCACCCGGCTGGTGCACCCGGCGCTGCAGAAGCTGCGCGGGCTGGTCGAGCGCACCCAGCCGGCGCACGAGGAGAACTCCAAGGCCAACAGCCGGTCGAACATCTCCCGGCACTACGACCTGTCCAACGACCTGTTCGAGGCATTCCTCGACGAGACGATGACCTACTCGTCGGCCTGGTTCGAGCCGGGCGACGACCTCACGGCGGCCCAGCTACGCAAGATCGACGGCGTGCTCGACCTGGCCCGGGTTCGCTCGGGCATGCACCTGCTGGAGATCGGCTCCGGGTGGGGCGCGCTGGCCATCCGGGCGGCGCGCGAGCGCGGGGCCCGGGTCACGTCGCTGACGCTGTCCACGGAGCAGCAGGCGCTGGCGCGGAAGCGGGCGGAGGCGGCCGGCGTCGGCGACCAGGTCGAGTTCCGGCTGCAGGACTACCGCGACGCGACCGGGCGGTACGACGCCGTCGTCAGCGTGGAGATGATCGAGGCGGTCGGCGAGCGGTACTGGCCGACCTACTTCGCCGCGCTCGACGGCCTGCTCCGGCCCGGCGGCCGGGTGGGGTTGCAGTCGATCACCATGCCGCACGAGCAGATGATGGCGACCCGGCGCAGCTACACCTGGATCCACAAGTACGTGTTCCCCGGCGGCATCATCCCGTCGCTCCGGGCGATCGAGGACAACCTGGCCGCGCACACCCGGCTCTCGATCGTCGAGCGGCGCGAGCTCGGGCCGCACTACGCGCACACCCTGAACCAGTGGCGGGAGCGGTTCCTCGCCAACTGGAGCCAGCTGTCGGGCTCGTTCGACGACACCTTCCGCCGGATGTGGGAGTTCTACCTGGCCTACTGCGAGGCGGGCTTCCGCGTCGGCTACCTCGGCGTCAGCCAACTCGGCCTAGGCCGCAAACCCACCTGGTAGTGGAGTCCCACGGCGTGGAAAACGCGCCCCTCCTACTCCGCTAATCGGTCGCGAGGCGGGCCCAGAGCAGCTCGTCGTGGCGCAGTCCGTCGCCGTAGCGGTGCGATCGGCGCAGCCGGCCCTCGCAGGTGAAGCGGGCCTTCCCCGCCACCCGTGCCGAGGCCGTGTTCTCGACCGCGTGGTAGAGCTGGATCCGGTGCAGGCCCAGCTCGGCGAAGGCCCAGCGGCACGTTTCCTCGACGGCCGTCGGCGCCAGGCCCCGCCCGCGAGCGGTCGGGGTGATCCAGTAGCCGACCTCGCCGTCCTCCTGGTCGCGGTCGATCCGGTGCAGCGAGATGGAGCCGAGCAGCCGGCCGTCGGGGCCGACCGCCGCCCAGGACGCGTGGTCGCCGGTGGTCCAGTCACGGCGGCGGGCGAGGGCCGCGACGACGTCGTCGCGCGTGGCCAGGGTCGAACCGTGCCAGAGCCGACCCCCGGGGATCTCGAGGGCGGCCCAGTAGGCGTCGACGTCGTCCTCCCGCCACCGCCGCAGCAGCAGGTCACCGGCGCGCAGCTCGACCGGCTCGATCGGCGGCGGGGTGTCGGCCATGCCGCCGATCGTGCCGGACCGGCGGCCGCTCTTCGAGGGCCCTCCGAAGGTGCTTGAGGCGCCCAAAGCACGCCTCTCCTGCGCGCTCGAGGCGCCCGAAGCCCGTCCCGGAACGAGAGCGTCTCGGGTCGCGGATTGTCGGTGGGCGGGGGCAGGCTCGCGACATGGCAGCCGATCAGCCCATCCTCCCCGGCAGCTCCCGCCGTCCCGTCGCGCAGAGCCGTGCCGCGGGCACGCCCGACCCGGCGGCGCCGGTCGAGGTCACGCTGGTCCTGCGCCGCCGCGGCGAGCTGACCGCCCAGGAGGCGCCGATGAGCCGCGAGCGGTTCGCCGCGGAGCACGGCGCCGACCCGGCCGACATCGCCCTGGTCCGCGACACGCTCGCCGCGGCCGGCGTCGAGGTCACCGCGGTCGACGCCGCCTCCCGTCGGGTGCAGGCGCGCGGCCCGGTGGCCACCCTGGAGCGGTTGTTCGACACGTCGCTGGAGCTGGTCGAGTCGCCGGATCCGGTCGCCGGCCGGCCGGTCACCCACCGTCAGCGCACCGGCGAGCTGTCGCTGCCCCAGCCGCTGGCCGGCGTGGTCGTCGCCGTCCTGGGCCTGGACGACCGCCCGCAGGGCCGCGCCCGGTTCCGCCCCGCCGCCGCCCCGGCGACCAGCTTCACCCCGCCGCAGCTGGGCCGCGTCTACGGCTTCCCCGACGGCACCAGCGGCACCGGCGCCACCCTCGCGATCCTCGAGCTCGGCGGCGGCTACACCCAGGAGGACCTCGACGCCTACTGGGGGCAGATCGGGCTGACCGACCCACCGACGGTCACCGCGGTGGGGGTCGACGGGGGATCGAACACACCCGAAGGAAATCCGGACGGCGCCGACGGCGAGGTGCTGCTCGACATCGAGGTGGCCGGCGCGCTGGCCCCCGGCGCCGGCCTCGTCGTCTACTTCGCGCCCAACAGCGACCGCGGCTTCCTCGACGCGCTCGCCACCGCCGTGCACGCCGACCCGACCCCGACCGCGGTGAGCATCAGCTGGGGCCAGTCGGAGGACGAGTGGACCCGGCAGGCCATGACGGCGATGGACGACGCGATGGCCGACGCCGCCGCCCTGGGCGTCACGGTCTGCGTGGCGGCCGGCGACGACGGCAGCCGCGACAACGAGTCCGACGGGCAGGCCCA
>Ga0206353_10850066_pt1 | contig 14599 bp, 12 predicted proteins | sample DielMetaTC5am4_FD_146436 | JGI IMG/M metagenome (GOLD analysis project Ga0206353, IMG submission 146436) | Corn rhizosphere microbial communities from Kellogg Biological Station, Michigan, USA - Diel MetaT C5am-4 (Metagenome Metatranscriptome)... | ecosystem: Host-associated > Plants > Roots >...
GAGGAACTCGACGCGGTCGGTGATCCCCGTCGTCTCCGCCATCGTCTGCAGGTTCTTGAGCTGGTCGCCGCCGCCGACGATCTGGAGGTGGGCATCCAGGGTGGCGGGCAGCAGCTTCATCGCTTTGAGGAGCACGTCGATGTGCTTCTCACCGGTGATCCGGCCCACGAAGAGGATGCGGTTCGCCGTGCGGGGCGTGAAGTCGGGGGTGTAGTTGTGGGCGTCGATGCCGCACGAGACGGCGTGGATGTCACGGAGGCCGGTCGACCGCTCCAGGAACTCGGCCGCCTTGCGGGTCGGCGTGGTGACCGCCTCTGCGCGGTCGAAGGTGGGGCGGGCGTCCGCCCAGGCGAGCTTGACGAAGGTCTTCTGCAGGAACTTCGGCAGGAGGGTGAACTCCACGACGTTCTCGGCCATCACGTGGTTCGTGGCCACGATGCGGATCCCGCGCTTCTCGGCCTCCGCGGCAAGGCCCCGGCCGACGACGATGTGCGACTGGATGTGGACGACATCCGGCTTCACCTGGTCGAGGACCCGGCGAGCGTTCGCTTTGCTGGTCCACGGGAGCGCGAACCTCAGCCAGTCGTGCGGATACCAGCGCCAGCTGCGCAGGCGATGCACCGTCATCTTCTGACCCTGGTGCTCCTCGACCCACGTTCCGTGCCTGCGGCTGGCCGCGGGCGCGACGATGTGCACGTCGTGCCCGTGCTCCACGAGTCCGGCGGCGAGGCGCTCCGCGAAGCGGGCGGCGCCATTGACGTCCGGGGCGAACGTGTCGCATCCCATCACGATGGTCAGCGGCTGCTTGGCCGCGGGCACGGGGGACGTGGGATGCGGTCCGCTCGAATCAGGCACGTGGTTCGTTCCCTACGGTCGGGGGCTTCGGAAGGCGAATCCGGCGACGGTTTCGCGGTCCGGGCGTTGGTGGTGCCCGGTCGATTCAACGGCCTAGTCTAAGCCGCTTTCCCCCACGACGTCCGTAATACGGTCCGCCACCGGCGCGTCCGATGCCGTCTGCGGGTGGTACTTGGCCAGCTGGAACACCCCGAGGATGGCCACGAGGCCGGTCAGCGCGAAGCCGAGCAGGGCCCACCAGGGCGCGCCGGCGGCCTCGTCGAGCACCACGATCCCGATGGTGACGGCGACCAGCGGGTCGATCACGGTGAGCCCCGCGATGACCAGATCGGGAGGCCCGGACGAGTAGGCGTTCTGGACGAAGTAGGCGCCCAGAACGGCCGCAGCGAGCAGTGCGACGATGGCGGCGACGAGCAGCCAGTCCCACTCCTGGTTGGAGATGCGCGCGATCGCGACCTTCGCGAGCGTGGCCACGAAGCCGTACAAGACCCCGGCGCCGACGATGTATATGATCGCCTTGAACCGATGCCGGAAGAACCCGAAGAGGACCCCGAAGGCCAGCAGGACGACGGCGAGCACGATGAGGATGATGACGAGCGCCTGGCTCGAGACCGGCAGGTCGCGCGCGAAGACGGCGGCGAGGAGCACGAACGCGCCGACGCCGCTCACGCACAGGGTGACCGCGATCACGGACTGATGGTTGAGCTTCACGCCGCTGACCCGGGCGTTGAGGATGCTGGTGATGACAAGCCCCACCACGCCGAGCGGCTGAACGAGGATGATCGGAGACAGCTTGAGGCTGACCAGCTGGAAGACGATGGCGAGGCCGAGCAGCAGGGTCCCGATCACCCAGGAGGGACGCGCGAGCAGGAGGCCGAGCTGACGCCCGCTCAGTCCGCTCTCGGCGCGACCGGCCGTGGACTCCACCTTGGCGACACCGTGGTGCTGGAGCTGGGCGCCGACGGACAGGAAGCAGGCACCGACGAGCGCGACCGGAATGCCCAGAAGCTGGCTGGGCTGATACGACAGGTCGAACGCGTGCATCAGTTCCGTACCCACTCCACGACCCTACAAGGAATGCTCCCGATAGTCTTGCCGAATGGCCGTCCTCCCGATTCGGATCACCGGTGACCCCGTCCTGCACTCCCCCGCCCGTCCCGTCGACGAGATCGACGATGATGTGCGGACCCTGATTGCGGACATGTTCGAGACGATGGACGAGGCCCCCGGCGTCGGCCTCGCCGCCCCGCAGGTCGGTGTCCCGCTGCGGTTGTTCGTCTACGGCTGGACGGATGACGACGACGTGCAGCATCGTGGCGTCGCCATCAACCCGACGCTGTGGCAGAGCCCACTGACCGTGGACGAGCTGGACGAGGACTCGGAGTCGGAGGGCTGCCTCTCGTTCCCCGGCGAGCGGTTCCCGCTGCGCCGGGCGGAGCGCGTGATCCTGCAGGCGACCGATCTCGATGGCACCCAGTTCGAGGTGCGCGCGGACGGCTGGCTGGCACGCATCTTCCAGCACGAGTACGACCACCTCGACGGCGTGCTGTACGTCGACCGGCTCGCGCATCCCTTCGGGAAGGCTGCGCAGAAGGCGCAGCGTAAGAACAGCTGGGGCGTCCCCGGGCTGAGCTGGCTGCCAGGACGCGACCACCTGGAGGACTGACGCCGGCTCGCAGGGCCCCGAGGAGGCGCCCCCGCGGTCCGCGACGCAGACCGACTCAGCGACGCAGGTCGACCCCGTGGACGCCGTTGTGGTGGCGGAGCGCCGGGAAGACGGCTGAGAGGGTGAAGCCGATGCCCGCGACCGTCTGCGCGTTCAGCGTGCCGCCGAAGAGGGACGCACGCTCGCGCATCTCGATGATCCCCGCACCCTCGTAATGCTCGGTGAGCGCACGGACGTCGTCGGCGACACCGTACGCGGTGGCCTGGTCGACGCCCTCGCGGTCGAGACCCAGCCGGCGGGCGGCCGCGCGGATCCCGTCGTCCTCGACGCTCACCTGGAGGCCGTCGGGAGTCCACGAGAAGGCGACGGCCGCATTCGTGCCGGCACCGCCGTGCTTGAGTGCGTTCTCCAGGCTCGTCTGCAGGATGCGGAACACGGCGAGTTCTGCGCCAGGGCGCAGGTCGAAGCGCTCCCCGGTCTCGCGGAACGTGACCGCGAGCCCGGCATCCCGCATCACGCGGAACAGATCGCGCGCCGAGTGAAGGCTGGGCTGCGGAAGGGACGCGTCCTGCGCCTCCCGCGCGACCGCCTGCAGGCGGCGGAGGTCGGCGAGGGCGTCACGGGCGGAGGTCTCGAGCACGCCCGCTGAGCGGAGGGCCGCCGCGGGATCCGTGTCCGCCGCGTAGCGGACGGCCTCGGCCTGCGTGACCAGCCGCGAGACGGACTGGATGGCCACATCTCCGAGATCGCCGACGATGCGAAACCTGCCCGCCTGTTCTGCGAGGTCGAGCTCGCGGTCGATGCGGTCCCACTCCGACTCCTGCCGCGTGTCGCGGAGGCGGATGCGGCGGCTGCGCTCCCACAGCCAGAGGCCGAGGAAGACGAGCGTGGCAAGCCCCAGCGCGGCGGCGACCAGCGCGATGACGTCCATCTTCCGTCCCTTCCGCCGCACGGCTGCGCGACCCGGTCGATCCTATCGGGCTGCATGGCACGCCCAAGGGGCGGCGGCTCCACTCTGTGGAGAAGTCCGCCGCCCCTCGGCTGTGCACGGTTCGTGCGTTCCTGGCCGCCTTCTGTCCGCGATGTCCGGCGTGCCAGGTCCGTCCCAGTGCCTCAGGCGCTGTCGCGATTGGCGCGCAGCACCTCCAGCCGGGCCCGATACTCCTGCTCGTCGATGTCGCCGTTCGCGTACCGCTGCGCGAGGGTCTGCTCGGCGGAGCGGGTGCTGCCATGAGGCCCCCAGCCGCCGTACCCGCCGCGAGCGATCGCCGCCCGGCGCCAGCGCCGCCCGAAGAAGCCGAAGATCAGTACGAAGACGAGGATCCAGAAGATCGGGATGAAGATCCACCACCAGCCGACGAACGGCGCGCCGTAACCGAAAGCGCACGGCGCTGCTGCGACGGCGGTGGCCAGTGAGCTGAGCATGATGTGTGTCCAATCCGTGAGTGGCCCACGCCTGTCGCGGACCGTCACGGACAGCCTCGTCCGCAGGCCCATCGCGCGAATCCGCCGCCGGGAGCGATTGCGCGTACTCCCCCGGGAGCATGCGGGCCGCGTGCGGGCGTAGCTAGCATGAGGAGATGCCCTGGAACGCGCCACCCGATCCAGGCGGCGGCGCGCCCGCGCATCCCGAGCACACGCACCCGGCCTCCGGTGCCGTCGACTGGCCCGGTCCGCCCTGGGCACGTCGCGGTCGTCCACGGGGGGCTCGCTGGTTCGTCGTGATCGTCGCGGCCCTCTTCCAGCTCCCGGGGCTCGTGTTCGCCTGGCATGACTCCGCCCACAATCCGGTGACCCTGGCCTTCGTCCTGCTCGCCTTCGGGGCCTCCTTCCTGCTGCTGCTGGCGAGAACGCATCCCGGTGCGACCGTCGTCGCGATCGCCGTGCTGACCGGGCCGGCGATCGCCGTGACCTCAGGGCCGCCGTTCGCGGCTGTGCCTCTCGCGTTCGCCATCGTCAGCGCCGTCGTGCACGGCGCGCGCATCTGGGCATGGTGGACGATCGCCGGCTTCGCCCTCGCGGTTCCGGCCGCCGATTACCTGTTGCGCGGACAGGCGGGAGCGCTCATCCGTCCCCTGATCGTGGCTCTGGTGCTGTGCCTCCTCCTCGGGCTCGGAGAAGGCATGCGCAACCGGCGGGAACGCTACCGCGAGGTCGCCCGAGCGGTCGCCGCCCGGCGCGAGTCCGCCGCAGAGGCGGAGCGCCTGCGCATCGCGCGCGAGCTGCACGACGTACTCGCCCACTCCCTGTCGCAGATCAGCGTGCAGGCGGGGGTCGGCCTCCACCTCTTCGATTCCCGCCCGGAGAAGGCGCGCGAAAGCCTGGAGGCGATCAGGTCGACCAGCAGCCAGGCGCTGGAGGAGGTGCGCGGCGTGCTCGGCTTCCTGCGTGGACCCGACGGCTACGCGGCGCGCTCCCCCGAGCCGGATCTCGCACGCATCCCCGTCCTCGTGGAGACCTATCGCAAGGCAGGATTGCAGGTCTCCTACGAGTCCGAGCTGCACTCGACGCCGTCCGCGGCGACGCAGCTGGCGCTCTACCGGATCGTGCAGGAATCGCTCACCAATGTGGGGCGCCACGCACAGGCGACCAGGGTGACGATCCGGCTGGCCGAAAGCGAGGGCTCGTTAGTGCTCACGGTCCAGGACGACGGACGCGGCCTCCCGGAGGGCGTCTCGGCGGCAGACGCGACCGCGGGCGGCGCGACGGGAAAGGGGATGCTCGGGATGCGTGAACGCGCCGAGCTGCTCGGCGGCACTTTCGAGGTGCGCACCCCTGAGGGCGGGGGCGTGACCGTGGAGGCGCGCATCCCGGCTGCGCCGCGATCCGGGGGCACCTGGTGATCCGGGTCCTGCTCGCGGACGACCAAGTGCTGGTCAGGGCCGGCTTCCGCGCTTTGCTGGAGGCGGAGGACGACGTCGAGATCGTCGGGGAGGCCGGGACCGGCCGGGCGACCGTCGACCTGGTACGGCAGACGCATCCCGACGTCGTGCTGATGGACATCCGGATGCCGGACGGCGACGGACTGTGGGCGACGGGAGAGATCGCGGCCGACCCCGCGCTCACCGGGACGCGGATCGTCATCGTGACGACCTTCGAGCTGGACGAGTACGTCGCACAGGCGATCATCGCCGGGGCGAGCGGGTTCCTGGTGAAGGACACCGAGCCGGTCGAGCTCATCCGCGCCGTCCGTGTGGTGGCCGCCGGGGATGCGCTGCTCTCCCCCGGCGTCACCCGGCGCCTGATCGAGCGCGTCTCGGGCGGGCTCCGGCCGGCGCCGGACTCCGCGCTGCTCGAACAGCTCACCGAGCGGGAGCGCGAGGTGCTGGCGCTCGTCGCGCACGGCCTCACCAACACGGAGATCGGCGAACGGCTCTACCTCAGCCCCCTCACCGCGAAGACGCACGTCTCGCGGATCATGACGAAGCTGGATGCGCGCGACCGCGTGCACCTGGTCGTTCTCGCCTACGAGACCGGCCTCGTGCAACCGGGGTGGCAGTAGGGCGTCCTCCCGCGCGTTCACCCGCACGCCCGTCCGTCCGTCCGCACACGCAGAAACCCCCGGCCTTCCGCAGAAGACCGGGGGTTTCGAAGCTCCCCGACTTGGACTCGAACCAAGAACCTGCCGGTTAACAGCCGGCTGCTCTGCCAATTGAGCTATCGAGTAATGCTTGATCAGCGAAGCTACTCTAGCAAGCTTCGCGTGTGCTCGGGAAATCCGGCCGGCATCCCGCGCGCGTCGCCACTCAGTAGCCCGCGACCGGGTCCACGACTCCCACGAAGCGGCCATCGCCGAGGAACGCCTGCACGTTCAGGCGGACGCGCTCGGCCAGCAGCGGAGCCGTCATTTCGGGGGTGTCCGCCTGGTGCGGGGTGATGAGCACGCGCGGCTCGTCCCACAGCGGATGACCGTCCGGCAGCGGTTCCGGGTCGGTCACGTCGAGGCCTGCGCCCGCCACAGCGCCCGAACGCAGGGCGTCGAGCAGCGCGTCCGTGTCCACCAGTCCGCCGCGGGCGATGTTCACCAGGTAGGCGGTCGGCTTCATCGCGGCGAACTCCTCCGGGCCGAAGAGGTGCCGCGTGCTTCCGGTCAGTGCAGCGGCCACCACAACGAGGTCGGCGGAGGGCAGCACGGACGTGAGCTGGTCGGCGGTCACCGTGCGAGCGGCCCCCTCGACCGGTTCGGGCGAGCGCCGCACGATCGTCACACGCACACCGAACGGCTCGAGCAGGCGCATGAGCTCCCGGGCGATCCCGCCGGCGCCGACGATGACGACGTCCAGTCCGTACAGCGACCGCCCCTCCTGCTCGGTCGCCCAGGTGCGCGCCCGTACCCGCTTCGGGATCACCCGCAGCAATGCGAGGCTCAGCACCAGCGCATGCTCGGCCACGGGTTGCGCGTAGGCGCCTTTCGCGCTCGTCCAGACCAGCCCGGGGCGGTCTTCCGAGGCGATGACGCCGGCGAACGCATCCACGCCGGCGAACGGTAGCTGCACCCAGCCGATGCCCGGATGCGCCTCGAGCACCGGCGGGAAGGCGTTCGCATCCTTATAGGACAGCCACACCACCCCGCGAGTGCGGTCCGAGAGCGGCTCGACGGTCCCGCCGGCCGCTTCGACCGCCTGCACGAACTGCTGCTCGGGCTCCGGCAGCACGGCGATCGGCCCGGGCTCGGGTCGTTGGTCCGCCGGCACCGCCGCGACCGGGTCGGCCAGGACGGCTCGATGGCGCGGAGACGCCGTCTCTGCAGAATCCGACATCAGATCTCCTTCGTGCTCTTCGGCTGCGAGGTCGCGGCCCCTGTGGATGCGGCCCCTGTGGATGCGGCTGCTCGCCGCGTGTCGCGCTGCGGACGCCGCTCCGTGCGCTGCTGCGGCGGCTTCAGGGCCCGTGCGAGGCCGGCGACGAACGGATGCGTCGGGTCGGCGAGGACGTCCTCGATCGGACCGAACCCGACAGGCCGGCCGGCGTGCAGCACCAGCGAGGTGTCCGTCGCCCGCCGCAGCACCGCGAGGTCGTGGCTGACGATCACCGCCGAGAACTCGGGATGTTCGCGCAACTGGGCGAGCAGGTCGATCACCGCATCGCGCACCGTGGCGTCGATGCCCGCGGTCGGCTCGTCGGCGATCAGGATGCTGGGGCCGAGCACCAGGGCCCGCGCGAGCGCCACCCGCTGCCGCTGGCCCGAACTCAGCTGGTACGGGTACTTGTTGAGCACGCTCAATGGCAGGTGCACCGTGTCCAGCATGGTCGCGGCGCGCTCCCCCGCGACGCGTCGCGAGTAGTGCTCGTCCCGCTCGAAGATCGGCAGGGTCACGTTGTCCTGCACGCTGAGCGTCGGCTCCAGGGTCGCGGCGGCCTCCTGCGGCAGGTACCCGACGTGGAACGTCACCTCCGCGAGGTCGCGCTTGCGCGCCTTCCGCAGCGGATGACCGAGCACCGACGCCTCTCCGCCGGTGATCCGCGGACCCGGCTCGGATGCACGAGCAGGGAGCACCCGGCCCGCCAGCACCTGCGCCAGCGTGCTCTTGCCCGAGCCCGTCTCGCCGAGCACCCCGAGGACCTGCCCGTGCTCCAGACGGAAGTCGATCCCCCGCAGGGCGACACACGACGCACTGGGGCCCCGCGCGGGGTATTCGACGGACAGGTCGCTGACGACGATGGCGGGCTCGGAACTCACACCCTCGACCCTAGGCGCTCTGCGACTGCAGGCGGTGCAGCGCCTCCCGCCGGTCGGCCTGTTCGATCGGGTCCGGCACCGGGAGGGACGCCAGCAGTCGCTGCGTGTACGGCTCGCGCGGACTGCCGAGCACCTCGGCGCCCGTTCCCTCCTCCACGAGCTTGCCGCGGTGCAGCACGGCGATGCGGTCGGCCAGGAGGTCGACCACGGCCAGGTCGTGACTGATGAACAGCGAAGCGAACCCGAACTCCCTCTGCAGCTCGGCGAACAGCTCCAGCACGCGGGCCTGCACCGAGACGTCGAGGGCGGAGGTGGGCTCGTCGGCGATGAGCAGCGTCGGTTCCAGAGCGAGTGCGCGCGCCAGACTGGCCCGCTGCCGCTGACCGCCGGACAGCTCGTGCGGGTACCGATCGCCGTAGGCACGCGGCAACTGCACCGCCTCCAGCAGCTCGTCCACCCGGCGGCGCGCCTCGGCGGCCGACGATGCGCGTCCGTGCACCACCAGCGGCTCTGCCACGCATTCCGCGACCGTGAGCAGCGGGTTGAAGCTCGACGCCGGGTCCTGGAAGACGAAGCCGAGGTCGCTGCGCACCTTGCGGAACTGGCGCTCGCGCACCCCGTTCATCTCGAGCCCCAGCACCTGGAGGGACCCGCCGCTGACGCGGTTCAGACCGGCGATCGCTCGCCCGATCGTGGTCTTGCCCGATCCGGACTCGCCCACCAGTCCCAGCACCTCGCCCGGCCGGATGTCGAACGACACCCCGTCGACGGCGACGAACCCGGGGCGGCCGAGCCGGCCGGGGTACTGGATGCGCAGGTCGCGCGCCTGCACCACCGGCGCGGCGAGTGGACGCTCGGCCCGGGCGATCGCGCGGTCCTGCGTCGCCGCGAGACCTTGACCGATCTTCGGAACCGCAGCCAGGAGCTTGCGCGTGTACTCCGCCTGCGGGGCCGCGAACAGCGTGCGCACCTCCGCCTGCTCGACCAGCTTGCCCTGGTACATCACCGCCACGCGGTCGGCCAGGTCGGCGACGACGCCCATGTTGTGCGTGATGAGCACGATGGCGGCGCCGAACTCGTCGCGGCAGCGGCGCAGCAGGTCGAGGATCTCGGCCTGCACCGTCACGTCGAGCGCCGTCGTCGGTTCGTCGGCCACGATGAGGCCGGGATTCAGCACCAGCGCCATGGCGATGACGATGCGCTGCTTCTGGCCGCCGGAGAACTGGTGCGGGTAGTACTTGACCCGCTTCTCCGGCTCCGGGATGCCGACGCGGTCGAGGATCTCGATGGCCTTCGCCCGTGCCTGCTTCCTCGACAGCCTCCCGTGCGCGCGCAGGCCTTCCGCGATCTGCCAGCCGACCGGATACACCGGGTTCAGCGCCGTCGACGGCTCCTGGAAGACCATGGCGACGTCCGTGCCGCGCACCTGACGCAGGCGCCGCTTGTCGATCGAGATGACATCCGCCTCGGTCGCACCGTCGCGGCTGCGCAGGATGACGGCTCCTGACGCAGTCGCCGTCTCGGGGAGCAGGCCCAGGATGGTCTTGGCCGTCACCGTCTTGCCCGAGCCGGACTCGCCGACGATGGCGAGCACCTCCCCTGGCGCGACGGTCAGGCTCACGCCGTCGACCGCTTTCACGGCACCGGCATCGGTGGAGAACGAGACCGAGAGGTCTTCGATCTGGACGACGTCGCTCATGGACGCACCTCGATTCCCTCGTCGCTGAACGATCCGCCCGGTTCCAGGCCGTCGACACCACCGGGACCGGCGGCGAGGACGCCGCCGGGGACGACGGATGTCTCGGCGACCTCGCCCGACGCCGCTGCGGCCCGCCGACGCCCGCGCAGGCGCGGGTCGGCCAGGTCGTTCAGGCTCTCGCCGACCAGCGTGATCCCCAGCACGACCAGCACGATCGCGAGACCCGGGTAGATCGAGGTCCACCAGATCCCGCTCGTGACATCGTCCACGGCCTTGTTGAGGTCGAAGCCCCACTCGGCGGCGGCGGTCGGCTCGATGCCGAAGCCGAGGAACCCGAGGCCGGCGAGCGTGAGGATCGCCTCCGACGAGTTGAGCGTGAAGATCAGGGGCAGCGTCCGTGTGGAGTTGCGGAGGACGTGACGGAACATGATCCGCGCGTTGCTCGCCCCGACGACCTTCGCCGACTCGACATACGCTTCGGCCTTGATCCGTACCGCCTCCGAGCGGATGACGCGGAAGTACTGCGGGATGTACACCACAGTGATCGAGATCGCCGCCGCCAGGATGCCGCCCCAGAGGCTCGACTGGCCGCCGCTGATCGCGATGGCCATGACGATCGCCAGCAGCAGGGACGGGAAGGCGTAGATCGCGTCGCAGACGACGACCAGGACGCGGTCGAGCCAGCCACCGAAGTAGCCGGAGATCAGGCCGAGGAACACCCCGAGGAAGATCGAAAGGATCACGGCGACGACGATCACGAGGATCGCGGTCTGCGTCCCCCAGATCACGCGCGAGAACACGTCGTAGCCGCCGGAGGTCGTTCCCCAGATGTGAGCGCCGCTCGGCGCCTGGGTCGTCCCGAAGGCCGTGCCGTCGGCGTTCTTCAGCTGGGCGAAGCCGTACGGCGCGATCAGCGGGGCGAACATCGCGACCAGGAGGAACAGGATGGTGAGCACGAGGCCCGCGACGAGCATCCCGCGCTGCAGCCCGACGCTCTGCCGGAGCTGGTGGACGACGGGAATCCGGTCCAGGAGCGGGCGCTTCCGGGAGGTGAGTGACGCTGAAGTCATCTCAGTACCTCACTCTCGGGTCGATGAAGGCCGCGATCACGTCGACCACGAAGTTCGTGAGGGTCACGATCACGGCAAGCAGCACGACCATGCCCTGGACGGCGACGAAGTCCCGCGCCTGCAGGTAGTGCACGAGCTGGAATCCGAGGCCCTTCCACTCGAAGGTCGTCTCGGTGAGCACGGCACCTCCGAGCAGCAGGGCGATCTGGAGGCCGATGACGGTGATGATCGGGATGAGCGCCGGGCGGTAGGCGTGCTTGCGCAGCAGCCGCGACTCCCGCACACCGCGCGAGCGCGCCGCATCCACGTAGTCGGTCGACAGCGTCCCGATCACGTTGGTGCGCACCAGGCGCAGGAAGACGCCGGCCGTCAGGAGGCCAAGGGCCAGGGCCGGGAGGATGGCATGGCTGAGCACGTCCCCGAGAACGGCGGGGTCACCGGTCTGGAAGGCGTCGATCAGATAGATGCCGGTCTTGCCGTCGAGGGTCTGCATCTCCAGCTCCGAGCCGGTGGAGGCGCGACCGGAGACGGGGAGCCAGCCCAGCCAGATCGCGAAGACGAGCTTGAGGACGAGGCCGACGAAGAACACGGGCGTCGCGTAGCAGAGGATCGCGAAGACGCGGAGGGCCGCATCCTGCCCCTTGTCCCGGAAGTAGGCCGCGACCATGCCGAGCGGGATACCGACGATGAAGGCGACGATGAGGGCGTAGAACGCCAGCTCGACCGTCGCAGCGCCATACGTCAGCAGCACGTGGGTGACGGGCTGGTGGTCGGTGAAGGTCGTCCCGAAGTCGCCGCGGAGAAGCTGGCCGAGGTACTCGAAGTACTGGACGAAGATGGGGCGGTCGTAGCCCGCCTCGTGGACCCGCTGCGCGAGCTGCGCGGGAGGCAGCTTGCCGCCGAGTGCGGCGGTGATGGGGTCGCCCGTCGAGCGCAGCAGGAAGAAGACGACGGTGACGAGGATGAAGATCGTGGGGATGATGAGAAGCGCGCGGATCAGGACGTAGCGGCCGAGGCCGCCCCCGGATCGTCGCTTCGTCGTCGTGCGCGCAGGGTCGGGGAGGCCGGCGGTCCCCGCGCCCGGCGTGCTCACAGTCGCTGTCATGGAAGCCAATCGTGGTGGTTCGTGGAAAGGGGGCGGCCCGCTGCGAGAGCGAGCCACCCCCCGGTCGGCTCAGAGCTGGTGGCTCCGCGCCGGATTACTTCGAGAGAACCGCGTAACGGAACTTGAAGGAGGCGTCGAGGGTCTTCTCTGTGCCCTTCACATTCTTGCCGACGATCGCGACCTGCGAGCCCTGCAGCAGCGGCAGCGTGCTCAGGTCGGCGCCCACCTTGGCCTGGATCTCCTCGATCAGCTTCGTGCGCTCGGCCTTGTCGGTCGTGCCCACCTGCTTCGTGATGAGGCCCTGGACCTCCGGGTTGTCGTAGTGGTTCGCGAGGAAGTTGTCCTTGCTGAAGAACGGCGACAGGTAGTTGTCCGCGTCGGAGTAGTCCGGGAACCAGCCCAGCTGGTAGGCCGGGTAGACGTCCGCCGTGCGGTCCTTGGAGTACTGCACCCACTCGGTCGACTGCAGGTTCACCTTGAACAGGCCGCCGGTCTCCAGTTGCGACTTCACCTGGGCGTACTCGTCACCGGAGGACGGGCCATAGTGGTCCGGGTTGTACTGCAGGTTGAGCGAGACCGGGGTGGTCACTCCGGCAGCCTGCAGGGCAGCCTTCGCCTTGTCGAGGCTCGGTCCGCCGTTCCCGTCGCCGTAGAGGTCCTTCAGCACCGTGGTGGCGCCGGTGAGGCCGTTCGGCACGAACGAGTACAGCGGGGTGTAGGTGTCCTTGTAGACCTGCTTGGCGATCGCCGCGCGGTCGACCAGGTCCGCCGCCGCCTGACGAACGGCAAGGGCCTTCTTGGGGTCGGCGTCGGGGGTCTTGGAACCGAACGGCTGGGTGTTGAAGTTGAACACGATGTAGCGGATCTCGCCACCCGGTCCCTTGACGACCTTGACGTTCTTGTTGGTCTGCAGATTCTCGATGTCGGTGGCCGACAGCTGACGCCAGGCGACGTCGATCGCGCCCTTCTGGATGTCCAGCTTCAGGTTCGAGGCCTGGGCGTAGTACTTCACGTTGATCTTCGGTGTCGCCGGCTTGCCGAGAAGGCCCTGGTAGCCGTCGTACGCCTTGTAGGCGATCAGGTTGTTGAAGTCGTAGGACGTGATGTCGTACTGGCCGGCGAACGCGTGGCCCTTCACGATGGTGTTGTCCGGCGTGACCTTGTCCGCGGAGAAGACCTGCTCGTCCACGATGGGACCGGCGGGGCTGGAGAGCACCTGCGGGAAGGTCTGGTCGTTCGGGACCTTCAGCTTGAACACGACGGTCGTCTTGTTCGGCGTGGACACGCTGTCGAGATTCGCGAGCAGCGACGCGGGGCCGTTGGGGTCGTTGATCTTGAGCTGGCGGTCGAAGGTGAACTTCACGTCCGAGGAGGTGAGGTCGTGACCGTTGGCGAACTTGAGGCCGGGCTTGAGTTTGACCGTGTACTCGGTCGGGCTCGTGAAGCTGGCGCTCTCGGCGATGTCCGGCTTGACGTCGGGGCTGCCGTACGGCGTGTTCAAGAGGAACGGGTACACCTGGTTCATCACGGCGAACGAACCGTTGTCGTAGGAGCCGGCCGGGTCGATCGAGGTGATCTTGTCCGTCGTGCCGACGGTGAGGGCGCTGCCCCCGCCGGACCCGTTGTTGCTTCCCGAGCAGCCGGCGAGGACCAGCGCCGCGGCCGCGAAGGCGGCGGAGACGGCGAGCAGGCGCCGGCCGCCGTAGTGTGCGGATGTCATATCCGATTACCTCTTCCTGGTGTGGGATGCGGGGCCGTCGAGCACGCGTGCGCGATCGCCATCCGCGTGACAACTTTCCTAGCACGGAATGACGCCCCAGCGCGCATTCGGGAGCGAAACCGTCCCTCATCCGTTACCCGCGCGCAACAAATCGTTGCTCATTCGCGCATTGAGGTGCGAAATCAGCGGTCGGACGGCGAGTTTGCGCTATCGGTGGAATCCGGCCGTCGGACGGTTCACTCGCCGCGCAAGCGGCGTCGCTCGGACTCGATCGCGACCATGGCGAGAGAGATCTGACGGCGGAGCTCCGGATCCTCGGTGCGGCCGAGGCGCGAGGTCAGCTCGGCCTTCTCGCGAAGAAGGTCGCGGTCGATGAGGCCGTCGACGATGGAGCGGGCATACCGGCCCGGCTCACCCTCCTGGGGCAGCGCCGCCACGGCGAGGGCGTTGACGGTCGGAGCGTACGCCTGCGGCACCTCGGCCACGATGCGGTCCACCCAGCCGGGCTGGTTCATCGTGTCGAGCCGGCTGGCGATCGCGTCGCGCACCACGGCATGCGTCGGATTCGTGAACGGCACCTGCACGGCACGCGCGGCACGATCGGCTCCGACCTCGCCCGGCAGCTGCAGGAGGACCATGAGGCTCTCGCGCTCGGTCCGCTGGGTGGGGTCGGTGAGGTCGGCCTGCGGGAGCGGTTGCGGGCGGTCACCGGACTGGAGGCCGCCGGAGTTCGGCCGTCCGCGGCCGTCGTCCCGGGTGGCGGTCCCTGCGGAGCTCCGCTGGTCTCCCGTGCCGGCGCTCCGC